>JAANMX010000362.1_pt1 | contig 61921 bp, 47 predicted proteins | sample 7279681 | NCBI WGS metagenome assembly JAANMX01 (sample SAMN14094542, study PRJNA606508) | bioreactor metagenome | isolation source: A lab-scale SPAN reactor treating ammonium-rich wastewater day 351 | place: Ireland: Galway | collected 2018-01-01
CTTCGCCGATACGGGCACGCGCTTCGGCAAGTTTTTCCAGGACGCGGCCGCCTCGACCGTCGAGGAGAAATTCCACGACGCGGGCCTGGCGCACCAACTCACCGGCTGCTGCCCGACGGTGGCGGTGCATGTGCTCTGGGACTTCAAGGCGGACCAGGATCCCCGTGCCGTCGCCCGCCTGGCGCGCAAGCACGGGGTGAAGATCGGCTCGATCAATCCCAACGTTTTTCAGGACCAGGTCTACAAACTCGGCTCGTTCTGCTCGCCTGACGCCAGGGCCCGCAAGGCCGCGATGGATCACACCCTCGACTGCGTGGCGATCGGCAAGGCGACGGGCTCGAAGCTGCTGAGCATGTGGTTGGCGGACGGCACGAACTACCCCGGGCAGGATTCGATCGTACGGCGCAAGCGCGACCTTCAGGCGGCGATGAAGAAGGTCCACGACAAGATGCCGGCCGGCATGACGATGCTCATCGAGTACAAGCCGTTCGAGCCGGGCTTCTACCACACCGACATCGCCGACTGGGGCATGGCCGCCAGCTTCTGCCGACATGCAGGCAAGAGGGCCAAGGTACTCGTCGACACCGGCCACCACCTGCCCGGGTGCAACATCGAACACATCGTCGCGTTCCTCTTGGACGAAGGCCTGCTGGGCGGCTTCCACTTCAACGACCGCAAGTATGCCGACGACGACCTGACGCTCGGATCGATCGACCCCTATGCCGTGTTCCGCATCTTCGACCAGATTGCGCAGTTTGAGTTCGACAAGGGCAAGGCACCGAAGATCGCGTACATGGTCGACCAGAGCCACAACCTCAAGCCCAAGCTCGAAGCGATGGTGCAGACCGTCGATCAGGCCCAGAAGCTCTATGCCAAGGCGCAGCTCGTCGACCGCAAAGCGCTGGCCCGGGTCCAGGCGAAGGGCGACATCACCGCCGCAGAGGAACTGTTGCGCGACGCCTATGAAACCGACGTGCGGCCGCTGCTGGCGGCCTGGCGCCGCCATCGCGGCTTACCGGCCGACCCGCTGGCGAAGCTGCGCAGCAGCGGCGTGATCGACACCCTCGGCAAGGAGCGCGCCGCCGCCCGCAAAGCACGTGGTGAAGTGCAGGCGGCGAGTTATGCGTGAGTGGGCTGACGCACGGTGGCCGAACACCCTCACCCAACCCTCTCCCTCAGCGAGGGCGAGGGCTTCGAAGAGGCCATGATTTTTCGTCTCCCCTTTTCGGGGGGAGGGCGACGGTTCAGTAGAAGTCACAACGCTTTGCCCCCTCCCTCAAAGAGAGAAAGGGCTCGGGAAAGATCTCGATGCATTGTCTCCCTCTCCCTCAGTGAGGGAGAGGGCCGGGGTGAGGGTGATGGCTCTGCACGATGACGACACAAATCTGGATGCGGGCCAAGCCAGCACACCTCCCGACAAGGTTGAACTGACCGAGCGCGCTCGCAGGCTGCGTCGCCAGATGACCTTCCCCGAAAGGCAGCTCTGGAGCATTCTGCGTGCCCGTCGACTCGGCGGCTTCCGATTCAAGCGGCAACACGTGGCCTAACCGTTCATTCTTGACTTCTACTGCCCGGAACTGCGACTGGCCATCGAGGTAGACGGTCTGAGTCACGAAGGTCGGGGGGAGGCCGATCGGCGTCGCGAAGCTGTGCTTAACAAGCACGGCATCTGCGTCGTGCGCGTGACCAACGATGACGTGTTGCGACATCCGGACGCGGTGGCGGAGTATATTCTGGGGCAGTGTCGGAAGCGGGAAAGCAAGGGGCGTGAATCGCCAGCACGGACCGCGACACCTTCACCCCTCCCTCTCCCTCAGGGAAGGAGAGGGCCTTGAGGACGCGCGTCGGCATGGCTGCGCGCCGGAGGAACTGCTCGTGTCTGATGCCAGCCGCCATCACGACGCCCTTCCCGACCGCGGTCATCTGCTGACGGAGCAGCGGCTGGCGGCGTCGGCGGAGCTGGATGCGCTGGCGACGGCTGATGTGCTGCGTGTCATCAACACCCAGGACGCGACCATCCCGGCCGTCGTCGCGGCGGCGATTCCCGCGATCGCGGCGCTTGTGGATGATCTGGCCGCACGCATGGAGCGCGGCGGGCGGCTGATCTACATCGGCGCAGGCACGTCCGGGCGGCTGGGCGTGCTCGACGCCAGCGAGTGCCCCCCCACTTTCTTCAGCGACCCCGGCCAGGTTATGGGGATCATTGCCGGCGGCGACGCGGCCCTGCGGCGCAGCAGCGAGGGGCGCGAGGATGAGCCCGACGGGGCGCATGCGGAACTGAACGCCATCAAGCTCAGCAGCGATGATGTACTCGTCGGCATCGCGGCCGGCGGCACGACGCCGTATGTGCTGGGGGCGCTCGAATACGCGAAGGAACGCGGCGCGACGACGGCCCTGCTCACCTGTGTGGCGGCCGATCAGATCAGTGCGGCGACGCGCGACGCGGTCGACCATCTCATCGCCCTGCCGGTCGGCCCTGAGGTGGTCACCGGGTCGACGCGCATGAAGGCGGGGACCGCCACCAAGCTGGCGCTGAACATGATCTCGACGGCCGCGATGGTCCGCCTCGGCAAAGTGTGGGGACACCTGATGGTGGACGTGCGGGCGACCAACGCCAAGCTGCGCGACCGTGCGGCCCGGATGCTGATGCAGACCTGTGATCTGGATCGCGACGCAGCGCTACGTCTGCTCGATGAAGCGGACGGCCGCGTCAAGACGGCCATCGTCATGGCCCGGCGCGGCGTCGCATGCGACGAGGCGGAGCGACTGCTGGATGAGCACCACGGCCGGCTGCGGGCGGTCGTCGGTGACCCGCCAGACTAATGTCGCCAACGCCATGCCAAGGCTGCGCGCATCGCCTTCACCGGCGCCTGTGGATGCCCATCACAGCGCCCAAGGCCAAGGCGACAAGTCCGGCCGGCTCAGGAATCGGCGTCGTCACGTTCAGGACCGTGTAGCCGGCCAGGTGACCATCGGTCATGTAGGTCACGGTGTAATCATCGCCATAGGTGGCCGTGGTGATGTCGGCCCAGTCGGAGATAGCGGCGTCCCAGTAATCGATTGCGTCCGTGCCACCGACCAGTGCCAGGAAGCTGGCGAGAGAGCTGGCAGCGTCGCCCTTCAGTGCAAGCATTCCGCCCGTTGCCATGCGGATGAAACTGTCACCGTCCCCATCGTTGTCAATGACGAAAAAAGGGGCCGAGGCGCTGACAAGTCCGCCATTGACGATGCTCAGCCGACCATTTCCAAGGTCACCTACGAACAGAGCTTCACTTGTCAATGCCGACCCGACACCATCCACGATGACCTCGCCTACCGAGCCGGTATTGACGCCGATCATGCTATAGAAGCTGACGATCTGGCCACCATCTGTGATGCTCAGTTCGCCGCCACCGCTGAAGCCGATGAAAAGGCTATCACTGCTCCAAGTCGACCCCACTCCGTCAACTGTGACCAACCCCGTAGCACCAGCTTCGTCGCCGATCACCGAATTGCCGCTGATGACCGTTCCGCCGTCAGTGATGTCCATCGTTCCGCTGGCGGTCTTGCCAATGTGGGCTTGCGTGGCTGACGTCCACGCGGCGGGATCCGCGGGATCAACGTCGCCGGACCAGGCGACGCCGGCTTGAATGGACGACACGGCAAACGCCAAGGCGACGACGCTGACAGAAACTGCCAAGATGCGAGCACGCGACATGCTTAGAACTCCGGCTGGGAGAGGAGAGAAGAGGGTCTCCACAGAATCTACCATCATTCGCATGCTCATGAAAGGCCACAAGCGCATCCCAACGCAGGTCTCTTGGCCTGCCGTGCGGTCGTAGGTGGGAGACTGAGAAGATAGGCAAATAGCAGCCACACGGACGCTCTGGGTCTCGAGATAGCTCACCCAGACGGGGCCGCGCAGAGGCCCGGACGGCAGCGGAGGCTCACTGGCGCGAGGCCGGGGCAAGTTCCGACGCCGTCGGTTCGGAGGCCGGCTTGCCGGCGGGGTGGACCTTGCCGAAGAGGTTGTACTTGACGATGCAGCGCAGGGCGGACATGCCGTCTTTCCAGTTGATCTTCTTGCCTTCGGCGTAGGTGCGGCCGGCGTAGCTGATGGGCACCTCGTAGATGCGCACGTGCAGCTTGGCGATCTTGGCGGTGATCTCCGGCTCCAGGCCGAAGCGCGATTCCTCGATCGTGAAGCCCTCCAGCACCTCGCGCTTGAAGAGCTTGTAGCAGCACTCCATGTCGGTGAGATTGAGGTTACTGAACATGTTGCTCATCGTGGTCAGCAGCTTGTTGCCCACGTAGTGCCAGTAGTAGAGCACGCGATGCACTTCGCCGGCGAAGCGCGAGCCGTAGACGACATCCGCCCGGCCGTCGAGCAGCGGCGCCAGCAGCCTGGGGTATTCATGCGGGTCGTATTCAAGATCGGCATCCTGGATGAGGACGATGTCGCCGGTGGCGGCGGCGAAACCGGTGCGGATGGCGGCGCCCTTGCCCTGGTTGATCTTGTGATGCCGGATCACCAGTTCCGGACGTTGGGCGACCAGGTCGCGCAGCACGTCGCCGGTGCCGTCGGTCGAGCAGTCATCGACCAGGACGAGCTGGCGTTGCAGGCCGGCGGGCAGGTCGACGGACTCGATGCGCTCGAGGATCCGCGACAGCGAGGCCGCCTCGTTGTAGATGGGGATGACGATGCTCAGGGTTTGTGCCATGTGTCGCGCGATCCTTTACAGGGTCCCTCGGCGGCCATCAGATGTCGAAATACATGCAGAACTCATACGGGTGCGGCCGGGCATCGAGGGCGCGGACCTCGTTCTGCCGTTTGTACTCGATCCAGTAGTGAATAACGTCTGGCGTGAAGACGTCGCCCTGGAGCAGGAAATCATGGTCTTTCTCAAGGGCGTCCAGGGCCTCGGCGAGGTTGCCGGGCGCGGAGCGGATTGACTCGTACTCTTCGGGGGCCAGATCGTAGAGGTCTTTGTCAAGCGGTTCACCGGGGTCGATTTTATTCTTCACGCCGTCGATGGCGGCCATGGTCATGGCGGCGAAGGCGAGGTACGGATTGCACGAACAGTCGGGGCTGCGGAACTCGATGCGCTTGGTCTTGGGGTTGTCCTGGTACATGGGGATGCGGATGGCGGCCGAGCGATTGCGCGAGCTGTAGACGAGGTTGACGGGCGCCTCGAAGCCGGGGACCAGACGCTTGAAGCTGTTGGTGGTCGGGTTGGTCAGGGCGATGAGGGCCGGGGCGTGGCGGAGGATGCCGCCGATGCAGTAAAGGCCGATCTGCGACAGGCCGGCGTAGCGCCGACCAGCCATGATGGGCTTGTTGTCCTTCCAAAGCGAGAAGTGCGTGTGCATGCCCGAGCCGTTGTCCTGGAACAGCGGCTTGGGCATGAAGGTCGCGACTTTGCCATGCCGGGCGGCGACGTTCTTGACGATGTACTTGTAGTACATGCACGTGTCGGCCATGTGCACCAGTTCCTGGTAGCGCAGATCGATTTCCGCCTGGCCGCCGGTGGCGACCTCGTGGTGATGGCACTCGACGGGGATGCCCATCTCGAGCATGACGGCCACCATCTCATTGCGCAGGTCGGTGTGCGTGTCCATCGGCGGGCAGGGGAAGTAGCCCTCGCGCTGACGGACCTGGTAGCCAAGGTTGATCGGGCTGGGCTTACCGCGGTTCCAGATACCCTCGGCCGAGTCGACTTCATAGACGGCCCGGTTGATGCCCTGGTCGTACCAGACGTTGTCGAAGATGAAGAACTCCATCTCCGGGCCGAAGTAGGCGGTGTCAGCGATCTTGCTGGTTTTCAGATAGGTCGCGGCCTTGCGGCCGATGGAGCGCGGGTCGCGTGAGTATTCCTTCTTGGTGATCGGATCCTTGATATCGCAGATCAGCGACAGCGTCGGCCGGTCGTAGAACGGGTCGAGCTTGGCCGTGTCGGGCACGGGCACAAGGACCATGTCCGACTCATTGATCGCCTGCCACCCGCGGATGGACGAGCCATCGAATCCGAAGCCCTCGCCGAACACGCGCTCATTGAGTTCACTGGCCGGGTATGTCGTATGTTGCCACAGGCCGGGGAAGTCCATGAACCGGCAGTCGATGAATTCGATCTTTTTTTCCTTGACCAGTTGCAGGACTTGCCTGGGCGTCATGACCATGCTCCGGACGGGCGTGTGCCTGAAAAACATAACGCCCTGAGCGCGTAGCCGCCAGCGAAGCGGAGATGCGCGGGGCCTGAGAGAGGCGTGAGCCCGGCCACGGCGCGACCGCGGGGGGACGCGGACTCAGGCGCCGCCGGTCAGTTGCTGGACGCGCTCGAAGAACCACTTGACCGGCTGGGCCCAGACGCCCCATCGCTGGGGCCAGACGGTTTGCAGATAGGGCGTGCTGTGCAGGCCGAACGACGCCCGACGTTGCAGGGCCGCCTCGAAGGCCAGCCGTCCGTCGGATTCGTTGAAGACGATGGGACGCGGGTGACTCTTGAACCAAGGCCGCGAGCGGATGAACTCGATTTTGCGGGCCACTTCGGTGCGATCGCCCACGTCGCCGTGATCGATGCCGTCGCCGCCGTGGAGCAGAATCAGATCGCTGGCGGCGAAGACGCGGTCGGCCTCGGCGGGCTGGCTCCAGTTGGCCTCGGAAAGCAGCGCCGCCTCGGAGGTGCTGACGGGCAGGTCGCTGCGGCCGTGCGTGGTCGCACGCGCCTTGGCCTGTTCGATCAGTTCATGGATGCGGTCGGGCTTCAGGATCGCGTGATGAAAGTGGCCGCGCATCACTTCGTTGGCGATCTCAATGACGACGTTGCGATCACCGCGTGCGCAGATCCAGTCGATGGCGGCGTCGACGGCTGCACGAATGGCGTCTTCATCCATGAAGACCGTGTCCTGGCCGAAGTAAAAGAGGCAGAGGATGACGGCCATGCCCGCCTGATCGCAGGCGTCGATCACGCGGCCGATGCGTGCGGCGTAGAGGGGGTCGATTGCGCCGGCTGTGTCGAACGCGGAGTTGTGCAGGATGCCGCGCTGGGCGTTGGGCCCGCGATTGGCCGAGCCCACAATGTCCTTCAGCCACGTTTTGCCCTGCAGCGGGTGTCCGCCCTGCATGCACAGGTCGATGGCGAGAATGCCGTGGCGGCGATACTGCGGCAAGGCGGCGATGAAACGATCGGTATTGGCCTCGGCGGAGGCGGGAGTCACCCACGGCCCGTAACCCGCATGCCGGTTTTCGGCGTGCGAGCCGTCATCGTCAAAATAATCGCAGCGGCCAAGCGTGTCGTCGAAGGTCGCGTTCACAGCGCGAATGTTGTAGAGCAGCCCCTCAACGTCAGCACGGCCGCGATACGTCGGCTGCCCATCGAGCAGGAAACGCTCGCCGTCGATGTTCAGCACGGTGTGGCGTGGCAATGATGTCGCATCATCCATCACAATGTTCCCAACCATCCTCGATCGCCCGCGACGAGCCGCGAGCTTCAGTGAGGGGTCGCGGGATGCTGGCGCGGCACCGTCCGTCCCTCACGGTCGCGGCGCGTGGGGAGATGACCATTTCAATGTCCCTGGGCCGGGGCGCCCAGCAGGGGTTGAATTTCGTGGAGCAGTGCGTCCAGTTTCGCCTTGTCGCGGGCCTCGGCGTTGAGGCGCAGCAGCGGCTCGGTGTTCGAGGCGCGGACGTTGAACCACCAGCCCAGCTTGTCCCAGGCGTCGATGGTCACGCCGTCGAGCTCGTCGATCTCGGCGGCCTTGGCGTACCGACCCTTGAGCTGGTCGAGCACGGCCTGTTTGTCCTCGACTTGAAAGTTGATTTCGCCACTCTGGGGATACTTGCGGAAAGGCGCGACGAGCTGGCTGAGCGGCTGCTCGGTGCGGCCGAGGATCGAGAGCAGCACGGCGAAGGCGATCGCGCCCGAGTCGGCGTAGGAGTTGTTGCGGAAGTAGAAGTGCCCGGACAGTTCGCCGCCGAAAATGCCTTCATGCTCACGCAGCAGAGCCTTCATGAACACGTGGCCCACACGGCTGCGCAGGGGTTTGCCGCCCAAGGCCCTGATGCGCTCGGGCACGACCTTGCTGGAACGCAGGTCGTAGACGACGGCAGCGTGCGGCGCCTGGTCGAGAAAGTGCGGGCAGAACAGCGCCGTCAGATGATCGCAGCCAATGGTCACGCCCTTCTCGTCGGTGATCATGCAGCGGTCGGCGTCGCCGTCGAAGCAGGCGCCGAAGTGGGCGGCATGGCGCTTCACGCCCTCCTGGGTGGGGATCATGTTCTCGGCGACCAGCGGGTTGGGCTCGTGGACGAAGCTGCCGGTGATTTCGAAATTCAGCGGGATGATCTCGAGGTTGTCAATGCCGGAGAAGACGGCCGGCACGAGTTTGCCAGCCATGCCGTTGGAGGCGTCGACGAAGACCTTGATGCGGCGCTGCAGGGGCGTGAGAAAGCTGAGCACATGCTGGCGGTAAGGCTCCCAGAGGTCGCGCTGCTCGTACTTGCCGGTGGGGGCGAGCGTATCGGGGCCGGCGCTGTCGGGCATGCTCTCGGCGATCTTCTGGATGTCCTTGAGGCCGGTGTCCGCCCCGATGGGTCGTGCTTCGCGGCCGGAAATCTTGAATCCGTTGTAGTTGATCGGGTTGTGGCTGGCGGTGGTCTGGATGCCGCCAACGACCTGATCGATATGGTTGACGGCGAAGTACATGAAGGAGGTGTCGCACATACCCAGGTCGATGACGTCAGGCCCGGCGGCACGGATGCCGTCGCACAGGGCTTTGGCCAGCGATGCGGAATGGGGGCGCATGTCGCGGCTGACGAGCATGCGCCCATGCTTGGCCAGGCCGCTGGCGCGGGCCAGGTACTGGCCGGCGGCGTAACCGACCTTCCAGGCGGCGGCTTCGTTGAGGGGAGCTGGGTACGTGGCGCGAACGTCGTAGGCCTTGAAAATCTTACCGAGCATGGCGATGCGATCCTGCGTCAACGTCTGGGAATTGAGGGTTACGAGGCACGGCGGCCTCGCGCGGGGCAGGGTGGAATCTTACCGGCCGCGGGGTGCTGGTGCGAAAACCGGCCGTGACGGATGCGGCGGGTCGTGCGCGGCGGCGACCGACGCCGACGATCGGATACACTTGCGACATGGCTCAGCGCGTGCTCCTGACACTGGTGGCGGTGGCTGTCGCGGCGGTTCTGTTCGGCGCCCTGTTGCTGCTGGGGCCCGACGAACAAAGGCCGGGTGAGTCGACCTCCGCGCCGATCCCCGATGCGCCCTACGTCCCGCTGGCGGCGCCTGAAGGCCCGGGGCGCGCCGGCCGCGGCGACCCGCTGAGCCAGGTGGGCAGCGCCAGCCAATACTACATCCAGCGTCAGACTGGCGACGGACGTCGCGTCGAGTTTCTCGGGGACACCTACACCCCCCTGCCGGGCGGTGAGTCGCTGATCGGCAAACCCATAGCCCGCGTGGAGCTGGGCAATCGGCGGATCGTGGAGATCGTCGCCGATGAAGCGCGACTGGTGGAACAGGATCGCCAACCGCAATACGGCACGCTCAGCGGCGACGTGCGGGTGGCCGTCTATGAGGCGAGGCCCGGGCGGCCGGTGCGGTTCGGTCTGGACTCGCCCGACGCGACTTTGCGGGTTTACCTCGACGCCCCCGTCCAATTCGATCTGCTGGCCGGCCGACTGGACAGCGATGGCCCCGTGCATGTGACCAGCCGTCGCTTTGACCTGCGCGGGCGCGGTCTGACGCTGCGGTACAACGAGCTGGCCGACCGTATTGAATATCTGGAACTGCGTCGCGGCGACCAGTTGCGGCTCAGGCTGGGACGCGGTCTGGGGAGCGGACCGGTTGCGCAGGCGGCGGACGGGACGGCGAATACATCCTTGGGCGAGGAACCGGACGATGCGCGCCGCGGCGCGTCGCCGGGGGCCTCCGGCTTCTACCAGGCGCGGTTTGAACGTCTGGAGCGCATCACGCGTTTGGACCTGGGGCTGACCGGCGACGTGCTGGACGTGTTCTTCAACCTCGTGTCCGCGGCCGGCGCCGATGGTTCGGCCAGGGAGATGGCGGCGGAGTCGGAGGCGGTGACGGCGACAGACGCGGCGATTGCGTCGCCTGCCGCCCTCGAGTCGGCGCGTTCGATGCTGCCGCCGCGGGCTGAGGATGTGATCATCACCTGGGCCGGCCGCCTGCACGTCGCGCCTCTGGCGCAGACAGCGGCACCGCATGACGCGGATGACGTGCTGCTGCGTCTGACCGGTCGGCCCATGCGCCTGCTCGACGCCGGGCGCGAGCTGGTGACGGCCGCGGTCGGCGAGTATCGAACAGCCAGCGGGCAGATCGACCTGGTGGGGCGCGAGGCCTTGCCGGTGCTGGTGGAATCGCCGTCCCTGGGACTGCTCGAATGCGAGCACCTGCGGGTAAGCGCGACGACGGCGAGGGGTACGTTGTGGGGCCCGGGCCGGGTGCTGGCGCGCGGCGGGCGCTCTTCAGGGCGTCAAGGACGGGCGACCACGAGCAGCCTGCGGGCCACATGGTCCGATCGGATGGAAGTGAGCTTCCACACCGACGACCCTGTTGATGGCGCGGTGCATCGTCGGGCCCGCAATGACCCGGCGCGACTGACCGGCTTGCGCGAAGCGACCTTGTTGGGCGAGGCGACGGCGACCCATCCTCAGGCGATGCTGACCGGCGACTCGCTGAGCCTGCGTCTAGGCGAGCCGGCCGCGGACGACAATGAGGCGCAGGCCCTGGAGCAAATCCGCGTCACCGGCTCGGACGATCGGCCCGGACGGATCCAGAGTCTGGACCCACGACCCGGGCAGGCGTGGGACGTGCGCGGTCGAACGGTGACGGTGGACTGGATCGACGCGCCGCGCGGGACGCGCCCGTCGCAACTGCTGGCCGAGGGGCAGGCGGTTGTGCGCCGCGGCGATACCCGCCTGCTGGCCGACGAAGTCCGCGTCGAGTTCCGCGACGCCGAGCCGGCCGGGTCGGACGCCACGATCGCCTCCGGCCCGATGGTGGTGGAAAAATCGATCGCCCAGCCGACGGCGCAGGCTGTCCCACCGTCTTCCGACGACATGGGGTCGGCGCTGTCGCGAAGGTTGCAGGCAACCGGCACCTTGTTCGGCCCGCCGGCGGAGCCGGATTCACCGGCGACTGACGGGCAAGGCGAGCCCGACGCGACTGCCGGTCCGACCGCCGTCGCTGAAACATCGACCGGCGCGCCGCCGGCGGATGCCACAGCCCGGGGCGTCCCGCGCGGCGACGCGGCGCTGGGCCTGCAGCGTCTGGCCGCGCGTGGACGGGTGACCGCCGAGTTGAACGATCGCGGCCTGGTGCTGCTGGCGGATCGTCTGGTCGCGGACGAGGCGGCCGGGCAGGTCGAACTTTTCGGCGGCGACGACGCGCCGGCCCGAGCCATCGCCGCCTCGCAGGTGCTGACCGGCCGGCATATGGTCCTCGAACAGACCACGCGGCAGTTGCACGTGGTGGGCGAAGGCACGTTGAGCGTCGCCGACCTGAGCGCGTCGGGTCTGCGCGCTTCGACGCGGAACATGGCTGATGTCGCCTCGCATGATGCCGAAGCCGCCCCGCGGCTCGAGGTGGGCTGGCGCGAGGCGATGCACTACGACCACCAGTCCGGCCGGGCGACCTTCGCTGGGGACGTGCGACTGACCAGCGGTAACGACGCCGACCGGACGCAACTGACGTGCGAGCATCTGGCCCTGGACCTGGTGGAGGTTGGTGAGGGCGCGCGGACGGTGCGGGCGGCCACGGCCCGCGGCGCGGCGGCGAATGGCGCGGGCCCGGCCGTTCGGCCGGTGACATTCTTCCATCAGCGATTGACTTCCACGGCGCAGCCCAAGGTCGCCTCGCGGCTGCGTCTGTCCGGCCCGGTGCTGACCTTCGACAACGTGGTCGAGCAGGTGCAGGTGCTCGGGGCGGGCTCGCTGCTGGTGGAGGACTACAGTCCCCCGCCGACGGCCGAGCGAGCCGGACGGCGTGGGCGGGACTCGGCGGGCGGCACGGGCGGTCCCGAGGTGATTCTGCGCGGCCGCGGTGTGACGCTGCTGACCTGGGACGGGCAGATGACGCTGGACGCGCACCACAACGATCTGCGGGCGGTGCGGAATGTGGCGATGGATCACGTGCCGCCGCAGCCCGAAGGCGCGACGGGCGCTTCGACCCAAGGGGTGCATCTGGACTGTCAACACCTGCTGGCGGATCTGGAGCCGACGGGCGGTCTATCGGTCTGGCTGTCGGGCAGTCCACCGAAACCGGAAATACGGGGCATCTACGCGGACAACCAGGTGCGCGTGATCGCCGGCGGACGCACCTACCTGACCGACCGGATGACCTACACGGGCGTCGACCGCACCGTGATTCTGCGCGGCGAAGCGGACGGCCGAGGCATGACCGAAATTCAGGAAGGCGATGGCCGAGCGTTGACCGCCCGCCAGGTGCGATGGGATCTGGCCCGCAACACGTACGAACTGGTTCGCCCCGGCCCGACGCGCATGCCGCTGCGCTGACGCGCGGGTCGGCCGTTCCCATACAATTGCGTCATGCCCACACCAGCGGCCCAACGCGTGCGCGACTTGGCCTACCTTGCGGCCAGTCCCCTAGCGGCGATCGGGTTGCTGCGCGGGGGCAAGTGGCGCACGGACTGGCGCGGCCGCTTCGGCCGCTGTGCGCCTCGCGTGCCGAAACCACCGCATGCGAAAACGCTGTTGCTGCACGCGGTGAGCGTGGGCGAAGTGGATTCGATCCGCGGGCTGGTTGACCGCCTGGCGCAGCGCGGCGGGCCGCAGCTGCGTCTGGTCATCGCCAGCACGACCAACACCGGCTTTGCCCGCGCCAGCAGCCTGTTCGGCCAGCGTTTCGAGGTGGTGCGCTATCCGTTGGACTTTTCCTGGGCGGTGCGGCGGTTTCTGGACACGCTGCGGCCCGATGCCGTGGGACTGATCGAACTGGAGGCCTGGCCGAACTTCGTGGGCCAGTGCGAGCAGCGCGGCATTCCCGTGGCGGTGATCAACGGGCGCATCAGCGCCCACAGTTTCCCGCGTTATCGCGTCGCCCGGCCGCTGGTGCGCTCGACATTCGCCAGACTCGCGACGGTGGGCGCGCAGGACGATGACATCGCCCGGCGGTTCACAGCCCTGGGGGCGCCGCCCGAGCGTGTGCGGGTGATGGACACCCTCAAGTGGGACACCTCGCGGCTGGTGGACGACATGCCGGGCGCCGAACAGTTGGCGGTGGAGATGGGCATCGACCGCAAACGACCGCTGATCGTCGCGGGTTCGACCGGCCCGGGCGAGGAAAAGCTGCTGATCGAGACATGCCCGCCACAGGCCCAGTTGCTGCTCGTGCCGCGCAAGCCCGAGCGCTTCGACGCGGTGGCGGCCTTGGCGCCCGGGGGCGAAGCGGCGATGGTGCGGCGGACGCGGTGGCGCGACGGCCGAACACGCCCCGTCGACGGCAGCAGGCTGTTTCTTCTGGACACCATCGGCGAGCTGGGCAAGGCCTACGCACTGGCGGACGTCGCCGTGGTCGGCCGCAGCTTCCTGGGCATGTATGGTTCGAACATCCTCGAGCCCATCGGCCTGGGCAAGCCGACGATCACCGGGCCGCACCACAGCAACTTCGCTGATGCCATGAAGGCGCTGATCGCGGCCGAGGGTATTGTGGTCACCGACCAGCCTGGGCTGGCGGCGGCGGACCTGCTGGCGGACCCGGCGAAGGCGGGGGAACTGGCCCGTCGTGGGCGGGAAGTGATCCGCGGCCGCCAAGGCGCCACCGACCGCTACACCGATATGCTGCTGGACCTGCTGGGCATGGCGGCGGACGGTTGACCGTTGATCGGCCGCATGCCGACCGCCGACTTGATTACACTCTGCGGCATCGCGGCGGACGTTCGCCCCCCATGCCTGGCAACCCGCTGGTCCATTGACGCCATGCCCTCCACCCAGATTCGACAGACCGCGCTCGCCGGCTCACGACGGATTGTGGTGAAGCTCGGTACCGCCCTGCTGGCCGGGACCAACCCGTCGAAGGTCGGCGGGCTGGATCCGCAGTACCTGGCGTCGATCGCCGATCAGGTGGCGGCCCTGCGCGACGACGGGCGGGAGCTGACGCTGGTCAGCAGCGGCGCGATCGGCGCGGGCTGCGCCGTGCTGGGGCTGACCCGTCGGCCGCGGGACGTGGCGGAACTGCAGGCGATGGCGGCTGTGGGACAGCGCCAGCTCATGCGGCGGTTTCACGAGGTTTTCGCGTCGCACGGCCTGGAGGTCGCCCAACTGCTGCTGACGCGTGGCGACTTTGACGATCGGACGCGCTTCCTGAACGTACGCAACTGCGTCCAGCGACTGCATGGCTATGGCTGCGTGCCCATCGCCAACGAGAATGACACCGTGGCGGTCGAAGAGATCCGCCTGGGCGACAACGACCGGCTTTCGGCGCTGCTGTGCAACGCGATCGGCGCGGATCTGCTGGTGCTGTTGAGCGTGATCGACGGCCTGATGGACCACGAGGGACGGCGTGTGGATCTCGTGCGCGATCTGAACGAGGCGAACAGCTACGTGCGTATGGACAAGACGGCGTTCGGATCGGGCGGGATGGGCAGCAAGCTGGAGGCGGCGAGGGTGGTGACGGAGGCCGGCCGCGTGGTGGTCATCGCCAACGGCCGCGAACCGCGCGTCCTGGAGCGTCTGCTCGGCGGCGAGGCGCTGGGCACGGTGTTCATGCCGCGTCAGCGCAAGCTCGGAGCACGCGACCGCTGGATCGGGCTGACGCGGCGGCCGGCGGGAGCTGTGACCGTCGATGCGGGCGCGGTCGGCGCTTTGCGGGACCGGGGCACGAGCCTGCTGGCGATCGGCATTTCGGCAGCCACCGGCGACTTCGAGCGCGGTCAGGTGATCGCCGTACTCGGACCCGACGGCGTTGAGGTGGCGCGCGGCCTGAGCAACTACAGCCGCGACGAGGTCGAGCAGATCAAGGGCAAACGCTCGAACCAGTTCGTCAAGATTCTGGGACGCGAGGCGTACGCGGAGGTGATTCACCGGGATAACCTCGTGGTTATCGGTCATGGCGAAGCGGTCGAGCCCGTCTGAGCCGTGGGTCTCGGCCGCCCACAAACGCGATTGCCCCCATCTCCCCAGACCCACTCAACCACACCATCGTTACAACCGATACCGGTTGAGGACGCCCAAACCGCGCGGCAGGGGCCGCTTCGGCCGGGCGTCCGGTGACGCATGGACAACACATCGCACACGATGCACGATCCGTCTCACGGTCACCCCCAAAGCCCCCTGGCCGCGTGGCGGCGCGTGCTCACACTGCCCGGTCGCGGGCCGACGCTGATGCAGCATGAAACCGTGGACCAGCGCCTGGCCCGGCTGGCGCGCTGGGCGCTGGACGGGCGGCGGCGCGAGGCCGTCGCGGCGCTGCGGGCCTGGCCCGACGCCCCGCCCCTGGGCGCGCAACTGCTGGCGGCGCTGGGTCAGCCGCGGGCGATGCTTGACCACCTGGGGGTGCGATCACTGCTGCGTCTGGCGCGGCGGCCGCGACGCGAACGGGCGCGGCGGCAAGCCATGACGCACCTGCACGAAGCCCGCCTTCTGGCCCAGGAGCTCGCTTGCCGTCACAACCTGCTGCCGAGCCTGGTGGCGGCCCTGCGGGTTGAATCGCAACCGGCGACGGTAGCCCTGTTGCGTCATGCCGTGGACGTGCTGATCGCGCGAAGGCGGCGACGCGAACTGACCGCCGAATTGTGCCTGGTGAAAGCGGAACTGGCGCTGCTGGACGAGGACCGCGAGACGGCGCGGCGATGGGCGATGCGTGTGGCCCGCCTGGAGCCTGGCAACGCGGCGGCGGCCAAGCTGCTGCTGCGCACGGCCGACGGTCCGCGTCAGCAGCGAGCGGCGGACACGCTGCTGGCTGAAGCCCTGGCGGCGCATCCGGACTATCACGATCTGGAAGCTCTGGCGCGTCGTCGGTTGAGCGAACTGGGCGAGCGTCCGGACCAGTCAGAGGCAAGCGTCGGTCCCGGGCGGCGGCGGACGGCGGCGCAATTGCTTGCGGCGCTGCATCGAGGCGGCGCATTGAACTTCAGGAAAGCCGCATGAGCACAGGTGGACACAGCCTGGCGCAGACAGCCGAGGCCGGCGATCTGGCCGATCGGGCGAGGTTGTGTTACGACGCCGACCTGCTGCCCGAAGCCGCGGATCTGCTGAAACAGGCGATGGCGCTGGATCCGACGCTGCTGGAAGGCCGGCTGCTTGAGGCGCGCGTGCGTCTGGCGCAAATGCAGGGGCCGCTGGTCGCCGCGCTGGGCGCGGAGCGTGCGGCACACGGCATGAATGGCGCGGAGGAACACGATCCGGTCGTAGCGCTGCTGGACCGGTCGTGGCGGCTGTGGCAGGCCGGTCAGCGTGAGCTGGCGCGCGCCGCCCTGCCGGATAAGCCCGCCGGCCGCTTTGCGCTGCTGCGGCGCCAGGCTGCTATGGACGTGCTGCTTGACCGCAACGAAGCGGCCGAAGCCGCGTTGCGGATGTGGCTGAACCAGCAGGGCGATGCGCAGGCGGTGCGACGCGTGCTGGCGCGGCTGGTCGCGCGATCGCGGCTCCGCGAAGGCGTGAGCCTGATGCTTGGGGCCAGACCGACGGCCATGCCGTCCTATCTGCGTTACTGGTCGGCGCGGGTGCTGGCCCGCGGCCGGGCCACGGCGGACGCGGAGCGGCTTGTGATCGATCTTCTGGAGGACCATCCCCACGACGCGACGCTGTGGCGGTTGGCGGGGCGGCTTGCCGCGCGCGCGGGCCAGGACGCGGTGGCAGCGCATCGTCTTGAGATGTCGGCCCATCTGGGCCAGACGGGGGAGGCGGCGCGTTCGCTGATGCGTCTACACCTGCGTGCCGGTCGCTTCCCCGCGGCAGGGGCGTGGGCGTGGCGGCGTCTGCGCCGATCGCGGCCGCGCTGTCGCGCCTTGCGGGCCGAAGCGTGGAGCGTGCTGGCAGTCAGCGCGATCCTGTCGGGACGTCGGCGGCTGGCGCGGCGGGCACGACACGAGGCGATCCGCCTGGTGGGCCGACTTGGCTGGCAGACGCTGCGCCGGCAGGTGTGGCAGCATGCAGCCGCGGGACTGGTGCTTGGACGGGCGCTGACGGTGGACGAAGCGGGACCGGCGGCGGTCCGCGGCCATGAGTCACCTCTGCGCCGACTGCTGGGATTCGCGTGCGAGCGTCTGGGCGTCCACACGACCGCGTGGCCCCACCGCGCCGACGCGTTCCATCACCTGGCCGCATGCCGGCAGGCGCTGGGCGAAGTGGACGCGGCGGCGGCGGCCAACAACACCGCCCTTTCGCTCAATCCCCACTACCGGGAGGCCCTCGCCCTCCAGCGGCAGTTGCACAACCACGGCGATCGCGCGGCCGCGTGAAGCGGCGCGCACCGCCGCATGCGCGTGCAAGGACAGCCGCGCCCAGCATGTTTTCCCAGCCGGCGACGGCGCTTTGCGGCCACGGTTCAGACGTGGGACGCCGACGATGCAGTCTGCTCGGACTCGCCGGGGCACGGTCGGCCGAAATGATCGCGAATGAACGCCCGCACATGGGCGGTGTGCATGGCGAAATCCCGCAGCAGCACCTCGCCCGGCTCCGCGGCTTCGGTGAGGGCGTTGGCGTCCTCTCGCCGCGGGTGGCGGCCGACGTAGCCCATGCGCCGGGCCAGGTGGGTGAACTCGAGGCTGTCGGCCTCAGGCAGGAACAGATCCTGGGCGTTGCCTCGCAGCATGCGCAGAGCGTTGATCAACTGTCGCAGAAACTCATACGCGGCCCGCAGATGGGCGTATTGAACGGGCTTGATGACGGCGGCGCGCTGCAGCGCCTCCATAGCCATGGACAGGCGCGGCACGCGCAACTGGGGCGCACGTCGCGCGTGTTTGACCTGAAGCAGTTGGACCGTGCCCTCGAGATCGACCAGCGCTCCGGGTGAATACTTGGCGTTGAGGCGGGCGGCCCCCTCGAGCTTCTGCTGCTTCACGCGGCTCCAGATCCGCCAGATTTCGTCGAGCTTCAGAACCTGCTCGGCGTGATCGTAGACGATCGCGTCGCGCGTCTGCTCGATGCGATAGCCCAGCTCGGGGCAGCCGGCGATCCAGCGCAGACGGACAAGGGCGAGTTTTTCGAACACGTGGCCCGGCCCGCCGGGCTGGTAGTAGGCGTTGAACTGCTCGGCGCTGACGGCCAGCGGGCCCTCCTTGCCGTAGGGCCGCAGGCGCAGGTCGACTTCGAAGATGCCGGCCCGGCGGGTGCGGATGAACTTGGACGCTTCCTCGACCAGTTGCTCGAAGAACGGCTGGCAGGCGATGGGCTCGCGTTTGCCGCCGGCCGTGCGGGCGTTGGGGTCGGCGTCGTAGACGAACAGCAACTCGATGTCGGAGGCGTAGCCGAGCGCCACCCCGCCGAGTTTGCCCAGGCCAAAGACGGCATAGGGCAGGTCGGGCGCGGCGTAGACGAGTTGTCCGTCGCGTGCCTGGGTGCGAGGATTGGCCGCGGCGGCCTGCGGCGGCGAGCCGTAGGAGCGGACCAGGTCGTCGTAGACCAGGCGGGTGGCGGCGGCGACGAGTGTTTCGGCCAGCAGCGTCAGCCGCTCGGAAAACTGACGGAAGTCCATCGCCGGATTGAGAATCTGATCGAGATCGAGCTCGAATATCTCGCGGTCCTTGAACTGGTTGAGGCGGTCCTGCTGCTCGGCGAGTCCGACGGCACCGGCCAGCGCCTGCTCAATGCGGTATGGCAGGGTCTCGGGCGACTGGCTGAAACTGCGCCCTTCAAGGTCCGACCGCAGCAGCGGCTGCAGCGTTTCGTACTGGCCGCGGATGAAATCCTCCCAGAGAAAATCGCTGGCGCCCAGCACCTTGGCCAGATCGCGCATGGCGCGCGGATCGGCCAGCAGATTGATCCAGTCCTGGGCGCTGTCGGCTTCGGAGGCCTGGGAAAGGATGTCGTCGGACAGCCGCTCGAACCGCGAGAGAGCGGTGAAGGGATCGGGCGAGCGGTCGAGAAAGTAGGTGAACTGCTTGGTCAGCAGCGCGGAAAGTTTGATGCGCTGCAGCAGCGCGGCGTCGTGGCCCAGGGCGCTGGCCGGAGGGACGAGGTCGATGACGTCGGTGATGCGGTCGCTGTCCAGATCGGGGATGATCTGCACGCGGTCGATGGTGAGCCCGCGCAAGGACAGGGCGGTGGATAGAGCGTAGAGGAAAGCGGGCGTGTCCTGGGCGGTGAGGGTGAGGCGAATGCGCTGATTTTCAAGCCGCCGGATGTCGAGCTCGACGGGGAAGAGCATCGGCGCGGGGGTGGAGGCGAGCCGGGCCAGACGCGCGGTCACACGCTCGTTGACCAGCTTCTTGGCGGTCTGCACGGACGCCTCATCGCCGCGGTCCAGCAGACGAATCACCTGGCTGATGGCCTGACGTACCTCGTCGCACCATGCATCACGGGGCCGGTCCGCCAGATCAGGATCGGGCCGACCGACGAACACGTCGATGATGATGGGCACATGGTGCGGATCGCGCGGCCCGGGGGCGTGCGGCTTTCCAGGCCGGCGCCGGAACAGGCGGGGATCGACGCGCCGCGGTCTGGCATCGTCGGCCGGCGCGGGAGCGAGGGTATGGACCCACCCTGCCTCGATGTTGAAGCCGACCCCGGACAGCGAGCCGGCGATCAGGGAAAACTCGAAGGCGTGGTCGAAGGCAATGACGGTGCAGGCGAACTGGCCGTCGTCGACCGCCTCGATGGCGACCTCGACGGGGTTGTCATTGGACAAGCGGGCGACGGCCCGGAGCTGGTCGGCGATCTGCTGATCGGTCAGACGATCGCGCAACTCGGCGGGCAGTCGCGCCAGATGGCGTTCAATGATCGGTTCGGTCAGCTCGCGGCAGAGCTCACGGATGTGCTGAACGTTGGGCGTCATATCGAGCCATCCCTGCCTGCACCCGGCCGCGTGTGCCCCGCGTGTCGGCTGCTATAAGCCTATCGGATCGTGCGGACGACGGACAGGAGCTGACCGCAAGCGCTGCGCCCGAGGGCCGGGGGCAGGCCCGAGGCGCCCAAAACTCAGACGGCTTCATCGGTCTGCTGCGGCGCCAGGCCGCGCCATTCAGCCCGGGCGATTGTGGGATCTCCGCCGAACAGCACCGTCCCCACCGAGCGCGGGCAGACGATATCCAATTGGCGCGTGCGCTGGGCGCGGATGGTGACCAGCCCGTCGTCCTCGCGTGGCAGGCGAAGCGTCGCGCCGGGCAGCAGCGCCACATGCAGATCCCGCCGCTGGCCCCCGCCGGCCACGGACTGCACCACCAGCACATCGGGACCGGTGCTGGTGATCGTTACAGCCGCCTCGGCCAGCCCTACGGACAGGCCCGGTCGCTCGATGTTTTCTGCCACGACCAGCTCTATCTGTTCCAGTGGATCGTGACTGACGTTGAACACCGCCACATACTTGTCGGAGTAGTCGACCAGGTAACCGGGCAACTCAAGGCGGCGCTTCTTGTCGTCAGCCGGGTTGACCATGGTGAGGACGACGGGTCGGCCGATGTGCTTCTCGAGCATCGGCTCATAGGCTCGCGCCACAGCGCCCAGCAGGGTCTGGCCGATCTGATCCAGGCCGGTGCGCTGCTGCGTGAGCACGGCGCTGCCGGGTCGCGTGGCGGCCAGGTGGCCCAGCACGGTGCTGAACGCGCGCGCAACGGCGTCTCGGATCATGTTGACGAAGTTGATGATGTGGCGGCGGGTGCGGCGAACGATACCCGGGTTGAAACTGCGCCGCACCTGGCGCTGGCGGCCGCGCTGCTCCCGGGCGGTCAGGGCGTTGTGCGAACGGCACACGGCCAGACACTCGGCGAGCTTGGATTCGTAGATAAGTTCGCTGGTCTTGATGACACCTTCGCGCGTCTGATACGGCGCGTCGAAGGCAAGTTCCAGACCCTGGTTGTAGACGTGCAGATCACCCCAGACAATGCGGCCGGTGGTCGCGAGGTAGGTGACGTGGTGGCGGCGCAGCAGCTTGAGGCATTTATCGCGCTGGCGCATCCTGACGACGGCGCCGATGATGGCGACGAGAAAAATGAAGATCAGCGCCAGCGAAAAGCTGTTGTTCAACAGCACCTGCCACCAGGGCGTGGCGGCGGCCTGAACGGGCGGGGAAGCGGCGGCCGATTGCGTGGTCTGCGCCAGCGTGCCGAGAAAGGAACGGGCGATCATCGTCATGCATGCTCCCAGTACAGTATCGACCGCTTGCTGCCTCGCGCATGATGCGCGCCTGATGGTTGCGAACTTTGCCAGCCGGGGCAAGTACCCGCCCGCCTGCGCCCTGCCCGACCTCGGCGGGTTTCGTACGGGCGGCGCGGCCGCCTTCGTGGATGAGAACGACCTGCGTGCGTTGGGATCGCCATCGCATGGGGTTTTAAGCAGTGGCGCGGAAACCGCTTACACGCTGCCGACAGGTTTTCCACTCCGCCGCGGCGCCGGCGGATCACGTCGCCTCCGCATACACTGACGTGGGAGCGGCGATCGCCGCCACGGACACGACCTTCACGCGAGACAGGCCACGGATGGGCAGCTCCTTCGTTCACCTGCACCTGCACAGCGAATACTCGTTGCTGGACGGGGGCAACGCCATCGACCGGCTGGTCGACCGCGTCGCCGAACTGGGCATGGACGCGGTCGCCCTGACCGACCACGGCAACATGCATGGGGCGGTGGCGTTCTACACAGCCGCAAAGAAAGCTGGTGTCAAACCTATCCTCGGTGTGGAGGCGTATGTCGCCCCCGGCGATCGCACGAGCCGCGAGTTCACCGGCGTGTCCGACGGGGGGTTCCACCTGGTCCTGCTGGCCGAGAACCAGACCGGCTGGCGGCATCTGCTCAAGCTCACGTCCGACGCGTACCTGCACGGCTTCTATTTCAAGCCGCGCATGGATAAGTCGACGCTGGCCCAATGGGCCGATGGACTGATCGCCATCAATGGGCACCTGGGTTCGTCGATCGCCCACCACCTGGTGCGTTACGTGCAGAGCAAGGATCCGGCGCACTACAAAGCCGCTCGCGAAGAGGCCCTGTGGCATGCCGAAACCTTTGGCCGCAACGAAAACGCCGAGCCTCGCTTCTACATCGAGCTGCAACGTCACGGGATTCCCGAGCAGGACGCCATCAATCCACACCTCATCGCGCTGGCCCGCGAGCTGGACCTGCCGCTGGTGGCCGACAACGACGCCCACTTTCTTCTTGAAGACGACCATGACGCCCACGACACGCTGATCTGCATCGCCACGGGCAAGACCAAGGATGTCGAGCAGCGGATGCGTTATTCGCCGCAGCTTTACGTCAAGGGCCCGCGGGAGATGGCCGAGCTGTTCGAGGACGTGCCCGAGGCGATTCAGAACACGCGGAAGATCGCCGACCGGTGCAACGTCGAACTGGACTTCAGCGCCAATCATGCGCCCGCGGTGAAAATCGAGCGCCGGCCGGCGGAAAAGGAGCTGCAACTCGCCCGCAAGGGTTCGACGGCGTGGTACAAGGCGTTCTGCGCCCAGTACGACCTGGTGCCGTTTGACGCCCTGAACGACAAGACGCCTGCGAAGAAACTCAAGGCCGACAGCGACGCGGCCCTGCGGGCCCTGGCGGAGGCTGGCGCGGTGTGGCGCTATGGCGAGGATGGCATCACCGGTGACATCCGCGCCAGGCTCGACCGCGAGTTGACCATTCTCGCCGACAAGAACATTTCGGCCTATTTCCTCATCGTCTGGGACTTCGTGAACGAGGCCCGTCGCCGCGGCATCGCGGTCAATGCCCGTGGCTCCGGCGTGGGCACGATGGTGGGCTACTGCCTTGGCTTGTCCAACGCATGCCCGGTGAAGTACGGCCTGCTGTTCGAGCGCTTCACCGATCCGGACCGCAGCGAATACCCTGACATCGACATTGACATGTGCCAGGACGGGCGCGGCGAAATCATCGAGTACGTGCGGCGTAAATACGGACACGTGGCCCAGATCATCACCTTCGGCACGCTCAAGGCCCGCGCGGCGATCCGCGACGTCGGCCGCGTGCTCAACGTCCCCTTGCCCGAGGTGGACAAGGTCTGCAAGCTCATCGGCGACGGCCTGGGGACCACGCTGGACAAAGCCCTGGCCCAGGAGCCGGAACTGCGGGCACTGTACGACCAGCAGCCGTCGATGCGGCAGATGATCGACACCGCCCGACGCCTTGAAGGGCTGTCGCGCCATGCCGGCGTACATGCGGCCGGCGTCGTGATCGCCACGCAGCCGCTGGACAACATCATCCCGCTCTACAAGCCGCCGGGAGGGTCGAACGGCGCGGAAGGCGCGCAGATCGTGACGCAGTGGGACGGCCCGACGGTGGAGAAGGTCGGCCTGCTGAAGATGGACTTTCTGGGCCTGCGCACGCTTTCGATCATCGAACGGGCGCGCAAGCTCATTCTCGCATCGCTGGACGAGAAAACCATCCGTCAGACCGTCGATCCGCAGGAGCGGCAGCCGGCCGGCTGGGATCCGCTGGATCTTGAACGGCTGACCTTCGACGATCCGCGCGTGCTGGCCACATTTCAGCGTGGCGAGACGTCCAGCGTGTTCCAGTTCGAATCCGGCGGCATGCGCAACCTACTGATGGCGATGAAGCCCGACCGGCTGGAGGATCTCATCGCCGCCAATGCGCTCTACCGCCCCGGCCCGATGGCGCTGATCGACGATTACAACGCCCGCAAGCATGGACGGCAGAGCGTGCCAAAAGTCCATCCACTGGTGGACAAGTTCACGGCCGAGACCTACGGCATCATGGTCTACCAGGAGCAGGTGATGCAGATCGTCCACGAGTTGGGCGATATTCCCCTGCGCGCCGCGTATACGCTGATTAAAGCGATCAGCAAGAAGAAACGCGACGTCATCGACAAGAACCGGGACATGTTCGTCGAAGGCGCCACGCGGAAGGGGCTGGCGAAAGCCGACGCCCATAAGCTGTGGGAGTTGATCCTTCAGTTCGCCGGCTACGGCTTCAACAAGAGCCACTCCACCGGCTACGCGATCGTGGCGTATCAGACGGCCTATCTGAAGACATATTTCCCGCTGCAATACATGGCGGCGGTGCTGACCTACGAATCGGTGAACACCGACAAGGTGGTCGAGTACATCGAGGAATGCAGGCGTGTGCTGCTGCCCTCGCCTGAGGGTCAGACGCAGAAGCGAGGCGTCGAGGTGCGCCCGCCGGACGTCAACCTGTCCGAAGTGGCGTTCAACGTCGTCTTCGACCCCAAGGAGCCGCACGACGCGCGGCACGGGCATATCCGCTTCGGCCTCAGCGCGGTCAAGGGCGTGGGCGAAAAGGCGGTGCGGGCGATCATCCACGCGCGCCAGAAGGATGGTCCGTTCAAGAGTCTTTACGACTTCACGGAGCGTGTACCGCTGCGCGAGGTCAACCGGGCGACGATCGAAGCATTGATCAAGTGCGGCGCGTTTGACGGCATTCACGGCGTGGCAAAGCGGTCGACCCTGATCGAAGCGCTGGACGCGGCGATCCAGGCCGGCCAGCGAGCCGCAGCTGATCGCGACTCGGGCCAGATGAATTTCTTCGGCGGCCTGGGCGGCGAACCTGCCGGCGATGCGACGGCCGCCGCGGCGGCGCCGATCGTCCTGCCGCAGACCACGCCCTGGACGCCGGCTGAGCAGCTGGCCCATGAAAAGCAGGTGCTGGGCTTCTACGTCTCCGACCATCCGCTGCGTCAGCATCAGGCAATGCTGCAGCGTTTCGCCAACGTCAGCGTGGCGGAGATCCGCGATCTGCCGGCCGAAATGAAGGTGACCGTTGGCGGCATGCTGACGCGCGTGCGGCCGACGTTCACCAAGAGCGGGCGCAACCCCGGCCAGAAAATGGCGATGATCACCCTTGATGACGGCACCGGCTCGATCGACGGCGTGGTGTTTTCCGACGCCTACGCCCTGCATGCGCCGCTGCTGAACGTGGACCAGATCGTGTTTCTGGAAGGCAAGATCGACCGCCGCCGCGAGGAGCCGGGCATCGTCGTCGAGCGGATCGTGCCCGTCGAACAGGCTCCTGAGAAACTGACGAGGGTCGTCAAAATCGTGCTGCGCGGGCCGGACGCGGCCGACCGCCGCAGCGACCACAGCAGCCACAGCGGCGATTTGAACGGACGGATCGCGAAGCTGCGCGCGCTGCTGAGTCAGGCGGCCGGCATGGCCAACGGCAGTGCGGCCGAGGTCATTTTCGAGGTGCGCCAGTCGGGGACGCTCGCGCGTCTGCGGGCCAACAATCTGCGGGTGGCGGTTGACCGCGAGCTTCCGCAGCGTATCAAGATGCTGCTGGGCGAAGCCGGCGACTGCCAACTGCTCGGTCCGCCGCGCAGCCAGAGCCACGGCAACGGCTGCCACCCGGGCCCGCGCATGCCGATGTTTGCCAACAGCGGCGAGAACTGTGCCAGCATTGATCGATATTGAACCGCCCTGAGTATTGCCCATGGTCGCGTCACCCACCCCTCCCCTGTCCTCTGACACCCTTGAGTTCATCCGTACCGCGATCGGCGCGCGGCTGCCGCATGTGATCGCGCTTCGGCGTGATCTGCACGCGCATCCCCAAATCGGTTACGAGGAGACGTACGCCAGCGAACTGGTGCAGCGCGAGCTGACGGCCCTGGGCATCCCGTTTGAAGCGGGACTGGCCAAGACGGGCGTGGTCGGCTGGATCCGCGGGGCGCGACATGGCCAGGACGTGACGGACGCCGTCGCGCTGCGGGCGGACATGGACGCTCTACCGATTACCGAGGAGACGGGATTGCCCTATGCGTCGCGGTATCACGGGGTCATGCATGCGTGCGGTCACGACGGGCACACGGCGATGCTGCTGGGAGCGGCCGCAGTGTTGAAGCAGATGGCTGACCGATTGCCCCGCCCGGTGAAACTGATCTTCCAGCCGGCGGAGGAAGGCGGCGGCGGCGGCGACGGCATGGTGCGGGCCGGCGCGCTGACACAGCAACTCGGTGGACTGACGGTGCGGCGGATCTTCGGCCTGCACGGTTATCCCTCGATGGCAGTGGGCACGCTGACCACGCGGCCGGGACCGATCATGGCGGCGACGGCGGAATTCCGCATCGCGTTGACCGGCCTCGGAGGGCATGCGGCCATGCCCCACACAACGATCGACCCCGTCCCCGCGGCCGCACAACTTATCGCCGCACTGCAGACGGTGGTGAGCCGCAATGTGCCGGCGACAAGCCCGGCGGTCATCACCGTCGCCCAACTGCACGCGGGCAGTGGGACGGCGCTGAACGTCATCCCCACGAAAGCCGAACTCGCGGGCACCATCCGGTACTTCCACGCGCCGGCCTTCGAGATCATCGAACGGCGGATGCGCGTGCTGACCGAACAGACGGCCGCGGCGTTCGGACTTCGGGTCGCGATCGACATCAAGAACGGCTATCCGGCCACGCTCAACGACCCGACCGCGACCGAGGCGATGCAAGCCGTCGCCCGGCAGGTGCTGGGCGGCGAGCAGGTCGTGGCGATGGCCGACCCGATCATGGGCGCCGAAGACTTCGCCTACTACGGCCCGCACGCCTCGGCGGCGTTCGCGTTCATCGGTGTCCGTCCGGCGGGGCAAGAGACGTACCCCGCCCTGCACACGCCGAAATTCGACTTCACCGACGCGGCCCTGCCTCACGGCATCGCCCTGCACTGCGGGTTTGCCTTCGGTGGGTGAGGCGCTGCGGCGCCGTTGCCGCGCGGCGGGGGATGGTGGTAAACTGTCCGTACATGGCTACCGCCTGACAAACATTCCGTCGTCCGTTCGCACGCGGCTTGTCGTGCGCGCCGACCGCCCGGTTGCGCGGGACGATGGAATGAACCCTTGATCAAGCATGATGTTCGTAAGTATCGGCCGCTTGGCGCATGCGGACGGGCTTTCTCTGCCTCGCGTGTCCACGGCCCTCAAGGGTCCGCACATGTCCAGACGATCACGCCGTGACGAGGCGGCGTTCACCTGCATCCACTGCCGCCAGCACGTGGAGGCTCGTAGCTATGGCACGCATCATCGCAACCACTGTCCGTATTGCCTGTGGTCACGGCATCTCGACGAGCAGCCGGGCGACCGGCAATGCGGCTGTCGCGGGGCGATGGAGCCCATCGGGGTGGAGGTGCGCGCCGACGGCGAATGGGCGCTGATTCACCGGTGCACATCCTGCGGAGCCGTGCGCTTCAACCGCATCGCGGGCGACGACCAGGAACTGGCCCTGCTGCAACTGGCGCTGCGTCCGCTGGCCCGCCCGCCATTCCCGCTGGATCAACTGCCCACGTTCGGTTCGAGGTGATGGTGTTGTGAGCCGGGCTCATTCGGCTTCGGGCGGATTGCTGAAGCCGGGGATCCGGTTGGGCTCACGGCGGATGGCGGGATGGGGCATGACGATCTGGCGGCGCTGCGGGGTGAGGCGTGCGAGCAGTTCTTTCGAAGGACGATAGGGATGGCGGAAGAAGCCCCAGGACGGTCCGTAGCGGTAGACGGCGATGCGGCGCAGCCCTTCGTTCACCCGCTTGGCCGAGCCGTGCATGATCGCGTCCACGAAGAGCAGCGCGTCGCCGGCTTCCAGGTGCACCTCGACCGCGCCTTCCATGCCATCGACCGACGTGGCCTGGCCTTGCTGGATGCGGTTTTTCGCATATTCGGGGTGGATGAAGTTGGCCTTGTGCGAGCCGGGGATCACCATCGTCGCGCCGTCGCCGGGACCGACGTCGTTGAAGGCCATGAGGATGTTGATCTGTCCGCAACTGAACTGGCCGTTGCGGAAGCGGTACTGGCATCGCTTGACGAGCTTGTGGCCGCCCGAGTGCACGCCGATGGCTTCGCCCGGGCCGCGCAGGCTGACGAAGTTTTCGTCGATGAAGAGCGGCCCGTGGTGGGCGTCGAAATCATCCTGCCCGCCGACGAAGGTCTTGACCTTGTCGATCCATGCGGGATGGTCAATCAGGCGTTCGAAGGGCGCGCCGGCCTCGTAAATCTGCTGGAGGTTGATCCCGTCCTTGCCGCCGAAGGTGTGGGCGTGCACTCCGCCGTACCACTCGCCGTGCTTGAGCGGCGGATCGAGGCTGATGATCTGATCGAGAGTGTCGTTGATGGCGGCCAGATGATCGACGTCGATGGCCCTCTTGAGCACGAGGAAGCCGTTGAGATCGAAGAAGAACTTCTCGCGGTCGGTCACACCGGGGCAACAGGTCGTGCCGGGCAACGGATGGCATGGGGTCTGAAGGGAAGCGGTGGACATGTCGGGCTCCTGGGGGCGTCGGGAAGACGGCATCTGACTGATGCCCGCACTCTATGAGTTTGAATACCGCATTTCTACCGCGATAGAGATGTATTTGAGCGGTATACTAACCTAAATGGCAAAAAAGCTCCCACCTGCGGTCGCAACGATGGGGTTTCGCGTATGGGATGGGCGGCCCAAGATCATGGCCGACACCCACCAGCACCACGACATCGAGCTGAACTTCGTGCTGTCGGGGTGGATTGAATATCGGATGGGCGGCCGGGAGCTGGCCATCGGTGCGGGCGAGCTGGGCGTCTTCTGGGCGGCGGCCCCGCACCAACTGACAAGGGTGGCGGAGGGGACGACGATGGCGTGGGTGGTGTTTCCCCTGTCGTGGCTGCGTGACTGGCGGGGATCGGAGGATCTGACGCGCCGGATGCTGTGCGGCGAAATCCTGGTCATGGCCCAGGATAAAACGCGCGACCCGCGGGACGTGAGCCGGTGGCAGTGGATGCTGAGTCAGGACGACGACCGGTGGCGGCGCGTGGCGGCCCTGGAAGTCGAGGCGCGCACACGGCGGCTGGCGATCGAAGGTCAGGACCGCTGGATAGCGACGCGACATGGTGATGGCGGCGCCGCGCCGCGTCGAAGGCCAGGCCCCCACGCCGTGGATCGAACCATCGCTCAACCGATCGAGCAGATGATCACGCTGCTGGTCGAACGCTTCCGTGAACCGCTGCGCGTGGCGGATGTGGCCAGCCCCACGGGCCTGAACCCGACCTACGCCATGCGGCTGTTTCGCCGGGAAGTGGGCCTGACGATCGTCGACTTTCTCACCCGCCAGCGCGTCTACGAAGCCCAGCACCTGCTGCTGACCACGGATCGGTCGATCCTCGACGTGGCGATGGACAGCGGCTTTGGCTCGACGAGCCAGTTTCACACGGCGTTCCGCCGGATCGTGGGCGTCAGTCCGCGGGCGTTTCGCCGCGGGGCTCCCGCTATAGGCAGTTGAGTCGTCGCGTCGGGCGGCGCCATGAAACCGCGGGATTCATGGCCTGGCGCCGGCGTCCGGTTCCTCGTTCTCCAGTTCGGCGGGCAGCGGGCTGCTCGATTCGCCGAAGGGCATGTCGACGCTGGACTCGCCCGAAGGATCGCCGCCGGGCCCGGCCGTGTCGCCGCTGCGCGCCGCCTCGCGTTTGAGCGGCAGCACGATGGTGAAGCTCGTGCCCTGCCCTTCGCCGGTTTCCACGCTGATGCGCCCGCCGTGCTCGTCGATGATTTTTTTGGTCACCGCCAGGCCCAGGCCCGTGCCGCGCAGGCCTTTGGTGGAGTAGAACGGCATGAAGACGCGCTGACGATTCTCGGGATCGATGCCTTCACCGTTGTCGGCCACCATGATGCGCACCGCCTGCTGCTGGGTGTCGAACTCACAACTGAGGGTGACCACGCCCTTCTCGTCGGGCACGGCGTCGAGGGCGTTGTTGAGGAGATTGAGGACGGCCTGGTGGATGCCGGACGCATCGAGGGGAATGGGCGGCGCGTCCTCGTCGATGGCGGTCAGCAGCGCGACCTTGCGGGCGTCGAACTGCCGCTGCACCAGGGCGACGATCTCTTCGAGCAGATGCGCGATACTGGTCATTTCCAGCTCGGGCTTGCGCTGCTTGGAGAAGGCGAGCATGTTGAGCGTAAGCTGGCGGATGCGTTCGAGATTGCGGGTGACGATCTCCCAGCCGTTGGCGACGACGCCCAGGTTGCTTTTGCGCAGTCCCAGGTCGACGACCTCGGCGCCGCCGGCCAGGCCCTGGATGATGTTTTTGATCGAATGCGAAAGCGAGGCGACGGTCTGTCCGACGGCCGCCAGACGCTCGCGGGCCAGGCGCTCGGCATAAAGCCGCATGTTCGTCAGGGCCAGGCCGATCTGCAGTCCGATGGCCGTCAGCAGATGCAACTGATCGTCGGTGTAGGTGTAGTTGGCGATCTTGCTGTCCAGGTAGATGACGCCGAAGAGCTGGTCCTTGAAGACGATGGGCGTGCACAAGGCCGAACGGATGCCGTAGCGCTGGACGCTGTCGCCGGTGCTGAAGCGGTCGTCGTTCATGGCGTTGCTCGAGAGCACGCCGTGACGCTGGTTGACCACATAATCGACGATGGTGCGGCTGACGGCGATCTGCCGCTCCTCGCTGGTCTTGGGCTCGCGTCGGTGGCGTACGATGATCGGCTCGAACTTCCGTGTGTTTTCATCGTCCAGGAGGATGAATGCGCGGTCGGCGCGGAAGCTGTCGAGAATCAGGTCCATGGCTTTTTCAAGCAATTCGTCGCGGCGGAGCGTCGATCCGATGAGTTCGAGCATGCGGTAGACAACGTTCAGGTTGATCGCCGCCGCCTCCACCGGATCGGGCACGGCCATGACCATCGACTCGTCGTTGGCGTTGACGGCCGTCTCGATGTGCGTATCGACATTTTCCGATCCGAACCGTACGCCCAGGTCGCGGCGCTCGCGTCCGAAGACGAACAGCGTATTGCCGGCGCGGATCTGGTCGCCGTCATGCAGCAGCGATCGCGACACGACGCGCCGGCCGTTGAGGAACGTTCCGTTGGCGCTGTTGATGTCGCGCAGATACCACTTGCCCTCGTCGGGGGTGAGCTCGGCATGGCGGCGGCTGATGGTCTGGTCGGTCAGGGGCAGCGCTTCGCTGGAGCGGCCGATGAGTTGCGGCTCGTCGTCGGGCAGCTCGAAGCGTTTGTCCTTGTCCGGTCCACTGATGATGGTCAGCAACAGCACGCCACGCCCTCTTGCGACATTCACAGGATCACGCGTCCGCGGTCGATTCGCCTTCGGGCGTCAGGGCCGCACGCCACATCTCAAGCTGCCGTTCGAAGCCGCTGACGCCGGCGTTGCCGGAGGACTGATACCGCTGGACCACGTTCTGCGGCCCCAGCCAGTCGAACACGTCGTTCGCACACACGTCGGCGCCGACGCCGGCGGCTTCGCAGGCCGCCTTGAAGTCGGCCAGGCTCAGGTCCGCCAACCGCGGCCTTTGCCGCTGCTGACACAACCGCACCAGCCGGCCGACGATCTGGTGCGAGGTGCGGAAGGGCACGCCCCGGGTGACGAGGTATTCGGCCAGGCTGGTCGCGTCAAGGAAGCCTCGGTCCAGGCCTTCGCGGATGCAGTCGGCATTGAATCGCGTGGTGGCGACGATGCGGGCGGCCATCTCCAGGCTGTCGCGCACCGTGTCGTAGGCGGCGAACAGATGACGCTTGTCTTCCTGAAGATCACGGTTGTAGCCGAGCGTCAGGCCCTTGCAGATCGTCAGCAGCGCGATCAGGTGGCCATACACATTGCCGCAGCGGCCGCGGATCAGCTCGAGCATGTCGGGGTTGCGCTTCTGGGGCATCATCGATGAGCCGGTGGTATAGCGTTCATCGAGCGTGATGAAGCCGAACTCGGTGCTGGCGTAGAGGATCCACTGTTCGGCGAAGCGTGAGAGCCATTGGGCGGTCATGGCCAGGGCGTAGAGGAAGTCGATGGCGACGTCGCGCGAGGCGGTGGCGTCCAGGCTGTTACCGGTGGGCTCAGTGAAGACGCCCAGGGCGTCGGTGGTGTGCTGGCGGTCCAGGGGCAGGGACGAGCCGGCGATCGCTCCCGATCCCAGCGGGTTCTCGGTATCGAAGAGCATAAGCGTGGCCAGTCGGTCGGCGCAGCGGCCGAACGCCTCGATCCAGGCCAGCAATTCACCGCCGACGAGGATCGGCTGGGCCCGCTGAAGGTGGGTGTAGCCGGGCATGACGATGCGTCCGTCGCTGTCCGCGAGGGCCAGAAACGCTCGGCAGAGGCGGTCGAAGGAAGCCTGGATTTCATCGGCCGCGTCGGCGGTCCACAGCCGCAGGTCGAGGGCGACCTGATCGTTGCGGCTTCTTCCGGTATGCAGTTTGCGCCCGGGGTCGCCGATCTTCTCGATCAGGGCGGCCTCGATACACATATGTACGTCTTCGAGTTCGATCCTCCAGCCGGGCCAGGCGGCGCCTTGCTGCTCGATTTCGGACTCGATCTGCGTTAAGCCGCGTTCGATGGCCGCCAGATCGTCGGCCGTAATAAGCTGCGCGCTCGCCAGCATGCGGGCATGGGCCAGCGAGCCGGCGATGTCGTGCCGATACAGGCGGGTGTCGTAGGACAACGACTCGACAAAACGGGCGGCCAGAGGATCGGCAGCCGAGCCGGCGTCCTTGGCCGACTCCCACGGCTTGCCGTCGGAGGGCTTGATGGGCGGCGGGGCATGGTCGGGGGGCCTGTTCACGCGGTCAGTTTACCGCGCGAGGCGGAGATCCGACGGACGAGCCCCGACCGCGGAAGTTCCAAGGCGCCCGCGGGCGTCACATGGCGAGCAGATCAGCGTTCACGACGCTTGCGACGTTCGACGGTCTGCATGGCTTGGCTCCCTGCAGCGACGCCACCATTCTCCGGGTATTGGCGACGCATCCTGGCGATTGGTGAGCGAAGCGGCCGGTCGCGCCCATTACGCGGCCATGAAGCCCTGGTCCTCGTCCTCAGCCGGCGGATCAGGCAGGTGCCGGTGATGGACGCGGATGATCCGAGCCAGGTACTCGCCGATCATCGGCGCGATCGCCTGGCAGAGTTCAATGGTTTCGGCGTCGAAGGGCCGATCCGCCTCGCGGAAGAGAATCACCACAGCCAGCGGCTCGTCGTCCAGGCGGCACGGCACGCCGACGACATGGCAACCTTCGAGCAGATCGGGCTTGCCGTCGAGCAACCTGGCCAACTGCGTGTCGCTGGTCACGTGCAGCATATCTTCGGCGTCGGCCACGTGCGGCGCCAACCGGTCGGCCAACAGTTGCAGCAGCAGCTCCGGCGACTCGCTGGTCCAGTCGTAGTTGACGTAGCCTCCGAGACTGAACTCATCGAGACTGGCGGGCAGGAAGATGGCGGCGTTGGTCGGGCCGGCCCGCTCGAGCAGGAACTCCAGGGTTTTACGCAGCATCTGTTCGAGATCCAGCTCTTCACGCACCAGGGTCGCGTAGTCGCGGGTTCGCGTCACCTGCTGCATCTGCTCCGCGAGCTCCTGATAGGCCGTCACCAGGTCATTGCACAGCACGTCCACCTGGGCGGCCACGTCGTCGTGGGCCTTCTGCAGCTTGCGGCAGGTGCGCTGCAACCGCCGCAGACGACGCTGCATCTTTTCACGTCCGCGCTGACGGCGAATGGCCTGCTGAATCCGCGTCTGCACCTGTTCACCAGCCAGCGGCCGGGCAAGCAGATCGCTGGCGCCGGCCCGCAGAGCGGTCAGCGCCTGGTCGAGCCGCAGTTGGTCTGTGAGGACGAGCATCTGCGTACCGCGGTGGGCCTTGCGCTGTTGGCTGGCCCAGTCGATGCCCCCGCCGTCGGGCAACACATCGGCGATGACCAGCAGGTCGGCGGCCAACTGCTGCTGGCACCGCTCGGCCTCAGCCAGCGAGTCGGCGCGGACGACGGCCGCCTGTTGCCTACGGGCGGCGCGGCAGATCACGCGGTACGCGTCGAGGTCGGCGTCGACCACGAGGATGCGGAAGGGACGATCCGAGGGCTCCACCCCCGTCTCAGTCCCGGGCCCCCGCGGCGTGCTTGGGGTCTTGGACGGCACGACTTCTCCCCTGCCAGAATTCCAGGCTCGGCCGCGCGGCACGACTCCCGTGCCCGACCGACCACCCTCTCGTCACGGGGTGTATCGACCAGAAACCCGGCTTTGTTAGGCCCACTTGGGATTACATTTCCGGCAGGTCGCTGAAGCACTATTGCCGAGTCGTCACAAAGGGCATCGCCGCCAAAGTCCGTCAATCCAGCCTCACTGCGGCGGCCACGGACAGGCGGACGGCTGGCCGGCACCATGTCCGCGGCCGGACCATGTCGTGGTCATGAAACTCTTCATGGTGTGACGAAGAGTCAGGCCGCCGGTCGCTGGGCGGCATCGAGGGCAGTTGAATCGGCGTCCCTGTCGCCGTTGGTCTGACCCGATGCCGGCCGGTCCTTGAGCGGCACGAGCAGCGTGGCGGTCGTGCCCCGGCCGGGCGTGCTACGCAGGCGCAATTCGCCGCCGTGAGCCTTGACCCATTGCTGGGCCCGCGGCAAGCCCATGCCCGTGCGCCGACCGGCCGCCTTCACCGAGAAGAACGGATCGGTGGCGTGCTCAAGCGCGTGCTTGTCCATGCCCACGCCGTCGTCGGTGACCGTGATGGTGAGCGTGTCCGGGTCCGGGCCCAGGCGGGCGGCCAGATGCACGTTGGACTCGGGCATGGCCTGCACCGCATTGAGCAACAGTTCACGGACGGCCTGGGCGATCTTCTCCGCGTCGATGGGCACGGCCGGCAGCGCGGGGTCGACCTGCACCGACAGACGCTTCTGCTTCTGGTACTCAGGCAGCTGATGGCTCATCTCCTGGACCAGACCGCTGAGCAACTGATCGATCCTGGTCGGCCGACGATCGGCGACCGGCGGATCCGCGAACATGTGCAACGACGTGATCAGGTCGCTGAGCCGATGGGCCTGTTCGACGATGCGCTGGGCCGTCTTCTGCTCCTCGCTGCCGGGTGTGAGCACCTGGGTGAGAAGCTGGCTGCGACCGGAGATGACGGCCAAGGGATTATTCATCTCGTGGGCGGCACCGGCGGCCATTTCGCCAAGGCGAGCCATCGTCTGAGAACGCAGAAGCTTCTCCTGGGCCTCAGCCAGGCGGCTGTTGGCCTGCGCCAGTTCTTCACCCAGGCGGCGGGCGCCTTCATGCTGCGCGGCCGCGGCGATGGCCGCGCCCCAGGTGCGCGTCAAGGCGTCCATCGATTCGCGCGGCGGCAGGGACGGCCGATCGTGCAGAAGTACGGCCGCGATCCCCCACCCGCTGGTCAGCGGCAGCAGGCGCACCTCGCGCAGGTCCGACGCCAGATGCAGGTGATCGCCCACCCACGGCATCAGCGTCATGAGCGTCATGGCCATCGGCTCGCCGTCGTCGAGGCGGGCCAGGTCGGCGGCGTGCGGCGGGGCGTCGATGAATTCAGCGTGGCGGGGCTGGCCCTGCGCGTCGTACTGGCAGATCAGCCAGGGCTCGCGGCTCTGGCCCTCGCAGGCCCCCTGGTACAGCACGGCATAGAATCCCTCGCCGAGCACGGCCGCGGCGGTCAGCCCCACGCGATCGATGGTGTCCTGCACGGTCGCGCCGGGACGGGCGACGGCGTGAAAATCGACGATGGCCTGGAGGATGCGCCCCTGCCGCATGGCCACGCGACTGCGGCGGTCCAGGGCGGCGTTGAGCCGGCCCAGGGCTTCGTTGGCCCGCTGCACCGAGCGGTAGAAGATCGCCTCCGTGGGTGCTTCACCCAGACCCAGCAGCTCGGTGCGGCGGCAAACCTCCTTGTACAACCCTGCCGCGACGGCCTCGACTTTCGCCTGCTCCAGGTCCAGAAGCTCGATCAGACCGTTCAAACGCGGTGACAAGTTGAAATTGCCACTGAAGCCGATGTGCTGACGCCGCACCAGCAGGTCGGCCAGACTCACCAGGCCGATGAGCGAGCGGTGGTCCAGGTTCGGCAACAGGTCATAGGCCGACCCGTGCAGCCAGATGCAATCCTGCAGGACGTGCGGCAGTTGCCAGTGCTCGGCCAGCCGCTTACCGGCGGTGTGGTGGTCGATGCCGAGAATCCGCCGCTCGAACTCGGCGATGTTGGCCTGGTTGAGCTCGGCCAGTTCAACCACCCGGTCGTAAGCCCTGGGCAGAACCATCCGCAGAGCGAGCTTGCCCACGTCGTGCAGCAGGCCGCAAACGAAAGCTTCGCCCGGCGGCAGGTCATGACGGCCGTGGTGGGCGGCGGCGATCTGTTCGCAGCAGATGGCCACCGCCAGGCTGTGCTGCCAGAAACCCTGCAGATCGAAAGACGGGGGCGGCGATCCCGACTGGCCATCGCCGGACGCAGCGGACGGCTGCGCGTCGGACAACGTGTCGGTGCCGTACGCTTCGAGCACCTTCAGCGAGAGCACGGCATTGCGGACTGTGGTGAAGCCCAGCAGCAGGACGACGCGGTCGACCGTCAGTGCTTCTTCGCGGACGCCCAACTGGGCGCGGCGGCAGATGGAGATCAGCCGCGCGGTCAAGGCCGGATCGTCACGGACCAGTTCGATGACCTGCTGGGCGGACGATTCGCTGTCGGTGGTGAGGGCAAGCAATCGGGCGGCGATGGCGGGCAGCGTCGGCAACGTCTCGACCTGCCGGAGGATCAGCTCCGTGCGGCGGGTGCGAGAGACATCGGCGGGTGCACTGGCCATAGGTTCGCCGTCCCTGCCTGCGACGCGAAACGCGGACGCGGCGATGGTATCCGTGGGTCCGGGCGGACCTCAGACCTCGAGCAGTTCGTGAATCCGGGCCAGCAGACGTTCGATGTTGAACGGCTTCTTGACGAAGTCGTCGGCCCCGGCCCGCACCAGTTCGTCAATCTCGTCCTGCTTGACCACGCCCGAGACGATGATGATCTTCGTGCCGGCCAATTCGGGTTTCTCGCGGACGGTGCGGCAGACCACGTTGCCGTTGATGTCCGGCAGCATGTAGTCGAGGACCATCAGATCGGGCTTGAACTGCTCGGTGAGGACGCCGGCTTCATAGCCCGTCCCCGCGGTGCGGACCTCGAAGCGTTCGTCGCGGCTGAGCACATCGACGAACAGCTCGACAATCTGCTCGTCGTCATCAACCACGAGGATGCGTTTCTTGCGGCCAAGGTCCAGGCCGTCGGTGGGGATGTCGTTCTCGCGCATGAACCGCAGCAGTTCCTCGCGCGGAATACGTCGAAAGCGACTGCCGGGCACACGGAAGCCGCGCAGGCGGCCGCTGTCGAAGCAGCGGATGATCGTCTGCTGCGAGACCTTGCACAGGTCGGCCGCCTCGCCGGTGGTGAACACCTGCTTTTCCGCCAGGTCGGCCGCGGACGCTGCGTTGCTGTTGGTCTTGCCTTCGCTGTTCGATCCCATGCCTGGATCCTCCGACCGGCCCCACTGGTTGGCACGGGCACCCGCCCCGCTCGGGAAAAGCTCCCCGACGGCCGAACGTTGCCACCCGCCAGACCGAGCCGGCCTAAAAGTCCGCCTAGCTCACCTATCTTTCCATCGGTGGGCCATCAGGCTGACTTAATCAGGCGATGATCTCTGTTGCGGATATCCGCAGCGAATAACCAGCCGCGGACGTGGAGGCCGCCCTCTCCCTGTATCCACCGCACGCACTTGGACCGCTGACGGGTTCAGACTACCGCGTCGGATACGGATGGAGTCCGAAGATCGCGCGGCATGGTCTGATGATCCGCATGAATCGCTAAGTCTTGGTATCGCCGTTCCCGCATGCCCGCGATGGCGCTTGCGTCTCTGCGCGTCCAAGACGCTGCAACCACTCAACACCGATTCGCGTCCTTATAGTGAAGGGAATGCGTGAGGCCTGCCCTGCCGCCGATTCCCGTCGCGGTCGGCCGAAGGGATGCCCGTATGCCAGACACTTCCGACGCACAACTCGTGTCCGCCTGCCGATCCGGCAACCAGGAAGCTTACAAGGAGCTGGTGACACGCTATCAGGGCCACGTGTATGGGCTGGCGTACAGCCTGGTGGATGACTGGGCCGAAGCGCAGGATCTGGCGCAGGAGACGTTCATCCGCGCGTATACGAATCTGGACCAGTTGCGCGAGCCGGCTCGCTTCGCGGCCTGGCTGCGGCGCGTGACGTTCAGCGTCACCATGGACTGGCTGCGCACCTTTCGTCCCGGCGTCTTTCGCCAGCTTGACGGCAAGATCGATCTTGATGCCCTGGACATCCCCTCGTTCGAACCCGGCCCCGCCGAGTCAGCCCAGAGGCGCGAACTGGCCGACGCCGTCCTCGCCGCCGTCGCCACGCTGCCGCACAAGTACCGCGTGCCGCTGACGATGTTCCATCTTGACGGGCTGTCGTATCAGAAGGTCGCGGACTTTCTCGATATCCCGCTGGGCACGGCCAAGAGCATGATCCACCGCGCGCGGGCCAAGCTGAAAGACGCGCTGGTCGTATACGCGGACGAGAAGGTGACGCCGACGGTGCAGGAAGTGTTCAATGAGCACAAGCTGCCGGCGGAGTTCAGCCAGGAAGTGTGGAGTATCTGCATGGACTGGCTGTGTTCCGTCGACTCGACCAATCCGGTGGGACCTCGACCGGACCAGGAACGCGCGGAGCGGATCGCCATGGCGGCGGCGCGCGATCCGGATGTCGCTGCCGTCAACGAATGGCGGCAACAGGCGGAGCCGCTTCCGGAATGGGCCATGGCCGTGGCACGCGAAATGCCGCGCTGGGGCATTGAAATATGCAATCATGCGTGGCTGACGCAGTTGCAGCGTCTGATCTGGATGATCAGCCATGAAACTACGCTGCCTGATCCGCCGCCCGGCGAATGCGGATCGGAGCCTCCTGACCATAGGCAGTGGCTGGCTGTCGCCGATCGGGCCTTGGTCGCGTGGTTAGATGCAGAGGATCTAGTGGACGACGCGCCGCCTCCGACGGCGGAGATCGTTCGCCTGCTGGGATCCATCGATTCCCAGAAACAAGGGGCCGTGCAATTGTTGCGCCAGACGCTTGGCCTGCTGTCGACAATGGCGCCAGGCGAGGCGCTCGATTTGGAACACAAAAAGCTCGTGCCCACCACCGAACTGGCCAGGCAACTCCACTGGCCCATGAGTTTCTTGCGATTCATCTGTGGATACCGCTGGCGGCAAGTGCTGCTGGAGATTTGCCGGGCCATCGGCATCGGCGACCGGGAGTTTCAGGACGGCAGACCACGCGCCTGGCACGTCGGCGCGTGCAACGGTCAAATGGCGTTTGTCTACCGTGACGATCCGATGCGCGTCCCCGCCACGTGCGGGGTGCTTGTGGGTCTCTGGGCCTGGCTGCGGCAGGTGCCCAAGGAACACGTCGCTCAGCAATACCCCACGCTGGCTTCAGCGGCCGAACACACCCGCGACCAATTGGGGCCCATGACCGCAGTGAAGCGATGGCTGGCGGGCAGGCTTTTTGTCGGCACGCGAATGTGGCTCCAGCAAGTTGATCACGGCGACATACCCGCCGGTCGGCTGGCGATGGAGTCGTATCCGGTTTTGGCCGGTGATGAACCATAAACCTCATAGATCTCAAACAAGGTGAATCCTATGAAAACAACCTCACTGATGTGGATGGCGATTGTTGCGGCGAACATCTGTTTGAGCCCCGTGGTCCATGCGGGCACACCCGCGGAGGCAACAGCCATGAATGCTCATGTGCAGCGTGACGGTGGGAAGGTCTGTCTCGATGGCATCAGCAATTTCGAGAACGTCGATCCCGCCCTGTCGCACATGAAGGCCATCCGGTGCGTGCTGGCGTATGAAGGACAGAGCGTGGACTGGGACTGGCTGCTGGGGGCCAGCGGCGAGGCGTTCTGCTGCTACTACCATCCCGACGGCACGCACCTGACGCAGTTCGTCCACTCCTGGGACATCGCCAACGCCGCCCTGTCCCTCTACGGCTTCGCCGGGCAGTGGCGCGCCGCCTCGACGGGCCCCGACATCGCCCCCGCCTGGCCCGTGATGCAAGCCGAGATCGCCGCCGGCCGCCTCATCATCGCCCCCGGCATCATGCCGTATTGGAACGGGATCAACTCGCGCTGCGATCATTGGTATATCGTCACCGGCGTCGATCCCGCCGCCGGTCAAGTGACCATCCTGGGCGCCGGCGACGCCGCCGTCGAAACGCCGTTGCCTACGGGTGACGACCCCCGTCCCTCCCCCCAAGGCACTCATCCCTGCTGGTACGGCATTTTGCGCCACATCGAACCCGGCAAAAGCACCGGACACTACGGCCCGGACAAGCCCATGCTGACCATCACCCGCCTCGGCCCGCCGATGGAACCAAAGTCCGCCGCCCTCGCCGCTCTCCAGCGTGCTGTGCAACTGGCCCACGAGCCCTCCGTCACCGCCGAGTACGGCTGGGGCAAAGGCGTTTACCTCTCCGGCCTCGCCGCGCTGCAGCGCCTGCATGACGACCTCTTAGCCACCCAAGGCCACGGCCTGGATGAATATCAGCAACTCAATCCCACGAAGGATGAACCCTTTGCCGGCCTAAAGCCCGAAATCGCCAACCTGCGCCTGCTCGCCGCTCGCCGTCACGCCGCCGCCGGTTTCCTAAAGCAAGCCGCCCAACTTCTGCCTGACGCCAAGGAATCCCTCCTCGCCGCCGCCGAGCCATACGAACAATCCGCCACCCACGCCCATGCCGCCTTTGGCGTTTGCTTTAATAGCGAAGCCGACTGGCTTAAGTTCCAGGCCCTCGAACAAGGCGACCAGGACGCCTCCCACCACATCGGCTGGCGGTCCTACTTCCGCAAGGCCGAAGAAAAGCTCGCCGATCCCACCAACCGCCAGACCATGGCCGACCACCTCGCCGCCGTCCTCTCCGCCGAACAATCCGCCATCACCCAGATCGAAAAAGCCCTGGCCGACTTGAACGATTCGACCACGCCATGAAACACACCATCACCATCGACGGGCAAAAACGCGACTTGGACATCCGACCCATGGACGAGTCGTTCATCGTCTATCGCAAGATGTTCGCCCCGCCGCTGGCGCCCGACAACATCGGCGACTTCGCACCCGGTGACGCGAGGCAGGCAGGGTTCCGAACCGTCGAAGAGTTCTTCCGTAAGCAGATCCGGATGGTGGGTAGCTGCATGATCCTGGCCTGGGAGGGCAAGGGCGTGGTCGCCAAAATGCCCTTCACCACGCGGGAAATCTACGACGCCATCGGCGGTCCCGAACACTATGACGATTCCTCCACCTGCTACTGCATCGATCACCACGGGTTCGCCGCGCGGCTGCGGGAGTTCAGCGATGAGGAACTGACGAGCCTCCTGTCGGCGTCCAGCCGAACGCTGCGCATGTTGTGTTTCAACGTCGGGTGCCTGGACCGCAGATACCACGGGCAGGGGCTTGCCAAGGCCATGGTCCAGTATCTGAAGTCCTGGGCGCGGGAGCGGCAATGGCGGCGAATCGAGGCGTATGCCTGCCCGGACATCCTCCCCCCCACCCTCGTCGGCGACTGGCTCATGCGGCGGGGCCCGCTGGAGCGGTTGGGATTCCGCGTGGCCGCAGCCACGGTCGTCGCACCCGAGCAGGCCCGCGTACGCCTGCGAACCATCGAAGACTTTCTATCCGGCAAGACACGCCCGCCGGATGGGGCGGGCTGGTATGCCGACAACTTTTCCCGCCTCGCCGCCAACCCATCCTGGCGGGAAGACTACGACAAAGACTATTGCATGGGCTGTGATCTATGACCTGGCCTTATGTGCGCACGATGGTCAGCCTGGGGATTCGCGGGGCGCATACCGCCACCACGTCCTCATGACAGACGGGCTTCTGAACATGTGGTGTTGACGTCGAGATGACGTCTGAATGCGGCCGGTAGCCCGGACGGATGTCCCTGTGACGTCAGCGCAGCTCGACGGACCAGTACGCGTTGTCGAGGAAGGGCTGCCAGCTCGCATATCGATCGGACCCGAGGCGCAGCGAAACCACCGGGTTGCGCTTGGGCTGAACGGGTTGGCGGATCAAAGTCATGTGGGCCTGGGCCGGTGTGCGGCCGCCCTTGCGGGCATTGCACGCGACGCAGCAGCAGGCGAGATTCTGCCACGTGCTGCTGCCGCCCTGGCTGCGCGGCAGCACATGGTCCAGGGTCAGCTCGCTGGTGGGGAAATGCCGGCCGCAGTACTGACAGCGGTTGCGGTCGCGGGCGAAGATGTTGCGACGATTGAGCTTGACGCCTTGCCGCGGCAGGCGGTCGTAGCCCAGCAGGCGCACCACCTTGGGCACAGCCACCTCAAAATGCACGGTCCGCACCCAGCGATGTTCGCCGGCCTGCCCCTCGAAGCGGTTTCGGGCTGTGGACAGATCGGCCCAGCTCTCGAAGTCGTGGCCCGTGTAGGAGCCGTCGCCGACGTGAATCGCCTCGGCCAGGCCGTTGAAGAGCAGCGCGAACGCCCGACGGGCGCTGGTGACGCGGACGGCCATCCAGACCTTGTTCAGAACCAGCACATGTTCGTCGAGGGCCGAAATCTGGCTCATGGCCACAACCTTCCTTCTGCCGGCAAGCCGTAGTGATTCGAGGCCGCGCCAAGGCCCGCAGCCACGCTACGGTCGACCGGAATCGGTCCGGGGAACGGGCAGGAGGTTCAAGAATGCTACAAATCGCCACAGGCGGCCGCAATGCTCGCGGCCAGGTTCGGCGAGCCCGGCGTGATGTTGAAGCATCTACGCGGGCAGGTTACATTTGCCCTCTCACGGCAACGCGCCTGGGGGTGTTCCGGAGCGGCCAAACGGGCCAGACTGTAAATCTGGTGGCTTATGCCTACGAAGGTTCGAATCCTTCCGCCCCCATTGCCTCAGGCCGCACAACCCACCCGACCTCGGGTGGGTTGTCTTTTCGGGGGAGGGGCGGTGTGTTCAATCCCGCTGGTGCGACGCCTGATGCAGCCCGATGCCCAATGGGCGTGGCAACGGCCGTGTCGCTGGCTGGCCGGGCACGTCACGAGTCTAAAAACAGATTTGAAAGCCGCTTACTAATGAATACCCAGGCGGATACTTTTTGTGGGGCGCGCCTCGAATTCGCTTGCGAACCGAATTTCGCCGATTACAATCAGCAGATGAAATAGTCGCTAGACTATGAATCTACCCCTGGCTGACGTGCCACCCCATCCCCCCCCACACGTCGGTCAGGGGTCTTTTTATGCCCCGTCCGAGCCCGCGGCGGGTGACCTGCCAGCCGACATGCCTGTCATCGCGATGGGCCGCTGGGACGCCCGAGCTGTTCTCGAAGCTCGTCCACCAGTTCGCTGAGCCACAGTGAGGCTTTTCCGTCGGCCAATTCGACGCGATGGCGGGCGGCGAGCTGCGCCTCCACACGCTGGACGGCCGCCACGACCGAGGAATGGCTTGAGCGGTGCAGGGCGCTGGCGATTTCGGGATAGCTCATGTCTGTCAACTGGCGTGTCAGGTAGGCCGTGAGCGACCGGGCCAACACCACCGGCCCGCGTCGACCGCGCCCGGTGATCTGCGCGATGGGTACGCCCGTACGCTGGGATACCCGCTCCATGATGGCCGCCAGGCGGACCGGACCGCGTTCCTGAAGGCCAGCCGATGTCTGGAACAGGCGGCTGGCCAGAACGTGGCCGATGACCGGGTGAGCGCCCTCGGACACCGCTGCGTCGCCGGTGGATGCGGCGTTCTGGGCCTGCATATCCGCCGGATCAGCCGCGACCGGCGCCCTCTGCTGCTCGAGCTGGGCCATGGCCTGAAGTTTGACCAGCGTGCCTTCCAGCTCCCGCACCGAACCGCGGCAGCGTTCGGCGAGCATCGCCACCACCGTCTCCCGGAGGCTGATTCCCCGCCGCTGCGCCAAGGCCGTAACGATCTGCGCCCGCGTCGGGGTATCAGGCGTGTGGATCTGCACCACCATGCCGCGCAGACAGCGGCTGACGAGCGCGTCGCTGAACTGACGGATCTCGCGAGGGTGGCTGTCGCTGGCCAGGGCCACGCGAGCGCCGGCCAGCTCGATCGTGTCGATGCTGTGCAGAAACTCCTGCTGGGTCGCCTGCTTGTTGGCGATGAAGTGCACATCGTCCAGGGCCAGCAGATCCAGTTGCCGATAGCGACGGCGGAACTGATCCAGCTCGCCCGCGCGTACCGCGGTCACAAAGGCGTTGGTGAACTGCTCAGCCGTGGTGTAAAGCACCCGCGCATGGAAGTTGACCGCGCGCATTCGTTCGCACAGCCCCTGGAGCAGGTGCGTCTTGCCCAGGCCGACGCCGCCGTGGATGAACAGCGACGAACCGGTCGCTGCGTCACCCTCGGCCATGCGTCGAGCAGCCTCGTAGGCCAGGCGATTGCTCGGCCCCACGATGAAGTCATCCAGATTGTGCCGCAGTTGATCGCACCCGCGCTGCGGACCGCGGCGCACCGGTCGACGCGGCGCAAGCCGACGGACGCCCTGAGCCTGATCGGCGGCATCCCGTTCACCAGGACGCGGCGACCGACCCGCGAAGCGGGCGGGGTCGACGTGAAGCGACAGGTTCACAGCGGCGCCCAGTTCATCGCGGGCGGCATCGACCAGATGACCCTGAAAATGCCGGCCGATCCAGTCGGCGACGAACCGATTGGGCACCGCCACCTCCAGGCATCGACGCTGGTCGCAGTAAGCCATTCGGGCCGAGCGGCGAAACCACATGTTGAAGCGATGCTCTCCCACCGTCGTCGCCACGCGGTGGGCGATGCGATCGGCGACATTCGCGGCAGAGGTCTCACCGGCCGGTTTCAGATCGAGTTCAGCTGTGCAGGCATCAGACTGGACGTCGGTATCGTATAACCCGGTGTCGTCGAATTCGCAGCGGACTGATAGCGTGCCGTGGACTGCCGTCACGGGACATCTCCTCTCCACCGACCGGGAAGCCGTCCGCGATCGGCGGTTCACCTGAGCGTTGCTCGCACCGGCTGAGCGGGCGCCAATGCGATGGCGTTGTCACGAGGGGTCCGTCCGGAGGGTCGAAGCAGCACCGTTGAGAAGCCGGCTTGGCGACACGAAGGTGATTGCCTGTGGCGGGGAAATTCTGCCGCCGTGACTGCTGCGACGCGTCGGTCCGTCGACGCGGAACGCACTCTACGGCGCGACGAGGCGGGCTTCAAGGCCCTCACACGATCGAGCGAGACAGACCCGTTGCCACGCATGACGAGCGCCTTGCGCCACAACGGTTTGGAGCGCGCGGATTTTTTTCTCCACCGCTTTCGACAGTCGCGCGAACAAGGTGTGGAAAAGATCATCGCGCGTCAGGACTTGACACGCTCGCCCCCATCACCATCGCCGTTCGCCGCGTCACAGCGACGAAACGCAAGCTTGCGTACAGACGCAGTGCGGGCGTGTTGCGCTGATCCACGGCCAGCAGCATTCGCTCCGCGCCGTGCTGGCGTGCCAGGGTCATGCCGTGTTCAAGCAGGGATCGGCCGATCCTGCGGCCACGCGCCGACGGCGCCAGGCCCAGGTACACCAGCTCCGCCGCACGCCCCTCATGCACGAGGCTCATGAGCAGCACGCCGACCGGCCGACCGGCCTCGCGCAGCAGCAACCACAAACTCGGATGAAACTCGCCGGCCCCCATGTGGCCATCCAGCACGTCCTCCATCTCGCGCATGCCCACCAGGGCGGGACAGTCCAGCGTCTGGGCATAACTGGCTTCGATGGCGTGGGCGAAATCGTCACGCAGCGATCGCTCGTACGGTTGGAGCAGCAAGCCCAAGTCCGCCGGCCATGCGGCGGTCGCCGATACTCGAGGCGTGCGTCTCTGCATATAGGTCAGGTCTGCCAGCACCGCAAAGCCCGCCGCCTCCAGCACGCTGCGCGTCCGGACATCCTGCGGGCGAAGCAGCGCCTGGAACAGACGAACGCCATCACGCGGTTGACGGCTGCACGCCTCTCGCACCAGCCGGGCCGCATCCCCACATGCATGGTCCTCGCCGCGCCGCGTGCTGACAAACACCATGGCGGTGCGGCCGGCGGCGGGCAGGACGCTGACGACGGCCGTCGGTTGGTCACCGCGTCGGGCCATCCACAGCCCCCGCGTCAAAGCCGTAAGGGCGTCGTGGTCCGCAGCCTGGACGTCGCCGGGCTCAAGGTCGCGCGGCACGGTTCCCAGCGATGCGGCGGCGTGCTCATGGTCGATCAGGGCCATCGCCTGGCCCCACTGGTCCGGACCGACCGGCTCGATCCGCAGGGTCGCCTGCGGCGCGACGTCTGCGGACCTCGAAGTCCTCGCCTGCTCCACCGGATCTGCGGCTGGCTTGTGAACCATGCTCTGACTCCGCCGGCTGGGGCTTTGACCGTCACGGGCTGGCGCTTAGAATCTTGCAGAGCCGCCACACGGTCGGGCAACCCGGACCGTATCCCATCAGGCATGGGTCGCGGCGGCGCCCGCCCCCACCCGTGACCCTCGCCCCAGCGGAGAAGCGACGTGAAACGTCCCGGCCGAACCATCGTCCTGCTCGCCGCGAGCCTGCTGCTGATTCAGGCCTTGGGTCTGCCGACCTCCGGGCCCAGTGCATCAGCTTACCCGCAGCCGGCCGGTGTGCCGAGAGCCTGGCAGTTCGATTTCACCTGGCGAGCGCCCGAGCCCATCGCCCACACTGATCTGGCAGGCCAGACCCACTGGTACTGGTACCTGTCCTACAAACTGGTCAACCGCACCGGCCGCGAACGCATCTTCATCCCCGAGATCACCGTGGCAACCGACGCCGGCGACATCGTCGCCGTCGGCCGGGGGGTGCCCCCGCAGGTCTTCGACGCGGTCCGGCAGCGCCTGGGCAACGAGTTGCTCGAACCACCGGACCAGATGATCGGCCGCACCGTCCTCCAGGGCGAAGACCACGCGGGCGAATCGGTCGCGATCTGGCGTGACTTCGGTCACGACGTGGCCCGATTGACCGTCTTCATCGAGGGGCTCAGCGGCGAGACGACGCGCATCGCCCATCCGGTCACCGGCGAACCGGTGCTCATGCGCAAGACGCTGATGCTCAACTACGATCTACCCGGACAGCCGCCTTCCCCACGGCAACAGCAGGTGATCGAGGCCGGCCGCGAGTGGATCATGCGGTGACCGATGACGATTTGGCCATTTGCCCATTGGCTTGGCGCATGCACGCATCGACCGGCAAGGGCCCATACCCTCATCCGCTCAGGCGCCGCACGCTGTGGTCGAACTGGCGCACCATGCCGCCCAGTAGAAGCTTGACGATCAGGGTATAGACGCCCGCCCCGGCGAGCGCCGCCATGGCCAGGCCCACGCGCCCGGTGGTGGGGTCAGCGGCGAAACCGGCCACACGCTGCCAGGGATTGACAAGCATCAACAGCGCCGTCGCCGGGTTGAAGGCATTGAGCACGGGGCCAAAGACGGGAATGTTCTCCGCCGCGCCCAGGCCGCAGAACCCGCCGATCACCGCCAGTACACTCATCACGCCCAGCGTCGACGCCACCGCGCCGAGCACGCCGCGAGCCCGTATGCTGTAGGACATCCCCACCGCGACACACAGCGCCACGAACGGTACCAGCAGCAACGGGAAGAGCAGCGCAACCTCGGGCGGCAGCAGCGCGAACCGCGCCACTCCCGCCGCGGCCCTCGACGACCCGACCGCGCCAAACGCCGCGATCTCGAAGCGCGGCCGCGCCTGCGGCCACTGCATCGCCAAGCCGATCAGCGTGTAGACAGCCACCATCGCCAGGCCGACGATCGGCGTGGCCAGCAGGACGGCCAGAAAGCTCACCAGGCCGCGAAGTTTGCCCCACAGGTAGCGGCGGGGCGTGATGGGCGTGGTCAGCAGCAGGTCCAGGGTGCCGGCTTCGCGTTCGCGGCTGACCGAGCCGGCGCTGACGTAGACAGCTACGAGCACAATCACCGCCATCTCCAGCAAGAGAATGGCCAACAGCCCCGCGTGCAAGGCCGTCGCCGGATCACTTGTGGCCGAAACCGCGCCCAGCGCCCCGGTGTGATAGAGCCACAACAGAACCGCCACGCCAACGCTGCCGACGATGAAGAACAGCCAGCGGCCCACCTGCGACGACCATCGTGACGGACGGGCATGGGCTTCACACCAGGCCACCGGGTTGACCCACACCGTGCGCAGGGCTCGCCGCCTCGATACGCCCTCCTCGCCGGCCGAAGCACGTCTTGGCCCGGCAAACCACCCGCGCCGCGGCAACCCGCCGTCGCGCTGGCCCGTACGGCGCACCCGCAACGCGCAGAGGCCGATCAGGCCCACGCCACCAGCCAGCGTCAGCAGCGAAAATGCGGCGAAAGGCCGGCCCTGATAGAGCCGCGCCAGCGCGCCGCGATCCGTCAGTTGCGCGATGTCAGGAGGCTGATAGTCGGCACCACCTAACGATGCTTCAAGCACCAGCAGCGGATGCAGCGGCGTCAGGATCGTCGTCGATCCTCCGGCATCGGATGCGGCGAGCCCCACGGCCCCGGCGGCAAGGCGCGTCCCGGACTCGCGCAACAATCGATCGACAGCGTAACCGGCGACCAGAAACGCCACCGTAAGTACGACGAAACTGTAAACACTGCGTCGCCCGCCCCTGCCGAAGACGGACAGCGCCACCGCCGCCGCCCCGACGGCCAGCGCCGACAGGCCCGCCACCGCGAACGCGATGAGGATCGCCCGTGTCGGCACGCCGCCGACGACCACGAGCACGGCAAAGAGCGGCAGGCCGCTGGCCAGCAAGGTCCAGATCATGAACAGACGGCCGACCAGCGGCCCAAGCACCAGTTGCAGATTCGTCAACGGGGTGGTGTGAAGAATGTCGCGGGTGGTCTGCGGGTCGTCGCGACCGACCGCCGCGGCCATCATCAACGGCGCGAGCAGGCAGATCGCCACCACCTGCGTGTAGGCCACGACGGTGAAGACCCAGCCGCCCGCCTTGGCCAGATCCGCCAGACTCGTCGTGCCCGCGCCGCCCGAGGCCAGCAGCGCGATGATCGCGATGAGGCTCAGTACCCCGAGGTACCCGCAGCGCACCCAGAGATGAGACTGACGACGCGAACTGGCGCCCAGCAGCGTCACAGTCATTGGATTGCCCGGCCCGAGCGTCCACAACCAGCGAAGCAGCACCGGCATGCCCGCATTCTATCGCGGGCCGGTATCATGTCCGCGTGTTCATCCTCAAGGCCTCCAACCTGGTCAAGCGCTACAGCGGCCGCACCGTCGTCAACCATGTGAGCTTCGACGTCTCGGAAGGCGAGATCGTCGGCCTGCTGGGGCGCAACGGCGCGGGCAAGACCACCAGCTTCCGCATGACCGTCGGCATGGTCACGCCCGAAGAGGGCAGCGTCATCTTCAACGGTCAGGACGTCTCCAGGCTGGCGATGTACCAGCGTGCCCGCCGCGGCATGGGTTATCTGGCGCAGGAGCCCAGCGTCTTCGGCCGACTGACGGTGCGGCAGAACCTGATGGCCGTGCTGGAGACCCGTCCGCTCACCCGCCGCCAGCGCGAGGCCCGGGCTGTCGAGCTGATGGCCCAGTTTGATTTGACCAAGCTCGACAGACAGCCGGCCCGCACCCTTTCGGGCGGTGAACGCCGCAAGCTCGAGATCGCCCGTGCCCTGATCACCGATCCTTCGCTGATCCTGCTGGACGAGCCTTTCTCCGGCGTCGACCCCGTGGCGGTCGAGGAACTGCAGCGTGAGATCCGCCGGCTGCGAGAGAACCATCACATCGCCATGCTCATCACCGACCACAACGTGCAGCGCACCCTCGAGATTGTGGACCGCGCGTATGTGATCTTCGAGGGCAAGGTCTTCGCCGAGGGCACGCCGCGCGACATCATCAACAACGAGCAGGTCAAAAAGCTGTACCTGGGTTCGACCTTCCGGGGCGATGAGTTTGACCAGTGATGGCCAAAGGCAAGCGAACACAGTCCGGCATACCTCGCGCTGAGGCCCGCGATCCTGATCTGCAGGACGCATCGCGCGGCATTCGCATTCAGAAGGCCCTGGCGGCTGCGGGTGTGGCATCGCGCCGCGATGCCGAGCAACTGGTGAGCGAAGGCCACGTGCGCGTCAACGGCCAGGTGGTGCGGGAACTGCCCGCGTGGGTCGATCCATCGCGCGACCACATCGAGGTCGACGGCCAGCCGCTGGCTCGCCGCAGACCCGACGCCCAGGCCGACAAGCCGCGGCATCTACTCTACATTGCGCTGAACAAACCGCGTCACACGATCAGCACCGTCCGCGACCCGCAGGGACGCCGCACCGTCCTCGACCTGCTGCCGCGCGAACTGTTGGCCGGCCAGCGTGTCTTTCCCGTGGGGCGACTGGACGCCGACTCGACGGGGCTGATTCTGCTGACCAATGACGGCCAGCTCGCCCAGCGGCTGACCCATCCGCGTTACGAGGTGGCCAAGCGGTATCGCGTGAGCGTGCGCGGCCGGCTGACGCCCGAGGACGTCGAGAAGCTCAAGCACGGCCTGTACCTGGCGGACCGCCGCCAGCAGCGTCGGGTTGGCGCGAAGAAGGCAGCCATGTCGCGCGTCCGCCTGGTGGGCTACGAGCAGGATCGGACGCGCGGTGATCGCACGACGCTGGAAGTGACGCTGCGCGAGGGGCAGAATCGCGAGATTCGGCGCATGCTGGCAAGGCTGGATATGAAGGTACGGCGTCTGGAGCGGGTGGCCATCGGCCCGCTGACGGTCAAAGGACTGGCTGTCGGAGCCTGGCGTGTGCTGCGCAGCGCAGAGGTACGGGCGCTGCAAAAAGCCGCTGCGGCCGATCATGAATCCGCCTGAAATCACGCGATTTCACCGATCGAGCCCGACCCGGTGCATCCGAGCCGTCGACGTTGTCGCTGGCTCTGCTCCTGAGTGGGTGGCTGTGGCGCCGCGAATGATGCAGCATGGATGCATTGCGGCAGGCCTGTTGGGCCGATATCGTTTACATAGCAGGGCTGGCGATCCTGTGACGGGTCGGCCCGCCCGTCGGTCCTTTCTGGTCGTAGGCGTCGGCGGGTGATTCTTCCCGACCGGCTGCCGGTTGGTGAATGACGAGCGGGGTGCAGCGATGCACATGATGGTTCACTGCCCGGGCTGCCATCAGGCGCTGCAGGTGCCCACCGATGCGTCCGGACGCTACGCGCGCTGCCCGGTCTGCCGGACCAAATTCATCATTCCCAACCCGGACGAACTGTTCGAAGAAACCGTCTCGACCTGGATCGAAGAGGATCTGGACCAGTACATGTGGGAGCAGGAGGAATCGGCCGACCAGGCCGACGCCGGCGTGCCGGCCGACCAGCCGCCGCAACGGGACTCTTCGCCGCGCGATGTCGAACAGCAGGTGGGCAGCGAGGATCACGAGCAGCTGCAACCTCCCGACGAGCGGCCCGAAACGCCCGTCGCCCGCCGGGCCGCCAGTCAACTGACCTCGGGCGACACGATGGTCGCCATGGCGGTGCCCGAGTCGGCTCAGCCGGCCGACAAACGCCGAGCCCCCGCGGCAAGCCGACCCGCGGAGTCCGAGCGGGCCGGCGGTTCGATCGATCACGATCAGCATCAGCTTGACGTCCAGGATCAGGAAGACCTGGGCAGCAGCGGGGTACCGATCGACGGCGGGTCATCTGCCAACGAAGGCTCCCGGACGCCGTACCTGACCGCGCCCCCGCCGGCTTCGATCACCACCTACCCACAGCAACTGCACGTCACCGAGCCCATCCCTCGTCTGGCGGTCAAGGAAGTCTTCCAGCAGGGCGTCACGTTCTGCTTTGATTCGTTGTGGGTTGAGCACGATGGATTCCGGGCCTCGTTTCCGGTGGCCTGCGCCTTCTGCGGCGCGGCGGATCGCAAGCACCTGATGTCCAAACCAATGGCCTTCGCCGATCGTGCGATGGATAAGAACCGGTCGGCTCGTGAGATCGAAAACGACTACGAACACGGCGTGCGCGAGCGCAGTCCAGCGCAACTGCTGCAGGTCACCGGCCGCCTGGCGGGAATGCTCAAACCTTTCGCCAGTCCCGTGCTCTACTACACCTGCTCAAAACATCATCAACAGGCGATGGAATGCACGACCGTCGACCGCAGCGACGGCGGGATCACCTGCGAGGTGCTGGTTCCCGATCGGCCCACTGCACTGTTGTGGCTGAGCCGGGTCAACGGTGTGTGCGGGCCGGAGTATGCGCTGCTCGAGCGCGACGTGACGGCTATGAGCAACGAGACCTGGGATGAACTGCCGGACAGTTGCCGCCAGCGGCTGGCGGTGTGGTGCAAGTTTGCGCCGGGCGAACGCTTCCGCGAATACCTGCCCGACGCCGATCTGGCCCGGCACGACGCGGGGCTCGCGGGCGTGGTGATCACCGACGATCGGCTGATCTACCACAAATACCGCCTGTTCGGCGAGATTCGACTGGACACCGACGCCACGCTGGTGGTGCGCCGTGACGATCGCGTGGCGGTGCTCTCGCTGGACACCGGCGACAAACGGGTGCGCATCGCCAAGCTGCATGCCCGTGATCTGCCGCAACTGATCGTCGGCCTCAGCCACGCCCCGGGCCTGAAGGTCACGGTCGCCAAAGCCAGCCGCAAATAGGGACGGTCGGGTGGCGGGTTGCGAGACCCGTCATTCCCTGCCCGCACTGCGCGGCTTGAAGACCAGTTGGATCGGCACCTCGCTGAAGGGGGCCGTCTCGCGCAGGCGGTTGAGCAGAAAACGCTGATAGCCGGCGTCAAACAGCTCCGGATCATTGACCCACAGGCCCAGGGTCGGGGGGTGCTGGCCGAGCTGCGTGGCGTAGAAGATCTTGGGGCGCTTGCCCAATTTCGAACTCGGCAGCCGCTGGGTGAAAATCTCCTCCAGCATACGGTTGAGTTCGCCGGTGCCCATGTGGTGACCGGCCTGCTGGTAGAGATTGAACGCCATCGCGATCAGGTCGCGCAGATCCTCGTCGTGCTTGGCGCTGATGAACACGATCGGCGCGAAACTCAGACCCTTGAGCGCGTCGTCGAGATAGGTGAGATATTCATCCCGCGTGTGCGCCTGGACCACCAGATCCCACTTGTTGACCACCACGACCGTCGGTTTGTAGTGCCTCGCCAGTTCATTGACCAGTTGGCGATCGACCTGGCTGACCGGGACGGTTGCATCGATCAGCAGCAGTACCACGTCGGCCCGACGGATCGAGCGCAGCGAGCGATGATAGCTGTAGTACTCGATGTCGCCGTCCAGGCTCTTGCGCTTGCGGACGCCGGCGGTGTCGATGGCCGTAAACAGCCTCCCGTCCATCTCAAAGCGCACGTCGATGCTGTCGCGCGTCGTGCCCGGCACCTCGCTGACAATCACCCGCTCCTGACCGGCCAGCGCGTTGACCAGCGTGCTCTTGCCTGCATTGCGCTTACCGACGATCGCGATCTTGATCGTGGCCTCTTCATCCGCCGCTCGCTCCGCGTCGTCGCCAGCCTCGTGGTCCGGCGACGACGTCACCTCATGCGGCGGCAAGGCGTCGAGAATGGCATCCACCAGCAGGCGGCGCTGATGTCGGGTCGTCGCGGACACGCAGATCGGCAGGCCGAAGCCCAGGCGCGACGCCTCGGCCGCGCCAGGCTCCTTCGAGTCGTCATCGCACTTGTTGCCCACCAGCAGCACACGCGGACCGGCCCCCTTCCCGCCCTTGCGCCCGCCACGCCGCAGCAATTGCGCTACCGCTTCGTCCAGCGCGACGATTCCGGTCTGCACATCCACCACGAACAATACGACAGCCGCCTCCGCCAGCGCGTGGGCGATCTGCGCTTCGACGGCCACGGTCAGATCGGCCACGTCTTCGATGCCGTGCCCGCCCGTGTCGACCAGTTCGACATCGCGAGGCGGACGCAGGCCGTCGGAATCCTCCAACCGTACATAGGCGCTGACGCGGTCGCGCGTCACGCCAGCCTGGGCGTCGACGATGCTGATCATCGTGCCGGCAAGCATGTTCAGCAGGCTCGACTTGCCGACGTTGGGCCGGCCGACGATGGCGACCACCGGTGGGCGGCGGCGCGACAATCGCGCCACCGACGCGTCGGCCGTCGGCGCCGCGTCAGGGCTGATGGGATCGGAGGCGGGCGGGGTTGCTGGGTTCATGGTGTTCCGACCGCGGCGGCCTTGCGTTGGTTCCAAAGTTCCACGGCCTCCGGCGGCCGCACATACAGCGGGGTCAATATCGCGGGATCGACGAAGCAGCCATCCCGGGCCAGTTCCCGGCCAAGACGCCAGACGACCCGTGCGTCGGCCGTCAGCATCGCCGTGTCCAGCGCCACGACATCCGACCCGGCCGCCATCCGCTCCAGATCGGCCCAGCCGGGGTCACGCGGCGCCAGTACCGCCAGCGGACGCGGACTGCGCTCAAGCAACTGCTCGGGTGTCAGCAGGCATGGCTCGGTTGCGGCCCGCCATCGCTGCGTCGTCCGGTCCCAGGCGTACAAACCCGTGTAGGCCGATCTGCGTTTGAGGTTCAGCGCCACCGCCAGGCACCGCTGGTCCGCTGGCGCGGGCACATTGGCGGCCGTGACGTCCAGCGTCGGCAAGGCCGCCAGACGGGCGCCCAGCGCCAGCGCGAGGATCTTCGCCGTCGCCACCGCCACCCGCAGGCCGGTGAACGAGCCGGGACCGATGGACACATACACCTCGCCCAGATCGCGGCGGTCAGCCCCGTGAATCGTCATCAGGCGGTCGATCGTCGCGGTCAGTTCCACGTTGTGGCGGCGTGTTGCGGGCAGGGACATTGCGTCGAGTAGCTCATCGGCACGGCCCAAAGCCACCGACCCCACGTGGCCCGACGTCTCGATCGCCAGATTGTACGGGCCGCCATGCGCCATCGGATCATTGTAACGGCGCAGCGGCGGTGGCCGCGGTTGGCCAGTCAACCTTGCGGTGTGGGATCGGCCCGGGTGAGCTGGATGAGGCGGTCCAGGGCTTGGCCGGCCGCGCCGCTGTCAATTGCTTCGCACGCCATTTCGACGCCTTCGGCGAGGCTGGTGGCCAGGTCCGCGACCATCAGAGCCGCAGCGGCGTTGAGACACACAATGTCGCGAGCCGGCCCCTTCTCGCCCGCGAGCACCGCGCTCACCCTGGCCGCGCTCTGCTGGGAATCGCGCACATCGAGCTGACGCAGATCAGTCGCCGGGATACCCAGGTCCGCCGCGGCCAGCTCGCGCGTTGTCACCAAGCCGTCGCGCAGTTCGCTGATGCGGGTGGCGCCGCTTGTCACCAGTTCGCCCAGGGGTGTTCCATCGGCCCCCACGCCGTGAACCACCATCGCCCGCCGGGCGCCAAGCTCGCCCAGCACGCGGGCGATCAGTTCGGTGAGTGCCGGGTCGTAGACACCCATGACCTGCCGGGTCGCGCCGGCCGGATTCGTCAGCGGGCCGAGCATGTTGAAAATCGTGCGGAAGCCCAGTTCGAGACGGATGGGCATGGCGTGCTTCATGGCCGGATGGTGCGCCTGGGCGAAACAGAAGCAGATGCCCGCCTCATCGAGGCAGCGGGTGAGCGTCGGCCCGCTTACCTTCAGCTTCACGCCCAACGCTTCGAGCACCTGGGCCGAACCGGACCGACTGGTCACCGACCGGTTGCCGTGCTTGGCCACCACCACGCCGCGGGGTCGGCCGATGCCTGCGACGACCAACGCGGCGCTGGTAGAAATATTGAACGTTTTCGAGTGCGTACCGCCGGTGCCGCAGGTGTCGATCACCGTCAACCCCTCGGGGACATCGACACGGGTGACCTTGGCGCGCATGACAGTGGCGGCGCCGACCAGTTCGTCGACAGTCAGGAATCGCACTGCCAGAAAGGCCAGCAGAGCACCGACCTGCGAAGATGCGGCCTCGCCGGTCATGATCGTCTCGAAAGCGTCACGGGCCTGGTCCCGAGTGAGCGTCCGGCCGGCCGCCAGCGTGGCGAGAATCTCTTTCATTAGCGGGCTTCCTGTCCGATCGCGGGCCAACCGAAACGAGCGTCTCGACCGCGTCTTAACCCCATTCGGAAATCATCCACAGCGCGATGGCCGCCAGCACCAGCAGCCCCAGCATCTGGGCGGCAAGCAGCGAAGCCTGACGCCAGACATGCCGCAGATCAGGCATCTTGATGGCTTTGTAGACCACCGCCAGGGCCCAGATCAGCGGCAGCAGCAACAGGGGCCAGACGGTGTGAAGCGGCAAGGGATCCAGTAGCGGCCGCCACGCCGTCGCCAGGATCGCCGCGGGCAACGGGTTGAGGATTCCGATCCACATCATGCCGTGGGCGCTCCGATCGAATGGACGTCATCTTTTGAATGTCCCTCCCTGGCCAAAGCCGGTCGCCACGCGACATCCAGGATCGCCAGGAGGTTCAGCAAACCCGCCATGGCCGTATAAAGTATGCCGATTTCCGCGACACGTCCCAAGGCCGGCGTGTACACGGGCCTCGGCTCGTCGCCGGGATCGGGAGCATGGCCAAAGCGGCGAAAACTCTGTGCCTTGAGATATTGATGTGCCATATCGACGACCACCGAGGGGCCGAGCATCGCCTGGCCGACAAACCAGAAAGACAACCGCTCTCGCTCGCCGTCGCCGCTGTGTCGGTGGTCGATGATGCTGATTCCGCCGACCAGTAAGCCCGCCAGCCAAAGCCCAAGGACCACAAGACCGATGATCAGCCCGCGACGACGCTGGCCGAGCAGGGCGTGTCCCAGGCCTGGAACGAGCCAGGCGGCAACGGCTGCCAGCGGCTGCCAACGGGCCTCGCAGGCCGCGGACGCGGGTGTGGGAGCAGCGGTCATGATCGGCCTCCGGCCGGCGGTGAAACCCGGTTGCCCCGGGCGGCCGCGGAACTGTTGACAAAACGGCGTGCCACGATAGTGTAACCGCCGCGCCGACGGCGCGTGGCGGGTCGGCGCAGCCGGCCGGCGCGTCGCCCCAGCGCCCGCCCGCCGCCGCTTGATTGCGGCCGATCGGGCGGCAACGATGGAGACGGTGATACCTGTCGTGCCGGTTATGCCGACCCCATCCGCGTTCATTGTTCGACCGGTTCGGGCCAACCCCGAAGCCGGGATCCACGCGAAACCAGAGTCTTCAGTCCATCACGGGAGGCGAGCACCATGACCATTCTGGCCCGCAGCGAACGCAGCATCGAAGAAGACCAGTCCTGGGGCCGTCTGATGGCAGCGCCTTGGTCCTCCGGCTCAGCCGCTCCGACCTGGCGCATGATCGACGACGACCTTGAGGACGACGACATTTTTGACGATGAAGACGAGGACGACTTCGACGACGACTTCTTCGACGACGAAGACGATGAGGACTTCGACGACGAGGACGACGACTTCGTCGGCGACGAGGACGACGACCTCTAGCCTGCCGGCATCCCCTGATGGCTCTCCAAGGCGGCCTGGGTGGATCCGCCGACGGGTCGGGACCGGCCGCCCGCCTAGCCGCCGAACCGCGGGCTCTGAACCCGCCGATGGGGAGCATGCCAGATGACTGACCAGCCTTACACGGGGCCCGAACGCCGAGACAGCGTCCAGGAACGCCGGCGAACCGTGGTGGACCGCCGCACCGAAGGCACCGGCCTCGAGCGCCGCCGCGGGCCGGGGCGACGTCGCAGCGACTTCGTCAAGGCGGCCGACGAAGGCGAGATGAACCCGGAACAGTTCCTGTTCATCAAGGCCATCGACGCCTATAAGCGCGTCAACAGCAAACCTTATCCTTCGTGGACCGAAGTGCTGGAAGTCATTCGCAAGCTGGGCTATCGCAAGACCTGCAACTCGCAGCTCAATCTCGACGCCTGCGAGGACTGGACAGAGCCCGCCGACGCCCCGCCGTTCTGAAGCTGCCGCCGGCAGGCACTTGCCGACTTCCGCGCGTCGGACTTCAACCGGCCTTCCATGGACAGCCAGACACCTGCGTGCCTGATCCGAGCCGGCGACAACGTCGCTGGGCCGCTTTCGCAGAGCCTGGCTCGAACGGATGGGTGGCCGGGCGACAAACCTCGCGACAACGGTGTCGGTCGACTGTTACACTTCCCGGCCCATGACTGACGCCCTGCCCTATCGCATCGCCGTGCTCTGCTACCTGTTCGACGCCCGCGGCCGTGTGCTGCTGCTGCATCGCCGTCGCCCGCCCAATCAGGATCTGCACTCACCCATCGGCGGAAAGCTCGAACTGGACGCCGGCGAGAGCCCCACCGCCTGCGCGATGCGTGAAATCCAGGAGGAAGTCGGTCTGACCGTCACGGCTGCCGATCTGCATCTGACGGGCATCGTCTCCGAGACCGGGTATGAAGACGCCTGTCACTGGCTGATGTTTCTCTTCGAATTGACCCGCCCCGTGAGCATCACCCGCACAAGTTTCAACGAGGGCATGCTCGAGTGGCACGACCCGGTGCGAATCCCTTCGCTGGCCATTCCGCGGACGGACCGCGAGGTGATCTGGCCGCTGTTCTGGCGGTATCGCGGCCGCTTTTTCGCAGCCCACATCAATTGTCGCGGCGGCCGGCTGACGTGGCGCGTGGAACAACCCGCCGTCGACGCCTGAGCCCGCCGGGTGACGGTGAAGGGCGCGATCTCATCGCTATTTTGCGTTAACTTGTCGCAGCTTCGCGCAGTCTCCGCCGCCGCCTGGAGACGGGCAAAAGGCGCATATTCGCCCAAATCCGGGCAATTGCACGGGTCTTTTGATTTCGAACCCGCTCGCCAAGCGCAGCGACTGCCTTTTGCTGCCTATTGTCGCGTCTGAAGCCATTGGTAGGATCAGCTTGCCGAGGTGGATCCTCTTCTTCGCACCGCCTGTTTCCCCGCCAGGGAGGAAGCCCCGAATGGAACGCATCATCTCCGTACCCCCGGCCGGCGCTGGACAGCCGTGGGGCCCCAGCGCCAGACCGGTTCATGACGAGGTCGCGCAGTATCTGAACTTCGACGTCCAGGCGCTGGGCATCTTGAGACTGCCGCGCCCGGGCCTCGATGAATTGCTGATCGTTGACGGCTTCGAGGAGGCGGAGATTATCGACGTGCTGGGCGCGGGCTTCGACAAGCCGGCGGTGGTCAAGGCGGCGATGCGCGGCGGGGTGGCCACCAGCACCGGCTCCGACGCCTCCGCCAAGGCCATGAAGCTCAAGAGCCGTCAGTTGATGGTGGTGATGACGCCCGATTCGATGGGCAAGAGGTACTGGTGGTGGTGGCTGGTGGCCCGCAAGGGCGCGGCGTTCAACGATACGGAACAGGAAATCGCCAAGCTTATGCTCAGCCGCTGGCAGGTGAGCTTCTCCCGTTTCGCCGAACCCGGCATGGGCCGGGTGCTGCTGGGCCACGATGACCGCGTGGTGCTCGTCGACTTGGACACGCGCATCGCCGCCCTCAAAGAGCCGGCGCTGCTGGACGAACTGGTCAAGGCGTTCCGTCCCGTCGTCACTCAGCGTTACCCCGATCTGCCCACCGGCCAGACCCACGACATCGCCCTGCGCGTCTGCGGACGCGACACATGGGTGCGCTTCATGCGACGCGCCGCCCTCAAGGCCGACCAGTCGCAGCACTGGTACCTCGAGCTGCGGCCGCTGGAAACCGATGAACTGCCCATCGTCGCGGAACTGGCTGACGAGCGGCTGGCCCGCGCGATGGCCTACCTGCATGACAACTACCCCGACTCGCCGAGCCTCACCCAGCTGGCCCGACAGGTGCACATGAGCCCGTTCCACTTCCACCGCCTCTTCTCACGGCAGGCGGGCATCAGCCCCAAGCACTACCTGCAGAAGAAGCAGTTGCAGATCGCCAAGTGGCTGCTGCGGTCAACCAAGGAACCGATCGGCTCGATCGCCGCCCACACCGGCTTCGCCAGCCACGGCCACTTCACCAGCACGTTCCACCGCATCATCGGCGTCAGTCCAAGCGAGTACCGCCAGGCCGACCTGCCCGATTGAGCGGCGCCCGACATCGCGACCCACCCGGCCGCACCGAAACCCCGGCTGGCCGCGCCTCAGCGGATCGCTGCGATCCCGAGGCGCGGCCGTTTTCCGCCTCGACCTCACCGCACCGCCGACGGCCGCACGACGATGCTCGCCGGCTCTGTCGGGCACACCCGCTCGCACACCCCGCAGCCCACGCAGCCCGACCGCACTTCGACCTGTCCGCGCTCGTCGAGCCCCAGCGCCGTTTCACCCAACGGACAATCATGCAGGCACAGCCGGCAATCCTCGCCCCCCGACGCGGCCGGCCAGCGGTCGCCGCTCCGCGCCACCGCCCCTCGCGCCGCAGGATCCACTCCCGCCGTCGGCCGCCGCAGACAGCGCGTCACGTCCACCACGGCCGTGCCCATGTCGATCTGCGCAGCCGAGTCCAGAGGACTCAAGGCACCAGTCGGACAGACGTGGGTACATACCAGATCGTCGCAGACCACACATGGCGACCGGCGGGCCACGATATAGGGCAAGCCGCCGCCCGGGCCGGTCGAACCCGCCTCATCCAGCTCAATGCACTGAGCCGGACAGGCCCGCACGCAGTCGGCGCAACCGCTGCACAGGTCGCCAAAAGCAGGCCTGGAACAGGCCCCCGGAGGGCGCAGGATCCTCAATGGCTCCACCGGGCGCGGGGGTGCCTGAACCTTTTCAGGGCCGGCAGGTCCGATAGCCGCTGCCGCACGCTCGCCCAACCGTTGGCCGGCGCGATGGGCCTGGTCCAGACCGCGCCACAGAATTCGTCGAAAAAAAGCACGGCGGCTGGCCGATGTATCGGAAGTCGGAGATTGTTCGTCTGCCACTGCTGGCCCGCCTTGCTGGATGGCAGTATCGTATGCGCTCGCGGCAGGCGCTTCTTCCAGCGCCGGCCGGACCACGGATCACTGAAAGGACGCTTCCATGGCTCGCCCTGCTCACCGCCTCGTCGACCGTACCGCGCGCGTGCTGGCCCTGCTGACGCTGTGCCTGGCGATCACCGCCTGCGCCAGTTTCGACCGCCACAAGTACTACAGCTCGGTCGACCTGCCCTTGACGGTCGCGGTCCGCGATTCGTTCACCAAGGAGGCGCTGTGGCAGATGGACGTGCCTGTCCACCACACGCTGAAGCTCGATTTCGACCGGGCCGGTGAAATTGAGGCCATGAAGGTCAGTGGCAAACCGGCCACATCGCTGCGGTGGGAAGTCTCCGGGCCGACGTACAACAAGAACGGCAGCGCTCCGCTGCCCGGCACGCCGATCTACATCGACCAGAAGCATCGGCCGGCCCCCGAGTATCCGCCGGCCAAGGATTGAACGCCCGCCGTCGCCCGTGGCTCCTGCCCGCGACCGGCTGGAAGATCTGACCACAACCCGCGCGAGTTACCTATGCGCCGCATCGTCATACCGATGGCCCTCGCCGCAGCCAGCCTCATGGGCCTGCTGATGTCGGCCGCACCGACGTCCGCGCAGATGTCGCCCACGCCAACGGCCACGCCGATCGATCAGGCGGTGGCCGACCTCGATCCGCTCGGCCGCAGCCTGCGCCAGGTGCAGGCGGGTCTGCGCGACAACGGCGAGCAAACTTCGCTCTTCGCCGTGCCCCTGGACCGCGACGCGCCCGCGTTCGAAGCGCCACTGGAGCTCTATCAACCCTCCAATGCCGTGGCCGACGGCCAGCGGTTCCGCTACTACCGCGTGGGCCCAGGGTTCCGGGCCCGCGTCCAACGGCTCGATTACATCGTCCGGCGCGGTGAGAAGGGGCTGGCCATCAACCAGACGCCACGACGTGACGGCGAGTTCCTCGAATCGCCGGGCGTCGATGCGATGTATGAGCTCTCACCCATCTCACCGCTCATGACGCCGCCCCCCGCGGCCGCCGCTCTCCCGACTCCATCAAGCGCCATCTCCGGCCGCCTCGACAACCAGATCGACTCCCGCCTACGCAACCGCCTTGGCGGCGCGCAGCTTGAATGACAAACTCGAAGCTTCATCGGGCGTCATGGCAACCACCTGGCGCCGGTCATGCTTCGTACGGGTCATCCACCGCCAGCAGCATGTTGTCGATCAAGCGCACCTGGTCCAGATGGGCCGCGACCAGCGCCGCCACGCCGCCT
>JAANMX010000368.1_pt1 | contig 61007 bp, 52 predicted proteins | sample 7279681 | NCBI WGS metagenome assembly JAANMX01 (sample SAMN14094542, study PRJNA606508) | bioreactor metagenome | isolation source: A lab-scale SPAN reactor treating ammonium-rich wastewater day 351 | place: Ireland: Galway | collected 2018-01-01
TTGAGGGTTTTTCAGGTGTTTCGCTCAGCCAGAAAGTTCCGGATTGTAATACTTGAAGTTTTTCGGTATCGTAGAAAATAGCGGAGTATTCACCTTTATTTGCTCCGTCATCACGTCCAACGCCTACGAAATCATAATTTTTAAGACCTGTTTTGATGTCCGCCATCTGTTGCGGAACTGCTTCCTGAACGCCCATTACATCAGGGTGATAATAACTCATCAGTTTCAATGCGTCATCTTTTCTGTTAATCCACGAGTTTTCCCTGTCGGAATCCAGCGAAAGTCGGATGTTGAAAGTCATCACTTTTAAATTTTGAGCATTGATGTTAAGACATAGAAATGTACCGATCAGGATGATTAAATTTTTCATTTTAAGTTGAATTTTCAGGGTTAAAGTTAAATGTTTTAATGCGTTTTTCCTGAAATCCAAGCTGTTTTCTTAAAAACGGGCAGTTCAATAACTTTTCCTTACTTTTGCACCTCGAAAATACTCATTACTAATTGCTTAATATATATGTTGTCAGTTCAGGGCCTTGGTCTTCATCACTCCGGAAATTATCTTTTTCAGAACGTAAATTTCACCATTAAAAAAGATGATAAAATTGGTCTCGTTGGTAAAAACGGAGCCGGAAAATCTACGCTTCTGAAAATGCTTACAGGCGAAATTAATTTCTACGAAGGAAATATCGTTCCTGAAGGTAACATCACCATCGGATTTCTGAAACAGGATCTTGATTTTGTAAAAGGCAGAACGGTTTGGAATGAAACCCTGCAGGCTTTCGAACAGATCAACGCAATGAAAAACGAGTTGGATGAGGTGAACCATCAGTTGGTTACAAGAACTGATTATGAAAGCGATTCTTACGAAAATCTGATTCATAAAATGACCGAGCTTAATGATCTTTTAATGCATCACGACGCCTATAATCTGGAAGGTGATGTAGAAAAAGTTTTGTTAGGATTGGGTTTCAAAGCAGATGATTTCCATAAAATCACAGATGAATTTTCCGGTGGATGGCGAATGAGAATCGAACTTGCAAAACTGCTGCTTCAGAAAAATGATCTGATGCTTCTCGATGAGCCTACCAACCACCTTGATATGGAATCCATTATCTGGCTGGAAGAGTTTCTGAAGGATTATCCGGGCGCAATTGTTTTGGTGAGTCACGATAAACAGTTCATGACTTCCGTGTGTAACCGGACTTTCGACATCAACAATAAAAAAGTTGATGATTACAAAGCAAATTATACAAAATATCTTGAATTAAGTAAAGAGCGTAAAGAAAAACTTACGCAGGCGAAGAAAAACCAGGATGTGGAAATCAAGCAGATGGAAGATAACATCAACCGTTTCCGCGCCTCGGCAACCAAGTCGTCTTTCGCTCAGTCTTTGATTAAAAAACTCGATAAAATCGAGCGTATTGAAATCGATAACGAAGATGTTTCCAAATTCAACATCCGATTCGTGCAGTCGGTGGTACCGGGTAAAGTAATTTTCGAAGCTAAAAATTTAGGGAAATCATACGGAAACAAACAGGTTTTCGATAAAGTCGATTTCTTTGTAGAACGCGGCGACAGAATCGCTTTGCTCGGACAGAACGGACAGGGAAAAACAACTTTGGCAAAAATACTTTCCGGCGAAATTAAAGATTATTCCGGCGAATGGAATCTTGGTCATAACGTAAACATCGGTTATTTCGCACAGAATCAGGAAGAGGTTTTAACACCCAATAAAACCGTTTTGGAAGAAGCTGAGGACGCAGCAACCGAAGAAACCCGGCCAAGAGTTCGTGATTTGTTGGGAAGTTTTCTTTTCCAGGGTGATGATGTTCAGAAAAAGACGAAAGTACTTTCCGGAGGTGAACGTAACCGTTTGGCTTTGTGTAAACTTTTGCTTCGGCCGTTCAACACGCTGATTATGGATGAGCCGACGAATCACCTCGATATCCAGTCCAAAGAAATCATCAAACTGGCGCTTCAGAAATTTGAAGGAACTCTAATCGTGATTTCTCACGACCGTGAATTTTTACAGGGACTGAGTGATAAAATATTCGAATTCCGCGACGGAAGAATGAAGGAATTCTTAGGCGATGTGAATGAATATCTGGAATTCCGCCAGAAAGAAAGCATTAGAGAAGTTTCTGCAGAAAAATCAAAAATTCAGGAAATGCGGAATGAGCCCGTGGTAGAGAAAGTGGTTGAAAAACCGGTAGAAAAGAAAACTGTGATCGTTTCTAAAGATCAGAAAAATATTCAGAACAAAATCAAGAAAGTTGAAGAGAAAATCGCTGAGCTTGAATTGAAGATCGAGGAAATGGAAGCGACATTCGCCAAAGAAAATCCTTCTGAAGAAACGCTGGAACTTTACAACGCGAAAAAAGCAGATTTAGATCTTGCACTGCAGGAATGGGAATTCCTGGGAACGCAGCTGGATTAAAACACTATAATATATCAATAAATCATCACCGAAAAAATTCGGTGATTTTTTTTGTGCTGGTCGGCTGATAAAAACTTGCGTCGGGATTATGATTAAAAACTTCTAAAATTGGTAGGTTTGAAGAAATATCTGGCTGTTTTTGTTTCGGCAGAATTCACATCTAGATCATACCACGGTGAATTTTTTTTATCAAAAGGATTTTTCAGTAAATGGATCGATTGAGCAGGCGTAAAACCTTCTGCCAGCAAAAACAGTTTCTCTCCTTTCTGATTTTCGGAAACACCGGCAATAAAAACAATATGCCCCGGACTTCCCGCCGTAATCAGCATGTCACCAGTTTTTAGATCACCCGTATTTAAGACAGGCTTGGTTTCTTTGTTTAGAGAAATTGTTCCGGCATAATTAAAAACCAAATCCAGATACTTCCGAAAATTTTCTCTGGAATCATCAAAGTTTTCTGTTTTTCTAAATTGTACCGAATTGCCATTGACAAATGCGCGGGTTCCATTTTTGTAATCGTTCCACGTCATTAAATCTCCGCTGGTAAAATGAAATTTAATTTCGTCGTATTTTTTTAATTCAAATAAATATTCAGCCCGTAACCGGATAATCGCATCGGCACATTGCTGCAAATCTTTTGTTCCGGTATCGATATCAAAAATAGCTTCGTGCAGATGTTGTGTGGCGATTTCTGTTCCGTCATATTTCAGGATCGGAGAGCCGTATGCTTTCAGTGGAAAAGATTCAATGTACTCCGCAAAAGAAGATGGTCTTGCGGTCGAATATTCGTAACCATCTAGTGCAGGAAATCTTTCTTTAATCGTAGTTTTATCTTTCTGGATTTTTATGGAAGATGGTGTTTCCAAACTTTCAGAACCTTCACTGCTGTTGTTTTTAGCTGAGGAATCTGTTGTTTTGTTGTTACAACTTGACATTAGAAATAATAAAGTAGAAAGAAATGCTGTTTTCATCTCTTAAATATAATTAAATTTCCGACGCGAGATGATCGTTGCTCAACTGTTCCATAGAGTCTAAAACATAGTGCCAACTGCCTTACATCCAACCTAATTTCCTATCTTTGAATTTCAAATTAAAATTCCATGAATCACAGTCCTGTAGAAGGTTTTTCTAAACTTTCGAAACAAAGAAAAATCGATTGGCTCATCAAAGAATATCTTAATGATGACCGCAGTTACGAGCAGATTTTACAGCAATACTGGAATGGTGATGCAACGCTTCAGAAGCTTCATGAAGAGTTTTCTGAAAATACAATTTCCAACTTTTACATGCCGTACGGAATCGCACCCAATTTCCTTATCGATGGTAAATTGCTGGCGCTACCAATGGCAGTTGAGGAAAGTTCTGTTGTTGCAGCAGCTTCCAAAGCAGCCAAGTTCTGGATCGATAAAGGCGGTTTCAAAACGACCATCATTAATACTAAAAAGTTAGGTCATACCCATTTTATTTTAAATGTAGAGCCTCATAAACTGCAGCATTTTTTCAATTTTAAACTGAAGAAAAGACTGTTTGAAGCAACAGAGGAAATCACCAAAAACATGAGAAACCGCGGCGGCGGAATTTTGAATATCCGATTGATTGATAAAACCGCTGATCTGGAGAATTATTTCCAGCTGAAAGCCAGTTTCGATACGGTGGATTCTATGGGTGCTAATTTTATCAATTCCTGTCTGGAGCAATTCGGGAAAACTTTAAAGGAAGAAGTTTCCAAGGAAGAAGATTTTACTCAGGAAGAAAAAGATTCGCTGCAGATTGTGATGAATATTCTGTCGAATTTCACGCCCGACTGCATCGTAAGAGCGGAAGTTTCCTGCAGAATTGAAGATTTAAAAGACGACAGCGGAATCTCCAACGAAGAGTTTGCAACTAAATTTAAGAGAGCCGTAACGATTGCTGAAATTGAACCTTTCCGTGCGACCACACATAACAAAGGAATCATGAACGGTGTGGACGCTGTGGTAATCGCGACAGGAAATGATTTCCGGGCTACAGCAGCCTGCGCTCATGGGTATGCAGCGAAAGATGGTAAATATTCGAGTTTAACGCACTGTACGATTGATAACGGGATTTTCAGATTCTGGATTGATCTGCCGATTTCTGTTGGCGTTGTGGGTGGTTTAACAAATCTGCATCCGCTGGTTAAATTTTCTCTGGCACTTTTAGGCAAACCCTCCGCGCAGGAACTCATGAGTATTCTTGCGGTTTCAGGCCTGGCGCAGAATTTTGCGGCGCTGCGTTCTTTGGTCACTACGGGAATTCAGAAAGGTCATATGAAAATGCACCTGTTCAATATTTTGAATCAGTTAGGAGCTACTGAAGAAGAGAAAAATCATTTTGTTACGTATTTTAAAGACAAAACCGTGACCCATCACGAAGTGATTACAGAATTCAATAACTTAAGAAACAAATAAAAAAACGAATGTTTCAACTGTTTTTAGGGCTTTTGCTTTTAATTTTCGGAATTTTTCTGAAAACAACAAAAGACCACGGATTTGCAAAATCGAAGAAATTTGCCTGGATGTTTATTGCAATTGGAATCCTGTCAATTGCCGGCCAAATTTTAATCATGTATCAAAAAGGAGAATTATAATATGAAGACATTTACGTTAGTTGTCGGCGCGGTTTACGGACTGCTTTCCGTTATTTTAGGTGCATTCGGTGCGCACGCGTTAAAGAAAGTTTTATCAGTAGAAAAACTCACCAGTTTCGAAACCGGAGTAAGATATCAGATGTATTCCGCATTGTTTTTACTTATTGTGGGATATATTTTAAAATTCGAAACACCGGCTGAAAAATGGATTTCCATTTTAATGATTGCCGGAACATTTATTTTTTCATTCAGTATTTATTTGTTGGCGTTCAATGGCGTTTCGGGAATGAATTTTAAATTCTTAGGACCCATTACACCGCTTGGCGGACTGATGATGATTATTTCGTGGGGGATGCTGATTTTTTACTTCTTGAAGAATAAAGTTTAATTCATGTTTTTCTTCATCGCAGGAAACACCAAAAAATTAGTTGGCCAGGAAACCAGAAAAATCAATAAAAACGGTTTTATGGTGAATGCTGAGATTAAAGTGTTCAAAAATTACATCACCTTATTTTTCATTCCGCTTATTCCGATTGGTAAAAGCTACAGCATCTACATTCCACATTCGGATGAATATTTCGAGCAAAATTCCTTTTCTAAAATGCCTGAAAACTACTTAGAAATCTGTAAAGAAGTCGGTAGAAAGTATTAAAAATGACCAAACCAAGAATCGCATTATTCATTGGGATTTTGTGTATTTCCATATTTCCGGTAATCGTCCGCATGAATCTTACATCAGGACTGATTTCTGCATTTTACCGAATGGCAATTGCAACTGCCATTCTTTTGCCTGTGGCGCTTTACAAAGGGAAACTTGGTTTAAAGAACCGTAAACTGATACTCCCGATTGCGATTTGCGGAATACTTTTCGCCTCAGATATTGCCGTCTGGAATATCTCTATTCAGCACTCATCAGCAACCCAGGCAACGCTGCTGACAAATCTTTCACCGATTTGGGTGGGCGTTTTTTCATTTGTTTTTCTGAATTACCGCCCCAGAAAAAGCTTCTGGCTGGGAACCTTGATCGCTTTAATGGGAATGATGGTTTTCGTTGGTGTTGACACGATTTTAGAATTGAAATTAGACACCACTTTTTTCCTCGGAGTTTTATCGGGATTACTATATGCTTTATATATTTTAGTAAGCAAAACAGTTTTGGAAAAAGTTGAAGTGATCACTTTTATCACCTACAGTATGATTTTCTCTACGGTTTTTCTCTTCATTGTAAATATCGCTTTTGGGGAGGAATTTTTTGGGTTTTCCAGTCAGGCCTGGATTTCGCTTTTTGTGCAGGGAATCGTATGTCAGTTAATTGCGTGGCTGCTCATCAGTTATTCAACCCAAAATATGCGGGCAACCCGCGTTTCACTAAGCCTTCTCAGTCAGGCTATTTTTGCGGCGCTTTTGGCTGCAGTGTTCATCGGTGAAAAAATTACTCCCGTTCAGATGATTGGAAGCATCATCATATTGGCAGGAATCGCAACCACCTTTTATGAAAAAACAAAACCGGATACTGTACAACAGTAATTTTTTAAACTGTTTTGGTGACAAAAATTTCCGTCCGTTCAATCATTATCTTCTCAAATTTTCTTAAATTTGTCAATCTTTAAAAAAAATTAAATCTAATTCAAATATTATGAATCTTCACGAATACCAATCTAAAGAGATTTTGGCAAAATATGGAGTAAACATCCAGAGAGGTTTTGTCGCAAACAATGTAGATGAAGCAGTAGATGCCGCAAATAAATTAAAAGAACTGAACGGAAATGAAGGCTGGGTAGTAAAAGCTCAGGTTCATGCTGGTGGTCGTGGAAAAGGCGGAGGCGTGAAGTTTTCACCAAATTTGGAGAAACTCAAAGAAAATGCCGGCAACATCATCGGAATGCAGCTGGTAACTCCACAAACTTCTGCTGAAGGTAAAAAAGTTAATTTTGTTTTGGTTGCTGAAGATGTGTATTATCCGGGAGAAACAGAAACAAAAGAATTTTATGTTTCTATCCTTTTAGACAGAGCTCAGGGGAAAAACATGATCGTATATTCTACCGAAGGTGGTATGGATATCGAGCACGTTGCAGAAGTAACTCCACATTTGATTCATAACGAGGTAATTGATCCTGCTGTTGGTCTTCAGGGTTTCCAGGCAAGAAAAATCGCTTTCAATTTAGGTTTGAGCGGAGATGCTTTCAAAGATTTCACAAAATTCATTACTAATTTATACAGCGCTTACGTAGGTATTGACGCGTCACTTTTCGAAATCAACCCGGTTCTGAAAACTTCAGACAACAAAATTATCGCGGTGGATGCAAAAGTTTCTTTGGATGACAACGCACTGTTCCGTCACAAAGATTTAGCGGTATTGAGAGATACCAGAGAAGAAGATCCTACAGATGTTGAAGCTGGCGAAGCTGGTCTGAACTTCGTGAAGTTAGATGGTGACGTTGCATGTATGGTAAACGGAGCAGGTTTGGCGATGGCTACCATGGATATCATCAAACTTTCTGGCGGTAACCCTGCAAACTTCCTTGACGTTGGTGGAACTGCCGATGCAGAAAGAGTTCAGAAAGCTTTCGGTATCATCCTTAAAGATCCAAACGTAAAAGCAATTCTGATTAACATCTTCGGAGGAATCGTTCGTTGCGACCGTGTAGCTCAGGGTGTTGTAGACGCTTACAAAGCAATGGGAAGCCTTCCTGTTCCTTTGATCGTACGTCTTCAGGGAACCAACGCTGTTGAAGCAAAACAGCTGATTGACAATTCAGGTCTTCCTGTACATTCAGCAATTACTTTGGAAGAAGCAGCCAATAAAGTAAAAGAAGTTTTAGGTCACTAAGATTCTAAGATAAATAAAAATCCGTTCAATTAATTTTGAGCGGATTTTTTGTTTTTTTAGGAGCCGGGAACCTGCTTTCCACTGTATCTTTTTCTCCTCGTTCCTCGTCAAAAAAGGATGCCGTTTCAATCAGGGCTAGGGTTTTGCGTTGAAAAATTTCAGTCATAATGAAACCTACATTTTGCGATTAGAATTTCATCTTCCCCATATTTATAAATTAAGCGATGTTCATCATCAATCCTGCGTGACCAAAATCCTGAATATTTATGCTTCAGTGGTTCTGGTTTGCCAATTCCTTCAAATGGACTTCTCGCAATATCTTTTAATAAATCATTGATGCGTTTAAGTTTCTTTTTATCTGTTTTTTGCCAATAGAGATAATCTTCCCATGATTCATCAACAAAGGTATATTTCATATTATTCCTCTATTAAATTCTTAGAAAATGATTTTCCATTTTTCAGTTTTTCGATAGCTGAATCTAACCGCTGTTCGTTGGTTCTCGAAGACAATTCGTAATTGGTAGCCATCAGGGAATTATATTCTTCCAGAGACATTACAACAATTCCTGAGTCTTTCCCACGATTAATAATCAGGGTTTCAAAATTTTTGGCCACCTTGTCCAGATATGATTTTATGTCTTTCCTGAAATCTGAAACACTCGTAATAAGCATAATTTGTATTTTATTTTGTACAAATATACGTACAAATATCAAAATGAAACTATTTTTGTTGCGAATTCCCTTCTGTTTTTATTCAGCAGCAGTCCCGCTGTCAATCTGCGTCTGTGTTGCCAGCTGAATTCCGTTCTCATCGAGTTTTTTCTTGATTCTTAAAAGTGCCTCGCTGCGAACGTGTGCGATCTTTTCGCCTGTTTTCATCTGAAACCTTGCTTCCAGATAAAAGATTCCGAGACTTTGTTTCAGGAAAATTACTTCTGCAGAATCCTTATTATCGGCAAAATCAAAAGTGTGGATTTCATCCAGAATCACTTTTTTAGCTTTGTCCAAATCCTCATTATTGGGGATTTCTAAATCGATGAAAATTTTTCTTTGCGATGACGCAGAATAATTGATGAATGGCGCACTGAAAATAAGCTGATTCGGAATGTAAACTTTCTTGCCTTCATCAGTGATAACTTTAGTGGTAAGAAATCCAATCGTTTCCACGGTGCCTGAAATTCCTTTAATTGAAACATAGTCGCCCACAGCAAATGCTTTATCAAAACTGATCAGCATTCCCGAAAACATTGAAGAAACCAAATCCTTCAGCGCAACACCGGCAATCACACCGGCAACACCCAAACTTCCCAGGAATTTCATCACAAATCCGCCCAATCCCATAATTTCAAAAGCGATAAAAGCGCCCATTAAAATAATGAGGAATTTAAAAACCCCGATCAGCGTAACGATGGAGTTGCTTTTGCTGTTCGGAAACAGCCGGTGAAAAATCTTTACTGAAACTTTACTCAGATAAGAACTCATCATCAGAATCAGAACAAAGACGATAATTCCGACGGCGATATTGGGTGTGGTTTCTGCGAATTTGGTGTACCAGCGTTCCAGAACGCGGTAAACGATATCTATGTATTTAATTTTAGTTACATCTACTTCCATATTTCAAATATATCCTTTTTAAAAGGTTTTGACCAAACAAATTTCAGTCCAGAGAATGTTAACGGGTAAACTTGAAAATTCATTATCTTTGCCCTCCACAAGAAAGACGGCCTGTTGATTCCGGGAAACTGGGGTAGGAAAGTCCGGACACCACAGAGCAGCAAAGCGGGTAACACCCGTCGGTCGCAAGATCAGGACCAGTGCAACAGAAAGTATGTATATTAATTTATAGTGAAACCAGGTAAACTCTTTGCGGTGCAATGTTAAGTATATCGGATTCCCGGTTCGCCGGGATAGGAGTTGCTCGCTCCAAAAACCGAGGGGTAAACAGCTAAAGTTTTGCAGTAATGTAAAGCGCAGATAAATAACAGGCATTTTCGTTTCGGCGAATTTACAGAATCCGGCTTACAGTTTTTCTTGTGGTTTTTTAATAAAAAAACAAAAAGCAGAAATCTAGGTTTCTGCTTTTTCTTATTATTCGCTTTCCAATTGTTTTCTCGCTCCTTCAAGTTCTTTTTCATCTTCCGCTGAAAGTTTCGGAAATTTCAGCTTCATGCCTTCCAAAGCATCAATGATGATCTGAATGGCCGCAACTCTGGCAAACCATTTATCATCACCGGGAATTACAAACCACGGCGCATAATCTTTTGAAGTTTCGTTAATTGCTTTTTCATAAGCCTTCATGTATTCGTCCCAAAGTGCACGCTCAGGTAAATCTCCCATGGAGAATTTCCAGTTTTTTTCCTGCTCATCGATGCGGTCGAGAAATCGTTTTTTCTGTTCGTCTTTAGAAATGTGGAGAAAAATTTTGATAACGGTGGTGCCGTTTTCTGACAGGTGTTTTTCAAAATTTCTGATGCTTTCGTAGCGTTCTTCCCAGAATTTTTCATCAAAATCCGAAACCGAATCCCATACTTTTTCGTTCAGATTATATTCCGGATGTACTTTACACACCAAAACGCTTTCATAATGGCTTCTGTTGAAAATCCCTATTTTTCCTTTTTCTGGAAGTGCGATATAATGACGCCACAAAAAATCATGTGAATATTCTTTCGGACTTGGCGATTTAAAACTGTGTACTTCGCAGCCCTGAGGATTTACGCCGCCGAAAACATGTTCAATGAGAGAGTCTTTTCCTGCGGCATCCATGGCCTGAAGTACGACAAGTAAAGATTGTCCGGAGTCTGCATAAAGCCGTTCCTGAAGTTCACGGAGTTTTACTTTTTCATCAACAAGCATCTGCTCTCCATCTTCTTTTTCAAGTTTGCTTTTATATTCGGTTTCGGTATCATTGATCGAAAATTTACCTTTAACAATAAAATTGTCGCTGAAATCTAAATCCATAATTCTTATTTTCCTTAAAAATAAAAAAATCACTCCATTTACGGAGTGATTTAAGCTTTAAATTGTGGAATATTATTAATTCGCTGCTTTTTTAGCATTTTTTCTGGCAGTAGCTGCAGGTGCAACTGTTGCTTTTGCAGATAACTCAGCTGCGGGTGCAGCGACAGCCTGTACCTCTTTTCTGGCAGCAGCTTCAGGAGCTACATTACCGTCAACATTTCCTTTGATTGTGATTACGGATCTACTGCTTTCTGTATCGTTAGAAAATACTTCAATAATTTTGGTAAATGGTCCTACGATGGTGGTATTGTAACCTACTTTAATTTGAGCAGTTTTTCCGGGCATGATTGGGTCCTGGCTCCATTCCGGCGTTGTGCATCCGCAAGACGCCTGCACTTTGGAAATAATAAGGGGCTTGTCACCTGTATTTTTCACAGTGAACATTCTGTGACCATCAGCACCGGTTTTCACAGTACCATAATCGTAAGTAGTCTTATCAAAAGAAATAGTTTGTGCAGATGCAAATGCGAAAGATGCTGTTAAAAACAAACCTGCAAATAGTTTTTTCATATTTTTAATTGTTATTTTGATTTATTGATAAAAATTGAAGGACAAAGTTAAAAATTATTTCAATACCTGAATAATTTTTTTTATTTACCTATTTTTGCATTTATTAAGATAAAGAAAGATCCTATGCAGATTTCAGACAAATATAGCCCGCAGGAAACGGAAACCAAATGGTACAGTTACTGGCTCGAAAATAATTATTTCCATTCGGAGCCGAATGATAAACCTCCGTATACCATCGTAATTCCGCCGCCCAATGTAACCGGAATCCTTCACATGGGTCATATGCTGAATAATACCATTCAGGATGTTTTGGTAAGACGCGCCAGAATGCAGGGTTTCAACGCATGTTGGGTTCCGGGAACAGATCATGCATCCATCGCTACAGAAGCGAAAGTGGTAGCAAAACTGAAATCTGAAGGAATCAATAAATCGGATATCACAAGAGAAGAATTTCTGAAACACGCCTGGGACTGGACCGACAAATACGGTGGAACCATTCTCGAACAGCTTAAAAAGCTTGGTTGCTCATGTGACTGGGAAAGAACCCGTTTCACCATGGAACCAAAACTTTCTCAGCAGGTTATCAAATCTTTCGTTGATTTATACAACAAAGGTTTAATCTACAGAGGTTACCGTATGGTTAACTGGGATCCGGAAGCTAAAACCAATATTTCCGATGAAGAGGTAATCTTTAAAGAACAGAATGGAAAACTTTATTATTTAAAATATAAAATCGAGGGAACTGAAGATTTTCTTTCCGTGGCTACAACACGTCCTGAAACAATTTTCGGCGACACTGCAGTCTGCATCAATCCTGATGATGAAAGATATGCGCACTTAAAAGGTAAAAATGTAGTAGTTCCAATTGCGAACCGGGTGATACCGATTATTGAAGATGATTATGTGGATATCGAATTCGGAACCGGAGCTTTAAAAATTACTCCGGCTCACGATACGAACGATTACGAAATCGGTCAGCGTCATGGTTTGGCAATGATCGATTCTTTGGATGATGATGCCAATTTAAACAGCCACGGACTGCATTACGCAGGAAAAAACCGTTTCGAAGTAAGGAAAGCGATTGCCAAAGAACTGGAAGAGAAAGGACTTTTGCTGAAAGCTGAAGATTACGTAAACAAAGTAGGAACTTCCGAGAGAACCGGCGCCGTGATCGAACCGAAAGTTTCCGTTCAGTGGTTTCTGAAAATGTCGGAAATCGCAAAACCTGCGTTGGATGTGGTGATGAATGATGAGGTGAAATTTCACCCTGAAAAATTCAAAAACACCTACAAACATTGGATGGAAAACATCCGCGACTGGAATATTTCCCGTCAGTTATGGTGGGGACAGCAGATTCCCGCATATTTTTATGGTGAAGGAGAAAATGATTTTGTGGTTGCCGAAACCATTGAAGAAGCACTGGAATTAGCTAAACAAAAATCTCAAATCTCAGATCTAAAAATCTCGGATCTCAAACAGGACGAAGACGCTCTCGACACCTGGTTTTCTTCCTGGCTGTGGCCAATTTCGGTTTTTGATGGAATGCTCGATACCGAAAATAAAGAAATCGATTATTATTATCCGACTTCTGACCTAGTAACCGGTCCCGATATTATTTTCTTCTGGGTAGCCCGGATGATTATGGCAGGATTGGAATACAGAAACGAAGTTCCGTTCAAAAATGTTTATTTTACAGGTATTGTACGCGATAAGCAGCGCCGGAAAATGTCGAAATCGCTCGGTAATTCCCCCGATCCCATTGAATTGATCGAAAAATACGGTGCGGACGGAGTTCGTGTAGGAATTTTATTGAGTTCGGCTGCAGGAAACGATTTGCTTTTCGATGAAGAGTTAATGCTTCAGGGACGAAATTTCGCTACCAAAATCTGGAATGCCTATAAACTCACCCAAGGCTGGTCGCAGGACGAAAGCATTAAAGCAAACGAATCCGACAGACAGGCAATCGAATGGTTCGGAAACCAAATGGATAAAACCATTGCCGAAATTGCCGATCAGTTCGAAAAATTCAGAATTTCAGATGCTTTGCATCTTGTTTACAAACTTGTTTGGGATGATTTCTGCGCCTGGTATCTGGAAGCGGTGAAACCGGCATTCGGTCAGCCGATTTCCAAAGAAGTTTATGATCAGACAATTGCATATTTCGAGGAATTAATGAAACTGCTCCATCCTTTCATGCCGTTTTTATCTGAGGAATTATGGCAGAATATCGCTGAACGTTCACCGGAAAATGCACTGGTAATTACGCAGCAGAGAAAATCCCAGCCTTTCAGTGAGGAACTTATCAAAAACTTTGAAATCTCAAAAGAAATGATTTCCGGGGTAAGAAATTACCGCCAGAGCAAAGGGATTTCACCAAGAGAAGCAATTGAAGTTTTCACCAATGCAAAATCCTTCAGCAATGAAAATCTCGTGAAGAAACTTGCGAATGTTTCTGATATTAATTTTGCGCGTAAAACCGATAAGCCTAGTTTTACTTTCCTCGTTGGTGGAACCGAAATTTCTATTCCGTTAAGCGAAAACCTTGATCTTGCTGAAGAAAAAATCAAAACAGAAGAAGAATTGAAATATCTTAAAGGGTTCCTGATTTCGGTTGAGAAAAAACTTTCCAATGAAAAATTTGTCGCTAACGCAAAACCGGAGATTGTAGATGCTGAGCGTAAAAAGCAGAAAGACGCGCAGGATAAAATTGCCTTACTTGAGGAAAAACTCAAAACCCTCTAAACCAACTCACAGCAATGACTCACCTTAAAAATATCGCCAAACTTTTCAACAAAAATTTTGTCGAAAGCCCTTTGATTGAAACCTTCGATGGAGGAAAAATACATCTTTCCACCGGAAAAATCGTGGCCTGCGACCCATTGATTACCAATGATATGGCTGCTTTTAAAATTAATTTCCCGCAAGGTGATTTTCCGGTTTTGGTGCATAAAGAAAGGGAGAGTAACTGTATTGCGTACGTAGAAATCGTTTTCAGTGATGCGCAGATTTCTGAATGGAAACTTGCCACAACCGAGGGTCAGGATATCGATGAACTGAAAGGTGAAGAGATTTTCGGATACCCCGTTGAAAGCGGAATGGGATGTTTTATGGATTTGGAAACTCAGGATTGCCTCAATCATCTTGAAACAAGATTATTTCACCGAAAAGGCGCCGAGTTTATGGGAATTTACGAAGAATTTTTCCATGAATATTTTTTTGACGAAAACGGGGCTATCGATCAGTTTGCGTTCCTGAAGCCAGATGATGAAAAATCCGGAAATATCTTTGCTTTCGAAACAGGTTATGGTGAAGGATTTTATGCAAGCTACATCGGCTTCGGGATTGATGGTGAGCCGGTAAAAATTGTGTCCGAATTTATCGAAATCGAGGTTAATTAAAAGTTAAATAATTTCTTAATCTGCAATTAAAAGAATAGTTTTGTTTGTCTTCAAAAATTATTAATCCCTAGAGAAACTATGAATATCACTTCTGAACAACCGAAAATTATTGTTGTTGGCAGTTCTTCCATAGATTTGGTGCTGAATACTGAACATCACCCGAAACCTAATGAAACAGTGATGGCAATAAAATCGGAGAGTTTCTTTGGTGGCAAAGGTGCGAATCAGGCCGTAGGAACAGCCAGACTAGGTGCAAGCGTATATTTTATAGGTTGTGTTGGTGTAGATCCCTTCGGACAGCAAATTCTCAGGAACCTGGTTGATGAAGGCGTGAATGTAGGTTATGTAGCCGAAACCGAAGAATCTGCCACCGGCACGGCATACGTTACTGCTGCGGGCGGAGTAAATTCTATTGTAGTGGTTCCCGCGTCTAATTATTGCCTCAAACCACAGCATATTGCCGATGCTGAAAAGTTTTTTGAAACTGCCGATTTGGTTTTGCTCCAACTCGAAATTCCGATGGATGTAGTAGAATTTACAGTGGAGTTAGCAAAGAAAAACAATGTAAAAGTTGGCATTTATGCTTCTCCGGCGAAAGAACTTTCAGTTCAGGTTTTGGAAAGCGCAAGTTTTATTGTAGCAAAGAGCAATGAATTATCCATTGTTTTCGGGCAGGAAAAACGAGAAGATATCCTGAAAAAGTATGCGAACAAACTTTTTGTACGCGATGATTCAAATTCTACCACGTACTTCAACGGTTCTGAAATGAAATATTACAGGAACGATCACGATTCTGTACTTCACAAACTGGGCATGGGCGATGCTTTTGTCTCCGGTCTTTCGATTGCACTCTGTCACGGAAATTCTGTTGATGAATCCGTGAAATTCGGGAATGATGTTTCGCTGAAAGTAACCAAGAACCGTGGTTCACAGCGCGGTCTGCCTTATCTTAAGGATTTCACAGGAGAATAAACAGTTATTTTCTGCATAGTGAAATGATCTGTCAATATCAGGAATTCGCTAATTTTAGAGCTTAATTTTTCACTTTAAAAAATGTGAAATGCTTTCTATGAAAGAATTAGTTCTACAAACCTCAGATCATTTTCCGATATCCGTCAGGATTTTCGAACCCGAAATCTCCAACAGTAAATTATTGGTCATCAATTCTGCAACCGGTGTAAAACAGCAGGTTTACTTTTCCTTTGCTAAATATTTCGCTGAAAAAGGATTTACTGTAATAACCTACGATTACCGAGGCATCGGCGAGTCGAAGCCCCAAAAAATGAAAGGATTTGAAGCTTCGATGCGAATTTGGGGAACCAGGGATTTCAAAGCAGTCACAGGTTTTATTAAAGAAAATTACCCGGATTTTGCCAAATACTGCCTCGGTCATTCCGTGGGTGCGCTGATTCTGGGTATGAACGAGGATTCCATAATTTTTGAAGAATTTATTTTCGTAGCAACTCAGGATGCGTATATCGGTCATCTCTCCTGGAAGCTGGCGATTACCGCTGCACTCGGTTTTGGGCTTGCACTTCCGGTCGCTGTAATTTTAAAGGGTTATTTTCCGGCCCATCGTTTTGGTTTGGGCGAGTCGCTGCCGAAAGGAAGCGCTTATGACTGGCGTACTTTGATTCTTAATCGAAAATCTACCGGCAGGCTTTTCGAAAAAATAGGGAAAGATTATTCTAAAGAACTAAATCAGGAAACATTTATCATTCATGCCGAAGACGATTCGTGGGTAACAATGAAGGGAATGGAAAGTCTCATGAATAATTCCTATCCCAATTTAAAGAAAACTTATAGAGAAATAAAAGTCGCAGAATCTCCGAAAAAAGAGGTGGGACATATTAATTTTTTCAGAAGCTATAACCGGATTTTGTGGAAGATTATACTGGATCAAATTCAATAATTCAGTATTTTGATCAGATAATGCCAGGCAATCTTTATATTTGAAGGAGTAAAAAATTAAAGATCATGCCTAAAACACAAAATAATGATGAAGTTTTCCGGGAGAAACTCGATCAGTTGAATGATTTTGAGTTCAATGATAAAGTCGCCGGAGTTTTCGATGATATGGTACACCGCTCCGTACCTTATTACGACGAAATGCAGCGCATGACCAGCGAACTGGTAAAAGATTTTGCCAAAAAAGATTCATTGATTTATGATTTGGGCTGCTCCACCGGAACCACCATGATTTTGATGGATAAAACTGTAAATCCTGAAATAAAATTTGTGGGAATCGATGATTCCGAAGAAATGCTAGGCAAATGCCGGGAAAAACTCAGTAGGTTTAATCTGCACCGGAAAATAAGTTTGAAAGTCGCAGATTTAACCGAAAATGTTCCTGTAGAAAATGCTTCAGTGGTCACCATGGTGTTGGTACTTCAGTTCATCCGCCCCATTCACCGGCTCGAGATTGTCCGCAAGATTTACGAAGGGATGAATAAAGGAGGCGCGTTCATTCTTATTGAAAAAATTCTTACCGAAGAAAAATCCTTTAACCGAAGTTTCATTGACTATTATTACGAATTTAAACGCCGAAATAATTACAGTGAACTCGAGATTTCCCAGAAACGGGAAGCGTTGGAGAATGTTTTAATACCCTATAAACTGAGTGAAAACCTAAATATGCTGAAGGAAGCAGGCTTCGCAGAGACAGAAGTGTTTTTTAAATGGTATAACTTCGCAGGAATCATCGCAAAAAAAATATAATGATACAGATTGGCAATTTTTTCTTTAAATACAGGAACCAACTTTTCATCGTTCTTTATCTTCTGCTTTTTCTTCCTTCGCCGCCGCTGTTTGAGGAAGATCATTTTGGACGGAAATTCTACTGGATTCCTATAGTTCTCGGACTTCTGGTGACTTTTTCCGGACAGCTCATCCGCGGTGCAACGATTGGTTTGGCATATATTGTTCGCGGTGGAAAAGACAAAAAGGTGTATGCGGACGGTTTGGTAACCGAAGGTATTTTCAGTCATGTCCGAAATCCGCTTTATGTTGGCAATATTCTTATGCTTCTTGGAGTTGGGATTTTAGCCAATTCGCTTTATTTTGTAGCGATTGTTATGCCGGTTTTTCTTTTTATTTACCAGTGTATTGTTTTGGCAGAAGAGCATTTTCTGCGGGGCAAGTTTGGCGAAGGCTTCACCGAATATACCAATCATGTAAACCGCTGGATTCCTAATTTCGCGGGAATCAGTAAAACTTTTTCATCGATGAATTTCAAATGGAAAAGATGGCTGATCAAGGAATACAATACACAATTCATCTGGCTTTCCGGAATTGCGCTTATTCTTCTCTTTAAATATCCGCATTTTACGCATGATGATGCTAACTTGAGAAACATTTTGGCAATCATGTCGGTGCTTGTTTTCGGGCTGTATTATTTCAGCATACGGTATATGAAGAAGTCTAAAAAATGGACCGAATAATCTGACAGGAAAAATTATATTTTTAAAATTATATTTATGAAAATCTACACCAAAACAGGTGATAAAGGCGAAACAGCCTTATACGGCGGAACCAGAGTTTCCAAAGCATCAGCAAGAGTTGAATCCTACGGAACAATCGACGAACTCAATTCATTTATCGGTTTTGCAAAAACTGAAATCAATGATGAGAAGGTTTTAGCCCAACTTAAAAAAATCCAGTTTGATTTATTTACGGTAGGTTCAGAATCGGCCACGCCAACTGATAAACTCACTTTAGCCAACGGGAAATCGCGGTTGTCTTTGATGATTTCTGAAACCGAAATCGAAGAATTGGAAAAATGGATGGACGATTTCGAGGAAGAACTGCAGCCTTTGCAATATTTCATCCTTCCGGGCGGTGGGAAAGCCGCAACATCACTCCATATTTGCCGTACGGTTTGCAGAAGAGCCGAACGCAGTCTGGTTTTTTTGAATGAAACTGAAACCGTACGACCCGAACTCATCAAATATCTGAACCGACTTTCGGATTACCTTTTTGTGTTGGCAAGGTATATGTCTAAAATCAATAATGAATCAGAAGAATATTGGAATCCCAATGACCGATAAAGCACTACTTTTCATCAACGGTATTCCGCCCGAAAATCTTCCCGAAACAGTAGGTTATTCTTTGATTGCCTGTTCCGATGGTGCTTTTCATTATTTAAAAGAGAAAAAATTTCCGCTGGAGAAGCTTGATTTCATTTCGGGCGATTTTGATTCACATCTAGGGAGCGACGGAGAAATTTATCAGGAGAAATTTATTTTCACACCAGACCAGGATAAAACCGATTTTCATAAATCTTTAGAAATTATTAAGGAAAGAGGAATTAAAGCTGTTCATGTTTACGGTGCTAGTGGCGGCGAAATGGATCATTTCCTCGGAAATTTAACCGTGGCTTTTCTCTTTAAAAATGAACTGAAAATTACTTTTTATGATGAGTTTTCAACCTATTTTTTTGCGCCGAAAAACTTGGTATTAGAAAATGTGAAAGGAAAAACCATTTCGCTTTACCCATTTCCTCTCACAGAAAATATTACCACTAAAGGATTAAACTGGCCTTTGAATAACGATACTCTCGATCTTTCAAAACGAATAGGTACCCGCAATTTTGCTTCCGAAGAAACGGTGGTTATTAATTACGGGAAAGGCGACTTAGTGGTGTTTGTGGAGAATTAAAGCTGCTTCTCCGTTACCTTAAAATCTTCTTATTTACCCTAATCGATGATGTTGACATCGCTTAAAAATTGAAGAAATTTAAACCTGAAAACCAACTTTTTTCACCAAATTTGCAGTCTTAACAATTACATACTTTTACCAGGAAATGAAAATTAAATATTCAGAACTAATTGACCAAACCCTGTATTTCCCGACTGAAGAATTCAACGTTTCGGAAAATACACTTCAGTTTCACGATATTCCTTTGATGGAGGTCGTCGAGAAGTTTGGTACACCTTTGAAATTTAATTATCTGCCGAAAATTTCCACCAATATTCAGCGTGCAAAGGCCTGGTTTAAAGAAGCCATCGAAAAGAACGATTATAAAAAAGGCTATACGTACTGTTACTGTACCAAGTCGAGCCAGTTTGCTTTTGTGGTAGAAGAAGCTTTGAAAAATGATATTTCTCTTGAAACTTCTTCGGCTTATGATATGGATATCATTAAGTCGCTTTACGAAAAAGGAAAGTACGGAAAAGACGTTGAAGTGATTTGTAACGGTTTTAAAACGGACGATTACCTGGCGAAAATTTCCGATTTAATCAACAGCGGTTTTCAGAATATCATTCCGATTCTTGATAATTACCGCGAACTTGATAAACTTACGGAAAGTATCGATTCCACTTTCAATATTGGAATCCGAATCGCGTCTGAAGAAGAACCGAAATTTGAATTCTACACCTCCAGATTAGGGATTGGGTACAAAGATATTATCCCGTATTACAGCCAGAAAATTGCTGAACACCCCAATGCGAGGCTGAAAATGCTTCACTTTTTCATCAACACCGGAATCAAGGATACCGCTTATTACTGGAATGAGCTTTATAAATGTCTTCGTGTTTATGCAAGACTGAAAAAAATTGCTCCAGAAGTGGATTCCCTAAATATCGGTGGCGGTTTTCCGATCAAAACTTCTTTGAATTTCGATTACGATTACCAGTATATGGTGAACGAAATCGTGTCGCAGATCAAGAAATTCTGTGAAGAAGAAGGAGTAGAAGAACCAAATATTTATACCGAATTCGGCAGTTTTACCGTAGGCGAAAGTGGCGGACATCTTTACAAAATTATTTCCCAAAAACGCCAGAACGACAGAGAAAAATGGAATATGATCGATTCGTCTTTTATGACGACTTTGCCGGACACCTGGGCGATTTCGCGTCACTTTATCATGTTGCCGCTCAACCGTTGGGAAGATACCTATGAAAGAGTTTTCCTGGGAGGCTTAACCTGCGATTCAGATGATTATTACAACTCCGAACAGCATACGAATGCGATTTATCTGCCGGTTTTCAGCGACACAAAACCTCTGTATATCGGCTTTTTCCATACCGGAGCTTATCAGGAAACGATTGGCGGTTACGGCGGCGTTCACCACTGTCTGATGCCACAGCCAAAACATATTCTGATCAATAAAGACGAAGACGGAAATTTCACCTACGAAGTTTTCCGCGAAGAACAGCGGCCGGAAGAAGTTTTGAAACTTTTAGGATATTAAAAATTAAAGGAGCAACACAGGTTTGCTCCTTTTTTTATGTTCAGTCCCGCTTTCCGCTGCAATCTTTTTTGCGGCGGCGGAGCCGCCTAAAAAAAGGATTTTCACTCCAATCGGGGCTAGAAGATTCAGTGGAAATTCTTTCCAACGACGAAAATGCCGGATTGCGCTCGCTTCGCTCGCGCCGCCTTAAAAACTCAAAAATATTTCCCGATTTTCTCAAATTCAATATCCGTAAAATCAGAAACCAATAAACTTGCTTTGTCGTAAATCTGTTTGGTAGAATGAGCACTTTGGTAAGCCACACAGAAAATTCCCGCAGAAAACGCAGCCTGAATCCCGTTGGTAGAATCTTCAATAACCATACAGTTTTCTTTCGGTTCACCAGCCATTTCGGCAGCGGTAATAAAGATTTCGGGATGAGGTTTTGATTCCTGTAAATCTGCACCGCTGATCTTTCCGAGAAAGTATTTTTCCAATTCAAACTTTGCGAAAACCCAGTTGATAGTGTTCATGTGAGCAGAAGATGCAAGAATGAGTTTCAGGCCGTTTTCAAAATAATTTTCAATTAGCTTTTTAACTCCGGGAAGAAGTTCAAAATCATTATCCGTATCAAAATAGTGTTTAAAATAGCTGCGTTTTATAGCGGCCAACTCTTCGTGCGAATACTGCAAACCGAATTTTTCGATTAGGGTAGTACAGACTTTTTTTGTTGACGACCCTGTAAAAGTGGTGTACAACTCTTCCGGAACTTCGATTTCCAAATCATCAAACATTTTAAAATATGCTTTTCGGTGAAGCGGTTCCGTGTCCACAATTACACCGTCCATATCGAAAAGAACTGCTTTTAAAGGCATATTGAATTTTTCACAAAGGTAAATAAATTCAGATTTAGCTTTAAACACAGTAGTTGTTAGCTGTTTCTTTCGATCATGAAAATAATAAAATAAAAAAAAGCAAGCATTGCAACTAGAGCTGCTATCGATTTCCAGTTTGCGAAATTCACGGTCCAACCCATCCAGGGAATTCTTTTGGGCGGAAAAATTCTGTCGTCTTCTTTATTGTAATAAAAAATTCCCCAAATCCATTTTCCGGAATTATTTTCTAAATTATCTTTTTCCATCATTAAAGCTTTGAACTAAAGATATGAAAATTCCAATTTACCAACTGTCAGCGAATTGCCGGTTATGTTTTACGGTTGATTTTTTTATCTTTGAAAATTCAAAATCTATAATTCAAAATTCAAAATTTCACATGAAAACATACGCAGGAATTCCGGAGGAAAATGCACAATTAGAAACCTCGAAAGTAGTGCTCGTAACCGTTCCTTACGACGGAACTTCAACCTGGGGAAAGGGCGCAGACAAAGGCCCGGAACTTTTTCTTGATGCCTCAGAAAACATGGAGCTTTACGACATCGAAACCGGAACAGAACCTTATTTGGAAGGTGTTTATCTTGCGGGAGAAATCACCGAGAAATCTTCACCCGAAGCGATGACAGAAGCGGTTTATCAGAAAACTAAAGAACTCTTGAACACGGATAAGTTATTTACACTTTTCGGTGGGGAGCATTCAGTTTCCATCGGTTCGATCCGTGCGGTTGGGGAAAAATTTGAAAACTTAACGGTTTTGCAGTTTGACGCGCATACCGATTTACGTCCGGATTTTCACGGGTCTACTTCGAACCATGCGTGTGCAGTTTATGAAGCAAGTAAAAAACACAATTTAGTACAGGTCGGAATCCGCTCTATGGATGTGGAAGAAATGGAACATGTGAATAAAGAGCAGTGTTTCTGGGCGCACGAAATCGCTACAAACCCGAACTGGATTGATGATGTTCTTGCAAAGGTTTCAGGAAATGTGTACATCACCATCGATCTGGATGCTTTTGATCCTTCGATTGCACCTTCTACAGGGACTCCGGAACCGGGCGGACTTCAATGGTATCCAACGCTGGAATTACTGAAAAAAGTTTTCGAAAAATGCAACGTCGTTGCTTTTGATATTGTAGAATTAATGGATTCCCCGATGTCGAAACCAACCGCTTTCCTTGCTGCGAAGCTTTATTACAAGATGTTGGCTTATTATCATACGGCTAACTAATTTTTGTACAATGTAAAATGTACAATGTAAAATGTACAATGTAAAAAGTATAATGTACGATGTGAAAAGTACAAAGAGCAAAGAATAAAGAAATCCCTTTCGGCGCAATGCTGAAAGGGATTATTATTAGAGTAAAATAATTTAATCTTTTAATTTTCGCTTCTTATTTCTACTTCAACACATCCGCCTCCAAATAGCTGTCGCCGAAGATTTTAATGAAAGCTTTGGTGTAATCTTCCTTTGTTGCAAAGTTTGGATTATCCATAAATTTTTGAGGATTGACGGCAAACAGCGGGAACCAGGTGCTTGAAATCTGAATTTGTATACGGTGACCTTTTTTGAAAGTATGCACCACATCCTGCAGTCTGAAATTCACGGCCGTTTTCTGGTTTGCAACCAAGGCTTCCGGTTTTTCTTTTGAATTTCTGAATCTCGCAGGCATAATTTCGCTTCTTACCATTTGGTGGTAATTTCCGTAGAGGACGCCATCCTTCTTTTCAGCAGGTTTAAAATCTTCGGGATAAATATCGATCAGTTTCACCGCAAAATCTGCATCGGTAGATGTGGAAGCGATATTCAGTTTTGCCATAATTTCACCTGCGAAAGTCAGATCTTCGGTTAACACATCTGTCGTGAAAGTTAAAACATCAGGTCTTCCAACGGCGAAACGCTGGTCTTCACTCATATAGTTTCTCGGAGTAAATCCGTTGAACCCTTTTAAATTATCAGAACTTAATACAGGGTTATTAGGATCGCTGTAATATTCCGAAACCGTATTGGAGGCGCTGTTTTTTAAAGTTCCGTCAGCAAGATAAAAGTTAAGTTTTACTGCTTCTTTTGGCGGATAGTTTTTGAATTCTTTCCACTCTTTTTTTCCGGTGTCATACATAACAGCTTCCGGCAATCCTGCATCAGTTTTGGTGTTTCCTTTCAGATAATGGCTGAAGAATTTGGTTTCCAGATTTTTTTGATAATAAGTCGCGATGCTGTCTCCGAAATAAATATCGTTGTGAAAATGCTTTCCGGTTTCCCTTGCCCAGGCTCCGTGCGAAAACGGTCCCATAACGATCGTGTTTTTAGCTTTCGGGCTGGTTTTTTCAATGGTTTTGTAAATGTTTAACGGTCCAAATAAATCTTCTGCGTCATACCAGCCACCAACGGTCATCACGGCGTGGTTTACATTCTTCAGATGGGGAAGCAGGCTTCTTTTCTGCCAGTATTCATCGTAATTTGGGTGATTCATAATTTCGGTCATAAAGAAATTGTCTTTGTAATATTTCTCGTATCCGTCTTTTAAAGTACCCATATCCCGATAAAATTTCAGTCCGTCCTCCGAAGTTTGTTTGATGGACGAATCGGTGTACCATGCTTTGTTTTCTGCTTTGGTTTTCTGAACGCCAAATACGGGAAAGGTGCGGAAATATCCGAGCATAAATTTACCGTTGTGCAGGAAATCGTCATTCCAGAAATCTGAAATCGGTGCCTGCGGTGAAGAAGCGACTAAAGCGGGATGATCCGCCAATATCCCGGCAGCAGTATAGAATCCTGGATAGGAAGTTCCGTATTGGCCAATTTTCCCGTTATTATTGCCAATATTTTTCAGGAGCCATTCAATCGTATCGTAAGTATCCGTACTTTCGTCAACGTCTTTTTTAGTTTTACGCTCAACCTGTGGCGTCATATTGGTAAAAGTCCCTTCGCTCATGTATCTTCCGCGCACATCCTGATATACAAAAATATACTTGTCATTCATCAGGTATTTATTGGGGCCTAAGGAAGCACGGTATTCATTTTCGCCGTACGGCGCAACGCTGTAGCAGGTACGCTGCATGATGAACGGATATTTTTTTGTTTTGGAAAGGTCTTTCGGAATGTAAATTGAAGTAAATAATTTTACTCCGTCCCGCATGGGGATATAAACCTCTTTTTTGGTAAAATTTTCTTTGACGAAAGTATTGTCCGGTTTAGTTTGGGCAGCAACTGCCAGGAAGCAGAACAGAAGAATAATCTGTAAGCATTTTTTCATGGATAGTAATTTTGAACGAATGTATAAAAAAAATCAGAAATTTAATTTTTTAAAATTTTAATGATGACCTTATTCGGAAATTTTAGTGATTCTTCTCTGAACCTCCTTCCACGGGACGGAACAGTAAATTATTATGGCAAAATTATTGATAGGGAAGATGCAAATCGGTTTTATCAGAAACTGTTCGAAAATATCGAATGGAAAAATGATGAGGCTGTTATGTTCGGAAGAAAGATCTTAACAAAAAGAAAGGTCGCATGGTACGGAGACGAAGGGTTTGAATATACTTATTCGAAAACTACCAAAACTGCATTATCTTGGACTGAAGAACTTCTTATATTGAAGAAAACCGTAGAAGAGGAAACCGGCGAGAAATTTAATTCATGTTTGCTGAACCTTTATCATTCGGGTGATGAAGGAATGGCGTACCACAGCGATGCAGAAAAAGATTTAAAAAAAAACGGTGCGATTGCATCAGTTAGCTTGGGGGCAGAAAGAAAATTTTCGTTCAAGCATAAGGTGACTGGTGAAAAAGTTGAGCTCGTTTTAGAACATGGAAGCCTTTTGGTGATGAAAGACGAGACCCAGTCTTATTGGCTTCACCGCCTTCCTCCGACTAAAAAAGTGACTATGTCCAGAATTAATCTGACCTTCAGAACTATTGATGAACGCCAGTAAACTGTAATATTAAACTTGTATATTTGAATTGTTTCTTTTTAGAACGGTGTAAATTCCCAAATGGGCGGAAATTTTAAGAAAATTTTATCATTCTATTATAAAGGGGACTTCTGTTTTATATTTAAATTTGAAAAGCAATATTAACATTAATAAATTCACTATGAAAAAAACACTCGCAATGGCAGCGTTAGCGCTCGCAGTATCCTTCGGATCTATCGCCTGTAAGAAAAAAGTTACAGATGCCGACCTACAAACCCAGGCTACAACAGTAGTAACATCTAACCCGACAGCATCAGTTGAAGTAAAAGACGGAACTGCACACCTGAGCGGAACTTTCGCTGATCAGGCTTCAAAAGATGCAATGATTGCTTCCTTAAAAGCGATTCCAGGAATTAAAGATGTAATGGATATGGCTACCATTGAAGCTCCAGCGGTTGTAGAAACAGTATCTGCAGTTGATCCTGCAGTTCAGCAAAAGGTTTCCGACGCGGTTAAAGATTTCCCTTCGGTTAAGGTAGAAGTTATTAACGGCGAATTAACGCTTACTGGAAATGTTTCTCCGGAGCAGGCCAGAAAAATCAAAATGTCTGTAGATGGTTTACAGGCTGGAAAAGTTAACTATAATTACACCGTAAAATAATCGTCATGAGTGCATTACAGGATAAATACGCAGGAGTGATCTCGGCTGCTCAGTCAGCGGGAGTCTCCAATCTTCAAGTAACAGAACAGGACGGTATTCTTTATGTGTCAGGAAGCGCAGCTTCTACAGCAGCGAAAGATGCGGTATGGAACGCTCTTGGAGCAATCGATTCCACTTATTCAGCTTCAGATATCAATGTTGATGTTCAGGTTTCCGGATTAGCTTCCGGTTCCTCTTTAACAGTTGCCACTGAAGATTCTAACCTTAATATCAGACAGGAACCTTCTACAGATGCGGCCATTGTTGGCAAAGCTGGAAAAGGCGAATCTGTAACTTTAGTAGAGCAGACTTCTGATGACTGGTGGAAAGTTAGAACCGCTGACGGTGAAGAAGGATACGCTTATGCAAGATATTTAAGAGCTTAATCCGACCTCTAATTAATTTACAAACCTCTGAATCTTTCAGAGGTTTTTTTATGACCTTTTTAAAACGGATTTATTATTTGTTTTTTTGATGCTTTGTTTTGCATGAGCCCATTAATTTAAGATAATCCGTAAAAAAACATATATTTGTATTCTTACAAATTTTATATCCAAAGATCGCCATACGCGGTTAATTCACAGAAAAAAACAATAAATTCATGAAAGGTCAAAACAAACTGTTCATTGCCATTATCGTTGCATTAATAGTAGGAGTTGTAATGGGCGGTATCGTTCACACCCAATACCCGGAAAGTTCCGAAGGATTTGCCCAAAACATTAAACTTTTGGGAACTGTTTTCATACGTTTGGTGCAGATGATAATTGCACCGTTGGTATTTACCACGCTTGTGGTGGGTATTGCAAAAATGAGCGACATAAAGATGATTGGCCGTGTGGGAACAAAAGCAATGCTTTGGTTCATTACCGCTTCTCTGGTTTCATTGATGATTGGGCTTGTTTTTGTAAACTGGCTGGAGCCGGGCAAAGTAATGCAGCTTCCGATTCCTGCGGCTGGTGATGCCGGCGATGTAGTGGCAAACAGCCAGGGACTTTCTTTAGAACAGTTTGTAAAACATATTATCCCGAAAAGTTTATTTGAAGCATTCGCAACCAACGAGGTTCTGCAGATCGTAGTATTCTCCATTATGTTTGGAGTTGCGCTGGCAAATATGGGTGAGGAATATACAAAGCCGATCGTTCGTGCTCTCGATATTTGCGCCCACGCGATTTTGAAAATGGTGGGTTATATCATGTGGTTTGCGCCACTGGGTGTTTTAGGTGCCATCGCTGCGGTGGTAGCTACTAACGGTTTTGATATTTTTAAAGTTTATGCCATTTACCTCCGCGATTTCTTTTTTGCACTTGCTGTTTTGTGGGTAGTATTACTTATCGTTGGATATCTGATTTTAGGAAACCGTCTTTTTGAATTATTACGCAGAATCAAAGCGCCTTTGCTTATTGCTTTTTCCACAACAAGTTCGGAAGCAGTTTTCCCGAAATTAGTAGAAGAGCTCGAAAGATTTGGCTGTAATAACAGGATTGTATCTTTTATCCTTCCGCTGGGATATTCTTTTAATCTGGATGGTAGTATGATGTATATGACTTTTGCGGCAATTTTTATTGCGCAGATTTACGGAATCGATATGACTTTAGGGCAGCAAATTACCATGCTTCTCGTTTTAATGCTTACTTCTAAAGGAATTGCAGGCGTGCCGAGAGCGAGTCTGGTGATTATCGTAGCGACGTGTACCATGTTCGGTATTCCGCCGGAAGGCATCGCTTTAATCTTACCAATTGACCATTTCTGTGACATGGGAAGAAGTATGACTAATGTTTTGGGTAATGCGCTGGCAACATCTTCTGTTTCCAAATGGGAAGGGCAGCTGGATGATCATGGGGGAGATTTATAAAATCTTCCTTAAGCCTTAAAATCATTTTTAAAGAAGTTTACAATTTCAATGAAAAATAAATTAGGAACGGCAATAACCTTAGGTTTTGCCTTGTTTGCTATGTTTTTTGGAGCAGGAAATTTAATTCTTCCTCCTTTTATCGGGCTGAAATCCGGAACCGAATGGTTCGCTGCGGTTAGTGGCTTTTTCACCACTGGAATTGTGGCGCCTTTTTTAGGAGTTCTTACAGTGGTCCTTTTCGGGACGTCGTTTACAGATCTTGGACGAAAATTAAACCCGCTGGTCGTAACGGTACTTGCATTCTTAATCATGCTGTGTATCGGTCCGCTGGTTGCAATCCCGAGAACCGCTGCCGCAACTTTTGAAATTGGTATTAAACCGGTTTTCCCGCATTTTAATAATATACTTTTTTCAGTATTGTTTTTTGGAGTGGTTATATTTTTGTCGTTATCGAAGTCGCGGATTGTAGATATCATCGGTAATTTTCTTACTCCATTTCTGATTTTAAGTTTAGGAATTCTAGTCGTAATGGGAATCATGAACCCACCGGATGTGTCACATGTTTCGGAATTGAATAGCCAGCAATCATTTGTCTTTGCTTTTCACGAAGGATATCAGACCTTAGATGTGTTGGCATCGGTAATTTTTGCAGGTATTATTATTTCTGCCGCGATCGATAAAGGATATACCAATGCTAATGATCGTTTCAAAATCACCATTGCAGCGGGTTTGATCTCGATGATCGCATTGCTGTTTATCTATGGCGGTTTAATTTATCTTGGTGCGCACTCGGGCTTTCCTTTGTCTGAAACTGTATCCAGAACAGAACTTCTTTTGCATATTTCAAACGCGGTATTGGGTAAAAAGGGAACGGTGGTTATATCTATTGCTGTCGCTTTGGCTTGTCTCACTACTGCAATTGCCCTTACCTCCGCAATGGGCAGCTTTCTTGAAAAGCTCACTTTCGGAAAGGTGAACTATAAAATGGGGGTGCTTCTGACCTGTTTGGTTGCCGGTTATTTCTCAGTGAAAAGTGTGGAAGAAATCATCGATTACGCAGTGGTGATTCTTGGTTTTATTTATCCAATTACTTTTGCGCTTATCCTTACGGTGTTGTTTTTCGGTAAACTTATATTCTCGCGGACTCCATTTATCGCTGCAGTTACGGTTGCTGCCTTGGTTGCTTCGCTTTCGGTATTCCAGCACTTTAACCTTTTTCCGCAGTCGGTAGCACAAATCAACAGTTGGCTTCCTTTGTCCCAGCACCAGTTGGGTTGGCTGCTCCCGTCATTCCTCGCTTTTTTCATTGCCGCTGGCTTTAATTCGGGACGAAAAAGAACATCGCAGCACAATTAATACTGATTCATGTCAGTTCATCTAACTTTTATTCATTCTAAATTACAGAAAAATTTCCGTAATTTTGTAAATCAATTTTTAGCAGATAATTATGTTGACGAAAGAAAAAGTTCAGTTATTTCTGAAAGAGATAGAAGTAGATGATTTAGTACACAATTTCCAGGTGATGGGAAATGATGTATATATTGATATGACCGCGCATTCACCGGCAATGCACGAAAAAAAGAAACTGGAAGCCGCTATGAAACAGGCATTCGCATCAGAATTCGGTGAAGATGTTGTGTTGAAGTTAAAAATCGCGTCTCCCGAACCTTCCGAAGTTCAGCAGAACCAAATCAAAGGAAAACAAATCCCAGGAATTCAGAATATTATCGCCGTTGCATCGGGAAAAGGAGGGGTTGGTAAATCTACGGTAGCTGCCAACCTTGCTGTAACCCTTTCTAAAATGGGTTTCAAAGTTGGGATTTTAGATGCTGATATTTACGGACCATCTGTTCCTACGATGTTTGATACAGTGGGCGCCAAACCAATTTCAGTAGAAATCGACGGTAAAAACCTGATGAAACCTGTAGAAAATTACGGCGTGAAAATGCTTTCAATCGGATATTTTTCAGGAGCAAATCAGGCAGTGGTTTGGCGTGGACCGATGGCGAGCAAAGCTTTAAACCAAATGATTCGCGATGCTGCATGGGGAGAACTCGATTTTCTGTTAATCGATCTGCCGCCGGGAACCGGAGATATTCACCTGTCAATCATTCAGGAAGTTCCGGTAACCGGAGCTGTAATCGTAAGTACACCGCAGCATATCGCGCTTGCAGACGTAAGAAAAGGAATCGCAATGTTCCAGATGGAAAGCATCAATATTCCGGTTTTAGGTTTAATTGAAAATATGGCGTATTTTACTCCTGAAGAATTGCCGGATAATAAATATTATATTTTTGGAAATCAGGGTGCTCAGTTTCTTGCCGAAGATTTAGGAATTCCTGTGTTGGGCGAGATTCCGATCATCCAAAGCATAAGGGAAGCCGGCGACGTTGGCCGCCCAGCAGCAATGCAGGAAGGCGCAGCAATAACCGAAATTTACAGGAATGTAGCCCAGAAAATGGTGGAAAGTCTTGTAGAAAGAAATAAAAATTTACCCGCAACCGAAGCGGTGAAAATTACAACCATGGCGGGTTGTTCCCCCAAAAAATAAGATTGGAAATTATCTGGAATTTATCCGGATTTCCGATTACTAAAGACCAAATTATGAAAACAGAAATCAATCACGAAACCACGGTTACCAAAGTGATGTTTGCATTAGACAGTATTCGTCCGTTTCTTAATAAAGACGGCGGTGATATTGAGCTTATCGATGTGAAAGACCAGAAAGTATACGTAAAACTTCACGGTAACTGTAACGGTTGCCCCATGAGTTTTTCGACCATGAAACTGGGGGTAGAAAGTACCATCAAACAACACGCTCCGGAAATTCTGGAAGTGTTGAACGTAGAATAAGCTCGCAGCTAACAAGATAATTCAGGCAATTCGTTTTTTGAATTGCTTTTTTTTATGCAGTGATTTTCTGTCATTAAGTGGTGATGAAAAATTCCGGATGAAATAAAAAAGTTTTGAAATTAAATTGATATTTTAGCAGATTAAACCATACAGCATATGATTGCCATTGTCGACGGCGGCTCCACGAAATGCGACTGGGTAATTCTCGAAAATTCCGGGAAGCCCAATCTGAAAACCACCACGCTGGGATTCAACCCAAATATCATAAATCCTGAGTTTATCATGCAGGAAATTGATAAGAATCAGCAGCTTTTCTTTCTTAAAAATCATATTGAAAAAGTTTTTTTCTACGGATCCGGTTGCGGAACTCCTGATAACAAAAAGAAAGTGGCCGATGAGTTCGCCAGAACTTTTCCCAATGCTGAAATTACAGTGAAAGAAGATATGACCGCGGCAGCATATGCAGCCTACAACGGTACTCCAGCGATTATCTGTATTTTAGGTACAGGTTCTAACTCATGTTATTTTGATGGTGAGAAAATACGTACAGATTTGCCCTCACTGGGCTTTCTGATTGGTGATGAAGGCAGTGGAAGCGCTTTGGGGAAACATCTTTTAAGACGTTATTTCATGAAGAAACTGCCCAAGGATCTGGAAGATGATTTTATCGCAACTTATAATCTTACGATCGAAGAAGCGATTAAAAGAATGTATCATAATCCCCGGGCCAACGCCTATTTAGGAGGATTCAACAAGTTTGTGGCAGACCGCAAAAAGCATCCTTACTTTCAGAATATGGTTTTCGATGAGATGAAGAATTTTCTCGATTATCAGGTTCTGCCGTATCCGGAAGCAGGTAAGGTTGAAATTAATTTTATTGGTTATATCGCCTTTATTTACGAAGATATTTTACGGGCGGCCGCTGCAGAACTCAATTTAAAAATCGGAAAAGTAGTGCAGAAACCCATTGAAAGTTTAGTAGATTATCACAAAAAGTATATTCTGGATTTAAACTGATTACCAGAAAAGAATTTATTAATGCAGAGATTTTATTAGAAATCTTATTCAGAACCTGGGAAACCGGTTTCTGATATTGAAAAAACAAAAATTATGTCAAGCAAAACAAACCGCGACGAGAAGAACTTTAACCAGGCCGCACTCGATTATCATAAAACAGAACCCAAAGGAAAGATTGAGGTAATTCCTTCAAAACCGCACTCATCGCAGCGCGATCTTTCTTTAGCTTATTCACCCGGTGTGGCAATTCCGTGTCTGGAAATTGAAAAAGATCCCAAAACAGTTTACGATTATACAGGGAAAGGAAATTTAGTAGCCGTAATCTCCAACGGAACCGCTGTTTTAGGATTGGGAGATATTGGTGCAGAAGCGTCGAAACCGGTAATGGAAGGAAAAGGTCTGTTGTTTAAAATCTTCGCAGATATCAATGTTTTCGATATTGAAATCGATGAAAAAGACCCCGATAAATTCATCGAGATTGTAAAAGGAATTGCTCCGACTTTTGGGGGGATCAACCTTGAAGACATCAAAGCTCCCGAAGCTTTTTATATTGAGCAGCGTTTGAAGGAAGAACTCAATATTCCTCTCATGCATGATGACCAGCACGGAACAGCGATAATTTCTGCAGCAGCGTTAATTAATTCACTCGAAATTGCCGGAAAGAAAATTGATGAGGTGAAAATGGTGGTAAATGGCGCCGGAGCAGCGGCGATTGCCTGTACGAAACTCTATCTGGAATTGGGACTTAAAAAAGAAAATATCCTGATGTGTGATTCCAAAGGAATCATTAATCACAAAAGAGAAAATCTTACTCCAGAAAAGATCGATTTTGTCGCACAAACTGATCTGGAAACCCTTTCGGATGCACTGAAAGGCGCTGATGTTTTTGTCGGTCTCTCAAAAGGAAACGTCATGACCCCGGAAATGCTTCTTTCAATGGCAGACAATCCTATCGTTTTTGGTTTGGCGAACCCGAATCCCGAAATCGAGTATGACCTGGCAATGGAAACCAGAAAAGATACCATTATGGCAACTGGCCGAAGCGATTATCCTAATCAGGTAAACAATGTGCTCGGCTTCCCTTACATTTTCCGTGGCGCACTCGATGTGCAGGCGACCGGCATTAATGAAGCCATGAAACTTGCTGCCGTTCACGCAATTGCGAATTTGGCCAAAGAACCGGTTCCGGAAGCGGTGATTTTAGCCTATAATTTAAAGAATTTAAGTTTCGGAAGAGAATATTTCATTCCTAAACCTTTCGATAACAGATTGATTACTAAAGTTTCCATGGCCGTAGCTAAAGCAGCTATGGAAAGCAGAATCGCCGGAAAACCCATTGAAAACTTTGAGGATTACGAAAACAGTCTTCTCGACAGAATGGGCCGCGACGAAAAACTCATCCGTATGATGCAGAACCGCGCAAGATCAAACCCGAAAAGAGTTACGCTTGGTAATGCTGAAGAATACAATGTTTTAAAGGCTGCACAGATTCTTTATGAAGAAGGAATTGCACAACCGATACTTTTAGGTGAGAAAAAATACATCAAAGAGCAGATGAAAAAATTCGGGATCGAAATTGATGTTCCGATTGTTGATCCTGCGGATGATGATCAGGAAGAAAACCGTAAAATTTATAGAGAAGACCTTTGGAAACTCCGTCAGCGCAAGGGCATGAATGAATACAAAGCCAAAAGATTTGTGCGACAGCGCGATTATTTTGGTCCCTTGATGTTGAGAAATGGTGATACTGATGCGTTAATTGTTGGTTTTTCCAAAAATTATTCTTCGACTTTAAGACCTGTGCTGGAGATCATTGAGAAAGAAAAAGGAGTAGACAAAGTTTCATCGATGATGATGATTTTGACGGAGAAAAAACCGATTTTCTTCGCTGATACTTCAGTTGTGCAAAACCCCACAGCTCAGGATTTGGTAAGTATTGCAAGAATGTCTGAAATCGTGGTGAAATCTTTTGCGATCGAGCCTAGAATTGCCATGCTTTCTTTTGAGAATTTCGCAGGGATTTCCGAGACTTCTAAAAAAGTTGCGGATGCAGTGAGTATTCTTCATGAGAAATATCCGAAAATGATCGTTGATGGGGAAATACAACCTGATTTTGCGATGGATGCGGATCATCTTTCCGATTATCCGTTCTCTAAACTGGGAACCACACCGGCAAACGTATTTGTTTTCCCGAATCTTGAAAGTGCGAATCTTTCTTACAAAATTATCCGCGGAATGAAAGTGGCGCAGGTTGTGGGCCCAATCTTAATGGGTCTCAAGCAGCCGGTTCACGTGCTTCAGATGCGTGCAAGTGTTGATGAAATCGTCAACTTAGCTACAATCGCCGTGCTTGATGCTCAAAAAAGAGAGGAAATGAAACAGTAATAAAACTGTGTAATAATTTATATAAAACTGCGGACCGATCTCCGCAGTTTTTTTATTTCAACACTTCAGAAAAGTGTTCATAGTAATTTCTGGATTTTACTAAAAAACATGTAAAAAAAACGGATCTTTTACAGAAAGGAGAAAAGCATATGGATTAAAATTTTAAAAATCTTATATTTGGCTCTTTCAAAAACATAAAATGATTTATTCTTTAAAAGGGACAGTTCAGGAACTTAATCCCACTTCAGTAATTGTGGATGTAGGCGGTGTCGGTTATTTTGTCGGGATCAGTTTGCAGACTTCAGAAAAACTGGTTTTAGGCCAGCCTACCTTTCTACATATTCAGCAGATTATTCGTGAGGATGCTCACTTGCTCTTCGGGTTTAACACAATTTTAGAAAAAGAACTCTTCAATCTGTTAATTTCTGTTAATGGAGTAGGACCGGTTTCTGCCATCATTATGCTGTCCTCTTTAAGTCTTGAAGAAATCGCTTCGGCCATTATGAACAATAACAGTTTACTGCTTCAGAAAGTGAAAGGAATCGGGACAAAAACCGCGGAAAGAATCATTGTGGATCTGCGTGATAAAGTCCAAAAATTCAAGGTTTCTGATGAAAATATTTCTACATTTGTAAATAATAAAGTAAAAGAAGAGGCGTTATCTGCATTAGAGGTTTTGGGGATTTCCAAAAAAATGAGTGAGAAGATTGCAGACCGTGTTCTAAAGCAAAATCCGGATTTCTCAGTTGAAGATTTGGTGAAGCAAATTTTAAAAAACCTTTAACATTTGGAGAAGAATAGTTTTTTTCAGCATAAATTTTTTCTGTTAGTATTCCTTTGTGTCTCTTTTGCGAATGCTTTTGCGCAGGTAAAACCGGCGGACAGCAGCTCAGTAAGACAGGATTTTTCGTTACCTAACCCAACACGATACGAGGCATTTTATGATGTCGCAAGCGGAATGTATGTTCTGTATCCTAAAATCGGAAATATGGTGGTCGGCAATCCTGTGTCGATGACTTCGGCAGAATATTACCAGTACATGCTCAATAATCAGCTGAGCGAATATTACAAAGAAAAATCATCGGTAAATAATCTGGGTTACAGAAAAGATCAGACTGATGCGGAAAAAAAAGGGCTGCTGCCAAGCCTCAACATTAAGAATAAATTATTCGAATCGATTTTCGGAGGCAATAAAATTGAAATTATTCCTCAGGGGTTTGCTTCTTTCGATATTGGCGGACTTTACCAAAAAATCGACAATCCATTAATCCTGCCTCAGAACAGAACCAATTTCGCTATTGATATCCAGCAGCGTATTCAGTTGGGATTACTGGGTAAAGTAGGTGAAAATCTACAGCTTAAAGCCAATTATGATACCCAGAGCGGGTTTGCTTTTGAGAACAGAATGAATCTGGTGTGGCAGGCAAAAGGAACCTGGAAAGATCTGCAAAGCAAAGGATTAAATGATAAAACAACCGGCGGCGAAGACAAAATTATTAAAAGAGTAGAATTCGGTAACGTAAATATGCCGCTTTCTACAAGCCTGATCCGTGGTTCAGAATCTCTGTTTGGTTTAAAGACTGAATTTCAGTTGGGTAAAACTACCGGAACCCTTGTATTCTCACAACAACAGGGAGAAGCACGTAACATTATCGCGCAGGGTGGCGGCGTAATGAATACCTTTAAACTCAATGCCATTGATTACGAAGACAACCAGCATTACTATTTAGGCCACTATTTTCTTAATACTTACGATAATGCATTACTGAATTATCCTCAGATTAATTCCAGAATCAGTATCACAAGGATCGAGGCCTGGGTTTTGGATCAGGGTTCGGGAAATCTTCAGGATCAGAAAGGAATTCTCGGGATTCGTGATTTAGGCGAAGGAGTTTCGGGTTATCCAGATAATTCCCAGAATAATCTTTATCAGGGAATCGTAAGTCTGGGTGCGGGAATCCGGGACGTCAATACTGCATACAATGCGATTAATGGGCAGTCTTTTCCAAATGCTAACGGTTCTCCGGAGACCTATACAGATGGTGAACAGTTTATCTTCAACCGAAAGGCCAGAAAACTGAATCAGAATGAATTCAAATTTCATCCGCAGTTGGGGTATTTGTCATTGAATCAAAGACTTAACGATAATCAGCTCCTAACGGTCGCTTATACCTACACGCTGAACGGAGACAATAAAGTGTATAAGGTGGGTGAGTTTTCGGAAGAAAGTCCGGTGCTCATCACGAAGCTTCTGAAATCGAATACTAAAACAACGACGACTACGCCGATGTGGGATTTGATGATGAAAAATATTTATGCACTGAATTCAAACGACATTAATCAGGACGGATTTTTACTGAACGTTTATTTAAGAGATGCCCAGAACGGGAAAGTAAATTATCTGCCGAATACGCCGGTTCAGGATATTAATCTCCTGAAACTTTTCAATTGGGACCGTCTCAACATGAATAATGATTTACAGCAGAACGGAACCACAACCGGAGACGGGATTTTCGATTTTGTACCAGGAATTACCGTAGACCCTGAAAACGGAAAAATTATTTTCACTAAAGCAAAACCTTTTGGTGCTTATTTGCAGAGCGTGCTAGGAAGCAGCGATCCGAAGTTCGTGTTTAATGAATTGTACGATCAGTTCAAGAACGTGGCTTCTGAAAACCGACTTGCTTTAGGATACACCCTGGAAGGCCGATTCAAAGGTTCGCAGGGGACCGGAATTTCTTTGGGAGCGATTAATGTTCCGCAGGGATCGGTGAAAGTTATGGCAAACGGCGTACAGCTTCAGGAAGGAATCGATTACACCGTAGATTACATGCTGGGAACTGTTAACATCATCAATGAAACCGTAAAACAGTCCGGTCAGGCGATTAATATTTCCCTGGAAAACCAACTGACTTTCAATACCCAGCGAAAGCGATTTTTAGGACTTAATCTGGAGCGAAAGTTCAACGAGCATTTAACCATAGGTGGAACGGTTGTGAATTATGCTGAAACGCCTTTAACACAGAAGGTGAATTTTGGTCAGGAAGCCGTGAATAATACCATGGCAGGTTTCAATATTTTATACAATAATGAATTGCCGTTCCTTACCCGACTTACCGATAAAATTCCTTTTGTAAATACCGAAGCGGCTTCAAATCTGAGTTTTGCGGCAGAAGGCGCTTATCTGATTCCGGGACAGAACAAAGGAATCGGCGACCAGTCTTATATCGACGATTTTGAACAGACCACATCGAAAATTTCTTTAAAGGAGCCTGCAATGTGGAGTTTAGCCTCAAAACCTGAAAAAAATCCGGAGCCTTATTTCTCGAATTCAATATTGAATGATAACCTGGCTTACGGAAACGGCAGAGGTTTGATGACCTGGTACAATATCGATCCGCGTTTTTACGGAATTGGCGGTAAAGCACCGAACGGAATCAATGCTCAGGCAGTTTCCAATCATGCTTCCAGAAGAGTTCAGACTCAGGAATTATACAATTCGCGTGATTTCGTAGCCGGCGAGCAGCTTTACACCAATACTTTCGATATTACTTATTTCCCGACCGAAAGAGGTCCGTATAACGTAAATCCTAACAGCGAAAGCACTCAGGAAAGATGGGGTGGTTTGATGAGACCGATTTCAGTTTCCAATTTCATCAATTCCAATATTGAATATGTTGAATTCTGGATGATGGATCCTTATGCTGACGGAAATAATCTGGGCGCGAATCCTAAACTTTTGCTTCACTTGGGTAATGTTTCAGAAGATGTTCTGAAAGACGGGAAACTACAGTACGAAAACGGTTTGCCGACCCCGAATGTCCCTGCAAATACAACCAGTACAAACTGGGGAAGCCAGCCAAACCAATTCCCGATTCTTTATGCTTTTTCCACTGAAAATGAAGAGAGAACAGCGCAGGATTTAGGATATGACGGTTTGGATGCTTTTGGTGAAGCTGCAAAGTTCGAGACCAATTTCATCAATCCGGTAACCAATACGCCGGATCCGGCTTCTGATGATTTCTTATTTTACCTGTCGGATAAATTCCAGGGAACACAGGCATCTTCGCTTACTGAACGTTATAAATATTTCCGGAATCCTGAAGGAAATTCACAAAGCAATACGTTGGAAGTAGCTACCCAAACGCCGGATGCAGAAGATGTAAACCGTGATTATAACCTGGATCAAAGCGAAAATTATACACAGTACACTATCAATCTGGATAAATCGAGCCTTGCGTTGGGTCAGAAATTTATTGTTGATGAAAAAGAAGTTGAAGTTAAATTCCAGAACGGACAGACTTCTTCCAATAAATGGTACCTTTTCCGCGTGCCCGTTTCCCAGTTTGATCAGGGAGCGAATGAAGGCGGAGTGAAAGATCTTTCAATCCTTAATAATGTACGTTTTGCAAGAATGCTTTTAACAGGATTCGATCAGGCGGCGACCATCCGTTTCGGAACTTTGGATTTGGTAAGAAGCGACTGGAGAAAATACACCAAAGATATTGCGACCAATACTACAGATACAGAAGGGGTAAATCCTGTAGACAATAAAAATCTGGATGTAGGAAGCGTAAACCTGGAAGAAAACGGTTTGAATAAACCTCCGTACGTACTTCCTCCGGGAATCGAAAGACAGGTTCTAAGCGGAAACGCCGGTGCACAAAGACAGAACGAAGCTTCGCTTTATATGAAAACCGCGCCGATTGAGCCTAAGACTTCTCGTGGGGTTTTCAAGAATGTGGCTCTTGATATGCGTCGTTATAAAAATCTTGAACTTTTTGTACATGCTGAAGATGTAAAAGCTGGCGCACAGAGCAACGGTTTGGACCCGAACGCTAAATTCTTCATCCGTTTCGGTAGCGATGCGAGCGATAACTATTACGAATACGAAACTTCTTTAACATACACTCCGAAAAACGCAACTTCGCCAATGGAAATCTGGCCGGCGGAAAATTCAGTAGATCTTCTGATTCAGAATTTTGTGGATGCTAAATTGAGACGCGACGGAAATTCGCAGATTCTTATTGATGACAGAACCGAAGATATGGAATATTCAACCATCGATCCGAACAAAAAAATCTTCATCAAAGGGCGGCCAAGTTTAGGCAACGTAACCACCATTATGCTTGGGGTACGTAACAAGGACGAAGTGACTTCGAAAGATCTGGTGCTTTGGGTTAATGAAATCCGTCTCTCGGAAATTGAAAACAAAGGCGGGTATGCCGGAAATGCAAGTGTAAACTTCAATCTTGGTGATTTTGCTTTGGTAAATGCGAATGCTTCCTACTCAACCATCGGTTTCGGTGGAATTACCGAAAAACCTTCGGAAAGAGCGCAGTCAACTCTTTCAGCATTTAATGTAAATACCACCGTAAACGTCGATAAATTCCTGCCTGAAAAAGCGGGGATGAAGATTCCGGTGAACTATTCATATACGCAAACAATCGAGGATCCTAAATACAATCCGCTGGATAATGATGTGACTTTTGAGGAAGCTCCGAACCGAGATCAGCTGAAAAAAGTGGCACGAACTTACACGCAGCAGAGAAGTATCGGTGTGGTCAACATGCGTAAGGAAAGGATGAATCCGAACAAAAAACCGAAGTTTTATGATGTGGAAAACCTTTCTTTAACTACAGTTTACAACGATGATTATTACCGCGATGTTTATACGAAGAAAAACTACCGCCAGTATTTACGGGGTTATGTAGATTATAATTACAACTTCAAGCCTTGGGTCTTAAGGCCGTTTAATAAACTGGTTAGCGATACAGCGAAATCTTATAAATATTTAAGGTTTATTAAAGAAGTCAACTTCAACCCGGTTCCGACAAGATTATCATTCAGAACTGAAATCGACAGAAATTATAACGAACTCGAATTCCGTAATATTGAAGCGATTCTTAACGGAAATACAGGTCAGGATTTTGATGTCATCAGAAACAGAAACTTCTATTTCGGCTGGCAGTACGGTTTAGGATTTAATTTCACCAAATCTTTAAAACTCGAAATCAATTCTGCGATGCGTACACTTAATGACAATTTGAGTGTGAATGACATGAATACTAAGTCGATCTTCGCGGATCCGTTCCGTGCCGGAAGACCGGTGCTGTACAACCACCGCGTTCAGCTGAATTACCGTTTCCCGTTCGAATATCTGCCTTATCTGGATTTCATCAATGCTGAAGTAGGATATGGATTCACCTATAACTGGAATGCGAGAAGTACGGTAATGACCAATTTTGTAAATCCTGAAACTCAGAGACAGGAAAGTCTCGGAAGCATCGGGCAGAACACCAATAATATTGTTGCCACTTCAAGTGTTGATGTTCCGAAGTTCTTCAGCAAATTCAAATATTTCCAGAACATCAATATCAAAATGCAGAAACGCAAGCAGGAAATCGATTCCCTGAATAATGTTTACAATTTGGCCTGGCAGAAGAAAAACGCAAAGCGGAATTTTAAATCTTATAAATTTAAGAACAAGCTGAATCCGGTTCAGAGTATTGCTTATGCTTTAACCTCGATCAAACAGCTGGATATTTCTTATAACGAGAATAACGGAACTGTTCTTCCAGGTCTAATTTCTGCGCCGAACTGGTACGGTTACGGACAGACGTTGGGCGGCCCGACTTATGGCTTCCTTCTCGGTTCTCAGGCAGATATCCGCAGAACGGCAATTGAAAATGGCTGGCTTTCGGATTCTCCGTACATGAATGATCCTTATACGCAGATGAAGAATCAGAATTTCCTTGCCAATGTTCAGATTATGCCGGTTAATGATTTCCGGATCGATGTGAATCTTCTTAAGAATTACAACAGCAATTTCATTCAGGGCGGTTATAATGTGGATGCAGATTCCAATGCAGCAAACGGATTTCAGTTCTCGTTCGGTACCGATATGATTTCGTATTCCAGAACCGCGTGGACTTTCAATACCGCGTTTGTTGACGGGAAAAGTATTTACGATACCATGTACGAAAACGCAAGACAGATTTATCAGCAGTCCGGCGGAGTTTATAATCCAGTCGATTTTGCCAGCGGTAAAGGTTTGGGAGATGCTTATATTCTGATTCCGGCTTTCCAGGCAGCAGTAGAAGGAAGATCAATAAACGGCGAGCTTACTGATCCGAAAAAATCCGGGTTCCCGCTTCCGAACTGGCGGGTGACTTATTCAGGGCTTAAGAATATTCCTTTTGTTAACAGCCAGTTCTCGAAATTCGATATTCTTCACGGCTATACCTCGACCTATACGGCGACAGGAATACAGTCCAGTGTAGACTATTATAATTTCCAGAATAATCCAACTGCACCGCAAACAGATACTTTTGGGAATGAATTCAACCCGTATACCTTCTCGCAAGTCGGTTATGTGGAAGCTTTCGCACCGCTTATCGGAGCCGATGTGACCATGAGAAACAATATGCAGTTCCGTGCCCAGTACAACCGCGACCGAATGTTTATGCTCGGCTTGGTGAATCATACGCTGACTGAAGATGCAGGAAATGAATATATCCTCGGTTTCGGTTACATTATGAAAGATTTGAAACTGAAAATGAACTTCAAAGGAAAAGAAAGAACGCTGAAAAGTGATCTGAATATCCGCGGAGATTTTTCTTTAAGAGACAGCCAGACCAGAATTACCAATATTCTTCAGAACGATTCTCAGGTAACAGGTGGTCAACGGATGATGAGCATCAAACTTTCGGCTGATTACAACATGTCGCAGAATTTCAACATCAGATTATTCTATGACCAGCTGCTAACGAGGTACAAGATTTCTACAGCCTTCCCGCTGTCCACGATAAGAGCCGGTTTAACGGCGACATTTACTTTTGCAGGAAGCGGCGGCGGTTTCTAAATGATAAAAACTCAGAATATTTTTTCTGAGTTTTTTTTGATTGAAGCATTTGCATTTTAGCATCTAAGGTGTGATAATACATTTTAAACTAACTCCAAAATCAAAAATTAAATCCCTAATTTTGTGTTTTCATTAAAAGATATGAATCAGGATATAGATAACGACGACGACCTGTTTACCGGAAAAGATCATACTCCCTTGCGGACAGATGCGTTCGAAAAATCCCCCGAGGAAAAAATTGAAATCATCAAGCACCATTTTCATCAGATTATGGAAACTTTAGGGATGGATATGACAGATGATTCTCTGAAAGATTCTCCTAAGCGCGTAGCCAAAATGTATGTAAATGAGATTTTCGGCGGGCTTCTTCCGGAAAACAAACCGGGTATTTCAACCTTCTCTAATAAATACAAATACCGACAGATGTTGGTGGAGAAAGATATTACGGTGTATTCGTTCTGCGAGCATCATTTCCTCCCGATTATTGGAAAAGCACACGTTGCCTATATTTCCAACGGTGAAGTCATTGGTCTTTCTAAAATTAACAGGATTGTAGATTATTATTCAAAACGTCCGCAGGTTCAGGAAAGATTAACCATGCAGATTGTGGATGCCCTGAAAGAAGCGCTCGGAACAAAAGACGTTGCCTGTATCATCGATGCGAAACACCTTTGTGTGAATTGTCGCGGGATTAAGGATACTGCAAGCTCTACAATCACAGCAGAACTCAGCGGAATTTTCAGAACCAATCCGATTACGAGACAGGAGTTTCTGCATTATGTAGGCAGTCACGCAAAATTTGATTAAAGGATTCAATAAATTAATTCTTTTAACCCTCAATCTTTACAAATGGAACTTAAAATATACAACTCGCTTTCCGGCGAAAAGGAAATCTTCAAACCCATCCACGAAAACAACGTCGGGATGTATGTCTGCGGGCCTACGGTTTACAGCAATGTTCACCTCGGAAATGTGCGGACTTTTATGTCGTTCGATTTTATATACCGCTCACTTGTTCATCTGGGTTACAAAGTTCGGTATGTGAGAAATATTACCGATGCAGGACATTTAACCGACGATGGCGATGTAGATAACGACCGGTTTGTAAAACAGTCACGCCTCGAAAAACTCGAGCCGATGGAAATCGTGCAGAAATATACCGTAGATTTTCATAAGGTTTTAGATACATTCAATCTGCTTCCGCCAACGATCGAACCTACCGCGACCGGACATATCCTGGAACAGATTGAACTTACGCAAAAACTGATTGAAAAAGGCTTCGCTTACGAAAGCAACGGTTCAGTTTATTTTGATGTTTTGGAATACAACAGCCGTGGCCTGAATTACGGTGAGCTTTCACGAAGAAATATTGAAGAGCTTTTTGCCAATACGCGGGATCTGGACGGGCAGAACGAAAAGAAAAATCCCCAGGATTTTGCTCTTTGGAAGGCAGCTTCTCCTGCACACATCATGCGATGGAACTCACCTTGGGGCGAGGGTTTTCCCGGATGGCATCTGGAGTGTACAGCAATGTCAACGAAATATTTAGGAGAAAAGTTCGACATTCACGGGGGAGGAATGGATCTTAAATTCCCTCATCATGAATGTGAAGTCGCTCAAGGCAAAGCCTGCAACGGAACCGAACCCGTAAATTATTGGTTACATGCCAATATGCTTACCATGAACGGGCAGCGAATGAGCAAATCGACTGGAAATTATATTCTTCCGATGGAACTGGTTGCAGGAAATAATGATTTTTTCGAAAAACCGTTTCATCCTGCGATCGTACGTTTCAACTTTTTACAGGCACATTACCGAAGTGTACTTGATATTTCGAATGAAGCGATGGTCGCGAGTGAGAAAGGTTTTCAGCGTTTAATGGAAGCGATGAAATTGCTGTCAGGCTTTGGATTTTTAACTTCAGATTCTTCCACTTTTGATATATCAGTGTGGAAAGAGAAATGTTATGCGGCTTTGAATGATGACTTCAACTCACCGGTCCTGATTTCTCATTTGTTTGAAGCTGTAAATTTTATCTTCAAACTGAAAGACGGGAAAGAAACTATTATTGAGGCTGAATTAAAAGAGCTTCAACATATCATGAGCGGATTTGTATACGATGTTCTGGGATTGCAGAATATTGAGGAGAATAACAATGAAAAACTCGATCAGACGCTGCAGGTTTTAATTGAACTGCGTAACCAGGCAAGGAAATCAAAGAATTTCAATCTTTCTGATCAAATCCGTGACCGACTTTTGGCTGAAGGAATTGAACTGAAAGACGGAAGAGAAGGAACTACTTATTCTCTCAGTTAAGAGATAATAATGATAACTTAACCTTTTTGGCAAACTGCCGGAAAGGTTTTTTTGTGTCTTTGCGTAATGTCTTTATAAGTAGTTGTTTTTCAATATCTAAGCTGCTTAAATTAATTCGCAATTTAGCACTTAAAAAAGCGACAAATTTCATAAATTGCATATCAAATTCCAAACTGTTATGAAGCTTTTCTTTAATATTAATTTCCGCACCAAACTGGGCGAGAATCTTCAGGTTTTAATCATTGAAGAAGCAGCAGAAGATAAAATCTATCCGCTGTATTATACTGATAATGGAAACTGGACAGCTGAAGTGGATTATTTTTCAAAAAATATAATCTATAAATACCGTCTTGTCAACGAGACACAAGAGGTTTTGGATGAAGAATTCTCTCTGCATCAGCTGAATTTTCCCCATAATTATGATGAATTCATAATCTATGATTCCTGGAATTCGAAAAACTTCCCTGAAAATTATCTCAATAATAAAATCCTCAAGAATAAATTAAGTGGGTTTAGACCGGAAAAAACTTCGGTTTTAAAGAGACACACCCATCTGTTCCGAATAGAAGCACCAATATATCAGGCAAACTGGCAGTTGGTTATTATGGGCAGCAATGATGCGCTGGGAAATTGGAACAAGGATTATGCGGTAAATATGGCGCAGACCGATTTCGGTATTTGGGAAGCGGCTGTAGAAATTTCTGAGGATCTTGTGATTCAGTATAAATATGGTCTCCGCGAGAAAAATACAGGTGAAGTTTTTGATATAGAATACGGCGACAACAGATGGGCACTCCCAAATCAGGAAAAGAATATTTTGCAGATTAAGGCGGATCATTATTTCAGATTTAAGTCTTTCGAAATGTATCATGCTGCCGGAGTAGCTGTTCCTGTTTTTGCGATGAGAACTGAAAACGGTTTCGGTGTTGGGGAGTTTGCTGATTTAAAAAATCTTGCCGATTGGGCAAAGGAAGCAAATCTTTCTATCCTCCAGATCCTGCCGATTAATGATACGACGGCAAATTATTCCTGGACAGATTCTTATCCCTACGCTGCAATTTCGGTATATGCGCTTCATCCGCAGTATCTTTCTATTGAAAAAATGGAATTTGCGTTACCGGATGAATTCGTTGCCGAATATCAGGAAGAGAAGAAGCAGTTAAACTCTTTAAATCTCATCGATTATGAAAAGATGATTTCAGGGAAGTGGAAATTTGTAAACGCAGTTTTCGAACTCCATCAATCAGAGATTCTAAAGGACAGAAATTTTAAGAAATTTATCAAGGAAAATGAGGAATGGCTTGTGCCGTATGCCGCATTCTGTGTACAGCGCGACAAATACAATACGCCAAACTTTAACCTGTGGAAAACCCACAAAAAATATATTGCGGGGAAAATTGCTCCGTTTTTCAGTACCAAAAGTAAAGATTATGCGAAGTCCATGCTTCATGCCTGGGTTCAGTACCAGCTACACCTGCAGCTGAATGATGCGATAAATTATGTGCATTCCTTGGGGATTTCGGTAAAGGGTGATTTGCCGATCGGAATTTACAGATACTCTGTAGAAGCCTGGACAGAACCCGAGTTATTTGGAATGGATTTTCAAGCGGGTGCACCGCCTGATCAGTTCACCGATTTAGGACAGAACTGGGAATTCCCGACTTATAACTGGGAAGCGATGAAAGAAGACGGTTACCGCTGGTGGAAAAACCGTTTCAAAGCTCTGGAGCAATATTTCGATGCGATGCGGATCGATCATATTCTTGGGTTTTTCAGAATCTGGCGGATGCCAATGAGTGCCACGCAGGGTATTCTGGGTTATTTCTATCCTGCAGTTCCTGTAAGAATGGAGGAGTTTGCCGCAAGACATCTTCCTTTTTATTATGACCGGTATTGTAAACCTTTTATCAACGATCAGATTCTGTGGAATGAATTTGGGGACGAACGCGACTCGATTCACAATCACTTTATGAATAATCATTTTGACGGAACCTATACATTCAAAGAAGCATTCGATACCCAGCGAAAATTAACCGATTATTTTAAAACGAACCCTCATCCGTGGGCGGAAGAAAAATTAATCTCGCTTTGTGCGAATGTTCTTTTCCTTCCTGAAGAAACTGCTGATGGAGAAGTGGTTTACCACCCGAGATTTAATATTGATAAAACGGCGTCCTTCCATAATCTTCCGCAATGGGAGCAGCATGCTGTTTACGATTTGTATGTAGATTACTTCTTTAAGAGACAGGATGGGCTTTGGTACGAAATGGCAATGGAAAAACTTCCTGTGATTCTGAACGCAACTGATATGTTGATTTGCGGTGAAGACTTAGGCCTTGTTCCGGAATCCGTGCCTCAGGTAATGGACCGGCTGGCAATTACCGCATTGAATGTTCAGCGCATGCCTTCTGATGATATTCCGTGGTACAATCCTAAAAATGCAGCATATCTAAATGTAGTTACTGCGAGTTCCCACGACAGTTCTACACTGCGCCAGTGGTGGCACGAAGACCGCAATTTAACTCAGCAGTATTTTAACCAGCAGCTTGGCCAGTCGGGAACAGCACCGTGGAATCTGGAACCGCAACTTGCGGAAATTATTATGAAACAGCATCTTTATAATGATGCGATGCTTGCCATTTTCCCGATTCAGGAATTTCTGGCAACAGATATTGATTTGACCAATCCGAATATGGATGACGAAAGAATTAATAATCCTGCTGTATTTCCGCATTACTGGAGATACCGTATGCATCTTACTTTAGAAAGCCTGTTGGAAAAGAAAGGCTTTAATTCAAAGATTGCCGGATGGGTTGCTGATTCTAACCGCGGTTAAGTGTGAATATTTTTAAATTTTTTGAAGTGTACAGAAAGTATTGATTTGATTTTTTAGCTATTGAAAGTCAAATGTTTATAAATTTGTAATAAGAAGTTAAGGCTTTTGCTTTAACTTCTTTTTTTTATTTGAATCAAAGTAATGTGAGAGGTCTGTAAATCCTTTGTTTAAAGGCGATAACACAGATTTCAACCGTTGAATTTGGCACGTTTTTCTAATGATTGGTATTAACGACCAAAATAAGTTTAATAGAAATGAAAAAATTACTTCTTGGATTTTCGGTGTTCTTCGCAGCATTGATCTCCGCACAGAATTTCCCGGACTCTTATCCAAACCAGAATAATGGATATTATTATAATGATTACGATGATGAGTTTTATTTTCCGGATGATTATTATTACGAATATCCTTCAGACTATTACCGTAATGATTTATACCAAAGTTATTATAATGATTACCACAGAAGCATTTATGATGTAAACTGGGGCAGGTTTTTTTCCATGTACCGGCTTTCGCCATGGCAGATTCAGCAGATTATGATGCTTAATGACCAATTTCCTTCTTACGCTTCTTGGAATTCGTATTACCGATATAATCCAGACAGATGGTATTATGACAGATTCTACGCTTTAGAAAGAATTTTAGGCCCACGTGTTTTTGTCATTTATCAGAATAATTATTACAATGGTTACCATCCTGTAAATTACTGGCAGAATTACAGAAGACAGCATTATGTAACCAACGTATATGTAGTCCCAAGGTATAAGAATATTAATGTGAACCGCTATCGGGTAAACCGTGTGACTTATCACCAGTCAAATCCGCGAAATAATATTGGATTCCAAAATTCACCGCGTACAGGAAATGGGAACTGGAATAATACTCCAAAATCAAGTGGTTTTAGAAATGATGGAGGTGTAAATAATAATACCCGCGATAACGGTTTCCGAAACGGAAATGAGGTACCGGTAAGGAACGCTCCCCGCGCTTCAGGTGGAACAAGAAATAGCGAAATCCGCCCGCAGGCTGAGAATATACAGAATAACAGCGGTTTCAGGGATCACTCTGGATCGCGTGATACAACCCCTCAGAAAAAGATAGAAAGTAATTCAGGAGGTTTGAGAAATCAGACTCCGGCAGCAACACCGGGAAGTACAACCCGCATCCCGGGACAGAGATTAACTTCTCGATAATTTTAGTTTTTAGTGTTAGTAGTGATGGAAGAGCAGTTTCAGCAGAAGCTGCTCTTCTTATTATGTTTTGGCACAGTAATGGAAATTACCTTCACGTAAAACTTTAAAATATTAATAAAATGAAAAAGTTAATCACAATACTGAGTTTAGGAATTTTCAGTCTTGGTTATTCCCAGTCAGATTATTACAATGACTACAGAAGAAGCATTACCGATGTGAATTGGCAGACGGTAGCAGCGAATTTACTCCTTAGTCCTCAGCAGAGATCAGATTTATTTGCGCTTAACAATCAGTACTCTGATTATGATTCCTGGAACCGAATATATGGCCACAATCCCGACCAATGGAGAACTGACCGCTACGCGTCTATAGAAAGAATTATGGGTCCAAGTAAATATGAAAAATTCAAAAACAAATATTACAAAGGCCGGAACCCTGTTGCAGTTTATAACAGAAATAAAAATAACTACAAAAGCAATCAGGTTAAAAAGTATAATACCATTCAGTCTAAAAAAAAGAATAATGGTGTAAATACTAAATCTATGAACGAATATCAAAGAAGAAAAAAGCTGAATGACGGCTCCCATTTACATGTTAAAGGAAATATGAACAGTAAAGGAAAGTCAGGAAAATAGAACGGAATTTATGAGACTAAGAGAGAGCAATTATTTGTTCTCTTTTTTTTGATTTTAAATATAGCTGTAATATTATTAAAATCGCTGATATTATTACTACGATATAGGTTGATATGCTTTAACAAAAAATTGTGATTCCACCGTTTAACTTGTTTTATTTTTTGTCATCAAACCTTCAAATAACAAACAAATAGTATTGATATGAAAAAAATTGTTTTAAGTGCGGCTTTCGCAGTAATCGGAACTTTCGCAATGGCGCAGCAAAAACCAATGATGCATAAAAAAGATCCCGCTCAGATGGAGCAGAAAAGACAGGAGAAACTCAAAATGATGCAGACAGAACTTAATCTTACGAGCGCACAGGTTGCTCAGATCAAAGCTCTGCAGGATAAAAAAATAGCTGAAAGAAAACAGAATGCTCCACAAATGCAGGCCGAAAGAAAAGCCAAAATGGAAGCAATGAAGGCCAAAAGAGAACAATGGAATGCTGAAATGAGACAGATCTTGACACCTGAGCAGTATAAAAAATGGGAGGCGAAAAAACAGCAAAATATGCAGGAGAAAAGAAGTAAAATGCAGGAGAAACAAATGAAAAGAATGCCTGCCAAAAGCTAGTTCATAATTTTAAATTTTTTAGGGAAGCGGAAAAAATAAATTTTTCCGCTTTTTTTGTGCACCTTCAGTTAATTATTTATATTTGGTAAAACGAGAGTTATTATGATAAGTACAAAAATTGGATCGTTGATCAACGACCAAATTGCTAAGGAACAGTATGCTGCACAGTATTATTTATCAATGTCTGCATGGTTTTCGGCGAAGGATTTAGATGGGATTGCAAATTATTTCCGGGTTCAGAGCAAAGAAGAACTGATGCACGCAGACAAAATGTTTGATTATATGAACGATGTAGGAGCAGAAATTGTGATGGGCGAGATCCCAAAACCTCCACATGAATTTACAGATGCGAGAGAAATTTTCGAAAAAGCACTCGAGCACGAAAAAATTGTAACCAAAAGTATATTTAATATCCTTAAAAATGCCAACGATGAAGGAGATTTTGCCACGGTTTCCTTTCTGCAGTGGTTTGTGAATGAGCAGGTTGAAGAAGAAGCCAATGCCTCACAATTGGTTACCAAAATAAAAATGGTATGCGACAACCCTTCAGCGATGTATCTTTTTGACCAGGAGCTTAAACAAAGGGTTTTCGTGCCAGATCCGACTAATTAATCAAGAAAGTATTTGATGAGAAAATTCTACCTTCTGTGTTTTGCAGTGGTGTCTGTGTCATTTATTGCACAGGATTACAGCATAACATCTGTTCCTGAAAATCTATTAAAAAATTCTAAGGCAATCATTCGCGAAAGTTCTGAAGATCATATTCTGAAGGCGGTGAATGAAATGGAAATAAAGAATAATGTTGCCATTACAGTTCTGAACAGTTCCGGCGATGAGTTTGGAGTTGTGACGATCCCGTATAATCCTACCACAAAAGTCAGCAATATCAAGGTTGAACTTTATGATTCAGCAGGTAAAATCTTCAAGACATTCAGCAAGAAGGATTTCTCGGATTATACCCACAACCCGAGTGCGGGTCTTTATGTAGATGACAGGATTTTAGTGCTCAGACCGGTTTCTACAAAGTATCCGTACACGGTTAGAACTTCTTATGAGGTGAATACCTCGGATACTGCCTTTCTCAACTTTACTCCGGTTTGGACTTACCAGCTCGCGGTACAGAAAAGCTCATTTTCCCTTTTGAATAAATCGGGGATTAAAATCCGCACCAAAATCAGCGATAAGCCCATTGCAAAAGTTAATTATACAGATGAAGGTGGAATCTGGAAGTATTCTTACGAAAACATACCGGCCCTTAAACAAGAGCCGCTTGCGCCAAGTCTGGATTACCTGATTCCTACGGTAGAATTTTCACCGGAGAAGTTTTCCCTGGCAGGCAGACAGGGCGATATGACCAGTTGGGACACTTTCGGCAAATGGTATTACCACCAACTCATGTCACCAGTTTCCGAAGTAACTCCGGAGATTATGGCCGAAGTTGCTAAACTCAATTTATCGGGTACAACTTCAGAGAAGGTTAAGAAACTTTATCAGTACATGCAGGATAAAACGCGGTATATATTTATTTCGATAGGTATTGGTGGCTGGCAGCCGATGCATGCGGCAGATGTAAGCAAAAAAGGGTATGGCGACTGTAAGGCACTTACCAATTATATGCGGACTTTGCTCACTGCAGCGGGAATTCCTTCTTATTATGCAATTATCTATGCAGATGATTCTGTAATCAGTTTTGACAAGGATTTTCCGAAGTTTTCGGGCAATCATGCGATTCTGATGATCCCAACAGAAAAAGAACCGATCTGGCTCGAGAATACTTCGCAGAAAGTCGCTTTCAATCATCTTTTCTACAATTCCCATAACCGGAATGTTCTGGCAGTAAAGGAAAACGGAATCGAAATCGTCAACACACCAGTGTATAAACCAGAACAGAGTAAAGAAAAGATTTTAGCAAAAATCCAACTGCAGGAGGACGGGAGTATCGCTTCCGACGCTAGTTTTGTTTTTTCGGGAGGACAATATGATTCTAACCTCAGGCTTTTCAGTCTTAAAAATGATGAACTTCAGGAAGCCATGAAAAACCGACATTATAATCTTAAGATCGATAAGATTAATGTGGAAAATCTCACCAATGACAGAGATCAGGCTAGAATTGTTTACGATTTGAAACTAAGTGCAAACGGATTTTCTAAAAAACTGGGGACAGATCTGTTTTTCCCTGTAATGCCTTATTACCAATCGGTCACGTTTTCGGCTGATGAAGAAAGAATGCATCCTTTCGAGACCTCCTTCCCATTTCAGGATGATTATGAGATCGAGTACAATTTACCGGCGGGATACAGGATTGCCGAAGTTCCACAGTCTTCTACACTCACAACTGAATTCGGCACCTATTCTATCAATTTTAAGGTGAAAGATGATAAACTGGTTGTTCACCGTGTTTTAACCATTAATAAAGGATTGTATCCGAAAGAGAAATTCAAGGATTACATGGCGTTCCGCAAAAAAACCGCCAGCAATGACAATACAAAAGTCCTAATATCTAAATTATAATGAAGAAAATTTTATTGGTTCTCACCGCGAGCTTATCAGGTCTGATCTTTTCGCAGCACAAATTCCTTGATACGCCGAAACTTTCGGAGGAAGATTTAAAAAGTGAAAAATCCGCAAAATTCGGAGACGTTCCGGCAGAAATTCTTTACCGGTCATACCACTTCAGAATCGATTATGACGGCAGCCTCTATAAAAATATAGTAAGCCGGGTAAAGATTTATAATAAAGATAATGCCGCCGATTATCTAAACCAGGAAATTGCGGTCTATGATGATAACAGAGGTTCCCGCGAGACATTAAGCAACCTGAAAGCCAATACTTATAATTTTGAGAATGGGAAAATGGTAGCTACAAAAATCTCGAAAGACGAAAAATTCAAGTCCAAAGAAGATAAAAACTACAATATCACCAAATTTGCATTTGCCAATGTAAAGAACGGATCGGTGGTAGAATATTCGTACACCGTTCTCACACCGTTTCTCAGTTCTACACCACGTGTGCTGATTGAAGAAGAAATCCCTGTACGGTATATTGAATACGTGTTCGATACGCCTAAACCTTTAGGTTATTCCATCAATTATAAAGGTTCTTTATCTCCAACTCACAGGGTTATGGAAGAGAAACAACTGTATGGCAATGAGTACCAGACCTACCGTTTTGCTTATGAGAATGTGCCTGCTTACAAAGAAGAAAAGTATGTAATGAACAATAATAATTACAAGACGGGTATTAAGGCAGAACTCAATTCTACCCTCATCAATAATGTTTTCAAATCATACGCGACGACTTGGGAAGATATTCGCCAGCGTCTTTACCAGCATGAGGATTTTGGTTTGCAGCTTAATAGGGAAGGGGTCGTGAAAAATTTACTGCCTGCTGAAATTATGGATTTACCTACGCTTCAAAAAGCGGATGCTGTGCTGAAATTCGTTCAGAAAAACTACACCTGGAACAACGAAGATGAAGTGTTTACTGATAAAGGCGTGAGAAATCTGGTGTCGACTAAAGTGGGGAACACTGCAGAGATCAATCTGCTGCTTACCATGCTGCTGAGAAGTGTGGGAATTAATGCCGATCCTGTGGTTTTGTCAACTGTAAACCGAGGATTCCTGCTTTCCTATAATCCATCTATCACCCAGTTAAATTATGTGATTTCTTCTTTCGTTGACAATAACAAGATCTATCTGCTCGACGGCGCTTACAAACACAGCGAGATCAACATGATTGCGCCCAAAGCCCTTAATTATTACGGATTGATTATGGGGAAGAAAGAGGTAAAACAAATCGATATCTTTTACCCGGACGTAAGTAAAACTTTACTGACCGTGGACGCAAATCTGAATCCTGATGGGACTATCGAAGGACGTTTTGCAGACCGGGATACCAAACTTTACGCAATGGTTGTTAATGAGAGATATGTTGATGATAAAGAAAAATTTGCCCAGTCTTATAAAGATGAATACAAGTTTGCACTTTCAAATATGAAGCACAGTTTACTTGAGAACAATGATTTCGAGACCGTGTTCAATTTCTCTGCTGATACATTCGTAGACGCGATTGGCAGCAAGTTGGTTTTCAATCCTCTGCTTTTCCTTTATGCTCAAAATCATGAATTTAAGCAGGACACGGAGAGAAAAGCACCGCTGGAGTTTTATTCGCCTAACGATAGGGTGAAGAAAGTAACGATAACACTTCCTGAAGGTTACGCTTTCGAAAACCTACCGAAATCGAAGAAATTCCGCACAGAAGATAATGCCCTTCAGTACACTTATCTTGTAACCCAAAACGGAAATAAATTAACCGTAGAAACAACAACGCAGATTGATGATTCGGTTTTCCCGAAAGAATATTATCCGGCATTTACCCAGATATTTGATAATATCACAAAACAGGAAGCACAGGTTGTAACTGCGGTAAAGAAATAAATTTAATGCTTAAATAAAAATCCTGTCTCGGTTTCTGAGACAGGATTTTTATTATACATAAATAATTTCAGTTCTTAGAACTTTTTTGCCGAGTTTTTCAAGTACTGAACGGTATTCAGCAATTTGTTCCTGATGCTTTTCCCGTTCATCACCGGTTTTGAAATCGATGATGATATAGCCGGTGCCTGTATTGATCATTCGGTCTGGTCGGTAGATTTTCGATTCGCCGTTTTCAAAAATCATGATGTCTTTTTCATTGATCACAAGTTGATTTTCGGCGAAATAATCAGAGTATTTATCGTCTTTCAGAATATGCAGAATTCTCTCTGCAATTTCTGCCTTCTCTTCTAATGTGATAGTTCCTTCCAGCAGATAGGCTTCCAATGTTTTTTCGACATCTTTTTCGGAGTTGATTTTGGATAAAATTTCGTGCGTGAAGATTCCCGTGCGCACTTTTTCAATCCTGTTCTGATAGTTTTTGGATGGCGTTGCTATTTTCACAGCTTCTGGATTTTTCTTCTCATCGCTTTTAAACCGAATCGGTTTAGTCTGTAATCCTTTACCTTTCTCTTTGTTTTTTCTCAGTGTGTTTTCATCAGAAGTTTCATAAAGGTCAAAAGAAGATAGGGCTTCTCCATTTTCATCTCTCGGAATTTTCGGTTCCAGGAAGTCGTAGATCTCGAGATTGTTACTCGATTTATTGGGTTTTTCTATATAAAAGAAAATCTGTTTCACTGCTCTGGTGGTAGCTACATATTGCAGGCAATAACGGTCAATCTTGTTTTGATAAGCGTTTTCCTGATTAAATTTTGCCATGTCTTCGTCATAAGCCTCCAGTTCTTTTCCAAACGGGTCAATATTTACGGACGATAGTCCATTTTGTTCCTCAATCTTGAGCCAGTTGCTGAATTTTCCGTCTTTGTGTTCATTTCTCATAGGCAGAAAAACCACGGGAAACTCCAGACCTTTGGCTTTATGAATGGTCATCAGTTTTACAGCATCCAGGTTATCAGAGGCTTGAATGGTGGTTGCATTTGCTTCCTCATCCCAAAATTTTATGAATTCTTTCAGCGTTGCTGCTGAGTTCTGAGAATACGCAAACAGCATTTCCAGATAGTTGAAAAGAAAATCGGTTTCTTTATTCTGAACTGAAAATTCCTGGAGGAAATGTTCAACAAAATTGTATAGATTAAGCTGAAGAAGACCTTTGCTGCTTAGCTGTAAACCATATTTTGCAGCAATAAATTCCTGCATCTCGGTTTTATTGGTGTACGCAAGCATTTCCATCATTTCAGCACTGAAATCTTTAACATCAATTCTCCCCAGCACCATTAAATAATAGAGCATTTTCACCGGAAACTGAAAATTTTTGGGATTTTGTTCCCATCTGAGGAATTCTGTCAACGCAAGTAAAGTTGATGATAAATTAAGCGTTAATCCCGATTCCGAAATGGTTTTTATATAATCTTCTTTTCCCTGATACGTAATTTTGGAGTTACCAAGAAGTTGCGAAAAGCTGAAAATATCAAAATTTCCGCGGCAAAGAACCGTAATATCCGAAAGCTTGAAGCCTTTATCCACGCATGTTTGAATATCTGCCTGCATTTTTTCGGCGACTTCTTCGTAAAAAACTTTCTTTGTCGCATTTTCGATCAGATTAATCCGCACATTACCTTTCAGCTTAGACTTTGCAGCCTGCTGAGAACCGTTGCCAAAGATTTCGCAGTGTTCAGCCTGAGTAGTTCCGGAAAGATACAGATAGAGCTGGTTGTTGAAATCCACAATGTTTTGGGCACTCCGCCAGTTGTTTTCCAGATTTTCTAATTCAGCATACACCAATGATTTTTCTTTTTTGTTGATAATGTCGAGCATGAGTTGAGAATCTCCTCCACGAAAGCGGTAAATGCTCTGTTTGGGATCGCCTACCAAAGTAAAACTCATGTCCTGCGAAGAAGTTGCGTGATCCCGTAACGGGATAAAATTTTGCCACTGCAGAAAAGACGTATCCTGAAATTCATCAAAAAAATAGTGACTGAATTTGGTTCCTACTTTTTCATAAATAAATGATGAAGGCTCTTCGCGAAGATTTTCATGGATAAGAATATTGAATTTCGAAAGCAGAACAACGTCGTTTTTTTCTTCAATTTCTGCCAGTTTATCCTGAATTTCTTTGTTGACCTTCAACGGAAGAATTGCCTGCAGTATTTTTTCTTTTTTCTTTGTGAGAATATAATTCTGAAAAAGTTTTTGCCGCTGATTAATTAAGTAATCAATGATTTCTAAAATTTCTCCTTGCCGGTTTTTTCCGGAACCAGATGCGCCGGCAAGGAATTTAGTCAATGCACCATCCTCATTTGTAGGAATTGGGAAATCTTGTCTTTCTTTATGAAAGAATCTTTGCGTTTCATTAAAGAATTTTGCAATACTGTTGCTGTTTCCGCCTGCAAAATCAGCAATTTCCAGATTCTTTTCCTTTAAAAGTTGGGTAACTTCATCGTTTATTTGGATGGATTCAGCTTTCAGGTTTTTGATCTCATCCCTAAGATTTTTCTTTGATTTTTCATAGGAAGTCCAATCGAAGTCCTTGTTTTCCCCAAGTCGGAAATAGTGTTTATCCTGAACATATTCTTTTGCTGATTGGTAAAGCGTTTTATTGAGGTTTATTCTTTCGTTGTTATCTAAAGTATAGTTTACATAATCCATGAAGGCTTCCGAAACTTCATTGTCGGCGCCAATGTCTTCCAGCATTTTTTCAACAGCTTCGATCAGAAAAGGCTCAGCGTTGATCTCGAGATTGAAGTTGTGCGCAAGTCCTAATTCGTAGGAAAAACTCCTTACCAGCCGCGAATTAAACTTGTCGATTGTACCGATATTTAAAGTAGAATAGTGGTGCAGTACATAATCGAGGATTTTTTTTGCGCGGAAATGAATGTCCTGTAATGTTAACCGATATCCTTCAGTTTTGAGTTTCTGCTGAATATTGATTAAGTCCTGGTTGTTTTCATACCCTTGCTGCGAGAATGCCTTCAGCCAATCGATAATCCGGTGTTTCATTTCATTTGCGGCTTTATTGGTAAAAGTCAGCGCGAGGATATTACCAATTTTGTCGGGTTGGGATGGGTGTTTAAGGCAGATTGCCAGCAGATTCTGAACCAAAGCATAGGTTTTTCCCGAGCCTGCTGAGGCATTGATGACTTTATAATTTTTTTGCTGCATTGAAAATAAATATCTTTAAATGTAAATAAAAAATTTGTCAATCCGAAATAAAATCTTACTTTTGCAGTCCAAAATGAGATGTAAATTATGTTAATTATCCCAGTAAAAGATGGCGAGGCTATCGACAGAGCGTTAAAAAAATACAAAAGAAAATTTGACAAAACCGGAGTTGTAAGAGCTTTAAGAAGCAGACAGCAGTTCCTGAAACCGTCAGTAACTTTTAGACAGGCTAAGCTTAAAGCTGCTTACAAGCAGAAAAATGCGAGCCGCGAGGAGCAGGCGTAAGACCACTTTTTCTTTAAGAAAATACTTTAATCACTTTTCAAATAGTTATATTTGAAAGGTGATTTTTGTTTTATATGATCATGGTTGAAAGATTTCTGGAATATATTGCCGTAGAAAAGCGGTATTCGCCGCACACATTCACGAGTTACAGAAAAGATCTGGAAGATTTTGCTACCTTCCTTCTTCAGACGGAAGGTAATAATGATGTGACAAAAGCTGATAAAAAGATTATTCGGAATTTCATGGTTCACCTCAGTGAAAAAAAGATTTCGAAGCGTTCCATTAACAGGAAACTCTCTTCCCTCCGCAGTTTTTATCTTTTCTTATTGAAGGTTGGTGAGATTAAAATTTCACCTCTGGAAAACATTCAATCCCTTAAATTTTATGCTGAGAAACAGATTCCCTTTTCCGAGGAGGAAATGGATCACCATCAGTCTGTAGTGGGTAAGTCCGAAAATCAGGGTTTGCTGAAAGAGCTTATTATCGAAGCTTTATATCAAACCGGTATCAGACGTGCCGAGCTGGTTAATCTTCTGCTTGAAGATGTAGATTTTGGGAAAGGGGAAATAAAAGTTATCGGTAAAGGAAACAAGGCCAGAATTATTCCTGTTTCTGAGAAACTTTTAGTTCAAATGGCAGAATATTTGCAAGTGAGAAAGCCGCTGGAAGAGTATAGAATGTATTTTTTCATCAATGCTAAAGGTAAAAAACTGAATGATAAATTTGTTTATTCTGCTGTTAATACCTACCTTAGTCTTGTAACTTCCAAGAAGAAAAAAAGCCCTCATATTCTAAGACACAGTTTCGCAACTCACGTCCTGGAACATGGGGCTGAAATTTCTAAAGTAAAGATGATCATGGGGCATAAATCGCTTGCCTCTACGCAGGTTTATACCAGCGCCAATATAGAACAGTTAAAAAAAGTGTTTAACAAGGCTCATCCTAGAGCCACAAAAAATTTAGATTTATGAAAATTTCAGTACAGTCAATGGGATTGACTCCACACGCACCGCTAGAAGAACATATTGAGAAAAAATTAAGCAAACTAGAAAACTATTACGATAAGATTGTAGAGTGTAAAGTTTACCTGAAAGTGGAAAACAAATCCGACAAGGAAAACAAAACGGCAGAAATTATTTTAGCAGTTCCGGGCGATGATATTGTTGTAAAAAAGACAAGTGCAAGTTTTGAAGAAAGTTTGGATCAATGTGCTGAAGTTGCTAAAAAGCTGCTAATCAAGAAAAAAGAATTAGCTTAAAAAAAATTATTAAAATTTTCCTAAAATAATTTGTAGGTTTCAAAAAAACTCCCTTATATTTGCACTCGCAAAAAGAGATAAGCGTTCTTTTGAAATCTATTTGCCTCCATAGCTCAGTTGGCTAGAGCAGCTGATTTGTAATCAGCAGGTCGTGGGTTCGAGTCCCTCTGGAGGCTCATTATTTTTGTAAAATTGGGGAGATTCCAGAGTGGCCAAATGGATCAGACTGTAACTCTGCTGTCTTACGACTTCGCAGGTTCGAATCCTGCTCTCCCCACATTTTATAAAAAACGCTTTGTAGGTCTCGAAATTTATTTTAGATTTGCAAACCGTTTACCAACAGTTTTGGAAACAAAATGCGGAAGTAGCTCAGTTGGTAGAGCGTCAGCCTTCCAAGCTGAATGTCGCGAGTTCGACCCTCGTCTTCCGCTCAAAGAAAATCACAACCAACGCGGCTTGTGATTTTTTTTTAAATTTTTTGCCGACTTAGCTCAGGGGTAGAGCGCTTCCTTGGTAAGGAAGAGGTCGTGAGTTCAAATCTCATAGTTGGCTCTATTTAAATCTCCTTCTTCATTAAGGAGATTTTTGCTTTTTTAAGGCCACTATTTAGTCGGTAATATGGTCTTAATTCTTAAAATTATTTTAAAGGAAAGAGTAAAGTTTAATTAAACTTTAAAAAATATTTCTGCCTTTTGCGAATAAATAATTTTTCCCTAAATTTGCAGACCAGTATTTTATTGGGAAATGGTGCCGTAGGCTGCGGAATTTGTAATTTGAGGATTTTTGTTAAAAAAAAGATTTTCAATATACAAAATTTCACTATATTTGCGCACCGAAAATTTAAATAATAATTAAATAAATAATTAAATCATGGCAAAGGAAACGTTTAATCGTAACAAACCACACTTGAACATTGGTACCATCGGTCACGTAGACCATGGTAAAACTACACTTACTGCTGCAATCAGTAAAGTATTATCTGATAAAGGATTAGGTACTGCAAGAGATTTCTCTTCTATCGATTCTGCACCAGAAGAAAAAGAAAGAGGTATTACTATCAACACTTCACACATTGAGTACGAAACTGCTAATAGACACTATGCTCACGTAGATTGTCCAGGTCACGCCGACTATGTTAAGAACATGGTAACTGGTGCTGCTCAGATGGACGGAGCTATTCTTGTAGTAGCTGCAACTGACGGACCAATGCCTCAAACAAGAGAGCACATCCTTCTTTGCCGTCAGGTAAATGTACCTAACGTATTGGTGTTCATGAACAAAGTGGATATGGTTGATGATCCAGAATTGTTGGAATTAGTAGAATTAGAAGTTAGAGACCTTCTTTCTTCTTACGATTACGATGGTGACAACACTCCAGTAATTCAAGGTTCAGCTCTTGGAGCTCTTAACGGAGAGCCAAAATGGGTTGCTACTGTAGAAGCTCTTATGGATGCTGTTGATACTTGGATTGAACTTCCAGTTAGAGACCAGGATAAGCCATTCCTTATGCCAATCGAAGATGTATTCTCTATTACAGGTAGAGGTACTGTAGCAACTGGTAGAATCGAAGCTGGTGTTATCAATACTGGTGATCCAGTTGATATCGTAGGTATGGGTGATGAAAAACTTACTTCTACTATTACAGGAGTTGAGATGTTCAGAAAAATCCTAGACAGAGGGGAAGCTGGTGATAACGTAGGTCTATTGTTGAGAGGTATTGAAAAAACCGACATCAAGAGAGGTATGGTAATCGCTAAGAAAGATTCTGT
>JAANMX010000370.1_pt1 | contig 60721 bp, 49 predicted proteins | sample 7279681 | NCBI WGS metagenome assembly JAANMX01 (sample SAMN14094542, study PRJNA606508) | bioreactor metagenome | isolation source: A lab-scale SPAN reactor treating ammonium-rich wastewater day 351 | place: Ireland: Galway | collected 2018-01-01
AAACGCAAATAGCTCTTATGTTTTCATCCATCCGAAAAACGCTCGAAAGCCAAGAGCAAAATACAGAAAATATAACTCAGTTTGACTATGAAATAAGAGAATGCTTGCATACGATGGCATACATTAAGAAAGACATGGGAAAGCCGCCTCTTCTGGAGGAATTGACGCGAACCATTTCACCAGCGGATCCCAAAAATCTTGATCTTCTTAAGGAGCGCCTGATCCGTATTCATGTTGAAACAAACTCAAAAAACTATGCTGAATCGCTTTTCAAAACGATAGAAGATCAACAGATAAGAAAAAGCGCAGCGAAAACAATCCTGTCAAGCCTAGCATATCAAAACGACCCGGCAGCTCTCGAATACAGGCATCTGTATCCCGAATTAGACGCAGGCAACAATGGAAACACCGAAATTCAATTTATCTTGTTGATCGACAGACAATTTGCAAACCAAAAGCACAAGCTCGGCGAGCTTGTATATTTTCTTGAAAAGGTAAAAGATGAAAGGCAAAAAGCAGAAAAAAAGCCCCTCAAGCAGCTATCTGAAAGATGCCAAAAACTCACTTATCATGAGTGTATTTTCGAGGAAATACGAGGGATTTACGCTGCCTTGCCGATAGAACAAAAAGCCGAAACAAAAAATCTTTATCTAAAAGCCAATGCAATAGTCGGAAATTATAAATATCTAAAAGAAATGCAAAAAGCAGAGCCTGCAGAAACTCAGAACTGGCATAAGAGGGTAGCAGAAAATGTTGCAAAATATAATGCCGATTGCGAAACGTACCTCGGCGAAATAGTTACCCAAGCTCTTGAGGGGCATGGCGATATGTCCATGAACAACCCTTATATGAATGCGATTTCGGACTGCATCATATCTTCTGGAAAGTTTCGCAAAATCTTTTCCCCTGATCGCTCAGCACCTTTAACACCCTTACAAACCGACGTGGTAAGAATGTTAAAAAATAGATTTATTTACCACCCGGAACTTGGCCTCGAATGTTTGGACCTGATCGAAACCAATCTTCCTAATGACCTAAAAAACCAAATTCTCGGCACAAACCTGATGGCTGTAAGGAACACGCAAGATGGTGAAGATTCGCAAAAAATGTCAGAAGAAGTAAAGAAGCATACTCTCGCAAAAATAACAGCTTATCTGGCTGATCCAGATAACTTTGACCCCTATGTTATGAACAATTTCATAGAAACCTACATGGCGCTGGACATAGAGAGAGTCGACCCGCCGCCTTTCGATTTGGCGACAATGGAAGAAAAATCTGACTCCATGATAAAGACAATCCGCGAAACGCAGGAAAACAACAATCTCAATAAGAGGCCACAAACCTTTTCAGACAAAATTGCAAAAAAGACCCAAGACCTGATTGGAGAGATTATGGACACTCAACCGTTTGTGCCATATCAGCAGAACTTGGTATATATATCAACTTATTGATATCGCAAAACCTAAGGCTTCCGGCACCAAAACCGGTACATCCCCGCGAACGTATCGGGCCGCGCAATCTCCCAGCGGTCCCAGTAATCGAGATTGACCGCCTCAGGATCGTCGGGATAGCGCCGCACATACTGCTCCAGCGTCCCCGGCGCGATATAGAACTTCACGAATTCCAGCCCCAGCTCCTCAAGGCTCGCCTTGATCAGCGGGATATCGTACTGGTGCTCCTGCACATGGAACAACAGGTCCCGGCATTCCGGCACGGTGTAGTAATCGAGGAAATTCTCAAGCTCCTTGATCGCCGAAAGCTTGAGATGCTTGCGAATATCGCGCCGGAACTCGCGGATGGACACGGCGTCGTTGCCGATCCCCGCCTCCGTGATCCGCTCCCGCGCCTCATTGATGGCCTTCCGGGCCTTGGAGCTATAAAGCGCGATCCGCATCAGCCCGCCGGGCTTCAGACGGTCTCTCAGAACCCGCCAGCCCTTCATCGGCTCCTTAAGGTGGTGCAGCACGCCCGAACTGGCGATATAGTCGAATTGCTCCTCAAGCTGGCCCAGCTCAAGAAGGTCGCCGTGCTTGAAGGTGATGTTTTCGATCCCGTACTCGGCCTTTTTAAGCAAGGCATAGGAAAGGCTCGCCTTACTCAGGTCAACCGCCAGCACCTGCGCATCCGGAAACACGGTGGCCAGCTCCAACGACTCCCGCCCCGTCCCGGTCCCGGCCACAAGGATTTTGGCCCCCGCCCCGATCAGATGCCCCTCGACCGCCTTGTCGCGGATATCCGGGCACAGCGCCTTCCAGCACGGATAAGGAAACTCCTCATACTGCATCTGAACCTTCTGCGAGGTTTCATCAAGAATGGGTGTCAAAGACGGAATCTTTTTACGGATTTTCTCCATCTCCAGCGCATCGAGAATCTGTGATTTCGGAATCTGCGAAACATGGTCCCCGCCCGGCAGGCTTTCGGCGATCTTCCGGGCCTTCTTCAGCCGATAAAGCGGAACATAGCAACCCAGCACGGCCAGCTCGGCCAGAGACACCTCTTCAGGCTTCTGCTTTTCGATCTGCTTCTTAAGTGCCTTGACCGCCTCCAGCTCCTCCGGCGTTTCCTCGAAAATATAATCGGTCAGGAAACAATAGCGCGACAACGCGCAGGCCAGATATTCCCGGCTTTCCGTATCCATCGGATTGTGGTCCAGCGTCTCCAAAAGCGCCCGCCGGACATGCGTCGCCCAGCGCTCGAACGCCGGATCGGGGACGACGAACAACCCCAGCCCCGTCAGGAAGAACGGGTCGATCCACGCCTCACTGTCCGCGATCCGCTCGAACACCGCCTTGAAAGAGGGATATTCCTTATGCCGCGAAAGCTTGTAAATCTCATGGGTCGCATCGTCGGACTCGACAATACTCAGCCACGTGCGCCCGAAATCGGCGAAGTCGATCCCCGGCGTCTCCAGACACGCCAGCAGCACGCCCTTGAGGTTTTGATTAATCTTGGAGAACGACATCGTGCGAACGATGTGAACAAGGCGCATCTTGTATTCAGAATTGTTCGGGTCTGCAGCAACGCCCTGTGCGAAATATTCGATGGCCGCAACGCCCTTGCCCTGCGCGGCATAAATATCGCCCAGCACACCGTAGGCAAGACTGAAATAAGGGTTGAGTTGGATGACCCGGCTCAGGCATTCGATCGCATCGGCCACACGCCCGGTGACATTCAGTGTAACGCCCAGCCCGTAAAGGGCTTCGGCATTTTCTGCAACGGACAGGGATTGCCGGAAATGGGCCTCGGCCTCGCCGAAGCGCTCAAGCTTGAAGTAATCCCATCCTTTGCTGCAAGCACGCTGGGCAGAGTCCGCCCCGACAAAAGATCCCCGTTGTTCGCGCATCCCTACTTATCCCGGTGAACCTGCGCGGTTCAACGCGACCGCGCAACCCGCTCAGGAATCAATATTGCTGAAGCCCATATTTGTTATAAACGCCGAGGGGGTCATCATCAAGCTTGCTGTGATAGACGTAGAACATACCGTTCTCTTCGGCAGTCGTGATCTGGAAAACATGATCGACGAATTGCAGGACACGGCGGCGGTCAAGACCGGAAAGTCTCATAAAGGTATCGCCCACGACCAGAACCGGAATATTGTCACCGTCCGTGTACTGGTTGGAAATAATATCATAGGCGTAAAAATCGCGCATGATCCGCTTGGAGTCGCCCGCATCCTTGATCCAGTCTTCGGGCGTCCACGTATCGTTATCCCACAAAGAGCGCTGCGACAGCACTTGATTGCCCAAATAAGGCTTGAAATCGAGGTTTTTCCAATGACTGGGCCACCAGCCCCAAACCCAAGGCTTCGGCTCCGCATGGGCCGTCTGGGAAAAGGCAACAATTGATCCGAAAAGGACAAGGAGAACTGCCAGGAAACGCATTAATCTAACCCTTTGATATTACTCAATACAATAAGGTTATAACATTTTAACCCTGCTTATGGTATCCTAAAAAGATGATAAAAGCTATTGGAATAGCTCTGAACGGTCTGAACGCAGCAACCCAGCGCGCGGCGGCCAGCGCCTCCAACATTGCCAACATAAATACCGTCGGCTCTCTCGAAGAGGGCGGCCAGCCCCCCTATTCGGCTCTGACAACGGTTTCCAAGACCTTGGGGCCGGAAACAGGCGGCCTGCGCACCGATGTCGTACAAAAGGACCCGCCCTTCGTACCCGCCTTCGCCCCGGACTCCCCCTTCGCCAACGAAGAGGGCGTCGTAGGCGCCCCGAACGTCAGCCTTGAGGAGGAGATCGTGCAGCTTAAAATCGCGGAACTGAGCTATAAGGCCAATATTGCCACGATCAAAACCGCCGAGGACATGAGCCGCGAACTTCTAAGCCTCTTCGACGACGAAGCCTGATTTCGCTTGCCCGCCCTCCGGTTTTCCTGAACAATCTTCCCCATGAAATTTGTTTTCTTCGGATATGACTTTTCCCTTAACGCCCTGATGCGTCTGGTCAATGACGGTCATGAACTGATCGGCCTCTACACGTTCCCTTGTGACGGCATGTTTTCACACAATACCCAAACCAAGGAATTCGCAAAGGCCCTCGGCATAGAGGCGGTCGAAGGCAAAATCACCGCCGCCGACATCGAACGGCTGATTGCCGCCGGCGCGAAGGCTTTCATCGCCTTCGGCTATAAATACAAAATCCCGCCGATCGATGAAAAGCGCGCCTACGCCATCAACGTCCACCCGTCCCTGCTGCCGCGCGTGCGCGGGATCATGCCGATGCCGTGGATCATCCTCAAGGAACCCAAGGCCGCCGGAATCACGGCGCACCAGATGACCCAAAAATACGACGCCGGGAAAATCCTGTATCAGGAGCAATTCCCGGTGGATGACACGACCGACATCGAAATTCTCTCCAGCCGCTGCGCCATCTCCGGTGCCGAAATTCTCTCCGAAATCATCAAGGATCTCCCGGCCCGCTGGAAAAACGCAAAGGCGCAAAACGAGAAACAGGCCAGCGAATACCCCGAACCCGACGACGCGATGCGCACGTTTGACTGGAACAAGCCGGTCAAGGAAACCCTGCGCCTCAGCCGCGCGTTCGGACACTATGGCTGTATTGCCCATATAGATGGAAAACGCGCCGTCGTGTTTACCTGCAATGGCTGGGAGGAAAAACACGCAATCCCCCCTGGCACCATAGCCTGCGTGCTTCCCTATGAACTTATCGTGGCCGCAGCGGACGGATTTATCTGTCTAAAGGAATTCGCGGTGCTCCCCGACCGAAAACAATAGCGCCGATCAGAACCCCGGAAGCCGCGCCTGCTGGAACCAGAAGGAATCGACAGCCTTCACCAGATCGCTCATGTCTTCAAGATTTTTGGATTTGGTGACATAAGCCGCAGCATAATTGCGATAACTTTTGACGATATCCGACTCGTCGCTGGACCCGGAAATGATAATCACCGGAATATCCCGAAGCCCCTCATCGGCCTTGATCTCGCGCAACACATCGTAACCGTCGAGCCGGGGCATATTGATATCCAGAAAGATGATATGCGGACGCGGCGCCTGTCTGTGCTCGCCCTTGCGGCGCAGAAAATCGACGGCCTGCTGACCGTCCTTCACCCGGTGAACCGCGTTCGGAACGGCGGACGCCCCCAAAGCCTGCTCAAAAAAGAAGGCGTCGGTATCTTCGTCCTCAGCCAGAAGAATATCTATGGATTGCTGAATCGCCAATTTCGCTACTCTCGAACAAAAAAACCGACAAAAAACTAAACCGCGGGCAATGCTATAACAAAACGGCTTCCACCGGAATAAGTTTCATCAAGACTTATACTTCCACCGTGAAATTCTGCAATTCTCTGGCAAATCGCGAGGCCGATCCCCGTACCATCGTATTCCGACTCACCGTGAAGCCTTTGAAAAATATTAAAAATTTTCTCTTTATACTGCGGGTCGATCCCGATTCCGTTATCGGCGACCGAAACTTTCCAGAATTTACCCTCTCGCGCCGCGCTGACCTTAATTTTAGGGGCGACATCCTTGTGTCTGTACTTTATGGCATTCTCCATCAAGTTTTGAAAAAGCTGGATCATAAGCGCTTTATTGCCCGAAATGTTCGGCAGTGATCCGATGTCGATCTCAGCGCCCGAGCGCTCGATCTGGCTGCGCACGCCTTCGATCACGTCCCGCACAACCTCTTCCAGGCTGATCCGGCTCATCTCGACATCCTGCCGCCCGACGCTGGAATACGCCAGAAGACTGTCGATCATCTCAAACATGCGCTCGGAACTTTTCCTCACGATGCCCAGAAGCTCCTTCCCTTTGTCGTCCAGAAGATCGGTATAATTGCGCAGCAAAAAGTTTGCGCTAAGGCTCAAATGGCGCAACGGCGCCTTTAAGTCGTGCGAAGCCACATAGGCAAAATCCTCAAGTTCCTGATTGGACCGCCGCAAATCTTCTTGTGCCTTCTTTTCAACCGAGATGTCGCGCACGATAGCGCAATAAAAACTGGTTGCCCCGACCTTGACGTGCGAAGCGGCCAGATAGATCGGGAAAATCGTCCCGTTCCGATGGCGCGCCCAAAGCTCATGCCGCTTGGTACTCTGCCCCGCTTTACCTGGCAACGTGACGTAATAAAGGAAGTTCCCCTGCTCCTCCATAGCCTGACTCTCCGGCTCCAGAAGACTGACGCTTTTGCCGATAACCTCCTCACGCTCAAAGCCAAAGATTTGCTCACAGGCCTTGTTGAAGGTGCTGATGACCCCGCTCTCTTCGATCACCATAAGACCGTCGGCGGTCGCCATGAGAATCGATTCAAGATGCTCTCGAGCTGTGAGAATCTCAGACACATCCCGCGCAAGCCCCAACATCAGGAACCGCCCCTCCGAATCCTGAAAACGGATTTTACGGGTAAAAAGCGTCCGGCTGACGCCCAGATAATCCGTATTGCTCTCGAAGACCTCTGTATAACCCTTGGAAAAAGCCAGATTGTCCTGCTGCTTGTAGAAAACCTGCTCCTCGGGGGTAAAAACCTCCAGCCCTGTGCGCCCAACAACATTTATACGGTCTTCCGGCGGATAAAGCTTCAGGAACGCGGTATTGGCGGCTACGATCTCATGCTGCTCGTTTTTAACGAACAGCATGTCGGGAACGTTATCCATGACAACCTTAAGGAAATTCGTCTGATCTTTAAGCTGCAAGGTCTTTTCGCTAACGATGGCCTCCGTCGCCGCGCCGTGCCCCGTGACGATCAAAAGAAAACCCGAAGCCAGAAACGTGAACAAAAAGCTGCCCGCCAGAACATACCACATGCCCCAGTTCACCCGGCCCTCGACATAGGCCGGACTTAACGAAAACGACAGAAGCCATCGCTCATCGGCAATCGAAAAAGTCTTGAGATACTTGGTGCCGAACCTATCCTTACGAAAAACGGAAGAGTCATTGGCCATTTGCGGCAAAAAAGCCGCCGCGCGGTCACCGGTCAAAACTGCAAGGTTTATCCCCTTTTCGGCCCACGCCCCGCGTATTTCGCCTAATATGTCCTCGATATTAAAAAGCCCGATGACAAAGCCTTTAGGCACGAGATTGAGTTCGTCAACCTTTGCCATATCGAAGACAGGTATGAACAGCACAAGATGATTCTCTTCCTGCGGCATAAAAATACTGCCGGCCTCAAACGACCTGAGGTCCCGCCCGGTCATGTCGCCTTCGATGGCCCTGCGAACATCGGGTATCGCTCCGAAATCATAGCCGATCAGGGGCTTAACGGCAGCGCTCTGCTCGGCAAAAAAAATGGGGAAATAAGCCGAACGATCAGCGGCATCCAAACCTTCCCCGCCTGCGCCCATCTCTAAAATCTTATAGCTTTGGCCAAGCTCCTTGGAAGCACGCGCCTCAAACGCCCGCACATCCTCACGCACAATGCGAGGCGCCCAGTAAACGCCCCGCACACTTGGGTTTTCGGTAAAGACGTGCTTGAGAAACAATCCAAACTCTGAAGCGGATACATAATCAGAGGCATAGAATAAGCCCCGTACAGAGGTCAGTTGCGCAAAGGACTCATCAAGCGCGCTTTGCAACGTCAGCGCAATAAGGTCCGAATCCGTTCTTAATTGCTCGATTCGAACGTCATTTTCATGCTTGATCGCATAAAAGAAAGCGCAGATCACAAGGAAAAAAATGCTGACAAGCGGCGCTGCGACATGGACTTTACGCCTGATCGAAATGGCCTTGTTGAAAACCATCACGCAAACGGGCGCGAAGATAAGCACCCCCAGCATATCCCCGACATACCAGGTCGTCCAGGAAAGGGGAATGGATACCGGAGAAATGAGGCCGTAAGCGTAAAGGATGAAAACCGCAAGCGTAGGCGAGATCAGACAGCTCACCGGACCGGCGCACACACTGAAAATCCCGACATCCCGCAGCGTTTCCAACCGGGTTTGGGGCCCAAGAAATCGGCGGACGAGATAGGCGCCCGTAAGCGCCTGCAAAGTGGGCGGCACCCCCATAAGCAGGATCCTGACAATCGGAAGTTCGGAGAGCAGCACAGGATCGCTTCCATAAACTGCAGAGAAATTTACAGCCGCCGCGCCGATATAAACACCGGGCAGCAAACGATACCCCCCCAGATAGAGCGCGGCCATAATCACACCCGCCCCCGGCCAGAAGAGCGTGGCCATAACAGGATCAGCCGACAGCATCAGCCCCAACCGCCCGAATACATAATACAAAGTCCCGACGAAAAGATTTTTGGCGATCAGGTTCAAAGCGGCTTCCCGACATCTAAAAACAGGAAAAACTGACAGACAGTATCCTACGAATCAGCCTAAACTTCAAAGCGCCAAAAACAAATGCCCCGACCGTATGCCGAAGCACGAAAAAATGCACAACCGCGTGATCCGCAATATCGTTGTCCTGACCGGTGCCGGAATTTCGGCCGATAGCGGTATTCAAACCTTTCGCGGCGCGGACGGTTTATGGTGTGGCCACCGGGTGCAGGACGTAGCGACCCCCGAAGCTTTCAGGGCCGACCCGCACCTCGTTCATGAGTTCTATAACATGCGCCGTAAACAGTTGCTCGAGCCCGCAATCCGGCCTAACTCGGCCCATGTCGCCCTCGCCGATCTTGAGCGCAATTGGCCCGGAGAATATCTTCTCGTCACCCAGAATATCGACGACCTGCATGACCGAGCGGGAAGTAAAAACCTCATCCACATGCACGGGGAATTGCTGCGCATCTTCTGCACAAAATGCGGGCAGAAGTCCGACTGCCGCACGGATATCGGAACGCAGCATAGCTGCGAAAACTGCGCGGCTCCGGCAACCCTGCGGCCCGACATCGTATGGTTCGGCGAAATGCCCTACCGGATGGATGACATTTACGATGCGCTCTCCGCCTGCGACCTGTTCGTCTCAATCGGAACTTCCGGCAACGTATACCCGGCGGCGGGGTTCGTATCGCATGCCGTCATGAGCGGCGCATATGCGGTGGAGTTGAATCTCGAACCCTCCCTGACCTCCGGTGCCTTCCACGAACATATAGCAGGCCGCGCGGCGGAAACTGTTCCGGCGTTCGTTAAAACCCTGTTGGAACGTTGAAAAGCTTGGCGCGGAGCCTGCCTTCGCGTATGGTGCTACGCGTTCAAAAGCCTTTTGTGATAAACTCCTCTCCGTTAATAAAACTGAGCCTGACTGCGCCCATGCCCCATTTAAACACGATCGTATTGCTGATATGCATGCTCCTGTCGATCGCCGTATCGTTTCAGGCAAAGGCTCTGAGCGTGGACGACGTGCGTTTTGGCGTTCACCCTGAGAAAATACGCATGGTTCTGGACCTGAGTCAGGTGACGGACTATCGCGTCTTCACGATGGAAAAGCCCTACCGTCTGATCGTTGACCTCACGACGTTCGAATGGCGGGCCGGAAAGGTGGTGCGGCCCCCGCAATCCGGCGTGCGCGACATCCGCGAAGGCCCCCTTCAGCCCGGCGTGTCGAGAATCGTCTTCGATATGGACCGCCCGATAAGTGTCAGCACCGCCTTCGTGATCCCCAGACAGGGGCAGACACCCGACAGGCTGGTCATTGACTATCGCCATGTCTCTGCCCAGACCTTCCGCGTCGACAAAGAGAAAATCCACGGAACCCTCCGCGCGTCCGACATTTACCGTAACCAAAACCTGGCGACCGCAAATCCGCCACGCAACGACGAATCCGCCCCGCCCCTGCCAAAGGCAAAACCGGAAAAAAAGCCCGATAAAGGCACCAATAAGACGGGAGGAAAAAAGAAAATCGTCGTGATCGATCCCGGCCACGGCGGCGTGGACCCTGGTGCGGTCGGCGTGGATAATATTTATGAAAAACATGTCGTTTTAGCCCTCGGAAAAAGCCTCAAAGCACAGTTGGAGGAAACCGGGCGTTACCGTGTTCTGATGACTCGCGAAAAGGACGTTTTCGTCAAACTGGCCGACCGCGTGAAATTCGCCCGCGACAACAACGCCGACCTGTTCGTCTCGATCCATGCCGACACAATTCACAAACCGAACGTCAGCGGAACCTCCGTCTATACCCTCTCGAAGGAAGCCTCCGACGCCCAGACCGCCAAACTGGCAGAAAAGGAAAACAAGGCCGACCTGATCGCAGGGATAGACCTCAGTGTCGAGGACGAGCAGGTCGTGAACATCCTTTTTGACTTCGCCCGCACCGAAACCATGAACGAATCCAAATTCTTCGCCAACACCCTCGTGCGGAACATGAAGGAAGACGGCGTAAAACTACTCGAAAACCCCAGCCGCCACGCAGGATTCGCAGTTCTCAAGGCCCCGGACGTCCCCTCAATCCTGATCGAGGCGGGCTTTATGTCCAATAAAAAGGAGGCCAGACTTCTGAACAAACCCGAACACCGCGAGAAAATCGCCCGCGCGATCCGTAAGGGGATAGACGCCTTTTTCGAGCACGTGCATCATTACGAAAACAATTAAATTTCAACAACTTATCGTAAAATCACAGCACTTCGCAGCATCGCCTGTAGCAAGGACGCAGCAAGTGTGGCAAATTTACACAACCCCATAAAGTTTGTTGATAAAAAATCAAAAACATCTTGAAAACATGGGGCTAATAAACCATGACTCTATACTTAGTGTAGGAACACTCGCCTAGCGTTACAGGTAGGTGATCAGGGTCTTACCACGTTATCAAACAGATTTAATACAATGAGGACTAATATGAAAAGAACTGTCGCTACGATCTGCCTGATTGGCTCCACCCTTGCTCTGGCCGCTTGCGCAAGCAGCGAAACCGCCGAGAACAAAGAGCTGGCCACGCCCTACACCATGGAGCGCACGGCTTCCCATGAAGGCTCTGATGCTGGCGTTGCTGAAACCGCTCAGCCCGCAGAAAAAGTCTTCCAAAAGGCAAACACCAAATAATCTGCCTTTTCAGGATTTAAGCTTAAAAAAAGACTGCCCCAGTGGCAGTCTTTTTATTATAACTGTGGAAACGTTAGGAAGGACATCTGATGCGCAGCCTTACGAGCCTTATCAATATCAAAGCCCTCAATGATGTTCTGCTGCTACTGCTCGTAAACTTTTTAGGGTTTTCATCAGTACTCCCAACCTTCATGATTGGAACCTATAAGCTCGGCTTAGTTGACGTGGAAGTACCGGACTTCAATGAGTTGCTTCTAGTTCAAACATATACACTATACTGCTATATAACATTCATAATTTGCGCCGTCTTCAGCCTCAGCTTTCTGTTCCTGCGTGACCGGATGCGCTTTGCATTCCTGGCGGCACCTTTGGTGGTGCCCGTACTCTACGGCCTCGCCTTCCTCGCTCGTTACAGCGGCTAAAAAAACCAAAAAGGCCGGAGCCAAACGGCACCGGCCTGAAATGAAAAGCTGTAAAAACTGAAGATCAATCGACGCGCGTAACAACCCGCGGCTTCTTGACCGGAATGACCGAGACGCGCGAATGAGAATCGTCGCTAACCTTGATCGCCCTTACGGCATCGGGCTTTTTGGCCGGAACGACCGCAGGAGCCGCAGCGGGGGTCGCGCGCTGATCGGAATGTTCCTTCTGCTTGGCTTCCAGCCGGTCTTCGGGAACACGCGCAATAACGATCGGATAACCCCGGCGCTCACGAATCGCGGTTCGAATCTTCGGCCAGTTAAGATATTCCTGATTGGCGCCCGCTACGCGCATGATGAGGTTCATATCCGCTTCGCTCATCTTCTGCTGCTCGATCACGCCTTCCTCTTCCATCTTGATCGTCTGATCAAGATCCGGATGCGCCTCAAGATAAAGCTCATCGCCGATCCACGCGAGCTTGAGAGGCTGATTCACTACGTTCACAGGCGTTCCGACCGGAATCAACGAAAAGAAAACCTTGATGTCCTCGGGATACATACGGATACACCCGCTGCTGCTGCGCCGCCCGATCCCATAGGGCTTGTTCGTGCCGTGAATGGCATACTGCGCCCAGCCGAGATAAAGCGCATGCGTTCCCATGGGATTTTCCGGCCCCTGCGGCACTTCGACAGGCAGCTTGGGATCAAGCTTCCTCATCCGGTCCGTAGGGCGCCATATCGGCCCTTCGGCCTTGCGAACGATCGTCGTCTTGCCGAGCGGCGTAGACAGCCCCTCGCGTCCCACACCGATGGGGAAAGACATAGGGGCCTCATCGCCGTTCATGTAGGCGTAAACCCGCATCTCGGGAAGATTGATCACAACGCCTTTGCGCGGCGCATCGGGCAAAAGATGCTGCGCGGGAATAATCAGCTTGGTCCCGGCGCCCGGAATCCAAGGGTCAACGCCAGGGTTCGCCGCACGCATTTCAACGAAGCCGAGCCCGTTGCGACGCGCCAGATGGATGAACGTATCTTCATACTTTGCGGTATACTCGATAAGCTGTCCGATATCGCTCTTTTGATATTCGGCAAAGGCCGCCCCGGCCGCGCCAAAGGAAACCCCGCAGAAAACAGCACTAAACGCAAGTGAACGTAACAAAAATTTCATGGAGATCTCCCGCAAGATCCGAACCCGGAAAACAGCACCCTAGACATAATCGTTTTTCACACGGTTCTCAAGAGGATTACGCAAAAAAAGCGCGGTTTATCCAGCATTCCAAGCCTCAAACTACCCGGAATCCCCGATCACCCGGTCAACTTCCTCAGACAAAGCCTGGTAAACTCGCTCAAAAAGGGTGCTTTTCAGGACGCGCCCGCGCCCGTGACAGTAAAGCTCGAACATCGTCGTCCCGGGGCCGACCTTCCGGATCGCGAATTGGAACACAGGAGGCGCAGAAGCGGATTGATAATAGGTGTAAGTAGCCAGCCCCGCATTAAAATCGCAATCCACCGTACGGTGCATGATCGCGCGGCGCGAGGCCGCATAAATATACAGCTGGTCAAGCTTCTGAAATTGCATTCGGGTAAACCCCGTTGTCTGTTCGGTCGCAGGGGTGTTAAGGACGTGCAAACTCATGTATAAATACTACCATCACCCGCTAAAAAAATAAAGAATTAGGAGATTCCGGACATGGCCTTGCTCCAATCCCCCCAAAAAGACAATAACTTCTATGCTATTGATTTTAAATTAAAAAACATAGATGGTCGAATATTAACACTTGCCGATTGCCGGGGCCAGCAAGGCCTTTTGATCATGTTTATCTGCAACCACTGCCCCTATGTAAAGGCGGTGGTGGACAGGTTGGTCGTCACTTGCAAGTCTCTTCAGGCTCTGGGCTACGGCTGCGCGGCGATCATGCCCAACGACACGGCGAACTACCCGGCGGACTCCTTCGAAAATATGAAGATTTTCGCCAGAGAAAACGGCTTTACGTTCCCCTATCTTATTGACGAAACACAAGAAATTGCCAAATCTTACGGGGCGGTCTGCACGCCGGAATTCCTGGGCTTCGATAAGGACCTCCGTCTGCAATACCGCGGCCGACTGGACAGCGCGGGCGCCAAACCCGCAGCCCCCGACACACAGCCGGAATTATTGCAGGCCCTCGCCGCCATCGCAGAGGGCAAGGCGCCGCCCGCCACACAGCACGCCTCGATGGGCTGTTCGATCAAGTGGAAGGCTTAAAACCGGACCTCGGACCGAACGCTCTTGTCTTCGGTCCCCCGGAACGATAAAACCTTCTCCTGTGCAAACAAATTGAAGAATAAACATAAGAAAGAGCGTCCCATGGCGAATTTTCTAGCCGAAGTCGATGAAGCCCTGAAACGCGAAAGAGCCGAAAAACTCTGGAAGGATTATGGCGGAGTGATCGTGGGGACGATCCTTTTGATTATCCTCGGAACGGCGGGCATATCGGGCTATCGCGTCTGGGACAAAGGCGCAAAAACGACCCAAACTGAAAAATTCTTGGAAGCTGCCGAAGCCAGAAACCCGGAAACACTGATTGAAGTGGCGGAGTCACTGCGTCCCGGTCTCAAGACGCTGGCCCTTTGGCGTGCCGCAGGTGCCTTCTTGGACCAGGGCAAACCGGCCGAGGCGTTGAAAATTTATCGCGATATTTTGGCCAATACGGAGACCCCCACGGATCTTAAGCACCTCGCCGCCTTCCAGATCGCGCGCCTGACCGCTCGGGAAAACCCGGAAGCAGGCCTCGCCCTTCTGGAAAAGAGCGCGAATGACATCAACAATCCGTGGGCCATTCTGGCGCGTTTGGATGTCGCAGTGCTTCAAGCCCGTCACAAGAAAAACTTCCAGATCGCCCGCGACCACCTGTCCATAATCCTTCAGGAAACCGACCTTCCCGTCTCCGTAGAACGCAAGGCACGCTCGCTGGACAGTCTCTATGCCATCGAAGCGCCCGAAACGACCAAGGCTCAAAAGGCGTCGACAGCCCAAAGCAGCGAGAACGAAGACACACAGAGCAATACGAACCAAACAGAATCGAAAGACGCAAAGCAAAATGAAAAGGGAGGCGCACAATGAAGCTGGCAAAAAATACGGTCCTTTGCGTTTCAATTTTATTGAGCCTGTGCGCATGCTCAAAGGTGAACAGCATTTTCGACGCCGATCAGGACGAAGTGAAACTCGAAGGCAAGCGCATTTCGGTTCTTGAGCTTCAAAAAGGTCTGGAACCCGAGGGCGAAAAGCGCGAACTCATCGCCCCCGATCCTTGGAACAACGCATTCTGGCCGCAGGCGGGCGGATATCCGAACCACTCCATGCAGAATTTAGCCCTGGGCCGGGAACTCAAGCGCGCGTGGAAAACCTCGATCGGTGCCGGCGGTTCCGGCGCCCTGCCGCTCACCGCGCAGCCCGTCGTGGCTGAGGGCCGCATTTACACTCTGGACACGGACTTTAACCTGCGCGCGTTCGATATCCAAAACGGAAAATCCCTCTGGAAAACCGACGTTGAAAGTGAGGAAGAAGACGGCGGAGTGATCAGCGGCGGCATCGGCTACGCCAACGGCCACCTCTTTGTCACGAACGGCTATGATGAACTGTTGAAGGTCAAGGCCGCAGACGGCTCCATCGTCTGGCGCAAAAACCTTCCGGCCCCCTCCCGCGCCGCGCCGACAATTATGGAAGGCCGCATATTTGTTGCAACGCTTGATAACAGGGTCGTCGCCTTTGACGAAAAAACGGGCGACCGTCAGTGGGTCTATGTCGGGATTGCGGAAACCGCGGGCCTTCTAGGCGCGGCCAGCCCGGCCGCGAACGCACAGATCGCAGTAGCGGTCTTTTCCTCAGGCGAAATCACCGCCCTGCGCGTTGAAAACGGCTCCGTGGCATGGTCCGATAACATCGCAAGCTTCCGTGAATTTGGCGGCGGCCTCGAGAGCCTCTCGGACATCAGGGCGCTCCCTGTGCTTGACCGCGGCCTCCTGATAACGCTCGGCTTCGGCGGCAAACTTGTGGCCTTCGAAGAGGCTACGGGAACCCGCGTCTGGCAAAAGGAAATCGGCGGAGCCGAAACCCCCTGGATTGCCGGCAACTTCCTGTTCGTCCTGTCAAACGACCAGCAGCTGATCGCACTGGACGCAAAGGACGGACGCATCGTTTGGGTCACGGCACTGCCCCGCTATGAAAATGAAGAAAAAAGAAAGAACCCCATCATATGGAAAGCACCAGTAATGGGGTCCGGCCGCATGATTCTGGGCGGTACGGATGGAAACATCATAGAAATCGACGCACGCAACGGCAAAATCCTGAGCCGCTGGGATGCGGGTAACAGCTTGGCGCTGCCGCCCGTTGTGGCCGCCAATACGCTGTTCCTGCTGTCGAATGACGGAACGCTCAGCGCATACCGCTAACACGCAAGGCCCGAACAGGAAAAAGATATGCTCAGACTCGCCATTATCGGCCGCCCGAATGTCGGCAAATCGACCTTGTTCAACAAGCTGGCGGGTAAGCATCTGGCCATCGTGGATGATACGCCGGGCGTGACCCGCGACTGGCGCGAATCCGATGCAACGCTCTTCGGATACCCCCTAGTCGTAATCGACACCGCAGGACTGGAAGAAAGCTTCGACGACTCCATTCAGGGCCGCATGCGCAAACAGACCGAGGCCGCTCTGGCCGAGGCGAATTGCCTGCTCTTCGTCATAGACGGACGCACGGGCGTCACCCCGGCGGACGAACATTTCGCGGAGTTCCTGAGAAAACAGAAAAAGCCCGTCATCCTCGCCGTCAACAAATGCGAAAACCCCAAAGCCACGCAAACGGCCATTGGCGAAGCCTACGCTCTGGGCTTCGGCGAGCCGATCGCCATGTCCGCCGCGCATAGCGTCGGCTTTGAGGATTTGTTTGGGGCGCTTCAGCCATACCTTGAAGAACATGAACCGCCCCAAACGGCGGACGAAAACAACAAAATCGAATATGACGGCGATCTCGACGCGCTGGAAGGCGACGAAGATTTCGTTTTCGAACAAGAGGATCTGGACCCGGAAAAGCACATTAAAATCGCCATCGTAGGCCGCCCGAACGTCGGCAAATCGACCCTCCTGAACGCCATCGTGAAGCAGGAACGGGTCATGACCGGGCCGGAAGCCGGAATCACGCGCGACGCCATCGCCGTGGACTGGACGTATAAAGACCGTCCCTTCCGGCTTGTGGATACGGCGGGAATGCGCAAAAAGGCGAAGGTCCAGAACGTCATCGAGAAACTCTCGGTCGAGGACACGATGCGCGCCATCCGCCTCGCCCAGATCGTCATTCTGGTGCTCGACGCCAACGCCGCATTTGAGAAACAGGACCTCCAGATCGCCGATCACATCCTTCAGGAGGGCCGCGCACTGATCGTGGCGGTGAACAAATGGGACACCATCGAAAACAAGACAGAGGCACAGGAGGAAATCGTCTACAAGCTCGAAACCTCGCTGGCCCAGACGCGCGACATCCCCTTCGTCACCCTTTCAGCCATCAACGGCCGCAATATCGAACGTCTTCTCGATACCGCGCTGGACATCTACGAGGTCTGGAACAAGCGCATCAGCACCAGCGGCCTAAACCGCTGGCTCGGTAAAATGGAAAGCCAGACTCCGCCCCCCCTCGTCTCGGGCCGCCCCAACCGCCTGAAATACATCACGCAGATCAAAACCCGCCCGCCGACCTTTGTGCTGTGGGTCTCAAAGCCTCAGGATCTGCCCGACACCTACAAGCGCTACATCATCAACGGTCTGCGCAGGGATTACAATATCCCCGGCGTACCTGTGCGCCTGCTCCTGCGCGCCAGCAAGAACCCCTTCAAGTCGAATTGATAGAAGCCTTAGACCGCAACGGTCACGATTGACTGAACGTCAAGCCCCCAATCAAGAAGCTGTTGCCCGACAGCCAGAGAAACAACCGCCAGAAATCCGCCCAGTTCCCAGGGAATCCGCAAAACATGAGTGGCGATAAAGCCAACATAGACATACCCGAACAACTGAATGAACACGGCATAATTCTCCCAAGGCTCAATGTCAGCCCCCATTAGGAGCGCGAAAAGAACCGGCAGAACCAGAATAACGCCAATCACCTCATGCCAGTTCGAAGCCGTAACAAAACGGAAAAAATGCTCGTGCCGTTCATACTGCCGTGCAAAAAGATAAACCACACCCAGAAAGATCGCCATGGTCAGAACCATCCGAGTCAAATGAACGGCGACGATGAACGAGGCCGGCTCGGCATCGGAGCGTAAAATCCAAACCCACGCGACAAGGGGTATGAATAGCGCGGGAACAAGGAAAGAGCGCAAGGCCGCCGCCTTTGAGGGCGAATACCGCTCAACCCCGGCGGGCATAAACAAGGCGATCTCAAAACAACCGATAAGATTTTGCTTCAATTCCTCGCGGGTAAACATCAAGACCTCCTGAACGCTCCCAAAAAAACCGACATGACACCCGGAAATTTTAACATTCGCCGGGCCATGAGCGCCATAAAAAGCTTAAACCCCGAAACTTGCCTAAGGCTGAAAAACGCGCTAACAGTAGATCCACGCAATAAAATTATCATAAAAGCTGGAGGGCCCAAAAATGTCCGAAACATTCTTAACCATGGCGACCAACATCGTGATCGCTATAGCCATCCTGATCGCCGGATGGATCGGCGGAAACTGGGCAAGCGTCCAGGTCAAAAAAATCAAAAAGGTGGATGAAACGCTTAAATCCTTCCTTGGGACAGGCGCACGCTACCTGATTCTGGCGATCGCAGTCATCACGGTTTTGCAGCAATTCGGGGTTCAGACCGCAAGCCTGATCGCCGTGCTCGGCGCCGCCGGCCTGGCTATTGGTTTGGCTTTGCAGGGCACCCTCAGCAACGTCGCGGCAGGCGTTATGCTGCTCTTCCTGAGGCCCTTCAACGTGGGCGACACCATTTCATGCGGCCCGGTCACGGGGACAGTGAAATCTCTGGGCATCTTCGCAACCGAGCTCTCCACGCCGGAAAACATCTATATCTTCGTGCCCAACAGCAATCTGTGGAATGCAGACATCCAGAATTTCTCAAGAAACGAAGAGCGCCGCCAGGATATCACGATCGGCATAAGCTATGAGGAAGACATCGCCAAGGCGATGAAAACCTTTGAGGACACGCTGAAAAAGGAAAAACGCATCCTCAAGAGCGAAGATCACCAGCCGCAAATTATGGTCACCGCGCTTGGCGACTTCGCGGTGAATATTACCGCCCGATTCTGGACGGCAACCGCCGACACATGGCCTGTAAAAGTCGACCTGACCAAGGCTCTGAAGGAAGATCTGGACAAGGCCGGGATAAGCATCCCCTCGCCCGCGCGCCCCTTCGCGCAGGACGGATCCGGCGGCTCAAAAAAGTCAGCTTCCAAAAAGGCGGCTTAAGCAAAGTCTGCGGGAATGAGATTGAAAAAAACGCCTGTGCCCGCAGGCGTTTTTTTGTATGCCTATATAACGATGAGCCGGGCCGCCCACAACCCAAAGATCAGCACAAGCAGATCAACCCCAGCCACAAGCGCAAAAATCATGCGCGGCAGGTACTTAAACTGCAAAAAGACGCTCCCGACATAAACAATCAGAAGTGTAACGGCCCAAAAAGCGTAATACGACCCCTTAACGCCCATCAAAATCTGAAACAAGGACCACGGCCCTGTAAAAAGCGCGACAAAAACCCCGGTAAAGGACAGAATAGTCGCCTCAATCGGCCCGCGTGCCTCAACGGAAAAAACCGTCAGATAGAGAATGACGGCCAGAATGGACGCACCGAACCCGGCGGCCAGCGACCTGCGGAGACGTCTGAAGAACAATATGCGCGACTCGTCTGAATCCATGACCGCCGGAAAAATTGACAGGCGCGGCGCGGAAAAGACGCGCAGCGCGGTGAACCGAACTAACCCTCGACCTTAAGCGGCGCGGTGCGCAGACCCGAAACCCGGCTGCCCGTGCGCTTGTCGTTGTGATCGACGAGTTCCACCGGATACTCGCCCGTAAAGCATGCGTCGCAGAATTGCGGCGCCGAATTGCGGCGGCGCTCCTCGCCCATGGCGCGGTAAAGCCCGTCGATAGAAACATAAGCCAAAGAGTCCGCGCGGATGAAATCGCGGATTTGCTCCACGCTCATCCGGTGCGCCAGCAACTCCTCGGTCGAAGGCGTGTCGATCCCGTAAAAACAGCTATGGCTGGTCGGCGGAGAGGATATACGCATATGCACCTCGCGCGCGCCAGACTCGCGGATCATCTCGACGATCTTGCGCGAGGTCGTGCCCCGGACAATGGAATCGTCCACCAGAACCACAGACTTGCCCTCGATATAAGCCTTGTTGGCGTTATGCTTTAACTTGACGCCAAGATGCCGGATCTTGTCCGAAGGCTCGATAAACGTCCGCCCGACATAATGGTTGCGGATGATGCCCAGCTCAAAAGGCTTGCGGCTTTGCTGCGCGTAACCGATGGCCGAGGGCACCCCGCTATCGGGGACGGGCACGATGATATCGGCTTCCGGGCAGGGCGCTTCCTTAGCCAACTCCATCCCGATCCGCTTGCGCATCTCATAGACCGAGCGGTTCTCGACGAACGAATCCGGCCGCGCAAAATAGACATACTCGAAAATGCAGAAACGGTGCGGCTTCTTCTCGAACGGAAAAGAGCTCCGCACCCCGTTATTGTCGATGACGATCAACTCGCCCGGCTCCGCCTCGCGCACGAGGTCGGCCCCAATAATATCCAAAGCGCAGCTTTCCGAGGTCAGCACGTGCGCGTCCCCGATCTTGCCCAGAACCAGCGGGCGGATGCCGTACGGATCGCGCACGCCCATCAGCATATCCCCGCTAACAGCCAGAACCGAATACGCGCCTTTAATCTGGTTGAGCGCATCGACAAGCTTGCCCTCCACGGTGCCTTCGCGGGAAACGGCGACCAGATGGTTAATCACTTCCGTATCGCTGGTGGACTGGAAAATCGAACCGCGTTTGACCAACTCCCCGCGCAACGCATGCGCGTTGGTCAGGTTCCCGTTATGCGCCACCGCGAACCCGCCGTGATCCATATCCGCATACATCGGCTGGATATTGCGGAACATCGGCTCCCCGGTCGTGGAATAGCGGTTATGCCCCAGCGCCAGATGCCCCGGCAACCCGGCGATCACATCGGCCTGGCTGAACGTGTCGTCCACCAGCCCGAACGCGTGCTTGGCGTAGAAATGATCTCCGTCATACGTGACGATGCCGCAGGCCTCTTGCCCCCGATGCTGCAGGGCATGAAGCCCCAGCGCCGTAAGAGTGGCCGCATCCTTGTGCCCGTAAATTCCGAAAACGCCGCATTCCTCGTGAAGTTTGTCGTCGTCGAACGGCGTTCCCATGATTAGGCCCCTTTACTCATTATGCCCCGAAGGCGGCTGTGTTTGTTTTTCGATCAGCTTGTCCATGGCGTTGCGGTCCTTGTCGGAATACCCGCCACCGCCCTCCTCGGTTTTTTTCTGACCGTCACCGGAAGGCTTGGTTTCACCTTCAGGCCCTTTTCCCGCATCATTGGACTGAGTGCCGCCAATAAGCTCTTGCGCTTCCAACAACTTCTGAGCCGGATTACCCTCGCCCGAGAGTTTCTGAACCTCGTTGCGCATCTCCTCGGGCACGAAACCGTAAATCCAGCCGGAAATCGCCTCAAGATAAGAGGCGCTTTTAGCCCCCTCCATCCACTTTTGCTTATCTTCGGTACCCGCATTGGCATAAACGGGTAGATAAATAATTCCGACCAAAAGCAACCCGCGCGCCAGCCCGAAAACCACGCCCAAGGTGCGGTCCACGGCGCCGAGCCCGATCTTGCTGACGAATTCGGCCAGAAAATGGCTCAGGAACGAGAGGATCACGACAAACACAATGAAAATGGTGCCATAAGCCAACGCATCGGCAACATAGATATAGGGGATCAGATCGAACAGCTTGTCCTGATCCTCGGGCTTGGCGTCCTCGACGACGCCCAGCCAGCCGCGCATGGTCGGCTTGAAATACGGCCCGCCGACATACGCCGCGCCCAGACCGCCGATAATGCCGATAATCGTAAGGACTTCGCGGATAAACCCGCGCAGGAACGCAATCAGAACCGAAGCCAGAACAATCAGAAGGACGATAATGTCGATGACCATAACGGAACGCCGCCTTCTTGTTCAAAAGAGATTGCCAAGAAAAAATATCGGACCAAAAACGCCCGGAGACTAGATAGATAGGCCAAGAACCGCTGAAAATCAAGCCCGCAAGACGCCCCGCCCGAGGGCGGGGAGAAGCGCGGACAGACTAGCCCTTGGGCCCCAGCATCATGATAATCTGGCGGCCCTCGAATTTCGGTTCGAGTTCAATGGTGCAGACATCGCCAAGCTCTTCTTTCATCTTTTTAAGAAGGTTCAGCCCGATCTCTTGGTGCGACATTTCCCGTCCCCGGAAACGCATGGTCACCTTGACCTTATCGCCCTCCTCAAGGAAGCGGCGGGCATTGCGCATCTTGACTTCATAGTCATGCTTCTCGATGCCGGGACGGATCTTGATTTCCTTGACGTCGATAATTTTCTGCTTTTTGCGGGCTTCGGCGGCTTTCTTCTGCTGCTCGTACTTGAATTTCCCGTAATCGAGAATTTTGCAAACGGGAGGATCGGTGTTAGGAGAGATCTCCACCAGATCAAGCCCCACGGCCTCAGCCATGCGCTGAGCCTCCTGAACGCTGAATATGCCTTTCATATCGCCATTTTCGTCGATGAGCCGGACCTCTTTGGCCGAAATCATGTCGTTGACTCTTGGTCCGCCGGTGTTGGCGGAGGAAGGTCTCATTGGTTTACGTATATTCAAAAAATCTCCTCGTCCTTGTTTATGACAATATAACACAATCTTGCGGCCAAATCAGCCGGAAGAACATTAAGAAGAACATTAATAGGGGGGTTTTGCCTCTTCTGCAAGCGCCGCAATCGCCTCGGCGACAGGCATGACCGCCTGATCCTGCGAACCCAGCCTCCGCACGGCGACCGTCCGGTCTGTCCCTTCCCGCGCTCCGACCACGAACAGGGCCGGAACCTTGGCCACGGAATGCTCCCGAACCTTGTAGTTGATCTTCTCGTTCCGCACGTCAAGCTCGGCCCGCAGCCCCGCCTTGCGCAGCATGTCATAGACCTCCTGCGCATAATCGTCCGCGCTCTCCGTAATCGTCGCAACGACGCACTGCACCGGCGAAAGCCACAGCGGCAGCTTCCCGGCATAGTTCTCGATCATGATCCCGATAAACCGCTCGATGGAGCCGAGAATCGCCCGGTGCAGCATCAGCGGGCGGTGACGCTGACCGTCTTCGGCGATGTAACTCGCATCCAGCCGCTCGGGCAAATTCGGGTCGAGCTGCAAGGTGCCGCAGGTCCAGCTCCGCCCGATGGCGTCGCGGATATGAAACTCCAGCTTCGGGCCATAAAACGCCCCATCGCCCGGCGCAAGCTCGTACGGCAACCCGGCGGCCTCAAGCGCCTCCTTGAGCGCGTTCTCGGCATAATCCCAGCTTTCTTCCGTCCCCACCCGCTTTTCAGGCCGCGTCGCCAGCTTGACCTTGAGATCCTCGAACCCCAGATCGCGGTAGATTTTACTGAGCAACTCGCAAAAGGCGATGCTCTCGGACTTGATCTGGCTCTCACGGCAGAAAATATGCGCGTCATCCTGCGTGAATTGCCGCACACGCATCAGCCCGTGCAGCGCCCCATGCGCCTCGTTCCGGTGGCAACAGCCGAACTCCGCCATGCGGATCGGCAGGTCGCGGTAGGATTTGATCCCCTGCTTGAAAATCTGCACGTGCGCCGGGCAGTTCATGGGCTTGAGCGCAAGGAAATGCTTGGGCTCCTCCTTGAAGACCTTGCCGCCCTCCTCGGTATTAGGCACGACGTCGGGCACGACGAACATATTCTCGCGGTACTTGCCCCAGTGGCCCGATTGCTCCCAGAAGCGCGAATCCATCAACTGCGGCGTTTTCACCTCGATATAATCGGCATCCCTCAGGCGGCGGCGCATATAGGCCTCAAGCGCCAGCCAGATCGTATACCCTTTTTCGTGCCAGAAAACCGAGCCTTGCGCCTCGTCCTGCATGTGGAACAGATTCATCTCCCGGCCCAGCTTGCGGTGGTCGCGCTTCTCGGCCTCCTCGATCTGCGTCAGGTAATCCTGAAGCTCCTTGTCGTTCCGCCACGCCGTGCCGTAGATGCGCGTCAGCATCGCCCGGTTCGAATCCCCGCGCCAGTAAGCCCCGGCCACCTTCAGCAGCTTGAACGCCGTTCCGACATGCTTCGTGCTCGGCATATGCGGGCCCCGGCAAAGGTCCAGCCATTCGCCCTGCCGGTAAATCTTGATATCCTCGCTCTCCGGAAGGTCGCGGATCAACTCCGCCTTGTACATCTCGCCCTTGTCAGTGAAGAACTTGATCGCCTGCTCCCGGCTCCAAACTTCGCGGGTAAAGGGCGCACCCTTCTCCACGATCTTGCGCATTTCCTTCTCGATCGCGGCCAGATCCTCGGTTGAAAACGGCTCGTTGCGGGCAAAGTCGTAATAAAACCCGTTCTCGATGGAGGGGCCGATCGTCACCTGCGTTCCGGGGAAAAGGCTCTGAACCGCCTCGGCCATGACGTGCGCCGCGTCGTGCCGGATCATCTCCAGCGCCGCGTCTTCCTCCCGCTTGATGAGCGCGATCCGCGCATCCCGTTCAATCGGCAGCGAAAGGTCGCAAATCTCCCCGTCGATCCGCACGGCGATCACCGCCTTGGCGAGCGATTTGGAAATGCTCTCGGCGATCTCCATGCCCGTGATTCCGGTGCCGTAAGTCCGCACGGCTCCGTCAGGAAGCGTGATATTGATGGACCGGCCCGGGGCCGCAGCGTGAACCTCTTGCATGGGTATCCCTTGAGTCTGAAACAAAGTTCCTAAGACCTATGAAAAAACCCCATTCCGGCCCAATTTGCAAGCCGTTTCGCATATTTAAGGGGCTAAAATGCGCCAAAACAAGAGCAAAGAGCGTTGGGCCTGAACAAGGCGCAAGGAGCGAAGTGTACAAAGGGTACATGAGCGACGAAGCAACGCTGTTCAGGCCCAACGATCAAAGCTCTAGCGCTCGTTCATAGCGTCGTCGAGGGTTTTGATGAGCGGTTTCATAAGGTACTGCATGACCGTCTTCTTGCCGGTCAGGATATCCACGCTGGCCACCATCCCCGGAATGATCGGCAGAACCTCGTTCTTGCGCTTGAGCTGCGTTTCATAGGTCCGCAACCGCACCCGGTAATAGGTATCGCCCTTCTCATCCTCGAACGTGTCGGCGGAGATATCCAGCAACTCGCCCTTAAGGCCCCCGTATACGGCAAAATCATAGGCCGTGAGCTTGATCACGGCGGGCTGTCCGGGATAGATGAACGCCCGGTCGGAGGGCTTCACCCGCGCCTCGACGATCAACTGGTCGTCCTTGGGCACGATCTTGATGAAATCCTCGCCCGGTTTGACCACGCCGCCCAGCGTCTTGACGGTGATATCCTGAATGGTTCCGGACACGGGCGAACGGATCTCCTTGCGGGTTTTGCGCTCCTTAAGGGCCGTCAGCCGCTCGCGGATTTCGTTCATCTCAGTCAATTTGGTCGAAAGTTCCTTTTGCGCCTCGGCCTTCATGGTGCTTTCAAGATCGGCCAGACGCGCCTTCGCCTCATCCACGGCCGTCTTCGAGCGCGGCAGGCTGGCTTGCAGCCCGTTCAGTTCGGAGGTTTTCTCCTTGATCGCGCGTTCGAGTTGAAGAAGCTCCAGCTTTGGCGCGGACCCCTTGGCCACAAGCGGCGCAATCATATTCTTCTCGTCGCGCTGCATACCGATCACGCCGCGTAAATCGCCGATCCGGGAGTTAATCTCATCGACTTCCTGCTCCCTCTGCGTCAGCTGCTCCTGCAAAACCTTTTTCTGACCGTCGCGCTGCCTTTGATTGGCCCGGAAGGAATTCAGCTCCTCGGTGACACTGTTAGGTGCCTCCTTCTCGACCTCAGCGGGAAAAACCACCTCGGGCTTGCCCTCCGCCTCGGCCTGCAGGCGTGTGATTGAGGCCAGAAGCCCCAGATACCGCGCCCGGTTTGCCCCGAGATCGGAGGACGCTTCGATATCGCTGAGCCGCGCCAAAATCTGTCCGGCCTCGACCTGATCGCCTTCCTTGACCAGAATCTCATCGACGATCCCCGCGTCGATGGTCTGCATCGCCTGCACCTCGCTGGAGGGGATGATCTTGCCCATCCCGCGCGTCACCTCGTCTAGTGTCGCGAAGTTAGCCCACAAGATGAAAAAGGCAAAAAACAGGAAGATAAAAACCAGAAGGATATGCTTGGAAAGCGGCATTTCATCGTCCACCTCGAAGAACGCCATCGCCCGCGCCCGCGCGATCCCCGCCTGCTCCTTGGCCCAGTTCTGCCGGATCGCGGTCCAGTTCTCGCTCTCGTTGACGCCGCCCGGCTGCTCGCCCTCAAGCCCCGGAATATTGATCTTGAAACCTTTAGACATTGGTGTTCTCCGCCGCTGTGCCGTACTGCCGCGCCTGTAGCTTGCGGATCACCTCATCCTTCGGACCGAACGCAACCAGCCGCCCCCGGTCGATCAGGATCAGCTTGTCAACAAGCGGCAGCATCGCTCCCTTATGCGTGATCAGGATGGTCGTCTTGCCCTGGCAGAGCGTTGTCAGTCGCGCCCGCAGCCGGTTCTCGGACGCCGGATCCATCGAGGCCGTCGGCTCATCCAGAATGATCACGGGCGGATCGTACAAAAGCGCCCGTGCGATCGCCACCGCCTGCCTCTGCCCGCCCGAAAGGGCATCGCCCCGCTCGCCGACCTGCGTATCAAGGCCCGTCGGCGTATCCTTTAGAAATTCCAGAACGCCCGACATTTCAGCCGCCCGCATCACCGCGCGGTCCGGCGCCGTCTCATGTCCCATCGTGATATTATCCCGCACCGAACCATAGAAAAGCTGAGGACTTTGCTGCACGGCCCCGATATTCCGGCGCAAATCGCCGGGGTGGATATGCCGCACATCCGTGGCATCAAGAAGAACGGATCCGCTCTCCGGCTCGTAAAGATTGAGCAAAAGCCGCTCGATCGTGGTCTTGCCCGACCCGACCGCCCCGATAATCCCCACGCGCTCGCCCGGCTCGATCAGGAAATTGAGGTGGCTGAGCGTATGCACCGACGCGCCCGGATATTTAAAGGTGACATCGCGGAACTCCACCCGCCCGCGCACGTCGGGCATGGAGACGAAATGCTTCCCGGCCGGACGCTCGACGGGCTTTTTCATCAGCTCGTCGAGTTGCTGTAAACCGTGCTTGGACTGGTTCAGGCGCGTCATCAGCCCCGCGATCTGCCCCAGCGGCGCCATGGCGCGGCCTGACAGAATAACGCTGGCGATCAATGCGCCCTGCGTGATGATACCCTCGCTGATCAGGTAAACCCCGACAATGACAATCCCAACGCTCACCAGCTGCTGGATCAAAAGCGCCCAGTTCTGGGCGAAAGACGAAAGCTGCCGCGAACGCACCGCCGTGCGCGAGGCCTTCTCGCTCAACTCCTCCCAGTTTCTCTGCGTATGCCCCTCAGCCGCCTGTACCTTGATCGTCTCAAGCCCGATGATCGTCTCGAACAATAGCGCGTTCTTGAGCGCACTTTCATGCATCGATTCCTTGGTGATCTTCTGCAACGGCCCCTGAAGGTAATAGCCCATGCCCACCACGAGCGGGATGGCCAGAAGCGGCACGAACGCGATCGGCCCGCCCACCAGCGCGATCACGCCGATGAAAATAATTACGAACGGCAGGTCGATCAGCGCCGCCATCGTCGCCGACGTAAAAAAGTCACGCAACGTTTCGAATTCTTTCATGTTGCTGGCCAGAACGCCTGCGCTCTTGGGCCGCGCGGCCATCGTCATGCCAAGAACCTGCTCGAACAGCATGGCCGATATCTTCACATCCGCCCGCCGTCCAGCATGATCGAGGAAATGCGCCCGAAGATTTCTCAGGATAAAATCAAAGAGATAGGCCACGACAACCCCGAACGATAACGCCCAGAGAGTCTCAAACGCGCTATTCGGCACAACGCGGTCATACACGTTCATAATGTAAAGCGAGCTAACCAGCCCGATCAGATTAATAATCAGAGCCGCAACAACCACTTCGGAGTAAATCGTGCGATTTTTCTTGAGCGTCGCCCAGAACCAGTCCCGCCCCGTATCGATTTCCGCAGGCCCCGCGCGGTCATCCGTCCGTGCGGTGGGACGCACAAAAAAAGAATAACCCGTATAAAGTTTCTTGAGTTCTTCGAGGGTTAGGAACGACTTTTCATCTTTCGTCTCCGCAAACTGAACCCGGAATTTGGTGCGCGGATCAAGCTCGGCTTCCTGCTCCTTGACGCTTTTCTTGGCGGAACCCTTGCGTTTGCCCGCAGGCTCGATCTCCCAGAGGATACAGGCCTGTCCCTGCTCCAGAGAGAGGACGCACGGAAGATTGGGCGCAATCGCCAGCGATTCCAGAGAACGCTCCACCAACGTGGCCTGAAGATCGGCCCGCTCAGCGGCACGGACGAAGAGTGAGGGCGTAATCCCGCTCGGCGGCAAGGGAAGCCCGGACGTTAACGAAGCGGGACTGGTACGCCGCCCGTAATGCCCGGCCATCAAACACAGGCAATCAACCAGCGGGTCTTGAATGGCCATCCGGTCCGCCTGCAACGGCCAGCTGTCCGGCGCACGTCCGCCTTGCGGCGCGGCGCCCGGCGCGGCTCCGGTCTCGGAGGAAGCGGCTTGCGCCGCCTCAACAGAAGGCCCGCCGGGCTTCGAAGCCGATTCGGCGGGCTTGCTTTTAACTTTAGGGGAATGAACAGCCTTAGGTTTGTCCTGCTTGTCGCTCACGTGAAAGGATCCGTAAAGAAAGAGGAAAGAGCGCGCTACTCCTTAGCGCGCTTTCATCTTTTCTTTGTAAGACCATTCCTCGCTGGAGGCAAGTGCGCTCTCCCGGGGTGCATCGATCCCAAGAACCGGAAGAAGCTTGCCCTTAAGAGCCAGCAGGCGGTAAACCGCGAACATTTCGAGAAACTCGGAGTTCACTGTGTTACTGCGTGAAACGAACAGCTCGTTTTGGGAGTCAAGAACGTCCAGAAGCGTGCGGCGGTCCAGATTGAACTGGTCCTTGTAAGCCTTGACGACTTCGGCGTTGGCCTCGGCCTGAGCCGAAAACTGAGCAGCACGCTCGCCGGAGGCAACCATGCTCGCCCAAGTCTGGCGGACATCGTTCTCAACCGTGCGGGCCGCATCGGCGCGCTCTTCCTTGGTCTGCTGATGACGGTGCACAAACTCACGGGCGCGGGCCACATCGGCGCCGCCGCGGTAAAGATTCCAGTTCAAAACAACCAGAGCAGATGCGCTGGTGTCTTCCTCATCCTCAATCCCGCCTAAATCTTCGCCGGTACGGGCGTTGAGCTGCAGATCGACCTGCGGATACATGGTGGATTTCGTGCCTTGCGCTTCGGCATAGGCGACCTCGATATCGGATTCGAAGATGCTCAGCGTCGGGCTGTTGGCAATCGCCTGAACGACCTCTTCCTCAACATCGGCGGACAAGCCATCGAACGGAATGGCCGGGAACTCAAGATCGGCCGGCGGGTCGCCGACTTCCTGACGGTAACGCGATTCGGCGTTGCGCAGGGCTTCGCGGGTGCTCGACTCGATCGTACGGGCAGACGCCAGGCGGGCTTTCGCCTGCTCAAGGTCAGCCTGGGTGGAACGTCCGGCATTCACGCCATCCTGAATTTGTTCGAGAATAGACACGTGATCGGCCACGTTATCGCGCGAGATCAGCAGAAGCTGACGTTGTCTCATCACTTCAAGGAACGACTCAACGATCGCAAGACCGACAAGCTCGGAGGTTTCGCGCACACGGTAAGCGGACGAAGCCACGCGAGCTTTCTGACGCTTCACCTCATAATGGGCTTCGAAGCCGTCAAACAGCATCTGCGTCAGGGTGATCCCGGCTTGACGGCGGAACAACTCTTCCGTGTCGTCGCCGTCGGCCCCGCCGCGCGTACCGACATCGTCGGTATACTCATAACCGGCATCGGCGTTGACGTCGATGGAGGGGAGGAACAAGGCCTGACCCTGATTCAATTCTTCGTCGGTCGCCCGTCGGCTTGCGGCCACAACCCCGTATTCGGGGTTGGTCGCCAGACCGATAGCCACGGCATCGCGCAGGTTGGTAGCCTTTTGTGCGGCCTCCTTCTGCTCTTCGGCCAGAGACGGGAACGCACCACACGCCAGGATGGCGGAAACGGCGCTTGCCAGGAAAAACCTGCGGAACTTGATACTCGTAGTCACGGTACTCACCTCATAAATAAAAACAATAGTCCCAAAACACCCTGTGCGAAGATCGCCGGCACGTTTATTTATGCCTTTTTTTAGCACGTATATCAAGTGCGTCTTCACAATTTTTTCAAAGACTTAGCAGGATATATACAGAAAACGGATCGCCCCTTCGTTAAACCCAGATAACAAAAAGGACGATCCGTAGCTCTATATGTCTCCCACCCGGCCTTATACGGTCGCCTTGATCGCCTGATCAAGGTCCAGACCGGTTACGCCCGTCAGCACGGCCAGGGCAACCGCCCCGCTCACGCCGCCAGCGCCGGAAACATCAACCGCAAGATGCGTATTGCCTGCGATTTCCGTTGCGATCACAAAATCGGCAATATCGTCGCTGAGCGGGTCGAACCCGGCCAGAATGGACGAAAGGTCGATCACGTCGCCCTCGGACAGGTCGAAATCGCGAATTTCGTCGATTCCTTCGTCCAAAGCGGCAAACAGGAACGTATCCGCGCCCGATCCGCCGTATATAACGTCGTTACCGAGACCGCCGGAGATCACATCGTCGCCTTCCTGACCGAAGATCAGATCGTGGCCAGCGCCGCCGGAAATCAGGTCGTCCCCGCCGATCCGGCCCGTTCCGCCCGAAGTGACGGATTCTTCGGCCAGTGCAACGGCGTTCGCACGGATGTAGGCGATCGTGTCGTCACGGTCCCAGCCGGGGTTGATGGCGCTCTCGCCGGCTTCAAGCCGCTCGAACACTTCCCAGCCGGACCCGGCCTCGACCGTAAGCCCCTGCATGAACGCCAGATCGTCGGTGAACAAAACGTCGCCGAAGATGATATCCGTGCCGTCGCCGCCGACCAGAACGTCGTCGCCGACCGGATCAAGCGTCAGGACGGGGTTGATATCAACCAGAACGGCGGTCAGGTCGAGCGCGTCAACGACGTTAACGGCGGAACCGTCCGAGTCGATGATGCCCAGACGGGCCAGCGTGGTACCGCTGATATTAATCCCGACCCCGATCACCTCGTCGCTGAGCGACTGAAGCAGAGCCACCTCGTTGGTACCGTCGGAGCCCGTAATCTGGCTCATGACCGTCGCCGCGTTGCCGCTGGTGGCGACGCCCGAGTTGTTGTTGTAGCGGTTCGGCTCACCATCAGAGATGAAATAGCTCGTGGTGATCGCATCGCCGCCCAGAGGCTCGGCGCCCGAAAGCCACGCGATCGCATGCTGCATCGGATCCTCGTAATTCGTGTACCCGCCGGTCGTCAGACCTTCGAGATACGCGATGGAAGCGGCCAGACCGGCTGCATCCGTGACCGTAAAGGTCGCCTCGGACACAACATCCGTGTTGAACGCGATCATATGGACTTTAATAGCGCCGTCATCGTAACCGCTCAGATCGTTCATCAGGCTCTGCATCGCGTCAATCAGAAGCGAAATCCGAGAGCTTGCGAGATTCGGATTGCCCATGGAGCCGCTGACGTCCAGCATAAACACCATGTTGTAATCCTGCGTCTTCTGCTCAAGGAAAGAACCGCCCGAATCGCCGACCAGAATGTCCGCGCCTGCGGAACCTGTGATCGTGCCTTCGTCGCCGCCGACGCGGTGGGGAACGGTCGAACCGTCCGTGTCATCCACGTTTTCGCCGACAATGATCGTACCTTCGATACACTTCAGGGTCAGGGTCGCGGTATCGCTGTCCCCGTCCGCATCCGTAACGGTGTAGGTGAAGACATCCGTATCGCAGCCGCAATCATCGGGCTTGTCGGTCACATCGACCTCGCCGACCAGCTTGAGGCTGTCCTCGCGGTCTTCGCCCACGCTGGTCGCGCGGACGCCGACTTTGGCGCCATCAAGATCGGTAAGGCTCAGACCGTCGATAAAGATCACGGCTTCGGTAACGTCAGCGTCGTTGCCGCCGACCGTTCCGAGAACAAAACCGTAATCGAAGCCGTTGCTCGCGCCGTTCATGTTATTTCCGGCATTGCCTACGGACGTAATCGGGCCGCCGTCGCCATTGAGGTCAAGGAAGAACCCGTTAAGGTCCGCCACGCCCTGCAACAGCCTGACGCTGAACTGAACGCCGCTGCCCTGCTCGACCGCGGTGATCTCGATCTTGACGCCGTTTCCGGCATCCAGAAGGTAAACCGGAGAGAACACGGAGTCGCTCTCGTCTTCGCAATCATTGAGCGTATAGATATAGGAACCGTCCGCATTAATATGCAGCGTGCCCTTATCGCCTTGAATGCTCGCGCCCGTAACCGGATCGACATCGACCTCGACGCCGCCGAAGGCCACTTTCGTCACCGTATTCGGCTCGTCCTTGCTGAGCAAGTCGTTGGTAAGAACATTACCATCGACGCTGGTCTGCAGGTGGTCGAACTGATTGTGGTCGTCCACGGCGCAGGGAGCATCGTCAAAGACCTTGATCTTGATCGAGGTCTGCGCGGTGTCGTTGTCAAAGTCACGAACCGTTACGCCAAACTGCAAAGTAATAATGTCGTTCGGGTTGGTCGTATCGGCATGATCCAGCGTCCCCAGAAGCGTAAACGTATAGTCCCCGCCCTCAGTGATCTCCAGCGTGAAGATCGGCTCGCCATCCGCCGTTCCGGTGTAGGTATTACCGGAAAGCGCCACGATGACCGGAACCCCGTTGGAGGTCAGGCTGCCGCCCGCCGCGCCGGTGAAGCTGAACGAACCGATGCCGGTCGCGCTGAACGAACCCGGACCGTCCGATCCGAAATCGGCGGAAACGACGCTGCCCGTAACCACGGGGCCGAGATTCGTCTCATCGACAGAAAGAACACCCGGTCTGACGATCGAGGGACCGTCGTCGCGGACATTGACCGTGATCACACCGTTGGCGCTGTCGCCTTCGCTGTCCGTCGCCGTAACGCCGAACTCAAGCGGCAGAACGTCGTCGGGATTCGATCCGTCGGGGTGATCCAGCGTACCAATCAGGGTAAAGGTGTAGGAACCGTTGCTCTGGATCACAAGCGTAAAGACATCCGAACCTCCGGCGGTGCCGGTATAGGTGTTGGTGCCCGCATCGAACGTGACGCTGACGGAGTCGCCGCCAGAGGTGATCGTTCCGATAAAGAACGTTCCGTTTCCAGAGAACTCGCCCGGCGTATCGGGGCCAAAATCGGCTTCCACCTGATCGGTGACCGAAGTCGTCGGCGCCATGTTCGTCTCATCGACCGTGACCGTTTCCGGCTGCACGATGACCGGAATCTGATCCGGCTTGACGCACAGCGTGACCGTGTCGAACGCGCTCGCGCGGTTGTCCGACGTGTCGGTCTCTGTGCCGTTCGTGTTCTGCTCGAACGCGATGGATTCGATCGTCAGCTCAAACTCGCCGACAACGCCGTTGGGCACATTGATTCCAAGGCCGATAAGCTGCGCGGGAGTGAGAACCCAGCCGCCCAGATCCGCATCGTAAGACCCGGCCGTAAGCGTCACGCCATCCGGCAGGCCGCGCACGATAATCGTCTCGATGACTTCCGAACCGTCCGTGTCATTGACAGAGGTCGTGATCGTAAACGGAATGGTCGTGCCTTCCTCGCCGCACTCAAGAACGCCATCAACGTTCGGAACATCGGCAACGGCATCCACGATCACATCGAAGCTATCATTCGCGGAGGCGGAAATTCCAGCATCCGGATCGGTCGCCGTCGCGGTCGCGACGAGTCCAGTCAGGTCGATATCGCTGTCCGGCGCGGGCTTGAATTTCAGAACCGTGTCGAGGCTCTCACCGGGGGCAAGAACGACCGTCCAGGTCTGCGTGCCGGGATCATAGGAACCGACCGTAAAGATGAACTCGCCCCAGCTCGGGTCGATGCCCGTGATGGTAACGGTCAGGTACTCGTTCGGGCCGGGATTGGCGCCCAGCTGAGCGGTGACCGGAACGTTGACGCAATCGTCTTCTTTGACGAACGCATCGTCGATTCCCTGATTCACCGTGATCGTCGGCGGGTTGATCACCGGCTTCCATGTAACGGTGAACGTGTCCTTGTCTTCTGCGTTGTTGTTCGTGGTGTCGAAATCGGTGTCAGAGACCGGGTTTTCGGTCGTGAACACCTTGGCCACCAGCTCGATGCTGCCGAAGTAATTCGCGTTCGGCGGCGTGATGGTGAGGCCCACGATCTCGGCAGGGGTCAGGAAGTAAACGCCCGGCGCGGTCATCGTACCGGCAGAGAGCGTAAAGCCCTCGGGAACGCCGGAAATCTCGTAACCCGTAATCACTTCGGAACCGTCATCAAGTCCGGCGCCGTTATTGACCTCTTCCCCGGTCAGGGCATGAAGGTCGATATTCAGCGTCTGCCCTTCGGTGCCGCATTCGTCTTCGGCCTGAATGTCGGGCTTGTCGGCCACGGCATCGACAATGACGTTGAAACCGTCATCATCCGAGGCGGAGAGTCCGGCATCCGGATCGGTTGCCGTCGCGGTTGCGACAAGTCCGGTCAGGTCGATATCGCTATCGGCGGCGGGCTTGAATTTCAGAACCGTGTCGAGGCTCTCGCCGGGGGCGAGAACAACGGTCCACGTGCCGGTCAGAGCGTCATAAGAACCAACGGTGAAGATCACTTCGCCCCAGCTCGGATCGATGCCCGTGATGGTGACGGTCAGATACTCGTTCGGGCCGGGATTCGCGCCCAGCTGAGCGGTAACCGGAACGACAACGCAGCCGTCTTCGTAGACTTGCGCATCGTCAACACCGTTATTGACCTCGATGGTCGGCGGGTTGATGACGGGCTTCCAGGTCAGGGTAAACTTGTCGTAATCGAAACCGTAATTGTTCCAGTAATTGAACTCGCCGTCCGTGACGGGATTCTCGGTGGTGAACACCTTGGCGAACAGCTTCACGGAGCCGAAGTAATTGGAATTCGGCGGCGTGATGGTCAGGCCTTCGATCTCTTCGGGGGTCAGATAGTAAACGCCCGGGAAAATCTGAGTGCCTGCGGACAGCGTAAAGCCTGCCGGAACGCCGGAAATCATGTAACCCGTGATCCGCTCGGAACCGTCGTCGGATCCAACGCCGTTATTGACCTCTTCCCCGGTGCGAGCGGTGAGGTTGATTTCAAGCGTTTCGCCTTCAAGACCGCAATCGTCTTCGGCCTGAATGTCGGGTTTGTCCGCAACAGCATCAACAATAATGTCAAACGTATCGCTGACAGTCCCGGTAAGGCCCGTGGACGGGTCTGTCTCGGTAACGGTGAACAGAAGGTTCAGAGCATCGACATCGCTGTCGGCGGGCGGATAAAATTTCGGATTGTCGGAAGAGCCGAATTCGGCGCCGCCGGCAGTCGTGAACGTATAGGTTCCTGCGACCGGATCGAATACGCCCGGTCCCGTAACGGTCCAGCCGGCGGGAATGCCGGAGATGACGATGGTCAGGATACCGCCGGCGCTTTCAGGCGCAGCATAAAGATTCGTTTGGACGCAGCCGTCCTCATAGACATAGCTGTCGCCGACTTCGATGATCGGCGTAGGCGGCTCGGCGTCCGGACCTGCGGAACGGGCAAGGCCGAGATCATCCTTAATCTCCGGCAAATCATAAACAAGAGCCGTGGGATTGATCGGCCCGACATCCTCAAGCGGAATGACGCCCTGCGCGTCGAAGCTGCTCTGGAATCCGTAACCGGAATTGGAACCACCGCCGATCGGGCCGGATGCACCGGCTGCAGGCTCAATTTTCGCGACGTTTTCGGCGCTGTCCTGATTCTGCGCCGACTCTTCGCCCGCTGCGGGCTCGACATCCTGCGGCGCGGTCTGTTGCTGCGCGGCGGACTGGCCTTGGGAAACGTCTTGCGGCGCGGCTTGAGTCTCAGACTCCGCAAGATCGACATTTTCGGCGCCGGACTTGCGGGCGCCGGTCTTCACAGCCTCATCCTCAATGAACTCGTCCGAATTGAAAAGAAGCTCCGTGAATTCCAGAACGGCCGAAGGCTGACCGAACAAGGCGCCATCGAAACCCTTGAGTACGATCGAGGAACCGTCATCGAATACGAGGTTGAGATCTTCGCCCGTCTTGGTGAATTCCTGCACGATGGCCTTGGAGAAACTGAACACATATTTGTGCCCGGCCTCCATATCGACCGTATAAGACTGACCCGCTCCGGGGCGGTCCAGGGGAATGGAACCGGCATCTGCGACCACGATCGGCTGATCGCTTTGCTGCATGGCCTGCTGCTCTGAAGAAGAGTGAGAGTTGACTGTATTCGAACCGGCGCCTTGTGCACTGGTTACGGTTTCTGGGTTAGTCATCAGTATTACTCCTTGGAACTCAATAAGAAACTCAACCTAAGTTGTTATCACCGCTTGCCCGAAGGCTTTGTTAACGCTTTATTAACAGACTGCACTTCTTTACAGAATATAGACCGGAAAGTCAACGATTATGACAAAAGATCAGTCGCAACATGTATTTACATAATAAAAAGGTGTCGGCGCAATCATCCTTTGCCCTGTAACACTCCCCCTTTTATCGGAAAATAACCTCTAAAAGGACGATATTTTTGAGGAAAGCCATAGTTTTCCATAGATTTTGAGCTCAAAATTCAACCCGACAGCCCGCCCGCTCGAACGCACAAATCCATCCCTTTTCTTTCGGCTTAAAATTATTTCTCGATTCGCGCCTGATTTTCTGCCATGTTCAGCCGCGAATCGCACCGCCGATTCGCATGTATGGAAGCCCCGATTCGGCATCCAAAACAAAAAATCGTCCTGAAAAATCCCCCCATGAAAAAAATTATTACCCTTGGGATAAACTGTGGATAACCTGTGAGCGTTATCCACAAGCCCACGGCTACACTACACTGCCTTAAAATTTTATTTTAAAATAGGCGCTTGGGATAAAATTTTCATTCAAAAAATCTCTGGACTCAACCCCGATCCCAAGGCATCCTGAGAACATCTCCAGACGGTTCGAAGCAAGCGATTGCTTCTCCCCGGCCCGGAGATCGGGCGGATGGCTCCGCCCAGGGTTCTCGGAGCTACACCACGCAAGGTTTCGGCCTTATGCGGTGCCGGGGGCTCAAGAGGAAACGTAAGTGTTCCAGCCGGTCGGCGGCATCCAGCCTGTGGTCGCGCACATAAAAACGTTTGTAGGATCACCCCGCTTTGGTCTGGTTCGCGCTTGAGCGTATCTTCGAAATATCGTCGTTCTCGCGATGAGCGGCGGTGAGTGTTTGATCAACACGATAAATACGCGGGTGATGGGTTCATCCGCAGCTGCAGGAACGTTAAGGCGGCAAGCTACCGCGCGTGTTTCCGGCAATCTGATCTGGCTTACCTGCCTCCTTTACCTTGTGTAAAGCTCAGGCAGGATCATGCTCCCGAAAAGTCCCCGGTGTCCGGCCTTTCTCCAACCCCGTGTTGGGTGTTAGGCGGCGATGCCGGGGCGCTTTTCGTTTTGGGGGCAAGAAAATAGATCCGCAAAAGGGCCTAGCCGATCCGGCCCTTAAAATCCCATAAAAATACGGCGCCGCACCTTAAATGACCCTTGCAAACCGGACTCTTAAAGGATATTAAAACCGCCTGCCGGGGGCTCCCCCAATCAAAAGGCAGGCGTCACACACGCCCCTACACCAAAAGATAGTTTGAACTATGCCAAGGGATGGGGTTAGAATGTGACATAAATAAGGCATTTTTATTATCTATTTATAACATACATAAAAACGGGTGATTTTAGATTATGGCGTTACGCCTTGATTTATTGAAAGTTTTGATCGTGGAGGATGTGGCCCCGATGCGCCAGCTCCTCATGGCCCTCCTCACAACCCTTGGAATCGGCAATGTCATGTCCGCGCCCGACGGCGAACAAGGCTTCGAGGCCTTTTGCGCGGAAAAGCCGGATATCGTGATCACGGATTGGCACATGGAGCCGGTGGACGGCATCGCGTTGACCCGCCTCATACGGCTCTCTGACCGGTCGCCCAATAAAACAGCGCCGGTCATTATGTTGACGGGCTTCAGCTCCCTCGACCGCATCGAGGAATCACGGGATGCAGGCATAACCGAATACCTCTCAAAACCGTTTACGGCCGAAAAGCTGGTCAAAAGAATTAGTCATGTCATTGAAAATCCAAGAGACTTCATCATGACCAGTACTTATTTCGGGCCGGACCGCCGTCGCCGGACGCTCTCAGGCTTCTCCGGACCGTATCGACGGGCCTCGGATGAGATGAATTTTGTGTTAGTGGGTTAAATAAAAAAGACAAAATACTGATCAATAAGGAATAAAAGTGCGAAACAAACCCAAAAGCGGACAAGTCGTCATATTAAAGGCCAACTTCGCGCTGCGGATGAAGATCGGCAAGGGCGGAATCGCACCCAAAGTGCTGCTCGCCTGCCGCCGCGTGATGGAGGAAAATGCCTTCGACTTCGCCCCCATGGCCCGCGATATTTTAAAAACGATACTGTCTGAAATAGAAAGAATGCGGGCGAATAAGCGCTCCCACGATGAGGCGTTAAACGCGCTGCGGATACAGGTCATGCAATTCAAGGCCAACGCCGCGACCTTCCGCTACCCTCTGCTCTCCGAAATCGCGCACAAGCTTCTGGATTTTCTCGACCAGATCGACCAACTCGACGCGCCGGTGATCGAAATCGTGCTGGCATTTCACGACACCGCTGAAAAACTTCTGGTCCGCCGCGACGAAAACCGCACGGACTCGCGCACCCGCAAAATTCCCGAGGAATTTGAAAGGGCGTTCGAACGCTACTGGAAACGCAAAACCGCCCCGGCATCGTGACGCATACATGCGTATGATAATCCAACTTATGCGGGAATAACTGAAAATTCCTCTCACCCGATGCCTGCCCCTGAATGCCCCCGCATGCTAATATACCAAAGTATTAATATTGCGGATTCCTTATAGACACTCATGCCCCTGAAACTCGAGCGCCTCAGTATGCTGATCGTTGAGGATACAGAACCGATGCGCGACCTGATCGCGGCGGTTTTGGGCCGCTGCGGCGTGGGTAAAATCCTGCAGGCGTCCGACGGCGACGAGGCCTTTGGCGTCTTTTGCAAACACAACCCCGATATCGTGATTACGGATTGGCACATGCCCGCCGCCGACGGCCTCGACCTCGTGACCAAAATCCGCTGGACCAACGAATCGCCAAACCGCATGGCCCCCGTGATCATGCTGACCGGATACGGCGCAGAGCAACGCGTCACCGCCTCCCGCGACACGGGCGTCACGGAATTTCTGACGAAGCCTTTCCGCGCCGAGGATCTGATCAGCCGCATCCTCCATGTCATCCGCGCCCCGCGCGACTTCATCCTCAACGCCACCTATTTCGGGCCGGACCGTCGAAGAAACAGAAAACGCACCTATAACGGCCCCCTCCGGCGAACCTCAGACAACACACAGACATGACAGCGAACCAAAACCCCAAAGTCCGCATTTTCCGGGCCTCCTATGAATTGCGCGCCCGCATCGGCGTCGGCCCGGTGCCGGAGGAGACGCTGATCGACTGCCAGCAGATGATCGACAAGAACGAGTTCGACTTTACCCCCCTCGCCCGCGAATTTCTGGAGAATCTAAGCCGCACGATCAGGAAGGCCCGCACGAAAGAAATCTCCGAAAACGAAGCCCTGCATCGCATGACCGAAATCGTGATGCAGCTCAAGGCCAATGCCTCCACCTTTCATTATCGTCTGGTCGGCAACCTGGCGCAGGTTATGCTGGGCTTTCTCGAAAGTCTGACCCATATCGATGCCAACGCCGTCGAAATCGTCGAAGCGCACCAGAAGACGCTTCTGGCCATTATCGAAAAACGCATGACCGGCGATGGCGGACCCTACGGGCGGCAGCTGCAACAGGAGCTGATCCAGGCCTGCGAACGCTATAGCCGCAGCAGCGAGAAAAAATAAAAGCCGCACATTGACTGCGCGGCTTCCGCAAATTCCGGTAAAAAATACGCCTAGAATTTCAAACGCTTGACGCTTTCGATCTGCGGCAACGCGGCGACCTGCTCGAACAGCTCATCCGACAAAGGCGCATCAAGCGAGACCAGACAGACGGCCGTTTCACCGGCCTTGACCCGGCCCAGCCGGAAATCCGCGATATTCTGGCCGCCATTGGCCAGAATGGTGCCAAGCCCGCCAATCAGGCCCGGCTGGTCCTTGTTACGGATGAACAGCATATGCGTCGTCAAGGCAGCCTCGACCGGAACGCCTTCGATATTCACGATGCGTGGCTCCTTACCCGTAAACAAAGTTCCGGTAATATTGCGCGTGCGCTTGCTGGTCCGGACGATCAGGTTGATCATCGAGCGCCAGTTGCGGCTGTTCTTATCATAGCTTTGCTTGATCTTGATACCGCGCGCCTCGGCAACCTTGAGCGCGTTGACCATATTGATGCTCTCCGTCTGCGCCCCCAGAAGATGCGCGATGATGACCGAGGTGATCGGGTCGGTGTTGATATCCGTCACAGTCCCCTCATACTCAATATCGATGCTCTCAATGGCGTGCTCCGTGATCTGCCCGGCGAACTCGCCCAGCTGCGCCCCCAGCCCCAGATAGGGCTTGAGCCGCGGCGCGTCTTCCGCCGAAATCGACGGCATGTTGAGCGCGTTCGTGACCGCGCCATTCATAAGGTAATCCGCCATCTGCTCGGCGACCTGCAACGCCACGTTGACCTGCGCCTCGGTCGTGGACGCGCCCAGATGCGGGGTGCAAATCAGCTTCGGGTGGTTGAACAGAATATTCTCCTTCGCCGGTTCGACCTCGAACACGTCCAGCCCCGCCCCGGCCACCTTGCCGGAATCCAGTGCCTCCTTGAGGTCTTCCTCGACGATCAGCCCGCCGCGCGCACAGTTGATGATATAAACGCCGTCCTTCATCTGTGCGATCGTGTCTTTGTTGATCATGTGCGAGGTCTTGTCGTTCTTCGGCACGTGGATCGTGATGAAGTCGGAATATTTATAGATATCCTCAAGCTCAACCTTCTCGACCCCGATATCCTGCGCCCGCTCCACCGTCAGGAACGGGTCAAACGCGATAACCTTCATCTTGAGGCCCAGCGCCCGGTCGGCCACGATGGAGCCGATATTCCCGCACCCGATGACACCCAGCGTCTTGTTGTAAAGCTCGGTACCCATGAATTTGCTCTTTTCCCACTTCCCGGCGTGCGTGCTGGCGTTCGCCTGCGGAATCTGCCGCGCGAGGGAAAACATCATGGCGATGGCATGTTCGGCCGTGGTGATGGAATTGCCGAACGGCGTGTTCATGACCACGATCCCGGCATTTGTGGCAACCGGAATATCGACGTTATCGACCCCGATCCCGGCCCGGCCGATGACCTTGAGGTTCTTGGCCGCCGCGATCATGGCCGCGTTCACCTTGGTTTCGCTGCGGATCGCCAGACCGTCATACTGGTCGATGATGGCGAGTTGCTCCTCGGGCTTGAGGCCCGGCTTGAAATCGACCTCGACTCCGGCTTTCTTGAAAATCTCGATGGCAAGGGGGTCCAGCTTATCGCTGATGAGAACTTTGGGCATCCTATGACTCCTATTTTGTCTTGTTAGGAAAACAGGCGCCCAGAACTATGGGAGTTTCAATAAGAAGTAAAGAAAATAATGAGGCCTACTCCTCAAGGTAATCCAGATCGGTCCCGAACGTCTCCTTGAGGCTGGCCAGCGCGATAAACGCCAGAACCAGCATCAGCATGACCACGCTCAAGCCCGCCAGACTGACGCCCAGAGCGCCCTTGAGCGACTGGAAAATCAGGGTGCTGAGGATCACCGAACCCCGCACCATATTGGGAATGCTGGTCGCCGCCGTGGCGCGGATATTGGTGCCGAACTGCTCCGCCCCCATCTGCACGAACATCGCCCAGTATCCCGTGCCGATCCCGAGCAGCAGGCAAAGCCCGTAATAGGCCTCCAGCGAGTGATGCGGCCCCCAGACATAAACGCAGGAAAACACCGCCGTGAGGCACAGAAATATCCCCACAGCCTTCTTCCGGCTGCGCAGCAATTGGCTGAGAAGGCCGCTCAGCATATCCCCGATCACCAGCCCGACATAGCAGAACAGCACGGCATTCCCGGCCGTCGGCAACTCGCCCTTCATCCCGAAATCCTTGGCGAATTCCGGCGTGAAGGTGATGAACAGCCCCACGACCGCCCACAGCGGCATACCCACGACGATGACCGCAATATATTTTTTCAGCGAGGCGGGCCGCAGCAACATGAGCGGGTTTCCGGGCTTAAGCAGTTTACGGCCCTCCGCGCCCTGCTTACTCATCATCTCGAACATCGCGGATTCCCGCACCTGCAAGCGCAGCACAAGCAGAGCCAGCCCCATCAGCCCGCCGATGATATAGGCCGTGCGCCAATCGGTGATCTCGGCGATGACCGCAGCAAAAACAGCGCCCGCCACGCCGATGGAGGCGATGAAGGTCGTGCCTAGCCCGCGCAGATGCCGGGGCAGCAATTCCGACGCCAGCGTCACGCCCGCGCCAAGCTCCCCGGCCAGCCCGACCCCGGCGATAAACCGCAGGATCGCATATTGCTCCACGCTGGTGACAAACCCGTTCAGGATATTGGCGATGGAATACATCAGGATCGAGCCGAACAGCACCGAAACCCGGCCCATCCGGTCGCCCCACACGCCCCACAGCAAACCGCCGACCAGAAGGCCCGCCATCTGGGTATTGAGAAGGAAAATCCCGCTCTCCAGAAGCTCGGCCTCGTCCGTAATCCCGAGGCTGATCAGGCTTTTAACCCGGACGATATTGAACAGCAGCAGATCAAAGATATCGACGAAATACCCCAGTGTCGCCACTAGGATGGTCATCATGGTCGCCCGCTCGATCTCGTATTTTTTCTCAAGCGAGGAGAGCATGGTCTTTAGGCCGCCTTTTGCGCCTGCGCATCGGCCTTGGCCTTGGCAAAGGACCATTCGATCCACGGGATCAACGCCTCAACGTCCGCCGTCTCAACGGTCGCACCGCACCAGATTCGCAAGCCTGCCGGCGCATCGCGGTACCCGGCAATGTCGTATCCCGCGCCCTCTTTTTCCAGAAGCTTCGTCATCGCCTTGATGAACGGCTCCTTGTCGGCATCGGGCAGCGCGGCGAACCACGCATCTGTGATCTTGAGGCACACCGAGGTCTTGGAACTTGTTTCCGGTTTTTGCGCCAGAAATTCGATCCAGCCCGTTTTGCTGACCCATTGCTCGATAACCTTATAATTATCGTCCGTCCGCTTCAGCGTACCCTTGAGGCCGCCGATCGTCTTGACCCAGCGCAGCGCGTCAAGACAGTCCTCGACCGCCATCATGGAGGGCGTGTTGATCGTCGCGCCCTCGAAGATGCCCTCGTTCAGCTTGCCCTTGGCGGTCATACGGAAAATCTTCGGCAGCGGACGGTCGGGCGTATAGCTCTCAAGACGCGCCACCGCGCGGGGCGAGAGAACCAGCATCCCGTGCGCACCCTCGCCGCCCAGAACCTTCTGCCAGCTCCACGTGACGACATCCAGCTTCTCCCACGGCATATCGTAAGCGAACACCGCCGAGGTCGCATCGCAGAAGCTCAACCCCTCGCGCTTTGCGCTGATCCACTCGCCATTCGGAACCCGCACGCCCGAAGTCGTGCCGTTCCAGACGAAAACCGTGTCCCGCGCCGGATCGGCCTGCGAGAGATCGGGAATACCGCCGTAAGGCGCTTCGAACGTGCGCACATCGGAAATCTTGAGCTGTCCGGTCACGTCCTTCAGCCAGTCGGTCGAAAACGCCTCCCAAGCGAAAACATCGACCCCGCGCACACCCAGCATTGACCAGAGCGCCATTTCGAAAGCCCCCGTATCGGAAGCCGGAACGATCCCCACCCGGTAATCGGCAGGGATACCCAGAATCTCCTTATGAAGGTCGATGACCTCCTTCAGCTTCGCCTTGAGTGGCCCCGCCCGGTGCGAACGGCCCAGCATTGCGCCCTCAAGCGCGGAAAAGCTCCAGCCGGGACGCTTGGCGCACGGGCCGGACGAAAAATTCGGGTTGTTGGGTTTGCGTTGGGGTTTTTCCATGATTTCACTCTCCGGGCAATCCCGCCCGTATCCTTATAAAGGCTCGATAATAAAAATGGTTTGGGATGGACAATCTTCCGCACAAGCGTTAAGGAATTTCTGACGCTCTGGCAAGTGTTTTTAGAAAGCGGCAGCGTCAAGAGAACCGGAAATGACCCATATACTGACCCTCGTAGCCTCGCAAGGCAACCCGCCCGTCACCGACCGCCACTTCAAGGACGCAGCTGCGATCCTCGAAAATTACAACGTCAAGCCAACCGCCAAACCGCACTGGCTGGATAAGGGCAAGGCCGGAGAAATGACGCTGTCCGAAGGCCCGCAAAGCGCCCTGATCGCACACCTGCGCGACGAATTCGCAACCGACAAAATCGACTTTTTTATCACCCCGTCCAAAAACCGCCAGAAGAAACTCCTCCTCGCCGACATGGACTCGACCATCGCCAGCACCGAAACGCTTGACGAACTCGCCGCCTTCGCAGGCATCAAGGACAAGATCGCGGCCATCACGGCTCTGGCTATGGAGGGTAAGCTCGATTTCCACGCGGCCCTGCGCGAGCGGGTTGGGCTGCTCAAGGACCTCCCTCTCTCCGCTCTGCATGAAACGCTGGCGCAAACCGAACTCAACCCCGGCGCAGAAACCTTCGCCCCCACGATGCGCGCGCAGGGTCACACCTGTGTTCTGGTCTCTGGCGGTTTCACCTTCTTCACCGAAGCCATCGCCGAAAAAAGCGGCTTTGAATTCCATCATGGAAATATTCTGGAAATAGAAAACGACAAACTGACCGGAAAAGTGCGCGAACCGATCCTCGATAAATTCGCCAAAGTCGCCTTTCTCGACGAATACACGAAAAAACTCGGCCTGACCCCCGAAGACTGCCTGACCATCGGCGACGGCGCCAACGACATCCCCATGCTCAAAAAAGCGGGCCTCGGCATCGGCTACCGTCCGAAAAATGCGGTTCTTGATGCAGTAAGCAACGCGATCCTCTATGGCGATCTCACCGCAGCCCTCTATGCGCAGGGCTATTCATCCAAATATTTCAAACGCCACTGAAAAGGCGGTTTTCCTTTAATTTCTCTTTTGTTAAAGTGACATTAACCTTGTAACAATAAGGTAAGCTTGGCGCGGTCTGAAAGCTGCGGCCTGATAACCTGAAAACGGAACCGGAACGGGCGTTATGACTGAAAAATGGGATTATCTGGTATCGGAAGAACAGCTCGAAGATCTGATCCGTAATTACTGTAACGATTTTACGGCTCTGGCCCGCGCCGGACGCTATCCACCCATCACGGGCCGGGATGCGGAAATCGATGACTGCATCCTGATTCTTTTGCAGCGCGGACGTAAAAACTGTTGTTTTCTGGCGCCCGCAGGGGTCGGTAAAACCGCAGCCGTCGTCGGTCTCGCGCAGCGCGTCGTGGCGGATCAGGTACCCGACTACCTTAAGAACGCCCGCGTTCTGGAGGTCGATCTGGCCCGTATGGCTTCGGGAACATCAAGCCGCGCGGAGTTTCAGGCGCGCCTGATGCCTTTCTGCAAGGGTGTCGCCGAGCGATACCACGATCCGAACAAGCCGCGTTACATCCTCTTTCTTGACGAGATCCACCAGATCATGCCGAGCTGCGTGGGCTCTTCCTACGCCGGGATGTCCGACACGATGAAGCCCTACCTGACCGCCGGAGATCTTCTGGTTCTGGGCGCAACGACGCTCGACGAATACCGGCATTATGTCGAACTCGACCCCGCACTCGATCGACGTTTCCAAAAGGTCTTCCTGAAAATCCCGAATTCAGACGAAACATACCACATTCTCAAGGGTCTGCGCCCGGCCCATGAAAAGCACCACCGCGTCAAGGTGCCCGAAAACCTTCTGATGTTGATCGTGAGGCTGACGGACGAGCACATGCGCAAACGTAACCAGCCTGACAAATCCATCATCACGCTGGACGCGGCGATGGCCTTCCACGTTCGTGAACACGGCGTGGATTCCGAACTGAACGTGGAATCGATCTATCACATGGTCGGGCGCGAGACAAAGCTCAACAAGCACGCGCTTCATGACGAGAAAAAGCTCGAAGAGATATTCCGTCGCGTGGATATCCTTGAGGGACGGATTCAGGACGAAAGCAAAAAACAATTCACAGTCTACGACCCGGCTGCCAAGCTCAAGGACGTAGAAATGGATCAATCCTACCAAAGACAGGTGGAGCGCGAAAAAGCCGCAGAACAGGCGCTTCTAGCAGAGTCTCTAAAGGCACAAGACGACAAAATCGGCAAAAAACCTGAGACTGACAACAAAATCGCAGAACTGGCCGCCAAACTTGAGAAGAAACTCGAAGAAGTCGTCGAGAAGAAACTTGAAGAAAAGGCCTAAGAAAAAGAAAAACAGCGGGACATGGGCTAAATCTTGGCCGGCCTCTATTCGAGAGGCTAGCGGCGCGCAGCATAAATCTTATACCCCTCGCCCTCATAAAGCCGCTCGCCCGAGGCATAAAGCTCGCGCAGGAGATCCTCATACGGCAAATGCCGGTTGGCCACCATAAAAAGCCGCCCTCCGGGCCTGAGCGCCGCATGAGCCGCAGCAATAAACCCGCGCCCAAGATCGGTTTTCGTCGCACGACCTTCATGAAAAGGCGGATTCATGACCACCGCATCAAGATTATGCAGAGCCTTGACCGAGGTTGAAAGATCCTCCCAAACAAACCGCTTGCGAACCGAAAACGACGACAAATTGCGCTCGCACATCGCAAGGGCTCGGTAATCCGCATCAGCGCAGACAATCTCCTGCACGGATGGGTTACGCTTGAGTACGGCATGCGACAGATAACCGTACCCGCAACCAAAATCCCCGCACACACCTTCTATATCCTGCGGCATAAACTTCGCAAGCAGCTCCGACCCGCGATCGATCCGGTCCCATGCGAACAATCCCGGAAGCGAATAAAAATCTCCTTCCGCTATAGGCTGTGGGCCGCCTGCGGAAAGTGCCTCTGAGAGAATATTGTCTTTCGCCCGCTCGCAAATCCCATAAGCCGCCCGGGCGCGGTTCTTCGATATTTGCTGCACCTTCTCTATGCCGAATTCCTGCAACATGCCAACAAGCCGCTGCCCGCCCGCCTTGTTATCCGCTGCGCACAAAATCATTCCGCCGGGCCTGAGCATAGACAAGGCCTGTGCCATGATCCGCCGTCCCTCGGCCATATTTTTAGGAATGAGCACAAGCGCAAGATCGAACCTGCCCGGCGATTGAGTATCCGAAATTTCAGGAACCGCGCTGAAGCCCGCGCGACGCAGTACAGTTTCATAGGGCTTAAAAGGCTGCTCAAGAACAAGCATTCCCGAACCGAAAGACCGCAGCGTCGGATGGAAACGCGCCCCAAAAAAAACGGTCTTCAGGCCATATAGCGAATCGCCGCAGGCTTGACCTGCTGCGGCAAAAAGTGTCTCGATCACGGCGTCCAAGATCCAATCCCCCTATAACGGAAGAAGCCTATTGCGGACCGCGCCTGCAACAGGCTTCCCGAACCGGGCAAAGACTAGACCAGAACGCTTTGATCGGCAACCAGGTTGCCGTGGTCGATCATTTTTTGCAGCGTGGTGTTGAGTCCGTCCTCGAACACGGCAATCGTCACGAACTTGCCGCCCTTGTCGCCGTCCGCGTTGATCATAAGCTCCGTGGAGCCGCACTTGTTCACCAGCTTTACGAAATTCGAAAGCTTGTCAAAGAACGGGTCGTACCCCTCAAGAATGTCCGTGATATTAAGGATATCCCCGCCGCGCCCGGCCTTGAAGTCCTGAATGACATCGACATGCTTGTCGAACGTATCGAACGCGAACGTGTCAACACCAGCGCCTCCATAAGCAATATCCTTTCCTTTGCCGATCACAAGGATGTCATTACCGGCCGAAGACCACAGCACGTCGTTCCCCTCACCGCCGATCAGCATGACATCACCATAATTGTACTGCTTGCTGGTCAGGTCGATAATATCGTTGCCTTTGCCGCCATCGATGATCTCGATGCCCGAAATACGTGGGCCGACCGTGCCATCGGGCCGGAGGCTGAACGAATCGTCGAGGAAGAGCGCATCGTTGCCGTTGCCAAGCACCAGCCGGTCCTCGCCGTCTCCGCCCTCGAACTGGTCATAGGAGCGGCTGTAGCCTTTGATGCTGACGAAATCGTTCGTGCCCTTATGCCCGACCGAACCGACATTCTTCGCGCCATAACCGCCGCTCCAGACGGCGTCGGCATGATAATGCAACGTATCGTTTCCATCGCCGCCACTCAGCAGATCCGCGCCCCTGCCGCCGCGCAGCACATCATCGCCCGCGCCGCCGTAGAGAAGATCATTCTCCTTCCCGCCGTGCAATACATCATGGCCTGAACCGCCATAAAGCATATCAAGGCCCCCCTGACCGTAAAGCACGTCATCGCCGTCCCCGCCATGCAGCATATCGTTACCTTTGCTGCCGTAGAGAACGTCGTTACCGGCATCGCCGTGCAGGGTATCGTTGCCCTTACCGCCGCGCAGGATATCGTCGCCATCCCCGCCGTGTAGAACATCGTCGCCCTTGCCGCCATGCAGGGTATCGTTGCCGCCCAGTCCGTTAACAACATCGTTACCGCCCAGAGCGTTGATCACGTCATCGCCCGCCGTACCATCCAGCACGTCGTCGCCCTGAGTAGGCGTACCCGTGACAGGCGGCGTAACGGTCCGCAGATCGAACGTCGAATTGTCGTCAAAGACCAACGTGTCGATCCCGCTGCCTGTCCCGACGAACTGGTTCTGGATCGTCACAACGCCCACAGCGCCCATCGTCATCACAAGATCGTTGCCGACAAAAGCGAAGCTGAGATCAGCCAGCGTCAGGCCGTTCGGAATACGGATAAAGTTGATTTCCGCATCGTCCGCCTCGATCACCGTATCGGCGCCCTCCCCGCCCACATAGGTGTCAGATCCTGCACCGCCGGTCAGAACATCATCGCCCAGCCCGCCATCAAGCGTGTCGTCGCCGTCCCCTCCGTTCAGCGTATCGTTGTCGCCCTCGCCGTAAAGCGTGTCGGCCCCGTCGCCTCCGTTTAGGGTATCGAGGCCCGCCCCGCCATGCAGCACATCATCCCCGGCATCACCGTTGAGAACGTCATCGCCACCGTCTCCATTGAGAACATCGGCATCATCGCCACCATGGAGCGTATCCGCACCATCCCCTCCGTTAAGGGTATCAAGGCCCGCCCCGCCATGCAGCACATCATCACCCGCATCACCATAAAGCGTATCGTCACCGCCATCCCCGTTCAGAACATCCGCGTCATCACCGCCAAACATCGTATCGCTACCATCGCCGCCGTTCAGGACATCAAGCCCCTCACCGCCATGCATCGTATCATCGCCTGCATCGCCGTTGAGAACGTCATGCCCGGCATCGCCGTAAAGCGTATCGCCGCCATCGCCGCCATGGAGCGTATCGTCCCCCTCAGCCCCATGCAGGGAGTCATTATTGGCCCCGCCATGCAAGGTATCGTCCCCGGCATCGCCGTTCAGAACATCGTCGCCGGCATCGCCGTGCAAGGTATCGTTGTCTTCCCCGCCATGAAGCGTGTCGTTGCCGTTACCGCCGATCAGCGTATCGTTTCCGGCCAGACCGTTCACGACGTCATCTCCGCCCAACGCGTCGATCACATCATCGCCCGGCGTGCCGTCCAGAACATCGTCGCCCTCCGTCGGCCCGACGGGCGGCGGCGTAATCGTGCGCAGATCGAAGGTCGAGTTGTCGCTGAAGATCAGGGTATCGATCCCGCTGCCGGTCCCGACGAACTGACCCTGGATAGTCACCACACCGACCACACCCATCGTCATGACCAGATCGTTGCCGACGATGCTAAAGGTCAAGTCGCCAAAGGTCAGAGGCGCCGGAACGCGGATGACATTAAGCTCGGTATCGTCGGCCTCGACGATAATATCATCGCCCGGACCGGCCATATACGTGTCGGAACCAGCCCCGCCAACAAGCAGATCGTTGCCCGTCCCGCCATCAATCGTATCGTCGCCGTCCCCGCCGAAAATGATGTCATTGTCGCCGCCACCGTTGAGATTGTCGTGGCCCGGCCCCCCGTCGAGGATATCATCCCCGTTATTCCCCTGGATAATATCGTTACCGACATTCGCCCAGATAACATCGTTGGCGTTCGCCCCGAAAATCTGCATATTGCCGAGCGAATAGGTCGTGCTGGCAAGAAAGATGACGTCATTCCCGTTCGAGGCGATGACCGTCTCGATATCGCCGAACACCTGATTGCCCAAGGAATCCTCAATATAAAGGATCGTATTGGCGGTCGTGAACAGCAGAGTATCGGGGTCCGCCGTACCGAAATAGCTCTGCAGGCTCTGGTTATAGTTGCCGTTAACGACGAAAATATCCCCGCTATAGGGGTTCACGAGGGTTACGCTGAGGGGCCCGACCGTGCCGTTGAAAATATAAGTTGCCATTTGATCCACACACACTTGTTTGATTTTTTTTTGAAGCGTCGCAGGTTCCCCGAAGGAAAAATGCAGGGAGGCGATTTACATATCGCATTTCCATAAACAATTTTGCGGGCAATTGGTTATTTTTTTCTTAAAATTTGAGGCTTTTTATAAACTTTTGTATAGGATCTGGTTATTCGTTCAATTTCAGTATGTTAAAGGTCAACACTAAAACCTCCTGTAAACCTCCATAGTTCAAAGGCCTCGTAAAAACGCACTAAAAATGAATGAAAAATCAGGCGAACTGAACGCCCCGCCGCCAACACATAACCGGACGGCCTAACAGAGCCTCAAAACGCTCAATTTCAGGAACGAGACGAATCGAAAGCCATTCGTGATCTTCGCGAGTCATTTGGACCCGCTGCGCATCGAAAATCTCCGGCCCGAAGAGCAGACGCCTCAATTCCAGACGTCGGGCTAAACGAACGGGCCAGGCAAAACCCGCAGAGAGCAAACGATCTTCATACCGCCCAAAGGCACGGGCAAGTGCCGGAAACCGTGCTACATCCGTTACGTTATAGGCGCCCGCAAACCCCTCGGCGGGTGCAATGTAATCCAACCCCAGCGCTGCACAGAGTTTTTGGACATAAGCCGGCTGATCGGTTTCAAGCTCTTCCTGAAATAACAGCCTGATACGCTCAGGTGCATAATACCTGTACCAGCGCTCCAAATGCTGGGCGTACCGGCTGCTGTTGAGTATTTGCGGGGCCTGCTCCACGGCGTCTGCAAGCCCGCCCCAGACGATGCCATATCGCCTTAAATGCAGATACTGGGAATAGGCACGCTCAACAGGATGCCTAAGCGGGCAAATCAGCTTCACCTCCGGCCCTAGAAACCCATGAACACGAAGCGGCGCATCTTCATGATCGAAGATCGTCGTCGTGACTTCCATCAATATCTTGTGATCGGAACGTATCGAAAAATGTTCCTTGTAGAACGCCCCGCCCCGCCCGTTATGCCGGTCGAAGAAAAAGGTTTCCTTCACCCCGGCGGGCAAACACACATCGCCCCGAAACCTTAAATACCGCTCAATCCAGCTTGCCCCGGCCCGCTGCGGCCCGATAGCCAGAGCAAAAGGCAAGTCGAAAAAACTGCGGCCCTGTAATGCATCGCTCACAATAACGTCATCCGAATATCATATTGCGGGTCGTCACGGCCCGAAAATAAAAGCTAAAAACTAAAGTATAATAAGAACTTATATCTCTATGATCAGCCTATTGCTTTCGGGAGAAAAACACAACATAACTCTGGGCAAACCCCGGCATTTCCGTTAAAACCACTCTCCATGAAACCGACCGCAAAGCCCTCCCCGCGCGACCCGAAAGGAAACCTGACCGAGGGGTCGGTGCGCGATCATCTGGTTCGCCTCAGCGTTCCGATGATCTGGGGCATCGCAGCAATTATCAGTTTCCAGCTGGTCGACACATACTTCATAGCCAAACTCGGCAAAACCGAGCTGACAGCCATAAGCTTCACCTTTCCCGTCACCTACTTCATTTTCAGCTTCACAATGGGCTTCGGAATTGCCATGGCCTCCATCGCCTCCCGTATGATCGGGGAAGGCCGGCACGAGGATGTAAAGCGTGTCTCGACCCACGGCCTTCTGCTGGTCGCGCTCGTAGCGGGTTTGGTGACGATTGTCGGACTCTGGCTCCATGATCCGGTTTTTGCCGCTTTAGGGGCAACGCCGGAAACCATCGTCCTGATCCGCGAATACATGATCATCTGGTTCGCCGGAAATGCCTTCGTGACTCTGCCGCTGGTCGGCAACGCCGCCATCCGCGCCACGGGCGACACCTTCTCTCCGGCCATGATCATGTGCTTGGCGGCGGGCATTAACGTGATTCTCGACCCGCTCCTGATCTTCGGCGGCTTGGGAATACCGGCGATGGGCATGCAGGGCGCGGCGCTGGCGACCGTTTTTGGAAATTCCTGCGCGATGCTGGCGGGCCTCTACATCATGACGCAAAAAGACCTCCTTCTGCCCCTCTCGAACCTGCATTTTGATAAGTTCAAGGACTCCATGCGCCGCCTTTTGGTCATTGCCCTCCCCGTCGGCTTGACGAACGGCATTGGCCCCCTCGTAAACGGCGCCATCGTCGGCATGCTGGCCCTTCAGGGCGAAGCGGCCGTCGCCGCCTTCGGTGTGGCCACGCGGGTAGAGGCCTTCGCGTTCATCATCCTGATGGCGCTATCCATCGGCATGGCGCCGATCATCGGCCAGAACTGGGGCGCCGGAAAACCTGCCCGCGCGCTCGAAGCCATCCGCCTGACCCTCTCTTTCAACATCGTCTGGTCAGTCTCGATTGCGATCATGCTGATGATCTTCGCCCGCCCGATCGCCGCGCTCTTTTCGTCGGACGAGGACATCATAGGCCTGACCGTGCTATTCTTCTGGCTGGTGCCGATATCCTACGTCTTCAGCAATCTGGTCAACGGCTGGTGCTCGGTCTTCAACGCCATCGGCAAACCCCAGCGGTCCTTTTCCATGATCATCCTGAAGATGATCGTGCTGACCCTGCCTTGCGCCTGGATCGGCGGCATGCTGATGGGCACGTATGGAATCTTCCTTGCGATAGCCGCCGTGAACACGGCCTGCGGGCTCGCGGTGCATTTCTGGAGCTGGAACACCTTCACCCGCCGGGACTCGGTCTTGCTGGCCTCCAGAGCCGCCGCCTAGGCTTAAGGCTTCAGGGACCGTCCTCAACCTCAGGCACAGCATCCGGCTCAACCTCGGCCTCAGGATCGGCCATAATCTCGGTAGTCGCGCTGTCCAGAGCCGCCGCCCCCTCCTCAACCAGCGTATTGAGAAGTTTCTGCGCCTCGTTGAGATCCTTGTTGATCTTCTTGTTCACGTTCTTCTTGAAAACATCATACGTGCTGACCCCGAGCGTATTGAGCGTTTCAAGGGTCATCCCCTTCAGAAGCTCCGCCTGGTTGGCCATCAGATGAAAGGGCGAAACCGTCTCCTGTGCAATCTTCGCAATCGCCTGCGGAATTGTGATGCCGTTCTCTTGCGTGCCGATATCGCGCACAAAAACATCGTTCGCGCCCAGCGCACCGATCGTGGTCGGCACTAAAGTCACAACGGGTTGCAGAACAGGCTTTTCATAAGTAATCGTGCGAACGATAACCCTCACTTTGTCATGCTTGCCGTCCGGCTTGATATTGCGGACATTCTGCGCGGTCTGCTTTTTGAGGTCGTGGAGGTTCGTGCTGCCCGAATTCATCTCAAGAAAAACCTTGAACCCCTTCACGGTTACGAGATTGAACGTCACGCGCTCCAGTTCGAACGTATCGACGTTAATCTCGACCGAATCCGCAGTCGCCGCATGCGGCCCCTTATACCCCGCCGGGTTGGCGATTTTGATGTCTTTAAGTTTGACCAGCTTCTTCTCGACCAGAACATCCATCTCGCCGATCGTGACAGGAACACCGAGCGTCTTGGAGGCGATATCCTCGATATAGGCTTTGTTGATGCGGTCGGCCTGCATATAGGCGCTAATGGCGAACAAAACGAACAGAACGACCGCCGCAGCAAAAATATAACGGGCCACTTTGGCGGCTTTAACGACGGCGGACATGAGCTTCTCCCTGATATCTCTGTAATCAAGGCAATATTGCCGTTCTGCGCGGCCTTCTGTCAATCGCCGCCGTTCGCGCGGATGGCCCGCCACTTGGCAACATTACGATTATGCTCCTCAAGGGTCGCAGCAAAAACATGCCCCCCGGTCCCGTCCGCAACAAAATAAAGAAACTCGTGCCGCTCGGGATTCAAGACCGCCTCAATCGACGCCCGACCCGGATTGGCGATCGGCCCCGGCGGCAATCCCGAATAAACATAGGTATTATAGGGGGAGTCGAACGCGAGATCCTTCTTAAGCAAACGCCGCCCCAGAGGCCCCTGCCCCTCATTCTGGTGCTCACCGAGATTCAAGGCATAAATCACCGTCGGATCGCTCTGCAAGGGCATCCCGCGGTTCAGGCGGTTAATAAACACCCCCGCCACACGCGCCCGCTCTTCCTTCTGCCCGGTCTCCTTCTCAACGATGGAGGCCAGTGTGAGAACCTCGACCTTGTTTTTCAGTGGCAGATCCGCCGCGCGACTATCCCAAAGCTCTGCAAACACTTGATCCATAGCCTGTTCCATGCGCTTTAGGATGTCGGCTGTACTCTCCTCGCGGGTATAGCTATAGGTTTCTGGCAGATAGATCCCCTCAGCGTTCATGGGGGCTTCAACCTGCTTCAGGTCGCCTTTTTCAGCAAGAGCCATCCGAATTTCGTGGTTGGTCAGCCCCTCGCGCAACGTGACCTTCCGCTGCACCGTCTTACCCGATTCAAACAGGTTCAAAAGCTCGCGGATCGAAGCGTGAGCAGGCAGTTCATATTCTCCGGCCTTAAGGCGCGAAGCTTGCCCCGTATATCGCCCGGCAAGCCGGAAAAGCAAGGGATGTTCAACAGCGCCGATGTATGAGAGCTGCTCCGCAATCCCGGTAATGCTGGACCCCGGTGCGATAATGATTTCGACCGGCTTGTCGAACGCGCCGGGCTTGTTGATTTCCTGAGCCGCCCAGTAAAATCCGGCCCCGCCAAGCACCAGACCGGCGGTCAGCAAAAAGAAAAACAAACCCAGAAAGATTTTGACGACCTTCATTGTTTTGAACCTGAAACCCCGCCACACGTCGGGGAAAAAAACAAGGCGGATCAGACCGCTCTAAGAATAAGGCTGGCGTTCGTCCCGCCGAAACCGAACGAATTAGACAGCGCCGTGCGGACTTTTTTCTCTTTCGCGACCTTCGGCACAAGATCGATCCCTGAGCAATCTTCCGAAGGATTTTCAAGATTGAGTGTGGGCGGCAAAACCCCCGTCTCGATCGCCTTGGTGGAATAAATCGCCTCGACCGCCCCCGCCGCGCCCAGCAAATGCCCGATGGCGGACTTGGTGGACGACATGGAAAGCGCGGGCAAAGTGTTGGCGAACAAACGCTTGACCGCGCCGTGCTCGATCCCGTCACCGACAGGCGTGGACGTACCGTGCGCGTTGATGTAGTCGATATCCTCCGGGTTCAGCCCCGCGCGTTTAAGGGCCGCCTTCATGGCACGGAACCCGCCATTGCCGTCTTCCGGCGGGGAGGTAATGTGGTAAGCATCGCCCGAAAGCCCGTACCCGATCACTTCCGCGTAAATTTTTGCGCCGCGCTTCTTGGCATGCTCGTATTCTTCCAGCACGACGATCCCGGCCCCCTCGCCGATCACAAACCCGTCGCGGTCCTTGTCCCACGGGCGCGAAGCCTCGGCGGGACGGTCGTTATACCCGGTGGAAAGCGCCCGCGCGGCGGCGAAACCGGCCACACCTAGGCGGCACACTGCGCCCTCCGCGCCGCCCGCAATCATCACGTCCGCATCATCCAGCGCCACAAGACGCGCCGCATCGCCAATCGCATGCGTCCCCGTCGAACAGGCCGTCACGACTGAATGGTTGGGTCCCCGGAATCCGTGTTTGATGGAGATATGCCCACTGGTCAGGTTGATCAGTGCGGCCGGAACGAAGAATGGCGAGATCCGGCGCGGTCCCTTCTCCTGCAGCAAAAGCGAAGTATTGTAAATCTCGTCCAGCCCGCCGATCCCTGAACCGACCAAAACCCCGGTGCGGTCCAGATATTCTTCCTCGGTGGGCTGCCAGCCGGAATCCTCAATCGCCTCCTGCGCGGCGGCCAGCGCGTAGGTGATAAACACGTCGATCTTGCGCTGGTCCTTCGGCGGCACGAACAGATCAGGATTGAAAGCCCCGTCCGTCGGTGTCGGGCTGTCGGTGCGTGGAATGATCCCGGCAATCTGGGAGGTGATATCGGAAACTTCGAAATGTTCGATTTTACGGATTCCGCTTTTGCCAGAGGTAATCGATGCCCAGTTATGCCCCACCCCGAACCCGAGGGGAGTAACCATGCCCATACCCGTTATGACAACGCGTCTCATGACTGATGTAATGAACCTGTAAGAACCGGAAAAAACATGGCGCGTCTGAGAGTCATCACAGACACGCCATGTTATGAAACTTTAATCGCCGGATTTTTCCTTGATGAACTTCACGGCATCACCGACGGTCTGGATATCCTTACCAGCGTCATCAGGAATTTCGATGCTGAATTCCTCTTCAAAAGCCATGACAAGCTCAACCGTGTCCAGCGAGTCTGCGCCCAGATCGTCAATAAAGCTGGCGCCTTCGACAACTTTGCTCTCATCGACACCCAGATGCTCAACAACGATCTTCTTCACGCGATCGGCAATATCACTCATCTTCATTCCCTATGCTTTAGTTTGAAACAAAACTCTTATAAACAACGACGCCGGACATTTCCAGCCTCATTTGCGAACCGCAAAGCATTAGCACAAGACCGCGAACCCGAGAAGTCAAAAACAGGTCATCCGCGAGTCCTGTGGATAAATTCCGTGTCACGGCAAGAGTCACGCCAGAATCAGAAATCTTTTTGTTTTAGTGTTGACTTAATTAAGTATAGTCTTTAATATAAGGACACGGATAAGTTTTCCGCCCTCGCCGACCCGACGCGCCGCCGCATCATGGAGATGCTGGCCGCGAATCGCACCCTTTCGGCATCGGACATCAGCCGGCACTTTGACTCCACCCCCTCCGCCATATCCCAGCATCTTAAAGTCTTGCGCGAAGCCGAACTGGTGCAGATGGAAAAAAGGGCGCAGCAGCGCATTTACTCGATCAACATGGCGGAGATTGAAGAAATGGAACAATGGCTGGCCCGTATGCGGAGCTTCTGGAACGCCCGCTTCGACGCGCTTGAGGCTCTGCTCAAGGCCGACGACGAGAAAAATAATACCCGGAATAAAAAAACCTGAACAAAAAACGAAAAGGACTCTAGAGCCATGACCAAAACGGCGAAAACCAAACCTGTAAAAGACGAAGAGGCCTTTGGCGTCATCATCGCCCCGGGAACAATCCGGTTCACGCGCCTCCTCCCCGGCCCGGTCGAGCGCGTATGGGAATACCTGACGAATCCCGAAAAGACCGCCCTCTGGATGGGCACGGGTAAATTCGACCTGCGCGTCGGCGGCCTGTGCGAATGGCATTGCGATTATGCCTTCAACCTTGAACCTGAACTCCGCAAACGTCATAACGGCGTCGTTCCGGTCGTCTATTGCCGGATTCTCGAACTCGATCCCCCGCGCCTCCTGAAAATGACATGGGATTACTCCGATTGCGCCAACACCTCGAAGGACGGATCGAACAGCGTCATTACCTATGAACTGACCCCGCAGGGTTCAGATGTGATCTTCGTCCTGACCCACACCGGAATGCCGAACAACAACGATACCCGCGCCGCGCTCGCGGGCTGGCACGTCCATTTCGATGTGCTGCATGCCAAACTGAACGGCGCAGCGCCCGCCCCGTTCCTGCAGGCGCACGAGGCCCTTGAAATCGAATACAAAAAAAGAGTCAAAGGAGACTAGGACCATGACCATCGACAGCGATTTCGTATTCTTCCTCGACCGGACGCTCGACGCGCCCCTCGTAAAGGTCTGGGACGCATGGACAAAGGCCGAACAGCTTCAAAAATGGTTCGGGCCGAAGGGCTGCCCCATCTCAACCCACACCCTCGATTTCCGGGTCGGCGGCCTTTACCATTACTGCATGGACTTGCCTAACGGTGACAAAATGTGGGGCAAATGGGTGTTCAAGGAGATCGTCCCGCAGCAAACCCTACTCTTTATTTCCTCCTTCTCCGATGAAACAGGGGGAATCACCCGCCACCCGATGGCGCCCGGCTGGCCGCTGGAGATGATCTCAAAAATCACCTTTACCGAAGAAAACGGCAAAACCACAATTTCGATGCAAGGCGGCGCGTATAACGCCACCGAAGCCGAACGCCAGGCCTACGCCGACGGGCGCGAAAGCATGCGCAAAGGCTGGGGCGGCACCTTCGAGCAGCTTGAAGCCTTTCTGGCAAAATAATGATACGTTATGAATCTAAAATATTAAGGAGAAAAAACCATGACCTACGTTGACGGATTCGTCGTACCGGTCCCAAAGGACAAAATTAATGAATATAAGGATCTGGCGGCCAAGGCGGGCAAGATCTGGATGGAGCACGGCGCACTCGCCTATAAGGAATGCGTGGGCGAGGATATGGACGATAAAGGCTTCTGCGCCACCTTCCCCAATGCCTTCGCAACCAAACCCGAAGAAACGGTCGTCTTCGCCTACATCGTCTATAAATCCCGCGAGCACCGCGACGAGGTCAACAAAAAGGTCATGGAAGACCCGCGCATGAACGAGGCCTGCGCACCCGACGCCATGCCCTTCGATTGCAAGCGCATGGCCTATGGCGGCTTTAAGGCGCTCGTCGATTTATAATGATGTTTATTATTTCTCTGATCCTTCTCGGGTTGCTTCTAATTGGAGTAGCGATTATTGCAGCAGGAATTCTCATAGGCTTATTTTTCATAGCGATCGTAGTGTACGTTCAAATTAAAAAAAGGCGAAAAAGAACAAGCTCTGAGTAGAAAAGTCCGCGAAGCGCTTTTTCGTTGGGCATAGGGCAGATTTAACGCTAGAACATAAAATCCCTGAAACCCCTGACCCCGGCGCAACAGATGAGAGAATTCGTCATTCTCATGGCCTTCCTGACGTCGATCACGGCCCTCTCCGTGGATTCGCTGCTGCCCGCCATGCCCCAGATCGGCGCAGATTTAAACGTCACGCGCCAAAACGACGTGCAATGGGTCATCGGCATCTTTTTCGCCGGCATGATGTTCGGATATCTTCTCTACGGCCAGCTCGCCGACGCGCTGGGCCGCAAACCCTCTTTGGCCGTGGGCCTGTGCATCTTCATTGTCGGCTGCGTCATGTCATGGACCGCAACCTCACTCGGCATGCTTCTGCTGGGCCGCTTCGTGCAGGGCATCGGCGCCGCCGGGCCGCGCATCACGACGATGGCCGTCATCCGCGACAAATATAAGGGCCGCGAGATGGCCAGCGTTATGTCCGTGGTGATGGGAATCTTCATCCTCGTCCCCGTCATCGCCCCCGCCCTAGGGCAGGTCGTGATGGCCCTCTCGGGCTGGCGCGAGATCTTTTTGCTCTACATCGCGGTCGCCCTGATCGGGATGCTTTGGACGCACGCGCGGCTGGAGGAGACCCTTGCGCCGGGAATGCGACGTGCCCTGAACTTCAAAATCTTCCTAGCGGGCTTCCGCGAATCCGCCGCCACGCCCGTCACGTTGGGCTATGCGGTAGCCAGCGGGATCGTTTTCGGCGCAATCATCGCTTACCTCAATACAATCCAGCCGATCCTTCACGACATCTACAAGGTCGGCGATCTCTTCTCCCTTTATTTCGGGATGCTCGCAGGGGCCATCGGTCTCGCCTTCTTCTCCAACTCGATTCTGGTGGGGAGGCTCGGCATGCGACTCCTCACGGCCCGCTCCCTGACTACGATGGCCGGAATGTCGGCCCTCTTTATGATCCTGATCCTATCAAACATGACCATTCCGCTCTGGCTCTTTCTGCTTTTCGGCGGCGGATGCTTCTTCTGCCTCGGCCTGATGTTCGGAAATATGGGCGCGTTGGCGATGGAACCGATGGGCCACATCGCGGGCGCGGCCTCCGCCTTCGTCAGCTTCGTATCGACCGGAATCGCCATCGCTGTGGGCGGCGTGATCGGCCAGCTTTACGACGGCACGCTGCTCCCCCTCACCGCCGGATATCTGACCCTGTCCATCGCCGCGATTCTGGTGCAAAACCGCACGGAAAAAACCCGGGCGCCCGCCACGTAAAAAACGCCACGGCCCGAATCGTAAGGCCGCAGCGTACATATGGTCAGCATTCGGAAAAAATCAGGCCGCCTTCGCCGGGTCCATGCTTGCGGCGACCGAGGCTTCGAGGTCGCGGTAAT
>JAANMX010000372.1_pt1 | contig 60591 bp, 49 predicted proteins | sample 7279681 | NCBI WGS metagenome assembly JAANMX01 (sample SAMN14094542, study PRJNA606508) | bioreactor metagenome | isolation source: A lab-scale SPAN reactor treating ammonium-rich wastewater day 351 | place: Ireland: Galway | collected 2018-01-01
GCCGACATCAGGGATCAGGAATCAATCAGGACGCAAAGGACAGACGCGCCGGCGACTCCCGGGGCGGCGCATCGAGCGCCGGTGAGCGTCCTCGGTGTCAGGCTGAAGCCCGACCCACAGCGGGGCTCCCGTCGGGCTGGAGCCCGACCCACAGTGCCCAAGCCCCAACCCCGTCGGGCTGAAGCCCGACCCACAGCGGAGGCTACGCGGCGACGCGCGCCGAGGACGGCGTCACCGTGCGGATGCCCATCGCGCGCAACGCATCGCCGATCGCGAGCGTCGCCAGGTGCATCTCGGAGGGCCCGATGGCGCCGATGCAACCGACGCGGAACGTCTCGAGCTGCGTGAGCTTGCCGGGATAGAGGACGAAGCCGCGTTCCCGCACCTCGGCGTAGAACCGCTTGAATTCGTAGGCGGGATCGGCCGGAGCATGGAACGTGTAGATGATCGGCGCCTGGATCGCCGGATCGAGGAACACGCGGAACCCCATCGCCTTCATGCCGGCGACGAGCGCCGCACCGTTCGCCGTGTAGCGTGCGAGCCGCCCGGCCTGGCCGCCTTCGGCCGCATGCTGTTCGAGCGCCGCATGGAACGCCATGACGACGTGCGTCGGCGGCGTGTAGCGCCATTGCGTCGTCTTCTCCATGTAGGTCCACTGGTCGAAGAGGTCGAGCGCGAGCGAACTCGACCGGCCCTCGCAGCCCTCCAGCGTCGCGCGTCGCACGACGACGAAGCCCATGCCGGGAGGCCCTTCGATGCATTTTCCCGATGCCGCGATCACCGCGTCGATCGGGGTGGCCGCGAGGTCGATCGGCAGCGCGCCGAACGAACTCATCGCATCGACCAGGAGGCGCCGGCCGTGGCGCGCCACCACCGACGCGATGCCGGCGAGCGGATTTGCGATCCCGGTCGAGGTCTCGCAGTGGATGAGTCCCACATGGGTGATCGATGCGTCCTTGCCGAGCAGCCGATCGACGTCCTCGGCGGTCGTCGGCACGTCGTCCGCGGTCTCGAACACCGAGACGCGCCGCCCCATCATCTGCGCGAGCTTCGCCATGCGCTTGCCGTAGGCCCCGTTCACCAGCACGAGCAGGTGGCCGTCGCGCGGCACGAGCGAATTGACCGCGGCCTCCACCGAGAAGGTGCCGCTGCCCTGCATCGGCACGCAGACGTGGGTCGCGTGGCCGTTGACGATGTCGAGCACGCGCGCGCGGACCTTCGCCGTGACCGCGTTGAACGCGGCATCCCACGAGCCCCAGTCGCGCAGCATCGCCGCCTTGGTTTCGAGCGTGGTCGTGAGCGGTCCGGGGGTGAGCAGGATCGGATCGCGGGATTGGTTCGCCATGTCGATGTTCTCCGGGAAAGTCAGGTCCGCGCGGCCGCGCGCCAGGCCTGGGTGCGGCGGAGCAGCACCCGCGTGACGATCGCGTAGAGGACGCACACCGCGGTGGACGACGCGACGATCAGCGTCGCCATGCCCGCCGCGGCGCCGATCTCGCCCGCCTCGTCCATGTTGAGGATCGCCACCGAGGCGACGCGCGTGTCGGGCGCGTAGAGGAAGACCGCCGCGGAGATCGTCACCATGCCGTTGACGAACAGGTAGCGGCCGATGTCGAGGACCGCCGGCAGGCACACCGGCACCGTCACGCGGAAGAAGGTCCGGTAGAACGGCACCTTGAGCGAGGCCGACACCGACTCGAACTCGTCGTCCATCGCCTTCAGCGCCGTGACCGCGGTCATGTGGCTCGACGTGTAGTAGTGGACGATCGTCGAGAGCACGAGGATCGTCATCGTGCCGTAGAGCCCGTTCAACGGATTGTCCGGGTGGTTGAAGAAGAAGATGTAGCCCAGGCCCAGCACCAGGCCCGGCACCGCCATCGGGATGGTCGCGACGAGCCGCACGAATCCCTTCAGGGTCGCCATGCCGCGGGTCTTCTCCAGCAGATAGGCGACGGCGAAGATGAACACGGTGCCGAAGAGCGCCGAATAGAACGCCATCTTCAGGCTGTTGAAGTAGTCGACGATCACGCCCGCGTCGATCAGCCCGTAGACGTAGTGGCGCAGGCTGAACGACAGGTCGTAGGGCCAGAGCTTGATGAACGACGTGTAGACCGCCATGCCGAGCACGGCGAGCAGGAAGAGCGCCACCAGCGAGCAGAAGGCGAGCATCGCCCGGTCGAAACCCGGCGACGGCCTCGGAACGTAGGGCACCGCCCGCGACGAGAACTGGGCCTGCAGGCGCCGCCGCATGATCCAGTCGACGGTGAACGCGAACAGGACCGGGAGCAGCAGCACCAGGCTCACCACCGCGCCCTTGTTGAAGTTCTGCTGGCCGATCACCTGCTTGAAGATGTCGATCGCGAGCACGTCGAAACTGCCGCCGATCACCTTCGGGATGCCGAAGTCGCTGACCGTGTAGGAGAACACCACCATCGTCGCGCTGACCAGGCCGTACTTGGCGCCCGGCAGCGTGATCGTGAAGAACCGCCGCCAGGTCGGCGTGCGCAGCGATTCGGCGGCCTCGTAGAGCCGGCCGTCGGCGAGCAGCAGCGCGGTCAGCACGATCATCAGCGCATGCGGAAAGGTCGCGTAGACGGACGACAGGATGATGCCGATCGGGCCGTAGACCGAAGCGCCGAACAGGAGCCCCTTGAGCAGGCCCTGCGTGCCGAACCACTGGATGAACGAGATCGCCGACATGAGCGACGGCGCGAGGATCGGCGTCAGCGCGATCACGCGGAAGACCGTCTTGCCCGGCATGCACGAGCGCGTGAGCGCGTAGGCGTAGGCGAACGCGAGCGGCACGGTGACGAGCGTCACCGTGGTCGCGACCCAAAGCGTGTTCCAGACCGACTGCTGCAGGGCGGGTGTCGCGAAGTACTCGCGGAACAGCGCGAAGCCGATGAACGCGCCGTCCTTGTCCTGGACGCTCTTCACCAGGATCATCGCGAGCGGCCCGATCAGGCACAGCGCGAGCGCGGCGCAGCACACGACGAGGAGGCCCTGCGCGAGCCGGTCGTGCCAATGCATCGTCGGGCCCGCCACCGCGAACCGGCCCGGAGGCAGGGCGACGGCAGGCGTGGCCACGTCAGGACAGGACGCGCATGGCCGACGCGGGCAGGCTCACCCGCACCGCCGAACCCGGCTCGAGCCTGCCCGCATCCACCTGCTGGCGCGGCACGCTCGCGATCAACGCGGGCGTGCCCTCGGCATCGAGCGCGATGCCGACCATGCAGAACGCGCCGAGGAACTCGACCTTCGCGACCTTCGCCGCCAGCGCGTCGGCCGCGGCATGGCCATTGACATGAACGCCGATCTCCTCCGGGCGGAGGTAGAGCTTGACCGGCGTGCCAGGCGCGACGTCGGCCCGCTCGGCCGCGAGCATCACGCTGCCGACCCGGTACCGCCCTGCTCCCTCGGCGACCGCCGGCAGCACGTTGATCTTGCCGACGAAGTCCGCGACGAACGGCGTGGCGGGCCGCTCGTAGACCTCGCGCGGCGTACCGACCTGCTCGATGCAGCCGGCGTTCATCACGACGACGCGGTCGGCCATCGACAGCGCCTCCTCCTGGTCGTGCGTGACCATGATCGTCGTGACGCCGAGCCGCTGCTGCAACGCGCGGATCTCGCCGCGCAGCCGCACACGCTCCAGCGCGTCGAGCGCGGAGAGCGGCTCGTCGAGCAGCAGCAGCCCCGGCGCGGTCGCGAGCGCCCGCGCCAGCGCGATCCGCTGCTGCTGCCCGCCCGAGAGCTGCCCGGGATACTTGGGACCGGCGTCGGGCAGGCCGACCAGCTTCAGCAGTTCGGCGACGCGCGAGCGAACGGCGTCGCGCGCGGTGCGCCGGTTGACGAGCCCGTAGGCGACGTTGTCGGCGACCGTCAGGTTGGGGAACAGCGCATACGACTGGAACACGATGCCGTAGTCACGCCGGATCGCCGGCAGCCGCGTGATGTCGCGGCCGTCCTGGACGATGCGGCCCTCGTCCTGGTGCTCGAGGCCGGCGACGATGCGCAGGAGCGTCGTCTTCCCGCAGCCCGAGGGCCCGAGGAACACCATGAGTTCTCCGCGCGCGGCGTCGAGCGACACGCCCTTCAGCGCCTCGAAGCGCCCGAAGCTCTTGCGGATGCCGGTCAGTTCGAGGTAGCGCGCGTTCGCGTCGGCCACGTGCGGTCCCGGTGTCGGCGATGGAAGCGAAACGGGCGTCCCGCGGCCGCGGGACGCCCGGCCCGTCTTGCGGTTACTTCTTCTCGGACTTCGCGTCGTAGCGCTTGGTCCACTCGGCGAGGATCTTGTCCCGATTCTTCGCCGACCACGCGAAATCGTTCTTCGTCAGGCGCTGCTCGTAGTCCGCCGGCACGTAGTCCAGCGGCTTCGCGATGCCGGGCACCGCCACCACCGCGAAGTTCTTCGAGAACAGCTCCATCGCCTCGGGAGTCGCGAGCCAGTCCATCAGCTTCTTCGCGGCGTCGAGTTTCTTGGTGTTCTTCATGATGCCCGACGACTCGAGGTCCCAGCCCAGGCCCTCGGTCGGGAAGATGATGTCGATCGGCGCGCCGGACTTCTTCGTGGTGACCGCGCGGTACTCGAAGGTGAGCCCGATCGGGAACTCGCCCGCGCCGGCCTGCCGGCAGGGCTTGCTGCCCGAGTGCGTGTACTGCGCGATGTTCTGGTGCAATCCGTCCATGTACTTCCAGGCCTCGGCCTCGCCCCACATCTGGATCCAGGCGGCCACGTCGAGGTAGCCGGTGCCCGACGACGCGGGATTGGGCATCACGATCTTGCCCTTGTAGACCGGTTTCAGCAGGTCCCTCCAGGTCGAGGGCTTCGGGAGGCCCTGCTTCTGCGCTTCGACCGTGTTGAAGCAGATGGCGGACCCGTAGACGTCCATCCCCACCCACGCCGGGGGATTCTTCGGATCGCGGTACTTGGCCGAGATCTTGTCCAGCCCCTTCGGCGCGTAGGGCAGAAGCATGCCTTCGTTGTCGAACACGGCGAGGCTCGAGGCCGACACGCCGACGACGAGATCGGCCTGCGGATTCGCCTTCTCGGCGAGGAGCTTCGACGTGATGACGCCGGTCGAATCGCGCACCCACTTGATCGCGATGTCGGGGTGCGCCTTGGTGAACGCCTGCTCGTAGGCCTTGATCTGGTCGGTTTCGAGCGCGGTGTAGACGAGCAGTTCGGTCTTCTGCGCGGTCGCGGCGCCGGCAACGGCGAACGTCGACGCGGCCAGCGCGGACAAGAGCCAGCCCAGGGGTCGTGCGGGTTTCATCGGTGTGCTCCTCGGATTCTCGAAGGGATTGCGACGGCGGCGCCCGTCGCTGCGGGCAGGACGATCAGCGCGAATGCTACGCGGGGAGCCACGAGCGGGCAACGCGGACCGTTCATCCGCGGCCTGCCCGGTCGGCGAGGGACGGGGCCGGCCAACCTGGCGCGGTCGTCGGCGCCGCGGCCCGGTTCGCATATTGCATCGCAGCGCCCCTTTCGGTTTTGCAGATTGTTGACAATCTACACCCGGACGATTCCAATAGGCAACATGCCCAAGACACCCGAACGCCCGCGCGAAGCCGCACGCGACGCGACCGACACGCTGGCGCTGGTGCGATCCAGCTCGCTGCCGACGCTGGCGCAGCGCGAAATCGAGCGGATGATCCTTTCGGGCGAACTCGCGGTCGGCGCCAAGCTGAACGAGGCCGACGTCGCGGAGATGCTCGGCGTGTCGCGCGGCCCCGTGCGCGAGGCCTTCCGTGCGCTCGAAGCCGCCGGCCTCGTCCGCCTCGAGAAGAACCGGGGCGTGTTCGTCCGGCAGATCGGCGTCGCGGAGGCGGACGAGATCTACGAGTTGCGCGCCGTCCTGGACGAGTTCGCCGGACGCCGCGCGTCCGAGCAGGCCGGCGCGCTCGATGTCGCGGACCTCCGTTCGCGGGTCGACCGGATGGAACGCGCCATCGCGGCCAACGACCTCGACGCCTATCACCGGGCGAACCTGGCGTTCCACGATCGCGTGATCGAACTCGCCGGCAACGCGAAGCTCGCCGCCCTCTACCGCCGCCTCGTCAACGAGCTGTCGCTGTACCGTCGCACCACGCTCGAAGGCGAAGGCAACTCGATGCGCTCGCTCTCCGAGCATCGAGCGATCGTCGACTGCATCGCGTCGGGCCAGGCCGCCGCCGCCGGGCGCCTCATGCGAGACCATGTCCTCGCGAGCCGCGAACGGATGCACCGAAGCAACGATTCCGCGCACGTCGCCACCTGGACAGAGCGCAACCGCACGTCCGCGTGAGGCGCGCGCGGCGACCCTCACCCGATCCCCCGACCTTCCATGAATCCCGTCTCGCTGAACGGACGCAGCTACCACCCCCCCCGCGGCCCGGTCGTCGTCGTGTGCGTCGACGGCTGCGAGCCCGACTACCTGAACCTCGCGATCGGGGCCGGCGCCGCGCCCTGGCTCGCCGGCCTCGTCGGCCGCGGCACCTGCCTCACCGCGGATTGCGTGGTGCCCTCGTTCACCAACCCCAACAACCTGTCGATCGTCACCGGCGCGCCTCCTTCGGTCCACGGCATCTGCGGCAACTACTTCTGGGACCGCGACCTGCAGGCCGAGGTGATGATGAACGACCCGAAGTACTTGCGCAGCCGCACGTTGCTCGCCGCGTTCGCGGACGCGGGCGCGAAGGTCGCCGTCGTGACCGCGAAGGACAAGCTGCGCGCGCTGCTCGGCCACGAGCTCAACGGCATCTGCTTCTCCTCCGAGAAGGCGGACCAGGTCACGCGGCAGGACAACGGCATCGAGGACGCGATGTCGCTCACGGGCATGGCGCTTCCCTCGGTGTACAGCGCCGCGCTCTCCGAGTTCGTGTTCGCCTCGGGCGTCGCGCTCATGGAACAGCGGCGCCCCGACCTCATGTACCTGTCGACCACCGACTACGTGCAGCACAAGCACGCCCCGGGCACGCCCGGCGCGAACGCGTTCATCGCGATGATGGACGGCTACCTCGAGAAGCTCGACCGCCTCGGCGCCACGGTGGTGCTGACCGCCGACCACGGCATGAACGCGAAGACCGACGCGTTCGGCCGGCCGAACATCGTGTTCCTGCAGGACCTCGTCGACCACTGGTACGGGCCCGGCGCGGCCCGCGTCATCCTGCCGATCACCGACCCCTACGTCGTGCACCACGGCGCGCTCGGGTCGTTCGCGACGATCTACCTGCCGCAGGAGAGCGTCGGCGATTGCGAAGTGCGCCTGCGCTCGGTGCCGGGCATCCTGCAGGTGAATGGACGCGACGAGGCGTGCCGGCGCTTCGAACTGCCGCCCGACCGCGTCGGCGACATCGTCGTGGTGTCCGAACGGCTGTGGGCGCTCGGGACCGGCCGCACGAAACACGACCTGTCGGGTCTCGACGCGCCGCTGCGCTCGCACGGCGGCGTGTCCGAGCAGCAGGTTCCGCTGATCGCCAACCGTCCGGCGCACGCGCTGCCCGAGCGGCGCTGGCGCAACTTCGACGCGTTCGACCTCGCGCTCAATCGCCTGGAGCGGGTCGCATGAACATGATGGCGGAACTCGCCGGCGTGCGCGACGGCCACGTCCTCCGCGAGAAGATGCGCATCGGCGGCGCGCGCGCGGGCGGCGTGCGCACGCTCGACGTGGACAACCCGTACACCGGGGCGGTCATCGGCACCGTCCCCAAAGCCGCGGTCGAGGACGTGCGCCGCGCCTTCGCGATCGCGCGCGCGTACAAGCCGACACTCTCGCGCTTCCAGCGCTACGACATCTGCAGGCGCGCCACGGAGTTGATTCGCTCGCGCACCGAGGCGATCTCCGACCTGATCACCGCGGAATGCGGGATCGGCAAGAAGGATTCGCGCTACGAGGTCGGGCGCGCCTGCGACGTGTTCACCTTCGCCGGCAACGCGGCGCTGGCCGACGACGGTCAGGTGTTCAGCTGCGACCTCACGCCGCACGGCAAGTCGCGCAAGGTCTACACGCTGCGCGAGCCGCTGCTGGGCGTCATCAGCGCGATCACGCCGTTCAACCATCCGCTGAACCAGGTCGCGCACAAGGTCGCGCCGTCGATCGCGACCAACAACCGGATGGTGCTGAAGCCCGCCGAGAAGACGCCGCTCTCCGCGATCCTGCTCGCCGACATCCTCTACGAGGCCGGCCTGCCTCCCGAGATGTTCCAGGTGGTCACCGGGGACCCGCGAGAGATCGCCGACGAGATGCTGGTCAACCCCGACGTCGATCTCGTGACCTTCACCGGCGGCGTCCCGGTCGGCAAGTACATCGCCGCCAAGGCGGTCTACAAGCGGCAGATCCTCGAACTCGGCGGCAACGACCCGATCATCGTGATGGAGGACGCCGACCTCGACGAGGCTGCCGCGCTCGCCGCGGCGGGCTCGTACAAGAACTCCGGCCAGCGCTGTACGGCGGTGAAGCGGATGCTCGTCCACGAGAAGGTCGCGGACGCGTTCGTCGAGCGGCTCGTCGCCCGGACGAAGGCCTGGTCGTACGGCGACCCGATGGACGATGCGCTCGAGATGGGTACGGTCATCGACGAGACCGCCGCGAAGGGCTTCGAGGCCCGGGTCGACGACGCGGTCGCCCGGGGCGCGCGGCTCCTCGTCGGCAACGTCCGGCATGGCGCGGTCTACTCGCCCACCGTCCTCGACCGCGTGGACCCGGCGATGAACGTCGTGGCGACCGAGACCTTCGGCCCGGTCTCACCGGTCATCCGCTTCCGCGACATCGCGCACGCGATCGCCATTTCCAACGGCACCCCGTACGGTCTATCCTCGGCGGTGTGCACCAACCGCCTCGACTACATCACGCGGTTCGTGCGGGAACTGAACGTCGGCACGGTGAACGTCCGCGAGGTGCCGGGCTACCGGCTCGAACTCACGCCGTTCGGCGGCATCAAGGACTCGGGATTGGGCTACAAGGAGGGCGTGCAGGAGTCGATGAAGAGTTTCACCAACGTCAAGACCTATTCGCTGCCGTGGTAGACAGATCCGTCGCTGCCGACCATCCCGCGGCGGACGGCACGCGCACGGTCCCGCGGCAGGCAACACGCGTCCCGGACACGAGCGAGGGGGACGTGAACCTCTCGCCGCTGCGGCAGGCGTGGGAACGCGACCACGTGCGCGGCGCCACCCGCGCGCTGCTCGACCGTGACGCGGCGGCCTACCTGCATCAGTCGCTGTCCACGCCCTGCTTCGACGCGCTGGTCGAGGCCGACGGCATCTGGCTGACCGACGCGGACGGCCGCCGTTTCATGGATTTCCACGGCAACAACGTCCACCAGGTCGGCTACCGCCATCCGCGCGTGATCGACGCGGTCAAGCGCCAGCTCGACACGCTGCCGTTCTCGCCGCGCCGCTTCACCAACGCGACGGCGGTCGAACTCGCCGAGCGGCTTTGCGCGCTCGCCCCCGATCCGCTCGGCAAGGTGCTGCTCGCGCCGGGCGGCACGCTCGCGATCGGCATGGCGCTCAAGCTCGCGCGCCTCGCGACCGGACGCCACAAGACGGTCTCGATGTGGGATGCGTTCCACGGCGCCTCGCTCGACGCGATCTCGATCGGCGGCGAGGCGATCTTCCGCCGCGACATGGGCCCGCTCATGCCCGGCGCGGAGCACGTCCCGCCCTGCGACCCGCACGCCTGCCGCTTCCGCTGCGGCGGGATTTGCGATGCCAGTTGCGCCGACTACGTCGACTACGTGCTGGGCAGGGAACAGGACGTCGCCGCGGTCGTGGTCGAAACCGTGCGTTGCACCGACGTGCAGATCCCGCCCGAGTCCTACTACCGCCGCCTGCGCGCGGCCTGCGACCGCCACGGGGCCCTTCTGATCCTCGACGAAGTGCCGATCGGGCTCGGACGCACCGGGACGATGTTCGCGTTCGAGCGCTACGGCATCGTTCCCGACATGGTCGTGCTCGGCAAGGGCCTGGGCGGCGCGGTGTTCCCGATGGCGGCGTTGATCGCGCGCCGCGACCTCGACCTCGCCGGCGACCGTGCGCTCGGCCACTACACGCACGAGAAGAGTTCGGTCGGATGCGCCGCGGCGCTCGCGACGCTCGACGTGATCGAGGACGAACGGCTGCTCGAGCGCGCCCGGAGCCTCGGCGCCCGCGCGATGGAACGCCTGCGCGCGCTCGAGTCCCGCCATCGCCTCGTGGGCGAGGTGCGCGGCGTCGGCCTGCTGCTGGGCGTCGAACTCGTCCGGCCCGACGGTTCGCCCGCGCGCGACGAGGCCGAGCGCGTGATGTACGGCTGCCTCGCGCGTGGCCTGTCGTTCAAGATCGGACAGGGCAACGTCGTCACGCTCTCGCCGCCGCTCGTGATCGGAGAAGGCGATCTCGATCGCGCGCTCGACATCCTCGAAACCGTGATCGGCGAGGTCGAGTCGGCCGCAACGGCCTGACCGGCACCATGCAGACACTCCTCAATCTCCTCGCCGGCGTCGCGCTGCTCGTCTGGGGCACGCACATCGTGCGCACCGGCATCCTGCGGCTGTACGGCGGGGACCTGCGGCGCATCCTGCGCAAGAGCGTCGCGCGGAACCGCATCGCGGCCTTCGCGGCCGGCGTCGGCGTCACCGGGCTGATCCAGAGCTCGACCGCCACCGCGCTGATCGTCGCCGCCTTCGCCGGCCAGGGCCTCGTGACGACGACGAGCGCCCTCGCGGTGATGCTCGGCGCCGACGTCGGCACGTCGATCGTGACCGCGGTCCTGTCGTTCGACCTCTCGTGGCTCGCACCGCTCCTCATCTTCTCCGGCGTGGTCCTGTTCCTCGCGCGGCAGTCGACCAACGCCGGCCGCTTCGGCCGCGTCCTGATCGGACTCGGCTTGATCCTCTTCGCGCTGCAGTGGATCCGCGTGGCCGCGCAGCCGATCGTCGACGCCGCCGGCGTCAAGGTGCTGTTCGCCTCGCTCACCGGCGACGTCCTCCTCGACGTGCTCGTCGCCGCGCTGGTGACCATCCTGTGCTATTCAAGCCTCGCGGTCGTGCTGCTCGTCGCGACGCTCGCGCACCTCGGGGTCATAAGCCCCGCGGTCGCGCTCGGCCTCGTGCTCGGCGCCAACCTCGGCAGCGGCGCGCTCGGCATGCTCTCGACGCTGAGTTCCCCTCCGGAGGCGCGCCGCGTCACGCTCGGCAACTTCCTGTTCAAGCTGATCGGTTGCGCGATCGCGATTCCGCTGGTGGATTCGATCCAGCGGTTGGTCGAGAGGATGGCCCTCAACCCCAGCCAGGAGGTCGTGGCCTTCCACGTCGTGTTCAACCTGGGCATCGCGCTCGCGTTCATCTTCTGGACCGAGAAGATCGCGCACGTCGCCGAGCGCCTGCTGCCGGCGAAGCCGATCGAGGACGACCCCTCGAAACCGCGGTTCCTCGACCCGTCGGCGCTGGAGACGCCGACGCTCGCGATCAGCAACGCGGCCCGAGAGGCGATCCGCATCGGCGATGTCGTCGAGCAGATGCTGACCGGGACGCTGACCGTGCTGAAGACCAACGACAGCGCGCTCGCCCGCCGCCTGCGCGACATGGACGACGTCGTGGACTCGCTCTATACCGCGATCAAGCTGTACCTGACCCAGATCTCCCGCGAGGCGCTCGAGGAGAAGGAGGGTCGCCGCTGGGCCGACATCGTCTCGCTGACGATCAACCTCGAGCAGGTCGGCGACATCATCGAACGCATCCTGTCCGACGTCGAGGAGAAGAAGATCGAGAAAGGCCGCAGCTTCTCCGAAGCCGGCATGGCCGAGATCTGCGACCTCCATGCCCGGCTCGTCTCCAACCTGCGCCTCGGCATGAGCGTGTTCCTGAACGGCGACCTCAAGAGCGCGCAGGAACTGCTCGCCCAGAAGGTGCTGTTCCGCGACCTCGAGCGCGCCTACGCCGACTCGCACCTCGGCCGCCTCGCCGGCAACACGGTCGAGAGCATCGAGACCTCCTCGCTCCACCTCGACCTCATCTCGGACATGAAGCGCATCAACTCGCACGTGTGCTCGATCGCCTACCCGATCCTCGAGCAGGCCGGCGTGCTCGCGCACACGCGGCTCAAGACCGCCGAACCGGACTCTGCGCCGGGCGGCCGCGGGCGGCGCTGGAACAACAAGAACAAGCCCACGACGGCGTGATCTCCGAGCGATGACGCCGGCGGACATCACGCTGCCGGTCACCCTCGCCGTGCTCGGCGCGGGCTTCCTGCACGCGCTGTGGAACGCGATGCTCAAGGCCTCCGGCGGCGATCCGCAGCTCGACATGGCGCTGATCGTGGCGGGCACCTGCGTCGTCGCTGCGGCGTGCCTGCCGTTCGTGCCTGCGCCCGCCGGGGCCGCATGGCCGTACATGGCCGCCTCGGCGATCGTCCATTTCGGCTACTACGTGACCCTCGCCGGCGCGTATCGGCGCGGCGACCTGTCGTTCGCCTATCCGCTGATGCGCGGCGTCGCGCCGCTCATCGTCACGCTGCTCGGTATCCTGTTCCTGGGCGAGCATCCGAGCTCTTCGACGCTCACCGGCATCGTGCTGATCTCGCTCGGCATCCTGGTCATCGCGTGGTACGCGGGCGGCCGCCATACTGCCGCGTCCGCCGGCTGGGCGCTGGCGAATGCGGTCATCATCGCGATGTACACGCTGGTCGACGGCGCCGGTGCGCGGGCCTCGGGCAGCGCGGCCGGATACGTGGTCTGGCTCTGCTTCCTCGAGGGGTTCCCCTATCTCGGCTGGATCGCGGCCACCCGCGGCCGTGCGGCGCTCGCCTACCTCACGCCGCGCTGGCGCCGCGGCATCGCCGGCGGCGCCGCGAGCCTCGCCGCCTACGGCATCGCGCTGTGGGCGATGACGCGCGCGCCGGTGGCCGTCGTGGCGGCACTGCGCGAAGTGTCGGTGCTCTTCGCCGCGGCCATCGGCGCGATCGTGCTCAAGGAAGGATTCGGCTGGAAACGCATGGCCGGCGCGGCGGCGGTGGTCGCCGGCGTGGCCGCGCTGCGGCTGTGACGACGAGGAACCCGTGACTCCTTCTCTCCCCTCGCATGCGCGCGTCGTGGTCGTCGGCGGCGGCATCGCCGGATGTTCTACCGCCTACCACCTGACCAAACTCGGTTGGGGGGACGTCGTGCTGCTCGAACAGGGCAAGCTCACCTGCGGCACCACCTGGCACGCCGCGGGGCTCGTCGGCCAGTACCGCGCGACGCGCAACGCGACGCGCATGAGCCGCTACGGCATCGAGCTCTACTCGACGCTGGAGCAGGAGACCGGACTCGCCACCGGCTGGAAGCCCTGCGGTTCGCTCAACGTCGCGCGGACGCCGGAGCGCCTGAAACTCTTCCGCAGGCAGATGGCGCGCGCCAGGAGCTTCGGCATCGCCTTCGAATTCATCTCCCCTGCCGAAGCCGGCCGGATCGCGCCGATCCTGCGCACCGACGACCTCGCCGGCGCGGTGTGGATTCCCGGCGACGGCAAGGCGAACCCCACCGACCTCACGCAGTCGCTCGCGCGCGGGGCACGCATGGGCGGCGCCCGCATCGTCGAGGGCGCGCGCGTGACCGGCGTCAGGACGGAACGCGGCCGCGTCAAGGGTATCGACGTGTCCTGCGACGGAGCAACGGCGTCGATCGACTGCGAGGTGATCGTGAACTGCGCCGGCCAGTGGGCGCGAGCGTTCGGCGCGATGGCCGGCGTCGAGGTGCCGCTGTACGCCGCGGAGCACTTCTACATCGTCACCGAACCGGTGCCAGGCGTCACGCCGGACCTGCCGGTCATGCGCGACCCGGACGGCTACATCTACTACAAGGAGGAAGTCGGCGGCCTCGTGATGGGCGGATTCGAACCGGTCGCCAAGCCCTGGACGGTCGACCCGATCCCCGAGGGCTTCGAGTTTCGGCTGCTGCCCGAGGACTGGGACCACTTCGAGGTCCTGATGACGAACGCGATCCACCGCACCCCCTGCCTCGAGACGGCACAGGTGAAGCTCCTGCTGAACGGGCCGGAGAGTTTCACCGGCGACGGCAACTTCATCCTCGGTGAAGCGCCGTCGCTCGCCGGCTACTTCGTGTGCGCGGGGTTCAATTCCGCGGGCATCGCCAACTCCGGCGGCGCGGGAAAGCTCGTTGCCCAATGGATCGTCGACGGCGAGGCGCCGCTCGACCTGTGGGACGTCGACATCCGCCGCTTCGCGCCGTTCCACGCGAACCGCCGGCACCTCGCCGATCGCACCGTCGAGTCGCTGGGCCTGCACTACGCGATGCGCTGGCCGCGCGAGGAACTGCGGACCGTGCGGCCGCTGCGCCGCTCGCCGCTGTACGATCGCCTGGCGGCGAAGGGCGCCGCGTTCGGCAGCAAGCTCGGCTGGGAGCGCGCCAACTACTTCCTGCCGCCGGGCGCGAGCGAGCCTCCGCCCACGCTCGACACCCCGGAGTGGCTGCCGTGGGTGCTCGAGGAGCAGCGGGCCTGCCGCGAGGACGTGGTGGTGTTCGACCAGACCTCGTTCGCCAAGTTCGTGCTGAAGGGGCGCGACGCGCTCGCGGTGCTCCAGCGCCTGTGCGCGAACGAGATCGACGTCCCGCCCGGCCGCATGGTGTACACCGCGATGCTGAACGCGCGGGGCGGATTCGAAAGCGACCTCACGGTGCTGCGCGTCTCCGAGCGCGAGTTCTTCCTCCTCACCGGCTCCGCGCAGGCGACGCGCGACTTCTCGTGGATCGAGCGCCACATCGAGCCGGACGAGCACGCGTCGCTCGTCGACGTCACCGGCGCGTGGTCGGTGATCTCGGTGATGGGACCGAAGTCCCAGGCGCTGCTCGCCTCGCTCTCTCCGGATGCCCTCGGCAGGGACACCCTGCCCTTCTCGCAGGTCCGCACGGTCGACGTGGGGTACGCGCGGGTCCGCGCCGCGCGCATGAGCTACGTCGGCGGGCCGGGCTACGAGCTCTACGTGCCGGTCGAGCAGGCGCTGACCCTGTACGACACGCTCATCGACGCCGGAGGGCGGTTCGGACTGAAGGACGCCGGGTACTACACGATCGACGCGCTGCGGATCGAAGCCGGACGCCGCGCCTGGGGCGCCGAACTCTCGCCGGACGAGACGCCGTGGGAAGCCGGTCTGGACTTCGCCGTGAAACTCGACAAGGCCACGCCGTTCCTCGGACGCGACGCGCTCGTGCGGCAGCGCGAGACGGGCGTGCGCAAGCGGCTGGTCCAGTTCACGTTCGACGATCCCGCGGCCTTTCCGTGGGGCGGGGAGCCGCTGTTGATGGACGGACGCAACGTCGGCGAGCTGACGAGCGCCGGCTACAGCCGCAAATTCGGTCGCGCCGTCGCGCTGGCCTACGCGCGCTCCGAGGTCCCGCTCACCGACGAGGCGATCGCCGCGGCGCGCTACGTCGTGGACATCGCGGGCGTGGCGTTCGCGGTGACGCCGCGGCTCGGTCAGGCGGGCAAGGCCTGAGCTTCGCGCGTCCGCCGGTCCGTCAGCGTGCCGGATGTCCGACGGCTCGAGCCATGCGGCCGGTCATTTCAGGACCTTCTCGACCTTCCCGGTGTTCGCGTCGACGATGACGAGCGGCGGCGAGGTTCTCCCGTCCGCCTTGGTGAACTGGACGTTCCAGGTGGCGTGACGCGTGGACGGCGCGGCTGCGGTGCCGATCTGCACGAAGAAGCCGTCGGCGAGCGGCTTCGCGCCGTGCTCCTGCGCGATCGCGAAGAGCTTCGCGCCGTCGAGCACGAATCCCGCCTTCAGGTCGGGAAGCCTCCCGGCCGATCCGGGCTGCGCCCAGCAGTTGAGGCCTCCGCGAAAGGTGTTGATCGACACGTTGGCGTTGGCCGACGGCGAGAAGAACGTGACCGTCCAGGCCTCCGACGAACCGTCGGCCTCGAGCGGCCCGAGGATGGTGTTCGTGATGCGCGCGGGAACGACGTCGGCCTTCCAAGCCTTCGCGCGCCCTTCCGCCATCCGGTAGATCTCGTCCAGCTTCACGGCTGGCGCCGCGAGCGTCAGCGGCCGGCACGCCTCCTGGGCGTTCGCCGTCGCGCTCCAGGCGAGCGCGATCGCCAGCGTGATCGGCGCGGCACGATTCATGAACATCCTCGGCCTCCAGGCGGACGGGGCGAGCGCGTTACTCTACGCGAGTTGCGACCGCCCGTGACGGTTCCCCGCCGTCGAATGCGCGCGCTGCCCGGCGGGCGCGGCGCGCGCGGGTAGAATGCGGTCAGGACGCGCCGATGATCCAGCACCGCCCCTCGCCGCCCGCCCGCCGCGGACGAACGCCGTCGGAGACGTCGACCGGCGCGGCCCAGGTCCAGAGCCTCACCCGCGGGCTTTCGATTCTCGAGTGCCTCGCCCGCGCCGAAGGCGGGCTCACGCTGACCGACATCGCGCATCGCGTCACGCTGCCGCCGTCCACGACGCATCGGCTGCTGTCGACGCTCGAGCGCGGCGGCTACGTCTACCAGGCGGGCGACCTCGGGCTGTGGTACGTGGGGCTGCACGCGTTCACCGTGGGCTCGAGCTTCCTCGCGTCGCGCGACTGGGTGGCGCAGAGCCATCCGTACATGCGGAGGCTGATGGAGCAATCCGGCGAGACCGCGAACCTCGCGATCCTCGACGGCACCGAGGCCGTGTTCATCGACCAGGTGCAGTGCCGCGAGACGATGCGCACGATCGTGCGGCTCGGCAGCCGCGTGCCTCTGCACGCGTCCGGCGTCGGCAAGGCGATCTTCGCCGCGCTCCCCGACGAGCAGATCGAGGCGATCCTCAAGGTCAAGGGCCTGCAGCGCATCACCGAGAACACCATCACCGTGCCCGAGACGATGTGGGCGAGCCTGCGGGTGATCCGGCAGCGCGGGTTCTCGTTCGACGACGAGGAGCACCTGATCGGCACCCGCTGCGTCGCCTCGCCGATCTACGACGAGCACGCGGAGGCGCTGGGCGCGATCTCGCTCGCCGGACCGGTGTCGCGCCTGCCGGACGCGCGCATCCGGCACCTCGGTCCGGTCGTCGCGCACATCGCCGAGGACATCACCCGCACGCTGGGCGGCAAGTGGCCGCATCCGCATTGACCGCGTCGCCGCGTCCGCCGACGCCGGGCGCGGCGAGCGGTGCATGATCGCCTGCCCGCGCTTCCGTCGCGCGGGCAGTGTCGCTGACGACCGTCACCCCATGCCGAAGGATGCGTCCGCCACAGCCGGCACCGGCTGGCTCGAAGCCGCCGGTTTCGTGTTCGCGATCGGGGCGCTCTCCCTCGTGTATGCCATCGGGCACCAGCAGGGATCCCACCCGGTCGCGTTCGTGCTCTACGCGATCCTGGGTTCGTCGCTCCTGATCCTCGCCGCGACCGGTCTCGGGGGCGACGTGATCGCCATCGCGCGGCACAAGATGAGCTGGCTCGCCGGCACGGCGATCATCCTGGTCGAGTTCTTCTACTTCCTCACCATCTCGTACGTGTCCCCGGCGCACGGCAATCTCGTGCTGCGCTTCGCCATCCCCATCGCGATGGTCGCCGGCTTCGTCCTGTTCGGCCGCCGTGCGACGCCGCTCGCCGCCGCCTCGACCGCCGTCGTGACGCTCGCCACGCTCTACGTCGTCGCGATCACCGATCCCGACGTACGCCTTCCGATGACCGCGACCGGGCTCGCCGGGAGCGTGGCGCTGGTCGTGCGCGGCTTCGCGGGGGAATTCCATCCGTGGAATCGTGCCGCGACGAACGTGCGCGAGAAACTTCGCGTCACCGGCATCCTGCTGCTGTTGGCCTCGATCCTGTGCCTCGCATTGGCATCGGTCACGGCGGTGGCGATCGCCGCGTGGGCGCTTCCGCCGCTGCGGTTCGTGCCGACCGGGGCGCAGATGCTGCACCTGCCGACGATCGTGCTCGGCGCCCTCGCGGGCGGCGGCGTCTTCGCGCTGATGAACGCGCTCAACTTCTCCGCCGTCGTGAAGATCACGACCGAGAACATCATGGCGGTCATGGCGCTGTCGCCGCTGACCGTGTGGCTGTTCCAGGAATTCGGCGTGGCGGCGGGCTGGATCGCGGTGACGCGTCCGGAACCCCGGCTCGTCGCCGCGATGGCGGTCATCGTCGCCTCGGTGCTGGTGATCGTGTTCGCCAGCCGCCGCGGCACGCCCGACTCCCGGAATGCCCACTCCCGCCGCCGGGCTCGCGTGTGATTTCGGTCGCGCTCCCGCCGGTATGCACCGGCGCCCGAGCGCGAGACAATGGCTGCGTACGGATTGGAGCCACGTCCTGCCCATGGTCGATGTCGCGCGCGCCTGCGCTCTCCTCGCGATCGCCTCCGCAGCCGGGTTCGCGCAGGCGCGGCCGCTCTCCGGCCAGGCGCCACCGCCCGATCCCGCGCTGCGCGCGCGAATCGCCGGAGCCGACGTCGCCGCCGGCGAGCGGACATTCGAGCGGCGTTGCGCGACCTGTCACGACATCGCCAGCGACGGCGCGCACTCGAAGGGGCCGCTATTGTGGAACGTCGTGGACCGCCGCGCCGGAGCGTCGCCCGGCTTCGCCTATTCGGACGCGATGCGCCGCTCGGGCCACCGGTGGACGCTCGAAGCGCTCGACTACTATCTCGCCGACACCGAGCGGGCGGTGCCGGGACGCTCGATGGACTTCACCGGTATCCTGGACGCGAAGTCGCGCGCGGACCTGATCGCCTACCTGCGCACGATGAGCGACGCGCCGCGCTAGCCGAGCGAGGCCGCGGGGCAGAGCTTCGTTTCGCGCGCACGAGGCGCTGCCCCGGCCCTCCCGCCCGCGCCCTCGCCCGCGACGTGCAGGCCGGACGCCGGATTCACCGGCGGACCATCCGCTCCCACCGCCGCGCGAGGTTCGGCTTCGCCGGCGGCCGCCAGCGTGACAACAGGTCATCCATCGCGCGAAAGTCGTTGCACAGGAGCGCGACGTCGCACCCTGCGGCGAGCGCGGCGTCGGCGCGCGCCACGATGTCTCCGGCGCCCCGCGCTCCGGCCATCTCGAGATCGTCCGAGAAAATCAGGCCGTCGAAGCCAAGCCGCTCCCGCAGGATCTGTTGCAGCCAGACGGCGGAAAAGCCGGCGGGCTGCGCGTCGACCTCCGGGTACACGACGTGCGCCGGCATGATGCCCTCGATCCCCGCCTTGACGAGCACGCCGAACGGAACGAGGTCCCCGTCCGCGATCGCGCGCATCGGCCGTTCGTCGACCGGGATCTCGTGGTGCGAATCGGCCGCGACGTGGCCGTGCCCGGGAAAGTGCTTGCCGACCGCGGCCATCCCGCGGGAGCCAAGGCCCCGGCACAGCGCCACGGCGAGGTAGGCGACCGCATTGGGGTTGCGGTGGAACGCCCGGTCGCCGATGACGCCCGAGGCGCCCCAGTCGAGGTCGAGCACCGGCGTGAACGCGAAGTCGACGCCGTGCGCTCCGAGTTCGGAGGCGATCGTGGCGCCCAGGGCCTCGGCCTCGCGGGCCGCGCGCTTCACGTCGGCGTCGAAGGACTCGCCGAGCGTACGCATCGGCGGAATCGCGGTGAAGCCCGCGCGGAAACGCTGGACGCGCCCGCCCTCGTGGTCCACCGCGATCGGCAGCGCGGGGGCGCGCAGCGCGCGGATCGTGCCGATCAGCGCCTTCAACTGCGCCGGCTCCGCGTAGTTCCGGGTGAACAGGATCACGCCACCGACGAGCGGATGGGCGAGGCGCTCGCGATCGCCGGGGGTGAGTTCGAGCGCCTCCACGCCGAGCATCGCCGGTCCGCGCGGCATGCCGGTCATGCGGCGCCCTCGCGGATCAGGCGCTTCATCTCGCGGACCGCTTCGCGCATGCCGACGAACACCGCGCGCGACACGATCGCGTGGCCGATGTGGAGTTCGCGCACCCCCGGCAGCGCAGCGACCGGCTGCACGTTGAAGTAGTTGAGCGCGTGACCGGCGTTGAACCGCATGCCGGCGGCGCGGATCGCCTCGCCCGCCGTGCGGATCTTCGCGAGTTCGGCCACCACGGCGCGACTCTCGGCATCGCGCCCCTTCACGTGGAACGCGTCGGCGTAGGGACCGGTGTGGATCTCGCACACGCGCGCGCCGATCGCCGCCGCGGCCTCCACCTGCCGCAACTCGGCGTCGATGAACACGCTCGTGTTGATGCCGGCGTCCGCGAGCCGCAAAACCGCGTCGGCGAGCGCGGCGCGCCGCCCCGCGACGTCGAGCCCCCCCTCGGTGGTGATCTCCTGCCGCCCTTCGGGGACGAGCATCGCCATCTCGGGCTTCACACGGCAGGCGATCGCGACCATCTCGGGCGTCGCCGCCATCTCGAGATTGAGCTTGATGTGCGTGAGTTCGCGCAACCGCCGCACGTCCTCGTCCTGGATGTGCCGGCGGTCCTCGCGCAGGTGCACGGTGATGCCGTCGGCGCCCCCCAGATGCGCCTCGACCGCGGCCCACACCGGATCGGGCTCGTAGGTACGCCGCGCCTGGCGAATCGTGGCGACGTGGTCGATGTTGACCCCCAGTTCGATCATTCCGGTCCTTCCTCGTCGAGCGCCTGCAGGTCGCGCACCACCTTGCGGCTCATGATCGTGCGCGACTCGAGATGATGGTCGATGACTTCGCGCATGAGCCGCTTCGCCTCGACGGCGGTGGCGGCATCGTCGAAACGGCCCGAAGCGAGCGCGACGAGCGTTGCCCCGCGCACGAGCGGCCAGCGCACCCCCGGCGGCGGCTGGCGCCGCTGCGCGCCCTTGTCGAACGCGTAATGGTAACGCGCGCCGGGATCGATCGCCGCGCCGCTGTCGGCCTCGACCGCGAGTTCGAGCGCGTAGCCGAGTTCCGCGAGCAGCCCGACCTCGAAGCGGCGCAGGACCGGCGCCTGCGCGTCGCCCCGCGCGAGCGACGCGAGCGCAGAACGGTACGCGTCGAAGAGCCGCGGATGCGGATCCTCCCGCGGCAGGAGCTTGATCAGGAGTTCGTTCAGGTAGAAGCCGCACAGGAGCGAGGAGCCGGACAGGAGCGGCAGACCGCCGCGCCATTCGGCACGCAGCAGGGTCTTCAGGTCGCCCGCGCCGGACCACGAGATACTCACCGGCTGGAACGCCTGGAGCACGCCGTGAAGTTCGGATCGCGGTCGCTTCGCGCCGCGCGCGACCATCGCGACGCGACCGTCCTCGCGCGTCAACGCCTCCACCAGCAGGCTCGTCTCCTTGTACGGCCAGCGGTGCAGCACGAACCCCTCGCGGTCATCGCGCCGGTCGATCTCGCGGCGAGGCATCGCGTCGGGACGAGCGGTCAGTAGCCCAGGCGCGCGAGCGTGGCGTCGCTGCTCGCCCAGCCCTTCTTCACACGCACCCACACCTCCAGGTGCACGCGCCCGCCGAAGAGGCGCAGCATCGACTTGCGGGCCTCGGTCGCGATGGTCTTCATCGTCGCGCCGCCCTCGCCCAGGAGGATCGCCCGCTGGCCGGGCTTGTCGACCCATACGACGGCGTGGATGCGGCGCGCGTCGCCTTCGTGCTCGAACGACTCGATCCCGACCGTCGTCGCGTAGGGCACCTCGTCGCCCAGGCGCCGGAAGATCTGCTCGCGCAGGTACTCGGCGGCGAGGAAGCGCTCGTCCCGGTCGGTGAGTTCGTCGGGGCCGTAGAGCGCCGGACCGGGGGGCAGCAGCTTCACGATCTCGGCCTCGAGGAGCGCGAGCGCGGTGCCGCGTTCGGCGGAAATCGGCACGATCGCCGCGAACTCGCGCATCGCCGCGACCTCCGCGATCCGGGGCAGCAACGCCGTCTTGTCCGCGATCGCGTCGACCTTGTTCAGCGCCGCGATGACGGGCTTGCCTTCGGGAACCAGGGCGAGCACGCCGCGATCGGGTTCGGCGATGCGCGCGCCGTCGACCACCCACACCACCGCATCGACGTCGGCGAGCGCCTCTCGCACCGCGCGATTCAGGCGCGTGTTGAGCGGTGAGGCGTGCCTCGTCTGGAAGCCGGGCGTGTCGACGAACACGATCTGCGCCTGTGGCCGGCTGACGATGCCGTTGATTCGGTGGCGCGTCGTCTGCGGCTTGCGCGACGTGATGCTGATCCGCTCGCCGACCAACGCGTTGAGCAGCGTCGACTTGCCGACCGACGGCCGGCCCACGATCGCGACGTGTCCGCAGCGATGCCCCGACGGCGCGGCGAAGGTCATGGCGTCACGCGGACCGGCCGCGAGCGTCGGTGCCGGGCGCAGCGACCTCCGACCACGCGCGGCTCGCGGCGTCCTGCTCGGCCGCGCGACGGCTCGATCCCGCGCCGCCCGCGGAGATACCGAGCGAGGGGATCCTGCATTCGACCGCGAACTGCTGCGCATGCGCTTCACCGTGAACCCCGACGACCGCGTACTCGGGGACCGGCAGCCGGCGCGCCTGCAGCCACTCCTGCAGGCGGGTCTTCGGATCCTTGTGCAGCGTGGTGGGATTCGCGTTGGCGAGTTCCTCGCCGTAGGCCGCGATGATCACCCGGCGCGCGGCCTCGAAGCCGGCGTCGACGAACACGGCGCCGAACACCGCTTCGAGCGCATCGGCCAGGATCGATCCGCGCTTCGCCCCGCCGCTCTTCAACTCCCCCTCGCCCAGGCGCACGTCGTCGCCGAGTTCGAGGCGTCGGGCGATACGGGCGAGCGTCTCGCCATTGACGAGGCTCGCGCGCGCGCGAGAGAGGTCGCCTTCGTCGGTTCCCGGGAAACGTTCGTAGAGCGCGAGCGCGACGACGCAGTTCAGAACCGCGTCGCCCACGAACTCGAGCCGTTCGTTGTGGCGCGCGCCGTGGCTGCGGTGGGTCAGCGCCTGGGCGAGCAGCTCCGGCCGGCCGAAAGCGTGTCCCAGGCGGACGGACGCGTCGGCCATGCGCGGCGCTAGCGCTGGACCGAGACGTCGAAGTCGAGCAGCAGGCTCACGTTGCCGACCAGGTGGAGTTCGCGCTGCCACGCGACGGTCGCCGTGATGACGTTGCCTTCCTTGACGACGTTGAGATCCGCGGAGGTGACCGAGTCGATGTAGTCGGCCGCGACGTACTTGTCGAACGACTTCTTGATGACCGGCAGCGTCGGGTCCGGCGCGTCGCGCAGCGCCTTCTCGACGGCGGAGCGTACCGTGAAGTACTCGATGTAGGCGGGCACCACCCGGAAACCGATCGCCGCGACGATCACGATCACCGTCGCGACGAACAGGAACGCGATCATCGACAACCCGCGCTGCGAGCCTGCCTTGCCCCTCATGTCGCCTCCCCTCACCGGATGCCGCTCCCGACCCGCTTGAACGCGAGGCTCGAGATGTCGTCCCAGTTGAACCAGATGAAGAACGCGCGGCCGCGAATGTGGTCGTCCGGCACGAAGCCCCAGTAGCGGCTGTCGTCGGAGAAATCGCGGTTGTCGCCCATCATGAAATAGTGCCCCGGCGGCACTTTGCAGGTGAAGCCCTGGCTATTGTATTCGCAGTGCTCCCGCCCGGGGAACGACCGGACGTTCTGCGGGTAGATCGACGGCGCCTGCGGGCTCACCGAGATGGTGTAGGCGTGCTCCTCGTTCCCGGCGTCGGCACGCTCGATGAACCGGTCGGTCGTCTCGAACCGCAGTCCCTCGAGCCAGCTGTAGGTGCCGTCGGGCGAGCGCGGCAGCGGCTTGCCGTTCACCGTCAGCGACTTGTCGCGGTACTCGACCACGTCCCCCGGCAGGCCGACCACCCGCTTGATGAAATCCTGCGACGGGTTGACCGGATAGCGGAACACGACCACGTCGCCGCGCCTGGGATTTCCGGTCGGAATCACCTTCTGCTCGACGATCGGCAGCCGGATCCCGTAGGCGAACTTGTTCACCAGGATGAAATCGCCGACCTCGAGCGTGGGGCGCATCGACGACGACGGGATCTTGAACGGTTCCGCGACGAAGCTCCGCAGCAGGAACACCACGAGCAGCACCGGGAAGAAGCTCACCGGGTACTCGATCCAGGCCGGCGCGGGAACGTCGGGCGCACGGCGGCGTGCGAGCACGAAACGGTCGAACGCCCAGACGACTCCGGTCGCGAGCGTGAGGAGGAAGAGGATCAGCGCGAAGTTCATCGTGGAAGGCGGTCCTGCCGCGGCAAGGGTTCGGGCGGGCGGGCGGATTCTCTCATGGCGCCCTCGCGAAGGGCGCGCCGCCGGTATCCGGGGATGCGGTTTCCGTCGCCTCGAACCGCGTCACTTCTCGCCCACCTTCAGGATCGCCAGGAACGCTTCCTGCGGGATCTCGACGCTGCCGACGGCCTTCATCCGCTTCTTGCCGGCCTTCTGCTTCTCGAGCAGCTTGCGCTTGCGCGTGATGTCGCCGCCGTAGCATTTCGCCAGCACGTCCTTGCGCATCGCCTTGACCGACTCGCGGGCGATGATCTGCGCGCCGATCGCCGCCTGGATCGCCACGTCGAACATCTGTCGGGGAATGAGACCGCGCATCTTGTGCACCACCTCGCGGCCGCGGAACTGCGCGACCGCACGGTGCACCATCACCGACAGCGCGTCGACGCGGTCGCCGTTGATCAGGATGTCGAGCTTCACGACGTCCGCCGCGCGGAACTCGAGGAACTCGTAGTCCATCGACGCGTAGCCGCGCGACACGCTCTTCAGCCGGTCGAAGAAATCCATGACCACCTCGGCGAGCGGCAGTTCGTAGTGGATCACGACCTGCCGCCCCCGGTACTGCATGTCCTTCTGCACGCCGCGCTTCTCGGTGCACAGCGTCAGCACCGGGCCGACGTACTCCTGCGGCACGAGGATCGTGACGGCGATGACCGGCTCGCGGATCTCCTCGACGCGCGAGAGGTCGGGGAGCTTCGACGGGTTGTCGATCTCGGCGAGGGTCCCGTCGCGCAGGAGCACTTCGTAGATCACCGAGGGCGCCGTGGTGATCAGGTCCATGTCGTACTCGCGCTCGAGCCGCTCCTGGACGATGTCCATGTGCAGGAGCCCGAGGAAGCCGCAGCGGAAACCGAAGCCCAGCGCCTGCGACACCTCCGGCTCGAAGTGGAGCGACGCGTCGTTCAGCTTCAGCTTGGTGAGCGCCTCGCGCAGCGCCTCGTACTGGTTCGACTCGACCGGATAGAGACCCGCGAACACCTGCGGCTTCACCTCCTTGAACCCGGGGAGCGGCGCGCCCGCCGGACGCTGCGCGTGCGTGATGGTGTCGCCGACCTTCGCCTCGGCGAGCTCCTTGACTCCGGCGACGATGAATCCGACCTCGCCCGCCGAAAGCGATTCGCGCGCCACCGATTTCGGCGTGAACACGCCGACCTGCTCGCAGAGGTGCACCGCGCCCTTCGCCATCAAGAGCACCTTGTCCCGCGGACGAAGCACGCCGTTGACGACCCGCACCAGCATGACGACACCGACGTAATTGTCGAACCACGCGTCGATCACCAGCGCCTGCAGCGGCGCGTCGTCGTCGCCCGAGGGCGGCGGCACGCGCGCGATCACCGCCTCCAGGATGTCGTCGATGCCGAGACCGGTCTTCGCGGAAGCGCGGATCGCGTCGGTCGCCCCGATCCCGATGATGTCCTCGATCTCCTCGATCACACGCTCGGGTTCCGCCGACGGGAGATCGATCTTGTTGAGGACCGGAATCACCTCCACGCCCTGCTCGATCGCCGTGTAGCAGTTGGCGACGGTCTGCGCCTCCACGCCCTGAGAGGCGTCGACGACGAGGAGCGCGCCCTCGCAGGCCGCGAGCGAACGCGACACCTCGTAGGCGAAGTCGACGTGGCCCGGCGTATCGATGAGGTTCAGGCGGTAGGCGACCCCGTCGCGGCCGGTGTAGGCGAGCGCGGCGGTCTGCGCCTTGATCGTGATGCCGCGCTCGCGCTCGAGATCCATCGAGTCGAGCACCTGCTCGGACATCTCGCGGTCGGCGAGGCCTCCGCAGCGCTGGATGAAGCGGTCCGCCAGCGTCGACTTGCCATGGTCGATGTGCGCGATGATCGAAAAGTTGCGGATGGGTTTCAAGGGTGGCGGCAAGCGCGGGACCGGCGGCAGGCGCCGTCGGGTCCGCTGACCGGAAAACCTTGAATTCTAACGGATTTCCAGATTGCCCGCGACCGATGCGCGCGCGAGGCGGCGTTCGAGGGCCGGCGCGTCGAGCGACAGCTCCGCCAGCGGCTCGCCGTCGGGTGCCGCGCCGAAGAGCAGCACCGGCACCCGCGTGCCGAATCGCGGTTCCCACTCCGGGTGCAGGTCGAGGTCGATGTCGACGATGCGATAGCCGTGGCGCGCGGCGACCGGAGCCGCGGCGTCGCGCATGACGTCGCACAGGCTGCACCAGCGGCGCACGAGGAGCGTCAGCGCAGGCCCGCGCTCCTCCGCGGGTGCCTGCGGTACCGCAGGATGGAGCAGGTGGCGGCGACGTGTCATCGCATTGCCCGTGGTGCCGGCGTCAATCGGGACGTCGCAACGGCGCTCGACGCGCCGCACCCGATGAATCCGGATCCGCCCCTGCGCGGCATCGACGCGAAACGCGTCCGGCTGAAGCCGGACCCACGAGGATGTCGCAGCGGCGCTCGATGCGCCGCCACCGAAGACTTCGCCGCAACTGCCAACTGTCAACTGTCAACTGACTACGGTTCGCCGTTGAGCATCCGCACCGTCGCATAGAACTGGTTGTCGCCGCGCCGCAGGCGCAACGTCACCGCCGCCCCCTTCTCGAGCTTCGCCAGGAACTCGTTCACCTGCGCCGCGCTCCTCGCGTCGGACGCGACGCCCTTGCTCACGATTTCGAGGATGACGTCGCCGGGCTGGATGTTGCCGCGCACCGTCGGGGCCACGTCTTCGATGAGCACGCCCGCGCGCACGTCGAGTTCGCGTTTCTGCTCGTCGGTGAGGTCGGAGAGCACGAGCCCCATGCGGTTGGGCTTGGCTTTCTCCTTCGGCGCCGGGGCGGTACGGCGCTGCGCCTGTTGCGCGTCCTCGCGCAGTTCGGCGACGGTGACCGACATGTCGCGCTGCGAACCCTTGCGCCAGACCGTGATCTTCACCGTTTGCCCGGGACGCAGTGCGGTGATGATGCGCGGCAGGTCGTTCGACGCCTTCACGTCGCGTCCGTCGGCCTTGAGAACGATGTCGCCCGGCTCGACGCCCGCCTTCTCGGCCGGACCGCCCTTCTCGACCGAGTTCACGAGCGCGCCGACCGGGCCCCTGAGCCCGAAGGCCTCGGCCGCTTCCTTCGACACTTCCTGGATGGTGACGCCGATGCGTCCGCGCGTGACGCGCCCCTTGTCCTTGAGCTGGGTCACCGTGTTCATCGCGACATCGATCGGGATCGCGAACGCGAGCCCCATGTAGCCGCCGGTGCGCGAGTAGATCATCGAGTTGATGCCGATGACCTCGCCCTTCAGGTTGAACAGCGGGCCGCCGGAATTGCCGGGGTTGATCGCGACGTCGGTCTGGATGAACGGGACGAGGTTCTCCTGCGGCAGGTCGCGCCCCTTCGCGCTGACGATACCGGCCGTCATCGTGTTCTCGAGGCCGAACGGCTTGCCGATCGCCACGACCCATTCGCCGACCTTGAGCTTGTCGGGGTCGCCGATCGAGACCCTGGGCAGGTCCTTCGCGTCGATCTTGAGCAGCGCGACGTCGGTGCGTTTGTCGGCGCCCACGACCTTCGCGATGTACTCGCGGCGGTCGGACAGGCGCACCTTGACTTCGTCCGCGCCGTCGACCACGTGCGCGTTGGTCACGACGAAGCCATCCGACGCGAGGATGAATCCCGAGCCCGTGGCCTGCGCTTCCGGATCCCGCGGCGCGCCGCGACGCGGAGGAATCGGTCCGAAACGACGGAAGAACTCGTAGAACGGGTCGTCCTCGGAGAGTTCGGGCATCGACGGCGCGCGCCGTGCGCGCTGCGTCACGTCGATCGACACGACCGTCGGACTCTGCTTTTCGTAGAGTTCGGTGAAGTCGGGAAGTCCCGCGGCGAGCCGGCCCTGCGCGGCGGCCGGCGCCGCGGCGAACGGGCCGGCGAGCGCGAAGGCGAAGAAGGCGGCGGCAAGGGAAAGGGACGTCGTTCGGATCATGGATTCCTCGTGACGGAAGGGATGCGTCCGTCGGTCGCTCGTTCAGGTGGCTCCGGTCGGGTTCGAAACGCCGGGCGCGGCCACTCGTCCGGCGAATGCAGAAGGCGCGGTTCGACGCGCGTGGCGATCGCGGCAGACCGTCGCGTCACCGGCGCGTCACCGAGTTCGCGAGCATCCGCACCGTCTCGGCCGGAACCTCGCCCAGCGCGGTGATGACGTAGTCGTCCAGCTTGACGGAATACTGATTGATGCCGCCCATCCGGGCGCGCCCGATGCCGCGCTGCCGACCGCCGCGCTGCTCGATGAACACGCTGATCGACACCAAGCCATCCGAGAACACGATCTGCGACAACGCCCCCGGCCGGTCGCGCAGGTCGCGGCGCACTTCCATGATCTTCACGAAGCCGTCCGGCACCTTCGGCACGACCCAGCCCGTGTCGACGATCTCCTTCGCGTCGAATTGCGCCCGCTTCTCGCGCCAGCCCGCGGGGAGATCGGTGAACGTCGGGCGCGCCGCTTCCGGATCGATCGCCCTGCCGATCGCGAGATCGGAGAACGCGAATTGCTCCACCGGCTCGCCACGCTCGTTCAGCGTTCGCGCCTTGAGCAGCATGCCCGTCGCGGGGTCGGTCCAGAATTCGTGGCTGTAGCGCAGGCCGTCCTTCGGCTCGAAGCGCCACGAGCGGGCGTCGATGCCGGCGACTCGTCCGCCCTCGCCGGCCTTCACGCGGTAGTACTGCGAGAGCGAGGCGAGCTGCTGCGGAGAAAGCGACGGGAACGCGTTGCGAAAGGTGCGCGGCTCGGTGCGGACGAGCTTCGCGTCCGGATAGTAGCAGCGCACCTCCCCTTTCGCGCGAATCACCTCGCGTGCCGGGCCGTCCAGACTCACGAGCTTCTCCTGCTCCTCTCCGGCGTCGTTCACGTGGACGATGCGCGAGGACTCGACCGAGTATCCGCGCTGGTAGACGATCGTGCCGGTGTAGCTCAGCGTGCGCGCGGCCTCCGCCGCGCGGGTCAGCACCGTCTTCGCATCCTGCGCCGCCAGCACGGCGGACGCCGACGCGAGCGCCGCGCTCGCGACGGCGATCGCCGCGGCACGGCGGACGAACCGCGCGATCGCAGGCGCGGTCGGTGCGTTGCCCGGTGTCATCGCGCCGGTGCCTGGACCGGCACGAAGTCCGCTCGCTGGATCGGCGCGATACCCTGGATCGGCGTCGACGGAGAGAAGTCGCTGTGCGCGGTCAGGTATTCGGCGGGGATGACCTGCGGACGGAGCGCCTCCGAACGCATGCCGGCGGCGTCGCGCGCGAAGGCGACCGCCTGGTTCGGCGCGTCGGTGATCGAGACCGCCGTCCAGCCGACCACGGCTACCGCGGCGACGGTCGCCGCGGCCGCCCAGGCCCAGGCGGCGGGCCGCTCGGCCCGCCTGCGGGGCGCGAGCACCGTGGGCTCCTGCGCGAGCGCGATCGCGACGCGCCGCGACACGCGTGGCGCGACGGTGCACTCGCCGCGCAAGGCATCGCCGATCGCGTGGTAGCAGGTCCAGGCCGCGGCCGCGCCGGACGACCTCATGGCGCCGAGGACGCGGTCGACCGCGTCGTCGTCCAGTTCGCCGTCCATCAGGCGCGAAATGTCCTCGTTCATCACCATCTCCGGTTCTCGTCCGTCCCGAGCAGCGGACGCAGGTCCGCGGCGATCGCCTCGCGCGCCCGGAAGATCCGGGATCGCACGGTACCGATCGGGCAGTTCATCACGTTCGCGATCTCTTCGTAGCTCAGGCCCTCGATCTCGCGCAGCGAAATCGCGGTCCTCAGATCCTCGGGCAACGCGTCCATCGCCTTGTTCACGGTCCGGGCGATTTCCCGTCCCAGGAGCTCGCCTTCGGGCGTCGCGGCGTCCCGCAACCCCACCGCATCCTCGAACGACTCGGCCTCCTCGTGATCGAACTCCGTCGACGTCGGAGCCCGTCGCCCGAGCGCGACCAGGTAGTTCTTCGCGGTGTTGATCGCGATGCGATAGAGCCACGTGTAGAACGCGCTCTCGCCCCGGAAGTTCGGGAGGGCGCGGTAGGCCTTGATGAAGGCCTCCTGCGTCACGTCCTCGACCTCGCCGGGGTCGCGCACCATCCGCGACAACAGCCGCCCCAGCTTGCGCTGGTACTTCATCACCAGCAGCTCGAACGCGCGCTTGTCTCCCCGCTGCGCCCGCTCGACCAGCTGCTGGTCGACTTCTCGATCACCCATCCGCCGGTCTGCTCTTCCCTGAGGGGCTGGTTGTCATGCCCGCCGGCCGGCAGGCGCGAGTCCGGATCGACCCGTCACAAGATCCGGTCGGCCGCCCTCCGCGGACTCCGGACACGCGCTTGCGAACACAGACCGCCGGCGAGGCGCCGAGTTCACCGGGATGGTGGGGAGGCCCGCATTGCGCCTGCCGCTCAACCTTTGTCCAGGACAACAACGCTTCTGAGGACTCCCGTGGCCGTCCCGCGCGCATTGTGCAGCACCTCGGTCGCGAACGGCAGCAGTTCTTCACGAGCCTCACCCACGAGGAGCCCCAAGGCGTCCAGCACGCCCACGGCAATCGCCATCCGGGCACGACCGCCGCCGTCGGCGACCTTGATCGCGATGCCCAAGCCCTGGTGCACGAGTCCGATCGCCTGCACGCCTTCGGCCCCGACCTTCGAGATCCAGGCGCCGCGGCCCGAACGCATCAACGCGAGGTCCCCGCCCCCGGTACCGGACACGTACTCCGGGTGCGCGACCATCGCTCCCGCGAGCGTCCGGCAAGCCGCGGCATCCTCTCCCGGGTGCCCGGATGCGATGCGTGCGAACGCCAGTGCGAGCCTGGAAAGCGGCAGAGCATAGTTCGGCGCCGAGCAGCCGTCGACGACCGGAACGAGATCGTCGACCCGCACGTCGGCGAGACGACCGATCGCTGCGCGGATGGCCTGTTGCAGCGGGTGGCCGGAAGCCAGGTAATCCGCCCGCGACCAGCCGTGCAAAACGCAGCAGGCGAGCATGCCGGCGTGCTTGCCCGAGCAGTTGTGCCCGAGCGGCGAATAGGGGGGCGGCGGCGGCGCCTCGCCCAGCGCATCGTAGACGTACGGGGCATGACTCCCGCACCGGAGGTCGGCGACCGTGCATCCGGCGCGCGCGAGCACTTCGGCGACCGCCGCCTGGTGACGCGCTTCGCCGGAGTGGCTCGCGCAGAGGAGCGCCACCTGCTCGCCCGAGAGACCGAAGCGCTCCGGGCCGCCGGCCACGACGAACGGCAGCGCCTGCAGCGGCTTCAACGAACTGCGCGTGAAGGTCACGAACCCCGGATCGCCCGCGGACGCGACGAGGCGCCCGTCGGCATCGACGACCGCGACCGATCCGGCGTGCACGCTCTCGATGCGCCCGCCGCGTTCGACGACGGCGAGCGGAACGTGCGGCCAGGCGCGCTCGGCGATTCCGGTCATGCGCCTAACCTCTGCCGACGATGTCGCGCCCGGTCATGTCCGGGCACCGGTGGCCCGGGCGAGGGCGTCGCGCACCAGCGACGCGATGTCGCCGACGCGTTCGGTGAGGATCGACGAGTGCGTGCCCGCCAGGACGTGGCTTTCGACCGACCCGGCGTGGGCGCTCCAGCCCATGTCCTCGGCAACCTGGCGCATGCGCTGCTGGGCGCGCACGACCACGACGTGGCCGCGGAACCGGCCCGCGGCATACCGGTCGATCGCGCGGGCGTAGCGCAACTCGGCGTCGGAGAGCCGGTCGCGCGGCTCCACCGCTTTCGCCTGGCCGTCTGCGTCGAACTTGAAGTAGGCGCCCTTCCCGTCGCCCTCCGGGGCACCGGGTCGCGGCGCGGCGGTCTCGACGAGCACGACGGCGGGAACACACTCGCCTTCTGCCTCGAGTTGGCGCGCCATCTCGAACGCGACGAGGCCCCCCGCGCAGTGGCCTCCCAGCAGATACGGGCCGGTGGGCTGGACGGCGCGCAGCGCCGCCAGCCGTTCCTTCGCCATCGCCTCGATCGATTCGGGAATGGCGGGTTCGGCGAGACCGTGCGGATGCACGATGAACGTCGGCTGCTCGGGCCCCAACGCGCGGGCGAACGTCTGGCTGTAGAAACCGCCGCCGGTGAAATCGCCGTGCAGGTAGGTGAACGGCGGCAACGAGCCGGTCTCGTTCACGCGAAGGATCGGATCGTCCGGCGCGCGAGCGCCGCTGCGGATCGCGTTCGCGAGTCCCGCGATCGTGTCGTCGGTGAACATCGTCGTGAGCGGCAGCGCGTAGCCGGTCTTGCGCTCGATCGCATCGATCAGCCGCGCCGCGAGGAGCGAGTGTCCGCCGACCTCGAAGAAGCGGTCGTGCACGCCGACGCGAACGCCCAGGAGGTCGCGCCAGAGATCGGCGAGCACGCGCTCGAACATGTCGCGCGGCTCGACGTGCACGCCATGGTTCGGTTGCGCGGTGTCGCCCGGCGGGGGCAGCGCACGACGATCGACCTTGCCGTTCGCGCTGAGCGGCAGCTTCGGCATCCAGACGATCGCTCCCGGCAGCATGTACTCGGGCAGGCGCTTGCGCAGGTCCCGCAGCAGGTTCGGCGGCGCGGTCGCGGGATCGGCGGGCACGACGTAGGCCACCACCTGGCGCGTGTCGGCCGTCGTCCCCGCGAGTTCGACGACCGCCTCGCGCACCGACGGGAGTTCGGCGACCGCCGCCTCGACTTCGTCGAGTTCGATGCGGTGTCCGCGGACCTTCACCTGTCGGTCGAGGCGGCCGAGATACTCGATCGCGCCGTCGTCGCGCATGCGCACCCGGTCGCCGGTCCGATACAGCCTGCGTCGGCCGAGCCCCGGGTGTTCGAGCTCGGCAAAACGCTCTCCGGTGAGATCCGGATGCCCGAGGTACCCCAGCGCGAGTCCCGGCCCGCCCAGCCACAGTTCGCCGCCCTCCCCCGGTGCGGCGAGGCCGCCGTCGGAGCGCAGGACGAACGCGTCGGTGTGCGAGATCGGCCGGCCGATCGGCACCGACGCGCTGGCTTCGTCCACCGCACGCACCTCGTGCCAGGTCGCGAAGGTCGTGGCTTCGGTCGGTCCGTAGACGTGCAACAGCCGCTCCGGCGGACCGGCGCGAAGGACTTCGCGCACGAAACGAGGCTCCACCGCCTCGCCGCCGAACAGCACGCAACGCACCGGCGCGAACGCGGCGGGGACGTCGCGCGCGACGGTGTTGAACAGCGCGGTGGTGATGAACAGCACGGACACGCGCTCCGTCGCGAGGGTCGCGGCCAGCGCACGCGGCGCGAGCGCGGTGGTTTTCGCGATCGGGACGATGCGCCCGCCGTTCAGGAGCGCGCCCCACAATTCGAACGTCGATGCGTCGAACGCGGGGTTCGCCATCTGCGCGACCGCGTCGCCCTCGCGCACCTGCAGGTAGTCGGTGTCGAGCACCAGTCGCAGGACCGCGCGATGCGGCACGACGACGCCCTTGGGCGTGCCGGTCGATCCGGATGTGTAGATGACATAGGCGGCGTCCGCCGGATCGATGGCCACCTCCGGGGCCGACGCGGGGAACAAGGCGATGCGCGCGCGTTCGGCGTCGGGGCAAAGCATCGCGACGCCGTCGTGCGCCAGGCGCCCGGCCGGCACGTCGTCCGCAACGACGGCCGACACCCCGGCATCGCGGAGCATGAATCCGATCCGCGCGGACGGCAGGTCGGAGTCGATCGGCAGGTACGCCGCGCCCGCCTTCAGCACCGCGAGCCAGGCGATCGCGATGTCGGCGGCCTTCGCGCGAGCCACGGCGACCCGGTCGCCCTTGGCCACGCCCGCCGCAACGAGCGCATGGGACAGCCGATTCGCCTCTTCGTCGAGTTGCCCGTACGCGAGCGTGCCCACGGCGCGCGCCTCCGGGTGGCGCGACACCGCGTCCGCGAATCGCGTCACGATCGTTCCGGACGGCGCGTCGGCGGTCGTGCGCAGGTTGATCGCGATCATCCGCGACCGGTCGGCGTCGTCCATCAGCGCGAGCCGTCCGATCGGCGTCGCGGGAGCGTTTGCCGCGTTGACGACGAGCGATTCGAACTGGCGGGCCATGCGCTCGATGGTCGGCGCGTCGAACAGGTCGGCGCAGTACTCGAAGTGGGCGATGAGCCCGGCCGGTTCGTCGGAGAGCGTCAGCAGCAGGTCGAACTTGGCGTGCGGCCGCAGCGCAGGCTCGCGTCGGACTCGCACGCCTTCGAACGCGAGTTCGGCCTCCCCCGCCTCGCGCATCGCGAACGTGACCTGGAAGACCGGATTGCGCGACGGGTCGCGCGGCAGGGCCAGCGCGTCGACGAGCCGCTCGAACGGAACTTCCTCGTCCCGGTACGCCTCGACGAGCCGATCGCGCACGCGTCCGACGAATTCGGAGAAGCCCGCATCGACCGACAGGTCGATACGCACCGCGAGGGTGTTGGCGAAGAACCCGATCAGGCCGGCCAGTTCAGGGTGCGTGCGCGCGGCGATCGGCGTGCCGATCGCGAAGTCGCCCTCGCCCGAGAGGCGCGCGAGGAGCACCGCGTACGCAGCGAAGAACACGATGAACGGAGACACGCCGAGTTCCCGCCCGACGGTCTTCAGTTCGTCGGCGGCCGCAGCCGGCAGAGCCCGCGACACGACGGCGCCGCGGAAGCTCTGCAGCGGCGGGCGGACGCGATCCGTGGGCAACGCGAGCACGGGCACGCCGGCGAGGCGCGCTCGTGCTGCGTCGAGACGCCGTTCGATCGCCCCCGCGCCGGCACGGACATGTTGCCACGCCGCGAAATCGAGGTAGTCGATGGGGAGCTTCGTCCAGCGCGGCGACGCGTGGGCACGCGCCGCCGCGTAGGCGGCCGTCAGGTCGCGCTGGAAGACCTGCGCGGAGAGCCCGTCGCTCATGATGTGATGCCACACGCGCAACAGGGCATGCCGATCCTCGCCCAGCCGGAACAGCGTGAACCGGACCGGGGCGGCGGCGGCGAGGTCGAAGGGCCGCGACGCGCGCTCATCCACCGCGACGGCGAGCGCGGCCTCCGTTCCCGTCTCCGCGCCCGCGACATCGACGATCTCGAGCGACGCCGCGGCCGCCGGGTCGCTCACCTGGTGCGGCACGCCATCGACCGACAGATAGCGCGTGCGGAGCATCGCCTGGCGATCCACGACGGCCGCGAACGCGGCTTGCAGCGCCGCGACGTCGAGCGGCCCGTCGAGGTACCACAGCCGCGACTCGTGGTAGGCGTCGCTCGCCGGATCGAGCCGCTGCAGGAACCAGGCGCGCGCCTGCGTGTGCGTGAGCGGCACCGGCCCGCGCCCATCGCGCGGGCGAATCGCCTCGGGTGCCGCCGGTCGCCCGCGTGCCTCGCGCGCCGCGTCGATGCGGCGCGCCATGCCCTCGATCGTGCCCGCGTCCTCGAACAGCGACTCGACCGGCAGCGTCACTCCGAACACCGCGCGCACCTGATCGAGCAGCGCCGCACCGCGCAGCGAATCTCCGCCGAGCATGAAGAAATTCGCGTCGCGCCCGATCGCGCCGGTGCGCAACGCCGCCGACCACAGTCCCGACAACGCGATCTCGAGCGGCGAGGCCGGACCAACGACAACAGGCGGCGGCTCGGGCGCGGGGTCGGTGCCGAGCCCGACGAGCGCGGGAAGCGAGCCGCGCATCACCTTGCCGACGCGGTTGCGCGGCAGCGCGTCGACGAACCACAGGCGCTTGGGCGCGGCCCGGGCACCGAGCGTCGCGCGCGCGCGTTCGAGCAACGCGGCGGCGTCCGGCGTCGTCCCCGGCGCGGGCACGATCGCCGCGACCACTTCCTCGCCGAGACTCGGGTGCGGCATGCCGAACGCCGACGCGTCCGCGACCCCCGGCAGCGCGCGGAGCGCATCGTCGATGCCGGTGGGCGCGATTTTCTCGCCGCCGCGATTGATGACGTCCTTCACCCGATCGACGATGCACAACTCGCCTGAGGGGTCGAAGCGCGCGAGATCGCCGGTCCGAAAGCCGCCGTCGAGCCACGCGTCCGCGGCCCCATCGTCGCCATCGAGGTAGCCGTCGAAGACCTGCGGGCCGCGGGCCACGATCTCGCCCACCGCTCCAGCGGGCACGTCCCGGCCGGCGCCGTCGACCAGACGCACGTGGGCGTCGATCGGCCGCCCCGACCCCCCGGGCAGCCGCCGGGCCGGCGGCAATTCCTGGATCGACACGGTGCCCGCCTCGGTGACGCCGTAGTGCTGCAGCACGGGCGCCCCGAGCGCGGACTCGAGCCGGTCGCGTTCGTTCGCGCTGAACGCCCCGGTGGCGACCACGGCGAACCGCAGCCGTCGGGCCGGCAACCGCGGACCCGGGGGCAGGCGCACCAGCAATTCTCGCGCGGCGGCGAAGGTGAGCGGGAAGTAGCCGACCGGGTCGCGCTCCACCACTGCCCGCAGTGCCGCGATGTCGGAGTCCGGCAGCACGTGCACCGACCCGCCGTTCGACACGCAGAGCAGGAAGGCGGTGCGCGCGCCGAACGCATGATGCAGCGGGACGGCGTGCCAGGCGACGTCCGCTGGCGACATCGCGAGCCGGGAGCCCATGTCGCGCGCCTGGGCCATCAGCGACCGGTGCAGCAGCGGCACGAGCTTCGGCCTGCCGGTGGTGCCCGACGTCGCGGTCACGAGCGCCACCTCCGGGCGCGCGAGCGGAGGATGACGCCGGTCCGGAATCGGCGCGATCGGCTCGAGCGCGAACGCCCCGGCCACGCCCGGCTCATCGTCGATCGCACGGAGCAGAATCGCCGGCGAGCGACGCGCCGCCCGCGAGAAAGGATGCGACGCATCGTCGGGAACGATCACCGCGCGGGCCCGGGCGCGCGCGAGCACCTCGACGTACTGTTCCTCGCTCGACGCGCTCCCGAGCAGCAGGAAGCACGACGCGGCCGGGGCGGCGGCGAGGAGCGCCATGTCGCGCGCGCGATCGCCTGCCGCGGCCACGACGACGTCGCCGCGCCGTATGTCCCACGCCGCGAAACGATCGCGCAGTGTCTCGACGCGCCGCGCGAACCCTGCCCAGGTCATCAGCGCACGGCCGTCCTGTCGGATGAACGGTGCGTCGGGTTGTCCGCGTGCGATCGCGAGGAGCCTCGCCGTCAGGTCGGGATCGTCACTCATTTCGAACGCGCGCCCGCGGTACCTCGCGGCGCGTCCGCTCGCGGGGTTGCTCCCAGCGCACGTTCGATCGACCGCGCCATCCCGTCGAGCGTCTCGTCGCCATGGCCGGGTGTGGGCGCCGGCACCTGGACACCGAACGCCGCATGGATGCGCGCGACCAGGTCCTCGGCCGACCCTGCGTCCCCCCCCAGCGAATGGAATGTCGCGCCGGAAGGCACCCTGGGCACCCCCAGCACCGAACACCACAGGGCCATGAGGGCCGCCGCGAACGGGGACGGCGGCGGATCGTCCGGCGACGCCGCCGATCCGACCGACGCGGCAGACGCGAATCGCACGCGCAGCGACGTGCGCAGCACCTTGTCGGCGCGATTGCGCGGCAATGCGTCGACGAACCACAGCCGGCGCGGCGCCCGGCGCGCACCGAGCCGCACGCGCACCGCGTCGAGCACTTCGTGCTCCGTGACCGTCGCCCCTTCGCCACGCACGACCGCCGCGACGATTTCCTCGCCCAGCGTCGGGTGCGGGATTCCGAATGCTGCCGCATCGACGACGCCCGGCACCGCGCGAAGCGCCGCGTCGATCTCGAGGGGCGCGATCTTCTCGCCACCCCGATTGATGACTTCTTTCACCCGGCCGACGACGTAGAGGTCGCCGGCCTCGTCGAAACGCGCGAGGTCGCCGGTGCGAAACCAGCCGTCGAGGCGCGAACCCGCATCGAGCGCCGCGTCATCGAGGTAGCCGTCGAATACCTGGGGCCCGCGCACCAGAACCTCCCCTGCTGCGCCACGAGGAGGAACTTCGCCGTCATCGCCGAGCAGGCGGATTTCCGCCAGCAGCGGGGCGCCCGCGCTGCCCACCGTCCGCGGTTCGGGAGGCAGGCGCTGGTGCGTGATCACGCCGGTCTCGGTCGTCGCGAGACCGGTCACCACCGGCACCGCGAACCGATCCTCCAGACGACGGATCTCGTCGGGGTCGAGCGTTCCGGACGCGACGCGCAGGAACCGCAGCGCCGGCGACCGCAGCGACGAGTCGCGGTCGGCACGTTCGAGCAGCGCCCGGAGGATCGTGAACGTCGCGCTCAGGAAGGTGATCCGGCCCCCGCGCAGCGCGGCGACGAGCGATTCGACGCCGCCCTCGGGCAGGCAGATCACAGAGCCGCCGTGCATCACCGGCAGCAGGAACGCCGTCCGCTGGCCGTTCGCGAGGTGGATCGGTGTCACCAGGGCGGAAACGTCGTCGCGCACGATCCGCAGCACCGCTCCGAGGGCATCGGAGATCCGGACGATCGCGCGATGACTGTAGGGAACGAGTTTCGGCCGATCGGTCGTGCCGGACGTAATGCCTACGTACGCCCAGCCTGGCGGATGGATCGGTCGCCTCGGCGTCGGCACGGGGGAGGGCGCGTCGCACGACAATTCGAATGCTCCGGCGTCCTCGCAAGGGCTCGCGACGATCGTCGGGAGGCCGAGTGCACGCGCCGCGGCCCCGAGCGCCCCGAATGCGCCCGCCGGAACCACCACCGCACGCGCCGACATGCGCGTGAGGAGCACCCTGCATGCATCCTCGGTCGGCCCGCCCGGGATCATGGTCACGGTCGACGACACCGGCGCGCAGGCGAAGAGCGTCGCGGCCATCGTGCGGTCGGCCGTCGACACCGCCACGATGTCGCCCCGGGCCAGGCCCCAGGCGGTGAACCGTTCGCGAACCCGCGCGACATGGCCGGCGAGAGCGCCCCAGTGCATGGTCGGGCGGCCCGGCACAGCGAGGAACGGTGCCCCCGGACGCGAAGCCGCGTGCTGAAGCAACCGGGCCTGGACGTCTTCGGTCATCGCGTGGTGGGCGGGGGGTTCGACATGGCAGGCGCGATCATAGCCTTCCGCAGGTCGGCGCGGCCTGCGCGACGATACAATGGGGCGCATGGACTTCCGGGTCGCACGCGTGCCCCTCTTGTTCATCCTCGCCGTGGGCACGGCGACGGCCCAGACGGATCCTCCGGGAGTCGTCGTCGACGCGTTTCCGGTCCGGACCGTTCGCATCGTGGCCGCACAGCAGCCCGGCAGCGCGAACGACAACGTTGCGCGCATTCTCGCCGACGCACTCGCGGAAGCCTGGGGCCAACCCACCGTCGTGGAGAACCGCCCGGGGGCGAGCGGTGCGATCGGCACCAAGTTCGCCGCCCAGTCGGCGCCCGACGGCTACACGCTGCTCGTCGGCGGCATGAGCAACATGCTGAGTTCTCCTGTGCTCGATCCGCGATATGGCATCGACGCTGCGCGCGACTTCGTTGCGATCGGACGCATCGCCTGGGTGCCGTTCGTGCTCGCCGTGCATCCGGACGTGCCCGCACACACGATGACCGCCCTGGTCGAGCAGGCGCGCCGCCATCCCCGCGGACTGGTCTTCGCCACCTCCGGGCCGACAGCGTTCTCCCGGCTGTGCGTCGAACATTTCGCCCGGCGGGCCGGCGTCGAATTCCTCACGGTCGAATACCGCGGCGCACCCGCGGCGACGCTCGACCTCGTCGCCGGCCGCGCGCAGCTCCAGATCAACGAGGTCGCCGCGATGAAACTGCACGCCGACGCAGGGCGGGTGCGGCTCCTCGCCGTCGCCGGCGACCGGCGCACGGCGAAGGTTCCCGCGCTGCCGACGTTCGCCGAGGCGGGGATGAGCGCGATTCCGTTGACGCCGTGGTACGGCCTTTTCGCGCCCGCCGGCATCGCGCCCCCGATCCTCGCGCGCGTCGAAGCCGCCTATCTCGCAGCCATGCGCAGCCCGGAGCTGCGCGCGCGACTCGAAGCGCTGGGTTACGAGCCCGTCGTCGACGAACCCGGCGAGTTCCCGCGAGCGTTTCGCGCCGACCTCGAGGCGATCCGCGCGCTGGCGCGCGGAGCCGGTTTGCTTCCGCCCTGAGGCCGCAGCCTAGGCGGTGCCCAGCGCCGCGCGGATCTGCTCGAGCGCCCCCGGATCCTCGATCGTCGTGAGGTCGCCGGGGTCGCGCCCTTCCGCGAGCGCCTGGATCGAGCGGCGCAGGAGCTTGCCCGAGCGCGTCTTCGGCAAGAGCGTCACGAAGTGCACCTGGCCGGGGCGCGCGATCGCGCCGAGTTCGCGGTCGACCGTGTCCATCACTTCCTTGCGCATGGCGGACGCGGCCTCGGGGGTCGCCGCCCGCGCGGGATCCTTGAGCACGGCGAAGGCGACCGGCACCTGGCCCTTCACCGGGTCCGCGACGCCGACGACCGCGACTTCGGCGACGCCGCTGTGCGACTGCACCGCCTCCTCGATCTCGCGCGTGCCGAGGCGGTGTCCGGCGACGTTGATCACGTCGTCGGTGCGGCCGAGCACGAAGTGGTAGCCGTCCGCGTCGCGCGTCGCCCAGTCGAAGGTCGAGTAGAGGAGCTTGCCCGGAATGGTGCCGAAGTAGGTCTTGACGAAGCGCTCGTCGTCGCCCCACACGGTGGTCATGCAGCCGGGCGGCAGCGGCGGCGCGATCGTGAGGACGCCCTTCTCGTCGGTGCCCGAGTCGCGTCCGGTCGCCTCGTCGACGAGCCTCACGTCGTAGCCGTGCACCGGGAACGAGGGGCTGCCGAACTTGCGCGGCGTGTCCTCGACGCCGGGGAGCGCCGAGAGGATCGGCCAGCCGGTCTCGGTCTGCCAGTAGTTGTCGACGATCGCGACGCCGAGCGCCTCGCTCGCCCAGCGCGCGGTGGGCTCGTCGAGCGGCTCGCCGGCGAGGAACAGCCAGCGCAGCGACGACAGGTCGTGCATCGTCATGTACTTCGGGTCCTGCTTCTTCAGCACGCGGATCGCGGTCGGCGAACTGAACATCGTCTTCACCTTCCGCTCCTCGACGATCTTCCACCAGACCGCCGGGTCGGGCCGGATCGGCAGCCCCTCGTACATGATCGTCGTCGAGCCGTTGATGAGCGGCGCGTAGACGATGTAGGAGTGGCCGACCACCCAGCCGATGTCGGAGGTCGTGAACATCGTCTCGCCGGGCGCGAGGTCGAAGATGCGGCGCATCGAACTCGCGAGCGCGACCGCGTAGCCGCCGGTGTCGCGCTGCACGCCCTTGGGCTTCCCCGTGGTGCCCGAGGTGTAGAGGATGTACGACGGTTCGGAGGACTCGAGCCACGCGCAGGGCACGCGGGCGTCCAGGTGCCGCGCGCGGAGCTCCGCGTAGTCGACGTCGCGGCCGGCCGTGCGCGCCATCGCGCGGTCGATGCCGCGGTCGACGATCAGGACCTTCGCCGGCGGGTGCTTCGCGAGCGCGAGCGCTTCGTCGACCAGGTGCTTGTACGGGACCGGCTTGCCGCCGCGCATGCCCGCGTCGGAGGTCACCATGGCCTTCGGACGCGCGTCGTCGATGCGGGTCGCGAGCGAAGCCGCCGCGAAGCCGCCGAACACGACCGAATGGATGGCGCCCAGGCGCGCGCAGGCGAGCATCGCGAACGCGGCTTCCGCGATCATCGGCATGTAGACGAGCACGCGATCGCCCTTCGCGACGCCGAGCGACGCGAGCACCGCGGCCATCCGGTTCACTTCCGCGTGCAGCTCGGCGTAGCTCCAGGTCCGTTCCTCGCCGGTCTCGCTCGACAGGTAGACGAGCGCGGGCTGCGATGCGCGGTCCGCGAGGTGCCGGTCGATCGCGTTGTGGCAGAGGTTGGTCCGGCCGCCGACGAACCAGCGCGCGAACGGCGGGCGCGAATAGTCGAGCACCTCGCGGAACGGCTCGTGCCAGTCGACGAGCGCGGCCTCCGCGCGCCAGAACGCGTCGCGTTCCTTCAGGGAACGGCGGTGGAAGTCTCGATAGCTGTCCATGGGTCGGGGCCCGGGCGGGTTTCGGTCGTCGAGGAGCTACGCTATGCCCGTCCGGCCGCGGCCGGAAATGATCGGGGTCAATCCCGGAGCAACGGGAGCCTTCGCGGGCGCGGTGCCGGACCCGGGATCAAGGGTGAGAATCCTTGCCCACGCGCACCACCGTGCGGCCGCGCACCATGCCCTTCAGGTACGCGTCGAAGTGGGTCGGCAGGTCCTCGAAGTCGATCGTGCGCACTTGGTCGTGCACGCGGTCGGGCCGCCAGGCGACCGCGAGCTTGTTCCAGAGCGTCTGCCGCAGCGCCATCGGCGTGTTCGCGCTGTCGACGCCGAGCAGGTGGACGCCGCGCAGGATGAACGGCGCGACCGTCGTGTGGAGCTTCATGTCGGCGGCGAGGCCCACGGCACCGACCGTCCCGCCGATCTTCTGCATCGACAAGAGCCAGGCGAGGATGTCGCCGCCCAGGTTGTCGATCGCCCCCGCGTAGGTCGCCGGTCCGAGCGGCCGGATCTTCGCGAGGTCGATCGACTGGCGCGAGAGCACCTCGGAGGCGCCGATCGACTTGAGCCACGCGCCCTCCTCCTTCGCCTTCCCTGTGATGGCGACCACCTGGTAGCCGAGCTTCGAGAGGATCTCGACCGCGACGCAACCGACGCCGCCGGTCGCCCCGGTCACCGCGACCGGGCCGTTCGCGGGCTTCAACCCGTTGTGCTCCATCAGGTGGATCGCGAGCGCCGCGGTGTACCCCGCGGTGCCGAGCGTCATCGCGTCGAACGCCGTCATGCTCTCGGGACGACGCACGATCCAGTCGCCCGGCACGCGCACGAACTCGCTGTAGCCGCCGTCGTGCGCCACGCCCATGTCGTAGGCGTGCACGATCACCTTGTCGCCCTTCTTCCACCTGGGATCGGACGACTGCTCGACGGTGCCCGACATGTCGATGCCCGCGACCGTCGGGAACTTGCGCATGATCCGCCCGGTGCCGTTGTGCGACAGCGCGTCCTTGTAGTTGATCGTCGAGTACTTGGTCCGCACCAGCACGTCGCCCGGGTCGAGCTCGTCGACCTTCATGTCGACGAAGCGGCTCGCGACGATGCCCTGGTCCTCGTAGGTGCGATAGGCCTTGAACGACGTCTGCGCGTGGGTCTGCACGGGGGTCTCCTCCGGTGGGTCGGTGTCGTGGCTCAGGCGGCCTCGGCCGCCGCCGCGTCGCGGCTGGCGTGCGGTTCCGCCATGTAGTCGCGGGTGCGCATCTCGATCAGGCGGCTCACGGTGCGCGGGAACTCGTGGGACGCGGGACCCTCGCGGTAGAGCGCGTCCGCCTCGACCGCGGCCGAGGCGATGAGCTTCACGCGATGATCGTACAGGATGTCGACGAGCCAGGTGAACCGCCGCGCGAGGTCCGCGGTCGCCGGCCCCATCGCCGGCACGCCGGACAGCAGGACGACCGAGAAGCGTCGCGCGATCTCGAGGTAGTCGCGCTGCGAGCGCGGACCGTCGCACAGCGAGGCGAAGTCGAACCACGCCGCGCTCCCGGCGCGCCTGCGTGCGACGATCGTGCGTCCCTCGATCGCGAGCCTGCGGTCCTCGTCGGGACCGTTCGCCATCGCCTCGAACGAGCGGGCGAGTTCGGCGTCCGCCGCGGCGCCGGGGGGCACGAGCCAGGTCCGGGCCTGCGAGAGCGTGCGCAGCCGGTAGTCGACGCCGCCGTCGACCTCGATCACGTCGAGTTCGCGCTCGATCAGCGCGATCGCCGGCAGGAAACGCTCGCGCTGGATGCCGTCGGGCCACAGCCGGTCGGGCCGGAAGTTCGAGGTCATCACGAAGACCGTCCCGCGCGCGAGGAGCGCCTCGAGCAGCCGTCCGAGGATCATCGCGTCGGCGATGTCGGACACGTGGAACTCGTCGAAGCACACGAGGCGGTGGCGCTTCGCGATGCGGTCGGCGACCCTCGCGAGCGGGTCGGCTTCGTGCTTGAGGCTCGCGAGCGCCTCGTGGGTGTCGCGCATGAACGCATGGAAATGCACGCGCGTCTTCCTGCGGATCGCGACCGCGCCGTAGAAGGCGTCCATCAGCAGGCTCTTGCCGCGGCCCACGCCGCCCCACAGGTAGACGCCGCGCGGCACGGGCGGCGGCACCAGCAGGCGGCGCAGCGTCGACTGCCTGGCCGCCCGGAACGAGGCGAGTTCGGCCGCGAGACGGTCGAGCCGTGCGGCGGCGGCGCGCTGCGGAGGATCCGGCGCGCCTCCCCGCGCGGCCAGGTGCCGCTCGAGGATCGCGCCGACGGTCTCCCCCGCCGCGGCTTCGTGTTCCCCCACGCCGGCGATCTTACGCCCAACCGCCGCGCGGTTCATGCGGCGGTGCGAAACCGTGGCAAAGGCGGCCGGACCGGTGCATCCGATCGCTCGAGGCGGCGGGCGGATCGGCGCGGCGCTTCAGAGGTTGAGCGTCCGCTTCGCCACCGCGAGGGCCGCCTCTTTCGTCGCCTCCGACAGCGTCGGGTGCGCGTGGCAGATCCGCGCGATGTCCTCGGACGAGGCGCCGAACTCCATCGCCATCACGCCCTCGGCGACGAGTTCGGAGGCCATCGGCCCGATCGCGTGGAGTCCGAGGACCCGGTCGGTCGCGGCGTCCGCGAGGATCTTGACGAATCCGGTGGTGTCCCCCATCGCGCGCGCCCGGCCGTTGGCCGAGAACGGGAAGCTCCCGACCTTGTAGGCGATGCCCGCCGCCGCGAGTTCGCGCTCGTTCTTCCCGACCCATGCGATCTCGGGCGAGGTGTAGATGACCCACGGAACCGTTCCGAAGTCGACGTGCGGCTTCTGGCCGGCGATCCGCTCGGCGACCGCCACGCCCTCCTCTTCCGCCTTGTGCGCGAGCATCGGCCCACGGACCACGTCGCCGATCGCCCAGACGTCGGGCAGGTTCGTGCGGCACTCGTCGTCGACCGCGACGAAGCCCCGGTCGTCGAGCGCGAGGCCCACGGCGTCGGCGCGAAGCCCGGCGGTATTCGGCGCTCGGCCGATCGACACGATCAACCGGTCGAAGGCGGCCTTCTGCGCCGCGCCCTTCGCGTCGGTCCAGTCGACCGTCACGGTGCCCTTGGCCGAACGCACCGTAGCGATCTTCGCTCCGGTGTGGATCGCGAGCCCCTGCTTCGCGAACGCCTTCTGCGCTTCCTTCGCGACGGCGTCGTCGGCGGCGCCGAGGAAGTTCGGCAGCGCCTCGAGCACGGTCACCTCGGCGCCCAGCCGCCGCCACACGCTGCCCATCTCCAGTCCGACCACGCCGGCGCCGACCACGCCCAGGCGTTTCGGAACCTCGGGTATCGCGAGCGCCCCGGCGTTGTCGAGGATGCGATCGCCGTCGAACGGCGCCCCGGGAAGCGCGCGCGGCACGCTGCCGGTGGCGACGATGACGCGCTTCGCGGCGAGCGTGGCCCTTGCGGCGCCCTCGACTGCGATCGTCCAGGCGTCGCCTTCCTTCCCGGCGAAACTGCCGCGCCCGTGGAAGAACGCGACCTTGTTCTTTTTCAGCAGGTAGAGGATGCCCTCGTTGTTCTGGAGGACGACCTTGTCCTTCCGCGCGAGCATCGTCGCGACGTCGATCGAAAGGCCCTTGACCGCGATCCCGTGCTGCGCGAATCCGTGTCCCGCGTGCTCGAAATGCTCCGACGACTGCAGAAGCGCCTTCGACGGGATGCAGCCGACGTTCGTGCAGGTGCCGCCCGGGGCCGGCTTGCCGTCCGCGCGCGTCCCGTCGTCGATGCAGGCGGTGGTGAATCCGAGCTGGGCGGCACGGATCGCTGCGATGTAGCCGCCGGGCCCGCCGCCGATCACGACCACGTCGAAGGAATCAGCCATGCAAACTCCAGGTTCCGGGTTCCGGGTTCGACGCTCCGGGTCGGGGCGGGCGCGGCAGGGGTCAGACGTCGAGAATGAGCCGCGCCGGATCCTCCAGCGCGTCCTTGATCGCGACGAGCGACAGCACGGCCTCGCGGCCGTCGATGATCCGGTGATCGTAGCTCTGCGCGAGGTAGTTCATCGGCCGCACCACGACCTGGCCGTTCTCCACCACCGCACGGTCCTTCGTCGCGTGCACGCCGAGGATCGCCGACTGCGGCGGATTGATGATCGGCGTGGAGAGCATCGACCCGAACACGCCGCCGTTGGAGATCGTGTAGGTGCCGCCGGTCAGTTCCTCGACCGTGAGCTTGCCCTCCTGCGCGCGCTTGCCGTAGTCGGCGATCTGGAGCTCGATCTCGGCGATCGAGAGCTGGTCGGCGTCGCGGATGATCGGCACCACCAGTCCGCGCGGGCTGCCGACCGCGATCCCGATGTCGTAGTAGCCGTGGTAGACGATGTCGTTGCCGTCGATCGACGCGTTGACGAGCGGGTATTTCCGGAGCGCGTGCACCGCCGCCTTCACGAAGAAGCCCATGAAGCCGAGCTTGACGCCGTGTTCCTTCTCGAAGCGGTCCTTGTAGCGGTTCCGCAGCTCGATCACCGGCCCCATGTTCACTTCGTTGAACGTGGTCAGGATCGCGGCGGTCGACTGCGACTGGACCAGCCGCTCGGCGACGCGCTGGCGCAGCCGCGACATCGGCACCCGCTGCTCGGGCCGTGAGCCCTGCGCGACCGGCGCGAGGGCCGCGGGCGCGGCGAAGGGCGCCGGTGCGGTGGGCGTCGGGAGCGGAGCCTTCGCCATCGCGGCGAGCACGTCGCCCTTGGTCACGCGACCGCCGCGGCCGGTGCCGGCCACCTCTCCCGCGGCGAGTCCTGTCTCGGCCATGAGCTTGCGCGCAGCCGGCAGGGCCTCTGCCGCTGTCGCGGGCATCGCTGCCGCGGGCTTCGCGGCGGCGGGCTTGGCCGCGGCGGCGGCCGGCCCCGACGCGGCCGCGGGGGCGGCCGCTGCGCCCTTCGCTTCGGTGTCGATCACCGCGATGACGTCGTTCGACGTCACCGTCGACCCGTCGCCTTTCAGGATCTCGACCAGCACGCCGTCGCCGGGCGCGGGCAATTCGAGCACGACCTTGTCGGTCTCGACGTCGACCAGGTTCTCGTCGCGGCGAACCGGCTGGCCCGCCTTCTTGTGCCAGCTCACGAGCGTCGCCTCGGCGACGGATTCGGGGAGCTGGGGTACCTTGACTTCGAGTTTCATGGCCTCACCGCGCGCGCGGTCCTCGTCAATGGGCGACCAGCATCTCGCCGGAGGCGAGCTTCGCTGCGAACGCGTCCTCGATCAACTGCTTCTGCTCGGCATTGTGCTTCGCGGCATAGCCGACCGCGGGCGAGGCCGACACCTTGCGGCCGGCGTAGGCGAGCACCTGCGAGTCGAGCGCATCGGCGCGCAGGTACGCCCGCAAGCGGTACCAGGCGCCCTGGTTCTGCGGCTCCTCCTGGCACCAGACGACCTCCTTCGTCTTCGGGTATTTCGCCATCTCCGCCTTGAACTCGGCGTGCGGGAACGGATACTGCTGCTCCAGCCGGACGATCGCGATGTCGTCGATCTTCTGCTCGCGCCGGTGGGCCAGGAGATCGTAGTACACCTTGCCGGAGCACACGATCACGCGGCGCGTGCGCGAGGGGTCGATCGCGTCGGTCTCGCCGATCACGCACTGGAAGCGGCCCTCGGCGAGCTCGTCCATCGTGGAGACCGCGTCCTTGTGCCGCAAGAGGCTCTTCGGACTCATCACGACGAGCGGCTTGCGGTAGGGCCGGATCATCTGCCGGCGCAGCATGTGGAACACCTGCGCCGGCGTCGAGGGCACGACGACCTGCAGGTTGTGCTGCGCGCACAGTTGCAGGTAGCGCTCGGGCCGGGCCGAAGAGTGCTCCGGCCCCTGTCCCTCGTAGCCGTGCGGCAGCAGGAGCACGAGTCCGCAGATGCGGCCCCACTTGACCTCGCCCGAGCTGATGAACTGGTCGATCACGACCTGCGCGCCGTTCGCGAAATCGCCGAACTGGGCCTCCCAGATCACGAGCTGGGACGGCTCCGACGTCGCGTAGCCGTACTCGAAGGCCATCGTCGCTTCCTCGGTCAGCACCGAGTCGATCACCTCGAAGACGGGCTGGTCCGGCTTGACGTGCTCGAGCGGCACGTAGATGCCGCTGTCCCAGCGCTCGCGGTTCTGGTCGTGCAGCACCGCGTGACGGTGCGAGAAGGTGCCGCGGCCGACGTCCTCGCCGGTGAGCCGCACGCCGTAGCCCTGGTCGATCAGGCTCGCGTAGGCGAGGGTCTCGCCCATGCCCCAGTCGAGCTTCTGCGTCCCTTCGCCCATCGCCCGGCGGTCGGCGATCACCTTGTCGACGCGCGAATGCAGCTTGAACTGCGCGGGGATCGTCGTGAGCTTCGCGGCGAGTTCCGCGAGGCGCTTCCTCGGGACGCGCGTGTCGCAGGGATCGGTCCAGTGCGTGTTGCGGTACGGCGACCAGTCCACGGTGAACGGCGGCTTGTAGTTCGACAGGATCGTCTTGTTGGTGTGCTGCCCGCGGTCCATCGCCGCGCGGTACGCCGCGACCATCGCGTCGGCATCGCCGGCGGCCACCACGCCGGCCTGCTCGAGGCGGTCGGCGTAGAGCTTGCGGGTGCCCGGGTGCTCGTGGATCTTCTTGTACATGAGCGGCTGCGTCACCATCGGCTCGTCGGCCTCGTTGTGGCCGTAGCGGCGGAAGCACACGAGGTCGATGAACACGTCCTTGTGGAACTTCTGCCGGTACTCGAGCGCGATGTCCACCGCCAGCAGGCAGGTCTCGGGGTCGTCGGCGTTCACGTGCAGGATCGGCGCGTCGACCATCTTCGCGATGTCGGTGCAGTAGGTCGTCCCGCGCGTGTCCCGCGGGTCCGACGTCGTGAAGCCGATCTGGTTGTTGACGACGATGTGCACGGTCCCGCCGGTCGTGTAGCCGCGGGTGTGCGCCATGTTCAGGCACTCCTGGTTGACGCCCTGCCCCGCGATGGCGGCATCGCCGTGGATGACGATCGGCAGCACCTGGTCGCCGGTGCGGTCGCCGCGGCGGCGCTGGCGCGCGCGCACGCTGCCCTCGACCACCGGGTTCACGATCTCGAGGTGCGACGGGTTGAACGCGAGCGTCACGTGCGCCGGACCGCCGGGCGTCGCGACGTCCGACGAGAAGCCCTGGTGGTACTTGACGTCGCCCGCCGGCAGGTCGTGCGCGGCCTTGCCCTCGAATTCGGCGAAGAGATCGGCGGGGATCTTGCCGAGCGTGTTCACCAGCACGTTCAGCCGCCCGCGATGCGCCATGCCCATCACGATCTCCTGCACGCCGGCGGCGCCCGCGCGCTGGATCAGGTGGTCGAGCATCGGGATCATCGTGTCGCCGCCCTCGCCGGAGAAGCGCTTCTGCCCGACGTACTTCGTGTGCAGGTAGCGCTCGAGCGTCTCCGAGGCGGTCAGCCGCTCCAGCACGTGGCGCCGCTGCTCCGGCGTGAACGACGCGCGGGCGCGCGAGGGCTCGACGCGCTCCTGCAGGAAGCGCTTGGTCGCCGTGTCCGAGATGTACATGTACTCGAGACCCAGCGTGCGCGTGTAGGTCTCCTTCAACGCCGCGTGGATGTCGCGCAGCCGCATGCGGGCGGGGCCGGCGCGGAACGACCCGACGTCGAACTCGGTGTCGAGGTCCGCGTCGCTGAAACCGTAGGTCCGCAAGTCGAGGTCCGCGAGGTACGGCGGCTCGAGCCGCTTCAACGGATCGAGGTCGGCGTGGAAGAATCCGAGCGTCCGGAACTTGCTGATCAGCCGCAGCACCAGCACCTGCTTCGCCATCGTCGTGGCGTCGACCATCGCGCCGCGCACGCGGCCGCTCCGCCCCAGTTCGACGAACGAGGCGACGACCGGCGCGTGCGGCACGTCGGGCGCGTCACCCTTGAGTTCCGCGAAGTACCCGGCCCACTCGGCCGGCACCGCGTCCGGATGGGCGAGCCAGTTCTCGTAGAGTTCCTCGATGAACGGCGCGTTCGCGCCGAACAGGCTCGAGGTCGATTCCCACGCCTTCATGACGCCCATGACGCCACCTCCCGTTGCCGGACCGCTGTCCCGCACTTCGTGTCCCGGCGTCGGACGGGGCGTCCGGCGCGCGGGGATTCGATCAACGCTCGTCGAGCGGCGGCACGCTGCGACGCGTCGCCCCGTGGTAGAGCTGCCGCGGCCGGCCGATCTTGTACTCGGGATCGGCGATCATCTCGTTCAACTGGGCGATCCACCCGACCGTGCGCGCCAGCGCGAAGATCGCGGTGAACAGCGACACCGGGATGCCGATCGCCTTCTGCACGATGCCGGAGTAGAAGTCGACGTTCGGGTACAGACGTCGCTGGACGAAGTAGTCGTCCTCCAGCGCGATCTTCTCGAGCGCCATCGCGAGCTTGAACAGCGGATCGTCGTGCAGGCCCAGCGCCTCGAGGACCTCGTGGCAGGTCTCCCGCATCAGCTTGGCGCGCGGGTCGTAGTTCTTGTAGACCCGGTGCCCGAAGCCCATCAGCTTGACGTTCGAGTTCTTGTCCTTCGCCTTCGCGATGAATTCGCCGATCCTCGCGACACCGCCCTGCGCCTGGATCTCGTAGAGCATGTTGAGCGCGGCCTCGTTCGCGCCGCCGTGCGACGGGCCCCAGAGGCACGCGACGCCGGCCGCGATCGCCGCGAACGGATTGGTGCCCGACGAGGCGCACAGCCGCACGGTCGAGGTCGACGCGTTCTGCTCGTGGTCGGCGTGCAGAATGAAGATCCGGTCGAGCGCGCGCACCAGCACCGGGTTCACCCGGTAGTCCTCGCAGGGCGTCGCGAACATCATGCGCATGAAGTTCGCGGCGTAAGTGAGTTCGTTGCGCGGGTACATGTACGGCTGGCCCATCGAGTACTTGTAGGCCATCGCGACCAGCGTCGGCATCTTCGCGATCAACCGGATCGCCGAGATGTCGCGCTGCTTCGGGTCGTGCAGGTTCATCGAATCGGGGTAGAACGCGGACAACGCCCCGACGAGGCCGGTCAGCACGGCCATCGGGTGCGCGTCGCGGCGGAAGCCGCGCAGGAAGAACTGCATCTGCTCGTTGACCATCGTGTGGGCGGTCACGCGCGAGTCGAACTCCTTCTGCTGCGCGGCGTTCGGCAGTTCGCCGTAGAGCAGCAGGTAGCAGATGTCGAGGAAGTCGCACTTGACGGCGAGTTCCTCGATCGGATAGCCGCGGTAGAGGAGTTCGCCCTTGTCGCCGTCGATGTAGGTGATCTGCGACTGGCAGGCCGCGGTCGACATGAAGCCCGGGTCGTAGGTGAACTTGCCGGTCTTGCCGTAGAGCGTCCGGATGTCGATCACCTCCGGGCCGGTCGAGCCGGCGATCATCGGGAAGGTCACCGAAGGCGAGCCGTCGGAGAACGAGAGCGTGGCGGTGCGGTCGGTCATCGGGGTGCTCCGGGTGCGGTCGTCGTGATTCGGTTTCGGGTCCTGCGCAGCGCGCGGATCAGCACGCGCGAAGCGCCCGCACCATCGGCGCGAGCGCGTCGTCGGGGGGGTCCGCGCGCCCGGCGATCAGGTCCCACAGGTCGCTGTCGGTCAGGTCGAGCAGACGGTCGAGCATCGCCACTTCGTCCTCGGTGATCGCCGCGCCGCGAGCGTCGAGGAAGCGCTCCAGCACGAGGTCGTTCTCGAGCATCCCGCGCCGGCAACGCCAGCGCAGCCGCGCGAGGCGCCGGGAATCCCCGACGCGGCGATCGCGCTGCGACGGGTCGTGTACGGGCATGGCGCCGACCATCGACCCTACACCGCGCGCTTCAGCATGACCTCCTTGATCCTGCCGATCTGGAGCGTCGGGTTGAGACCCTTCGGGCAGACGTCGACGCAGTTCATGATCGAGTGGCAGCGGAACAGGCGATACGGGTCCTCGAGGTTGTCGAGGCGCTCGTTGGTCGCGAGATCGCGCGAGTCGGCGATGAACCGGTACGCCTGCAGCAGGCCCGCCGGCCCGACGAACTTGTCCGGGTTCCACCAGAACGACGGGCACGCGGTCGAGCAGCACGCGCACAGGATGCACTCGTAGAGGCCGTCGAGTTCCTCGCGCTCCTCCGGCGACTGCAGCCGCTCCTTCTCCGGCGGCGGCGTGTCGTTGACGAGGTAGGGCTTGATCGAGTGGTACTGCTTGAAGAACTGGCTCATGTCCACGATGAGATCGCGGATCACCGGGAGCCCCGGCAGCGGCTTCAGCACGACCGGCTCGGTGAGCGTCTTCAGGTTGGTGATGCAGGCGAGCCCGTTCTTGCCGTTGATGTTCATCGCGTCGCTGCCGCACACGCCTTCGCGGCAACTGCGCCGGAACGCGATCGTGTCGTCGACCGACTTCAGTCGCACCAGCGCGTCGAGCAGCATGCGGTCGTGCGGATCGAGCGCGACCTCGTAGTCCTTCAGGTACGGCTTCGCGTCCTTCTCGGGGTCGTAGCGGTAGATGCGGAACTTCATCGGGGCGATTCCGGGTGGCGGCCGCGCGGCGTACGCAGGTTCTCGTTCGCGCCGGCCGGCGTCAATAGGTCCTGGCCTTGGGCGGGAACGACTCGACCGTGAGCGGTTTCAGGTTCACCGGCTTGTAGTCGAGGCGGTTGCCCTCGGAATACCACAATGTGTGCTTGAGCCAGTTCGCGTCGTCGCGCGACGGATGGTCGCTGCGCGCCTGCGCGCCGCGGCTCTCGCGCCGCGCCTCGGCCGACACGATGGTCGCCTTCGCGGTCTCCATCAGGTTGTCGAGTTCGAGCGCCTCGACGCGCGCGGTGTTGAACGTGCGGCTGTGGTCTGCGATCGCCGCGCGCTTCGCGCGCTCGGCGAGTTCCATCACCCGGCCGACGCCCTCGGACAGGAGCTTCTGGTTGCGGAACACGCCGCAGTGGCTCTGCATCGTCCTGCGCAGGTCGGCGGCGACGTCGGCCACCGACTCGCCGGACTTCGCCCCGTCCAGCCGGGCGAGCCGCTCGAGCGGCCGGTCGGCCGCGTCCTTCGGCAGGTCGGGATGCGACCGCGACTTCAGGTTCTCCGCGACGATGAAATCGCCGGCCGAGCGTCCGAACACGATGAGGTCGAGCAGCGAGTTGGTGCCGAGGCGGTTGGCGCCGTGCACCGACACGCAGGCGCATTCGCCCACCGCGTGGAAGCCCGGCACGACCGCGTTCGGGTCGCCGTGGCGCGGCGCGACGACCTGCCCGTGGATGTTGGTCGGGATGCCGCCCATCTGGTAGTGGATCGTCGGCACCACCGGGATCGGCTCGCGGATCGGGTCGACGTTCGCGAACTTGATCGCGATCTCCCGGATCGACGGCAGGCGCTTCATGATCACCTCGGGGCCGAGGTGGTCGAGCTTCAGCAGCACGTAGTCCTTGTGCGGGCCGCAGCCGCGCCCTTCCTTGATCTCCTGGTCCATCGACCGCGACACGACGTCGCGCGAGGCGAGGTCCTTGAGGTTCGGCGCGTAGCGCTCCATGAAGCGCTCGCCGTCGCTGTTGAGCAGGATGCCGCCCTCGCCGCGCACGCCCTCGGTGATGAGCACGCCCGCGCCGGCCACGCCGGTGGGGTGGAACTGCCAGAACTCCATGTCCTCGAGCGGGATGCCCGCGCGCGCGGCCATGCCGAGCCCGTCGCCGGTGTTGATGAACGCGTTGGTCGACGCGGCGAAGATCCGTCCCGCGCCGCCGGTCGCGAACACCGTCGCCTTCGCCTGCAGGATCGAGACCTCGCCGGTCTCCATCTCGAGCGCCACGACGCCCAGCACCTCGCCCTCGGCGCCGCGCACGAGGTCGAGCGCCATCCACTCGACCAGGAACTGCGTGTGCGCGCGCACGTTGCGCTGGTAGAGCGTGTGCAGCAGCGCGTGTCCGGTGCGATCCGCGGCGGCGCAGGCGCGCTGGACCGACTTCTCGCCGAAGTTGGCCGAATGCCCGCCGAACGGGCGCTGGTAGATCGTGCCGTCCGGGTTGCGGTCGAACGGCATCCCGAAGTGCTCGAGTTCGTAGACGACCTTCGGCGCCATCTTGCACATGAACTCGATCGCGTCCTGGTCGCCGAGCCAGTCGGAGCCCTTGATCGTGTCGTACATGTGCCACAACCAGTGGTCCTCGCTCATGTTCCCGAGCGAGGCGCCGATGCCGCCCTGCGCCGCGACCGTGTGCGAGCGGGTCGGGAACACCTTCGTCAGCACGGCGACGCGAAGTCCCGCCTGCGCGAGTTGCAGCGACGCGCGCATCCCGGCGCCGCCGGCGCCGACGATGATCGCGTCGTAGCGGTGGACCGCCGGCGCGCTCACGACCGCCCCCAGAGGATCTGCATCGTCCAGCCGAGATACACGACGAGCACGGCGATCACCGCGCACTGGAACGTGACGCGCACCCAGTCCGGCTTCAGGTAGTCCATCGCGATGTTGCGCACGCCGACCCAGGCGTGCCACAGGACCGCGACGGCGAACAGGAACGAGACCAGGCGGAACGGGTTCGACGACCACAGCGCCTTCCAGGCCGCGTGGTCGAGGCCGCCGTACCACAGGAGCGCGCCCAGCAGCACGATGAGCCACAATGCCATGACGATCGCCGTCACGCGCTGCGCGAACCAGTCGGTGAGCCCGTAGTGCGCACCGACGACGTGCTTGGCCTTGAGGTTCACCATAACCGGACCGCCACCGCGAGCGTCACGAGGAGCGCGAGCACGAGCGCGATCGCGCTCGAACGTCGCGCGGCCGGGAGGGCGATGCCCACGTGCAGGTCGAGGAACAGGTGCCGCAGGCCCGCGAACAGATGGTGCAGCAGCGCCCACAGGAGCACGAGCGCGACGAGTTTCCCCAGCGGATGCGCGACGACCGCCGCGAACGACGCGTAGGCGTCCGCCGAACCCAGGCTCGACTCGAGTCCCCACAGCGCCAGCGGGATGCCGGCGAGGAACAGCAGTGCACCGCTGATGCGATGCAGGATCGAGACGATCGCCGGCAGCGGCTGGCGGATCGACAGCAGGTCGAGGTAGACCGGAGACGTGCGGCGTGCGGTCGGACGGGGACTCGCCATGGCTACGCGCACGCCTTTCGAGAAGCGGCACATGCATGCGGGGACGCTGGCATCGTCGAAGGTCTGGGCATGGTTCCGCGCATCGGTCGAACGTTCCGGTACGGCCGACCCCCCCCGGAATCGGAGATCGCGCCGGCCGTCGCGGTGCGCAATGCACAATTATAGCGAAACGCGGCGTTTCGGGGGTCGGCACGCGCGAACGGTTCATTCCGCGCCCCTTGCGCGCGCGAAACGATGCGCGTGCGACTGCAGCTGCCCGGGCGCGCGCCCCTGGCATCCCGCGTGCCGGCGCGGCGTCAGCCGAGCAGGTTCAGGTAATGGCAGCGCGCGGTCGCGCACAGCCCGCGCCGCAGTTCGACCGGTCGCTCACCGTAGGTCGTCGTGACGCGCTCGACCGCGAGGAGCGGGGTTCCGGGCGCGACGCCGAGGAGCGCCGCGCTCGCCGGGTCGGCCGCGACCGCCTTCAGCATCTCGCGGGCCTTCAGCATCCGCACGCCGAACTCGCTCTCGAAGAATCCGTACATCGACCCGTGGTAGGCGAGGACGCGGTCCTTCGTGAGCCCGCGAAACAGCGCCGCCGGCAGCGTGATCTCGTCCAGCACGGCGGGCGCGAGGGCGAGTTCGAGCACGCGGCGCAGCACGATCACCGCGTCGCCGGCCTTGAGGTCGAGCAGGCGTGCCGCTTCGGCCCCCGCCTTCGCCCGACGCACGTCGACGAGCCGGCTCGCCGGGTACTCGTCGACGCCGTCGTCGCGCCGGATGCGCAGGAAGCGCGGCACCGAAGTGCGCTCCTCCGTGTGGGTCGCGACGAACGTCCCCTTCCCTTGCCGCCGGACCACCAGGTTCTCGTCGGCGAGCGCGTCGACCGCGCGGCGCGCCGTGCCGAGCGACACGCGATAGCGCGTCGCGAGTTCGAGTTCCGAAGGGATCGCCTCGCCCGGCTTCCACGCGCCCGACTCGAGTTCGCGGACCATCAGCGCGCGGATCTGCTGCCAGAGCGGCCGGAAGGTCGGGGCGTTCATCGGGGTGATCGACGCTCGGATCGGCGGATCCTATATCTTATATCAGTTATAGGACATGATTGACACCCCCCGATCCCGCGCCTAGAATTCCCCTGTTCGCCGGCGGCGCGCCTGCGCTAGGGCGCACCGCACTCGCCGGCCGGGTCTGCCCCGTATCCCGCCTCTTCCAGGAGTCCTCGATGAAAGCACCCATCCGCGTCGCCGTGACCGGCGCCGCCGGCCAGATCGGCTACAGCCTCCTCTTCCGGATCGCCTCGGGCGAGATGCTGGGCCGCGACCAGCCGGTCATCCTCCAGTTGCTCGAAGTGCCGGTCGACAAGCCGCAGGCGGCGCTGAAGGGCGTGATGATGGAACTCGAGGACTGCGCCTTCCCGCTCCTCGCCGGCATGACCGGTGGCGGCGACCCGAAGGTCGCGTTCAAGGATGCGCAGGTCGCGATGCTGGTCGGGGCGAAGCCGCGCGGTCCCGGCATGGAGCGCAAGGACCTGCTGCTCGAGAACGCGAAGATCTTCATCGAGCAGGGCAAGGCGCTCGACGCGGTCGCCGCGCGCGACGTCAAGGTGCTCGTGGTCGGCAATCCCGCCAACACCAACGCGTACATCGCGATGAAGTCGGCGCCCTCGCTGCCGAAGCAGGCGTTCACCGCGATGCTGCGGCTCGACCACAACCGCGCGCTCTCGCAGGTGGCGGCGAGGGCCGGCAAGCCGGTCGGCGCGATCGAGAAGATGGTGGTCTGGGGCAACCACTCGCCGACGATGTACGCCGACTACCGCTTCGCGACCGTCGACGGCAAGTCGGTCCGCGACCTGATCGGCGACGAGGCGTGGAACCGCGACACGTTCCTGCCGAAGGTCGGCAAGCGCGGCGCCGCGATCATCGAGGCCCGCGGCCTGTCGTCGGCCGCGTCCGCCGCGAACGCGGCGATCGACCACGTGCGCGACTGGGTGCTCGGGTCGCACGGCAAGTGGGTGACGATGGGCATCCCCTCGGACGGCAGCTACGGCATCCCGAAGGACGTGATCTACGGCTTCCCGGTCACGACGGCGAACGGCGCGTACACCCTCGTCGGCGACCTCCCGATCGACGAGTTCTCGCGCGAACGCATGAACCTGACGCTGAAGGAACTGGAGGAGGAGCGCGCGGGCGTGGCCTCGCTCCTCGGCTGACGGTGGACGGACAGGTCGCGGCATGAGCCCCGGGCGCCGATGGAAAGAGGCGATGCGCGACGAGGCGCCGTTGCAGGTGCCCGGCGCGATCTGCGCGTACCACGCGATCCTCGCGCAGAAGAGCGGCTTTCGCGCGCTCTACCTGTCCGGCGGCGGGGTGGCGGCCGGATCGCTCGGGATGCCCGACCTCGGCATCTCGAACCTCGACGACGTGCTGGTCGACGTTCGCCGCATCACCGACGTCTGCGCGCTCCCGCTCCTCGTCGACGTCGACACCGGCTTCGGAGCCTCCGCGTTCAACATCGCGCGCACCGTCCGCTCGCTCGAGAAGGCCGGCGCCGCGGCGATGCACATCGAGGACCAGGTCGGGGCGAAGCGCTGCGGCCACCGGCCCGGCAAGGCGATCGTCGCGAAGGAGGAGATGGCCGATCGCGTGAAGGCGGCGGTCGACGCCCGCACCGACCCGTCGTTCGGCATCATGGCGCGCACCGACGCGCTCGCGGTCGAGGGCCTCGAAGCGGCGATCGACCGCGCCTGCGCCTGCGTCGAGGCCGGCGCCGACATGATCTTCCCCGAGGCGATGACCGAACTCGCGATGTACCGCCGGTTCGTCGACGCGGTGAAGGTGCCGGTGCTCGCCAACATCACCGAGTTCGGCGCGACGCCGCTCTTCACCGTCGAGGAACTCGCGGGCGCGGGCGTCGCGATCGCGCTCTACCCGCTGTCGGCCTTCCGCGCGATGAACAAGGCCGCGCTCGACGTCTACCGCCACCTGCGCGCCGACGGCACGCAGCGCGCCGTCGTCGACACGATGCAGACACGCGCGGAGCTCTACGAATACCTCGGCTACCACGACTACGAGCACAAGCTCGACGCGCTGTTCGCGGCGAAGGCGGGGCGATGAGCGCTTGCCGTTGCGACCCGGCGCGCGGGCCCCGTTCCGTCGGGCTGAAGCCCGACCTACGGCGAGCGGTCGTGGGTCGGCCTTCAGGCCGACGCGCGCCCTCGGTGGGTCGGGCTTCAGCCCGACGCGCGCCCTCGGTGGGTCGGCCTTCAGGCCGACGCGCGCCCTTCGTAGGTCGGCCTTCAGCCCGACGCGCGCCCTTCGTAGGTCGGCCTTCAGGCCGACACCCTGCCCGATGGAACGACAACCCGTCGGGCTGAACCTCGACCCACGATCCCCATGAGCGAAGTCGCCGTCACTCCGAAACCCAAGAAATCGGTCGCGCTCTCCGGCGTGCCGGCCGGCAACACCGCGCTCTGCACGGTCGGGCGCGCGGGCAACGACCTCTCGTACCGCGGCTACGACATCCTCGACATCGCCGACACGAGCGAGTTCGAGGAGATCGCCTGGCTCCTCATCCACGGCAACCTCCCCAACCGGGCGGAACTGGAGAGCTACAAGCGCAAGCTCCGGTCGCTGCGCGGACTGCCGACGCCGGTGCGCGCGGTGCTCGAGGCCCTGCCCGCCGGCGCGCATCCGATGGACGTGATGAGGACCGGCTGCTCGGCGCTAGGCTGCACGCTGCCGGAGAAGGACGACCACCACGATCCGGGCGCCCGCGACATCGCCGACCGGCTGGTCGCCTCGTTCGGCTCGATGCTGCTCTACTGGTACCACTGGTCGCACAACGGGCGGCGCGTCGAGGTCGAGACCGACGACGACTCGGTAGGCGGCCATTTCCTGCACCTTTTGCACGGCACGAAGCCGCCCGAGTCGTGGGTGAAGGCGATGCACACCTCGCTCAATCTGTACGCCGAGCACGAGTTCAACGCCTCGACCTTCGCGGCACGCGTCATCGCCGGGACCGGCTCGGACCTCTATTCGTGCATCACCGGCGCGATCGGCGCGCTGCGCGGCCCGAAGCACGGCGGCGCGAACGAGGTCGCGTTCGACGTGCAGAACCGCTACGTCACTCCCGACGAGGCGGAGGCCGACGTGCGGCGGCGCGTCGAGGCGAAGCAGGTCATCATCGGCTTCGGCCACCCGGTCTACACGATCGCCGATCCGCGCAACAAGGTCATCAAGGAAGTCGCGCGCCGGCTCTCGGAGGCGTCGCGCAACACCAAGCTCTTCCGCATCGCCGATCGCCTGGAAACGGTGATGTGGGACGCGAAGCGCATGTTCCCGAACCTCGACTGGTACTCGGCCGTGAGCTACCACATGATGGGCGTGCCGACCGCCATGTTCACGCCGCTCTTCGTGATGGCGCGCACGACCGGATGGTCGGCGCACGTGATCGAGCAGCGCAACGACGGCAAGATCATCCGCCCGTCCGCGAACTACACCGGCCCGGACGACCGGCCCTTCGTCCCGATTGGAGAACGTCCATGAGCCCGCTGCGACCGTTCGCCCTCGTCCTCGCCGCCTGCGCCGCCGCAGCGCCCCTCCCCGCGCTGGCGTTGAACGCCAATCCGCACGCGAGCGCCTTCGTCGTGCTCTACCAGTGCGACGGCGGCGACTGGCTGGCCGTCGGCTACCCGGCGCCGTTCGCGGCGGCGCACGAGCCGCCCGCGCGCGTGTCGTGGAACGGCTCGACCGTCCTGATGTCGCAGGCCGCGTCCGGATCGGGCGCCCGCTACGTCAGCCGCGACGCCGACCTCGAATGGCGGATCAAGGGCCGCGAAGGCGCGATGTCGCGCCTCTCCGATCGCGCGGTACTGCTCACCCACTGCCGCGAAGGCTGATCCCGCCTTCTGTCCTCTGTCCTCTGTCCTCTGTCCTCTGTCCTCTGTCCTCTGTCCTCTGTCCTCTGTCTTCTGACTCCTGACTCCCGCCGCGCATGTCCGCCACCATCAGCAACGTCCGCCCGAAGCCCGACCAGGTGCTGGTCGACATCGTCGACTACGTCACGAAGAAGAAGATCAGGAGCGACCTCGCCTACGAGACCGCCCGGTACTGCCTGATCGACACGCTCGGCTGCGGTTTCGAGGCGCTCGAGTACCCGGCCTGCACCAAGCTCCTCGGCCCGATCGTGCCGGGCACCGTGGTCCCGAACGGCGCGAAGGTTCCCGGCACGCCGCACCAGTTGGACCCGGTGCAGGCGGCGTTCAACCTGGGCGCGATGGTCCGCTGGCTCGACTTCAACGACACGTGGCTCGCGGCCGAGTGGGGCCACCCGTCCGACAACCTGGGCGGCATCCTGATGACCGCCGACTGGCTGTCGCGCAACGCGGTGGCCGCCGGCCGGAAGCCGCTCACGATGCGCGACGTGCTGACCGCGATGATCCGGGCGCACGAGATCCAGGGTTGCATCGCGCTCGAGAACTCGTTCAACAAGGTCGGCCTCGACCACGTCGTGCTGGTGAAGGTCGCCTCGACCGCGGTGGTCGCCGCGATGATGGGGCTCACGCG
>JAANMX010000373.1_pt1 | contig 60544 bp, 59 predicted proteins | sample 7279681 | NCBI WGS metagenome assembly JAANMX01 (sample SAMN14094542, study PRJNA606508) | bioreactor metagenome | isolation source: A lab-scale SPAN reactor treating ammonium-rich wastewater day 351 | place: Ireland: Galway | collected 2018-01-01
AGACGCTTCGGCCGCGCCGACCGGCTCGAACCCGAAGGCCTCGGCGACCGAGCCCTCGCTTGCGGCCACCGCCCCCTCGGCCGCCGGCTCGAACCCGAAGGCCTCGGCGACCGAGTCCTCGCTTGCGGCCACCGCCCCCTCGGCCGCCGGCTCGAACCCGAAGGCCTCGGCGACCGAGTCCTCGCTCGCGACCACCGCCCCCTCGGCCGCCGGCTCGAACCCGAAGGCCTCGGCCACCGAGCCCTCGCTCGCGACCACCGCCCCCTCGGCCCAATGGCTCATCAGAGCGAGCCCCTCCGGATGGGCCGGCTCGAGCTCGAACAAGCGTCCCAGCGTGGCCCGCGCTCGCTCGGTGTCCCCCTGCGCATGGAGCTTGCGGGCCTGCTCGAGATAGATGCGAGCGGCTTCCTGGCGGGCTCGTGCATCTCCCCCGAGCTGGCTGTGCAGGCTATCGGCCAGCAGCAAGACCAGGCTGGACAGCTCGGCCCCGTGCCACAGCTCGAGCAGCACTTCCACGAAGCCTTCCACCTCAGCGTAGGGGGGTTCGCGAACCAGCACCTCGCGAATGGCCTCCAGCAGGCGGGCGGGCTCTTGATTGGCCAGGCAGATCGCCCCCAACTCGCGCAGAGCGCTCAAGCGAGAGGGCTCGGTGACCACCGCTTTGTAGAGGAAGTCCATCGCCAGCAGAGCCTTCTCTTGGCGGGCCATGACCCGGCCGATCCCCTCCCAGGCCCAGGCTTGCCAGCCTTCGGTTTCCGAGAGCAGCCGATAGAAATCCATCGCCTGATCGTCAGCTCCACTGTCATAGGCTGCCTGGGCATCCTTCTCAATCTGCGCGCTGACTTTCGCATTCAGGGCCAAAGCCTGGCGGTAGGCCTCCATGGCCTCTTCCTGACGACCCTGACGTTGCAGCACCCGGGCCAGATTGAGGCGCGACTCGGCCGAGTCGGGGGCCGAGCGCACCGCGGCCCGACTGGCGTCGGTGGCGGTCGTGTGATCGTCGGCCCGGGAAGCGGCGGCAGCCAGTCGCTCCAGGTAATGCGGCTCGTTGGGCTTGATCTCGCTGGCCCGGCGGAAGGCGTTCATGGCTTCCTCGGTTTTCCCCATCGCCTCGAACACCAACCCCAGGTTGTAAGCGGCGTGATCGGCCCGCGAATTGACCCGCAGCGTGTCGGTGTAGTACTCGCTGGCGCGTTGCAGGTCGCTCTTTTGCTCGTAAGCCTTGGCCAGGCTGAAGAGAACCTCGGCGTCGTTGGGGCGCAGCTCCAGGCCCTTCTCCAGAGCGCTCACGGCAGCCTCGAGATTGCCCAGCTGCAAAGCCAGAAAACCCATTCGGAAGTGAAAATCGGGGTTCTTGGGATCGGCCTCCACGGCCCGCTTGTAGTAGCCCAGCGCCTCGTCGAAGAGGTATTGCTCCTGGCGGCAACCGGCCAGGCCGGCCAGGGCGGTCGGATGGTCGGGCTGCAGACGCAGCACCATCTGGAGCCGGTCTTCGGCCAGGTCGTGGCGGCCCTGCTTGAGATAGATCTCACCCAGAGCGAGCAAGGCCGGAAGGTGCTCGCCCTTGAGCGCGACCACTTTCTCCAGGTGGCGCAACGCCAGAGCCAGGGCGTTGGACTTGTGGGCCAGGCTGCCCAGCTCGTAGTTCACTTCCACCGACTCAGGCCGCGACTGCAACACCTTCTGCCAGGTCTTGAGGGCATGCTCGTTCTGGCCAAGCTGCCTGAGGATGCGGGCAGCCAGCTCGAGAGCGTCCAGGTGAGCGGGATCGTTGGGTGAGACCTGCCCGAGCGACTCGAGAGCCTGGCTGAGCCTCCCAAAGACACGCTGGGCTCGGCCATACAGCAGGTTGAGGCGAGCATTCTCGGGAGCCAGCGTCAACTCCCAGCGAAACTGCTCCAGTGCGCTCTCGGTGAGCTTTCGGTGGAGAGCGGCCTGGGCCGAGGTCTGCAGCTTCATGGGTAGCTTGGGCTCGAGCTCGAGGGCCTTCTCCCAGTCGGAAACGGCCTCTTCGAAACGAGTAGCCTGGGCCCGGGCATAGCCACGATGAAGCCAGCCGGGCCAGTAGGTCGCATCCGCCGCCAGGGCCTCATCGATCAGGGGCAGCGCCTCGTCGTGCTTGCCCTCCTGAGTCAGGGCCATGGCTTTGTCCACCAGAGACTGGGCCGGCTGCGAGGTCATCACGCGACCCCCCTGCAGCGTTTCACGGGGAGAAACTTTGCCCGGCGAGGATGAGGATCCTTCATCCCACGAACCCCCCGCCATCGAGCACCAGAGCCTGGCCGTTGATGCCGGCCGACTCGGGCAGGCAAAGCACGAGCACGGCGTGGGCCACCTCTTCGGAGGTCAAGAGCCGGTTCTGGGGATTGGTCTTGCACAGGACCTGAACGGCCTGACCCTCGTTCATGCCGGTCTTCTCCATGATGCGGGCCACCGAAGCCCGCGTCAGGTCGGTATCCACGTAGCCGGGGCAGACAGAGTTGACGGTGACGCCTCGACTGGCCGCCTCCAGGGCCACGCAGCGAGTAAAGCCGAGCACAGCGTGCTTGGAGGCCGAGTAGGCAGAGATATACTTCGCCCCCCCCAGAGCGGCCACCGAGGCCACGTTGACCACCCGGCCCCAACCCCGCTCGAGCATTCCCGGCAGACAGGCCTGGGTGCACAGGAACGTTCCGGTGACGTTGACGCGGAAGATGCGCTCCCACTCCTGAAGGCTCTGGGAGCTGAGCGAGGCGGAGGAGGCGATGCCGGCGTTGTTGATCAGGATGTCAACGCGTCCGAGCTCCTCGCTGACGTGGGCCACGGCCGAAGCGATCTCCTCGGGACGACCCACGTCGCACTGCACGGCCACCGCCTGGCTGCCGGTCCGGGTGAGCTCGCTGGCCACCTCGTCAATCTCGGTCAGGGTGCGCGAGGCGACCGCCACCCGGGCTCCTTCGGACGCGAGCGAGCGGGCCACCGCGGCGCCAATGCCACGGCCGCCTCCGGTCACCAGAGCTACCCGGTCGCTCAACCGCATCGATTCGACTTTCGGGGGGGCGGGCTTACGGGCCTGCAGAAGGAAGGATTTTCTTCACGCGCCGCCGGCTCGGCTCTGCCAGCACCTCGGCCACCGCCTCGGCGATGGGATGGATGCGCTGCAACCAGAACCACTCCCCGGCCGCGTTGATCTCCAGAAATATGTGCCGCCCCTCGGGGGTCACCATGAAATCGGCGGCAGCGTAGTTCAGGCCGAAACGGCTGGCCAGGCGCAGCAGCGCCTGAGCCGTGGCAGGGGGCAGCTCGTAAGGCTCCCAGGTGTCAATCAGCCCCACGCCGTCGCGGCGCCAGTCCACCTCGGGCGCCAGAGAGGCGTCGATTGCCGAGGTAAAGAGGCGCTCGCCCACCACCGTGGTGCGCAGCTCCAGCTTGCGCTCCACCAGCTCTTGAAAGATCATCGGACAGTGCTCCAGGCCCGAGAGCCTGTCGAGGTGCTCGGGCTTGACCCGGCTGGTGAAGACCACCCGCTCCTCGCCTCCGCGGTAGATGGCGAACTGCGACTGCATCTTGGTGACCACCCGGCCGTCCAGCTCACGATAGAAGCTTCGGACGCTGTCGGGATCGTTGCTGAAGAGGGTGCGGGGCACCTCCAGCCCCTCCTCCAGGGCCCAGCGGGTCTGCAGCTCCTTATAGTCGGCCAGGCGCACGGCCGGGAGCGGGTCGAGCTGAAAGCAGGGCAGGCTGAGGATGGTCCCCCACAGGGTCTGGCGCGACTCGTTATAGCACGCCTCGCGGGTATCCCCCAGGCTCTCGCTCAGGCGGTTGGCGGCCCGAAAGCGCCGGTACCAGACAGCCTCGACCCGGTCCAGATGCCGGCTGCGGAGCTCGATCCCGGCGCCATACTCGGTGCTGAGGCGCACCTCCTGCGGGTAGAGGTCGGTATCCAGGCGCACCACCTCCACCCCACGCTCGGCCAGCAGATGGGTGACCTGGCTCACCGAGGAGTTTTCGCCCGTCCAGGTAACGATCAGCACGCTCACGCGGGGCTTGTTCCCGTCCGCTCGGGGTCAGACCTCCCGCTTTCTGACCACCACGCCGTTCACCACCACGTGAGCATCGGTCTCGTGCAGCCGACCCGGGTTGGCGGTCTCGCAATGGGAAGCCTCCCATGCCATCAAGTCGCGCTCGAAGTCTTGCATCTCTTGATCATAGCGGCGCATGTCCTGACGAAACTTTTCCTGCAGGGGCCGGTTCTGCTCGTGCTGACGAAACTGCTGATCTTCCTGCCGGACGGCCCCCACCATGGCCCCCACGGCCATCCCGGTCAAACCGCCCAGGACGGCCAGGGTCACCAGGAAACCTCCCGCGGCGCCGATGATCCCGGCTCCCACCAGTCCCCCCACCAGCACCGATCCCCCCGTCAACAGCTGCAAACCCTCACTCTCGGTCACCGAGGCCAGGGCCCCGGCCATTCCGGCCGCAACCACGCAAGGACAGGCCGCCAGCGCGATGGCCAGAACCGCTCCCGCCCCCCCGGTGAGAAGCGCCGCCCCAGCTCCGACTGCGGCTCCCGCCGCAGTGCCGCCCAGGGCCGAAAGCGCTACCGGAAGAACGGAGGGCTCGGGGTCGGCCGGCGGCGGCTCCGGCTCGGGAGGAGGTTGGGGGCGAAACAGGTCCTTGACCTGGGGAGAAGCCGTCGAGAGCCGGACCGGGGAGACTGTTGAGAGCATGAGAACCTCACCAGAAAGAGTTCCTGATGAGGATGCCCGAAGCTCATCACGGCTCCGTCAATGAATCGTCCTGGTGGGGGTCTGAGAGAGCCAGCCAGGTAAACGGTCAGACCTCCCGGCAGCCACAGTCCCGGTCACTGTCGGATGGGTAGGCCAGCGTCACCTCGACCGGCGGCCGCCAGTCGATCCCGGTGTCTTTGTCACTGTCGGATGGGTAAGCCATGGTCACCCGGTCGATGGGGGGGTTGGGGCCGATGCCGATGTCGCGGTCACTGTCCGAGGGGTAGGCCAGAGTCACCTCGGTGGGAGGAGGCTTGATGCCGGTATCGGCGTCGCTGTCGGAAGGGTAGCGCATGGTCACGACCCCTCCTCCGGGAGGCTTGATGCCGGTATCGGCGTCGCTATCGGAAGGGTAGCGCATGGTCACGACCCCTCCTCCGGGGGGCTCGATGCCGGTATCGGCGTCGTTGTCGGAGGGGTAGCGATGGGTGACGACCTCGCTTCCAGGAGGCTTGAGGCCCGGGCTGTCGTCGTTATCGGAGGGGTAGCGCTTGGTCTGAGCCACGGGGCCCTTCTCCTGCCCCTCGAGGAAGTGAGCAAAGAAGGGGATCGAGCCCACGTCGGCATCCTTCTTGCCGTCGAGCAGGCCCTTCCACTGCGCATGGAGGCCATGGTTGCTCTCGCGAGCTCCCTCGGCCTTCTGGGCGGGACGAGAGTGGGAGACCTGGGAGCTCTCGGAACTGGAGCGGGCTCCCTCGGCGCGCTTGAGGGCGGCTCCCTGGAGCTTGCCCACCGGGGCCGAGCCCTGGCTGGACTCGCGGGTCTGGTTGACGTTCTTGACTTTCTCGACAGACATGGAGCCTCCGGAATGGTTCTTGAGCTTGATGATACCGCCCCGAAGAGGCTTTGGCACGCAGCGGGTGTTAGCGATTTGTGAAATCGGTAAACAAATTGTTTCAGAGGCGGTCGATTCGAGCAGCGGCAGCGTCTTCGTGGAGCGGTGCGAGCACCCGGACCCGTTCGGCTTCATGCTGCTCACGTCGCGATGCCGCCTCTGGCCAGGTAAGCAAGACGGATTTACCGCCCTGCCGGCGTTACCGTTCCCACCGGGCGGTATACCGCCTGCTCAGCCCGGTAACGCTCTCAGCCCGGTAAAGCTCTCAGGCCGGTAAAGCGCTCGGGCCGGTAAGCAAGACGGATTTACCGGGCCGCTGAGCGTTACCGTTCCCACCGGGCGGTATACCCCCTGCTCAGCCCGGTAACGCTCAGCGGCGGCGAAGATGCAGCACGGTTACCCACCAGCGGCAGCGGGCCTGCTCGGGGCGTGCCAGCACCCGCTCGCGCAGCCTCTGCACGAAGAGCGAGCGACTCTGGGGGCCCAGCACGGCCTGGGCCAGGGAGGAGAGCACGAAGCCGACCACCGCGTCGGCATAGGCCTGGCGATCGCCGGTTTGCTGGAAATCCTCCCAGAAGGGCTCGGCCATCGGGGGCTCGCTGGCTTCCAGCAGCTCCAGCTCGTCGCCCAGCGGGGCCAGCCATTCCTCCAGGCGGCGATGGTAGGTGGACAGCACCAGCCCCTCGGGCAAGCAGTCGCTGACCATCTGCAGCAACCCTTCGGTCCCGGTGCGGCCGAAGCGGTCGGTGCCGCTGCCCACGACCACCACCTGCCCGCCCTTGACCAGCTCGGCGGCTCGGCAGGCCAGCCAGCGCTCCCAATCCTGTCGGGCCTGCTCGCTCCAGAGCCGGCGGGCCTCGGCCTGAGCCAGGCCCGAGCGCTGTTGGGGGCCGGGGGCGCGGCTGAGCCAGTGGGTGGCGGTGGCGCACCAGGCCAGATGGACGCTGGCGGGGGGAAAGAGGGGCTCATAGAACGAGCCGACCCGGGCCGAGCTGAAGATGCCCGGCCCCCGATAGCTTCGGGCAGTGCGCAGAGTGGCCCCGAAGTCATTGCCCTCCAGGTCGGTGTGGACCACCTCGATGGGCCGCGCCGTACGGCGGCGCAGCTCTTGGAGTGCCAGCTGCACCGGAGCCAGCGAGTTGGCCCCCTGGCCGCAGCCGAGATCGGCCAGTCGCAGGCACTTCCCCCTCAGGGGCAGGCTGCGGGCCGCCTGGCGCAGCGCCGGAAAGCCGGTGCGCGCGGCCGCGGCCTGGGGTTGCGACCCGGCGTCGTAGCTTTGCTCTGAGGGAAGCCAGCCGGAGAGGTTGTCCACCAAGCTGCGTTCTTGCCCGCGAGCTTCGGGCCTTTTTCAGAGTCAGGCGGTAATCTTGCCATGTGAGCCGACTCGTGAGCTACAACCTGGGCAAGATGGGAGCCCCCGCCAAGAGCGCGGTGGCCTGCCCGGCCACCCTCTCGCGGGCCGCCGAGGTGCTGCGCGAGCTGCGCGGGGACGGCTTCACCACTACGGTGGCGCTGCAAGAGGTGACCTCCGAGCAAGATCTGCGCGAGTTGGCCCTGCAATCCGGCTACCAGAACGCCGTCTTCGTGGCCACCAACGATCCCACCAATCACCACCTGGGCTTTCTCTCCACCGCACCGCTGGAGAACCTCGAGAGCCACGTCGATCGCACCTTCCAGGTAGCGGGCCAGATGCGCCGCTTTACCCGCGACGTGGCCTCGGTCGGGGTGGAGCTGCTGCCCGGTCAGAAGGGTCGCTTCTATAACTCGCACCTGAAGGCCGATCCCTGGTATCTGGCCCCCACCACCCCCGAGAAGAGGGCTCAAGCCATCCAGGTGCGTGGCGCGGAGGCGGCCGAGCTCAAGCAGATCGTGCTCGAGGATATGCAGCGCTACCAGGTCGAGCACCACGTGGTCGGTCTGGACGCCAACGCCCCTCCCCAGGCCGAGGAGTTGAAACCTCTGCCCGGCATCGATCCCCTGGCCCCGGAAGTGGCCAGCCACCCGGGTCGCGGCATCCGTCTGGATGCGGTGCGCCTCTCGGCCATCCTGGCCGGAGGCGTGGTGGCCGCCTTCGTGCACGACTCGGCCGCAGCCCGCCTGGCCTCAGACCACCTGCCGGTGGTGGTGGATGTGGGCTCAGCTCACCCGGTGGCGGTGGCCCCGGGCGGCCAGGGCCTCAGCCCGACGCCGCAGGCGGCCGGGGGAGTCGGCCAGGCCGGGCTCGATCGGGGGCCGGGGCAGGTTGCCTGAGGAGCCGCTCTTCAAACGATTTCCGGCCGCACGCTTTTCCCAGTCGCCCTTGGAGACCGAGCCGATGGTCTCCTCATTGGAGGAAGACAGGGTGGAGCCGCGCCGCATGCGCCGCCGCTCTTTCTGCGGGCGATCCCGGAAAGCCAGCTGGCGCTTGTTGTAGTCTGCGATGTTGAGCAAGATGCCGATGTTGAGGAGCGAGAAGAGGAGCGAGGTGCCCCCGTAGGAGATGAAGGGGAGGGGGATGCCCGTGCTGGGGATGGCCCCGCTCACCACGGCCACATTCATAATGGCCTGGAAGGAGATCTGGAAGGTCACCCCCACGGCCAGCAGGCGAAGGTACGGGCGACGGCAGTTGACGGCCACCTTGAAGCCTTTGTAGAGAAAGCACAAGAACAGGGTGAGCACGGCCAGGCCGCCCAGCAAGCCCAGCTCCTCGCCCAGGATGGCGAAGATGAAGTCGGTGTGCATCTCGGGCAGATAGTTGTATTTCTGGTGGCTCTCCCCCAGGCCCTGACCCCAGATGCCGCCCGAGGCCAGCGCCAAAAGCGACTGAAAGAGCTGGTAGCCGGAGTCCTGGGTGTCGGCCATGGGGTCGAGGAAGGTGGCCAGGCGCTGCATGCGATAGGGCTTGGCCAGGATCATGGCGCACACCGCCAGCACTCCGGCGATGGCCATTCCGCCCAGGTGCTCGACGCGGGCTCCGGCCACGAACAGCATGCCCATGAACACGGCCGCGATGACCAGGCCGGTGCCCAGGTCAGGCTCCAGCTCGACCAGCAGCATGGTGGCTCCGAAGATGGCCAGGGCCGGCACCAGGCGGCCGAAGGAGGTGACCCGATCGCGGCGCCGCTCCAGCGCGTCGGCAAGGTAGAAGATCATGGCCAGCTTGGCCAGCTCGGCCGGCTGGAACTGGAAGGGGCCCAGCAAGATCCAGCGCTGGGCGCCGTTGATCTCGGGGCCCACGGCCAGCACGGCCGCCAGCAGGGTCAAAGAGCAGAGGGTGAACGGCAGGCTCGTTAGCCAGCGATAGCGCAACAAGTCGACCTTGCGGGCCATCATCATGGCGATCAGGCCCACGCATAGATAGATCAGCTGGCGCTTGAGAAAGAAGTAAGGGTCGTTGCGAAAGTCGGGCGAGGAGGCCGTCATCACCGCCGAGGAGCTGAACACCAGCAGGGTGCCCAGGGTGACCAGCGTGAGCGCGATGGTCAAAATCCAGCCTTCGGAGACCCGGCGGACCGCTTTCAGCTTCATGAGACCCTCCCACGAACCAGGGCGCGGAACTGATCGCCCCGATCCTCGGCATTCTTGAACATGTCGAAACTGGCGCAGGCGGGTGAGAGCAACACCACGCCGCCCGGCTCGGCCAGGCGGCGGGCGGTCTCGACGGCGCGCGGAAAATCGTGGCCTGCGTGGTGGATCTGCTTGTGGCCCGCTTGCTCGGCGGCCTGGGCCAGGCGCGGGGCAGCCTCGCCGATCAGCACCAGGTGGCGCACCCGGCGGGCGATGGCCTGACCGAGCTCGGTGAAGTCGGTGCCCTTCTCCTTGCCCCCGGCGATCAGCACGATGGGGCCCTCGAAGGTCTCCAGGGCAGCTTCCACCGAGGAGGCGTTGGTGGCCTTGGAATCGTCCACGAAGCGCACGCCGCCCACCTCGGCCACCACCTCCATGCGATGGTGCAGAGGATGGTGGCCTTCCAGAGCCCGGCGCATCTGATCCGGCTCCACCCCGAGGGCGCCGGCGGCACAGACGGCGGCCAGCGCGTTGAGCAGGTTGTGGGGACCGGGCAGACCCGGGAAACTCCAGGGAAAGAGGGCCCGGGGCTGGTCGTGCAGCTTGAGCACGATCTGGCCGTCTTGCAGCCAGGCCCCGCGCTCCACCGGGTGGGTGGCCGAGAACTCCAGAACCTGCGGGCGGGCAGGGCCATCGGGAGGGGGGAAGCCGGGCAGCCAGGCGGGCAGGCGGCCTTCCCTGAGGCGCTCGAGGACCCACTGTGAGGGGGCGTCGTCGGCCGGGAAGACGGCGAAGTCCTGCGGGGTCTGGTAGGCGAACAGGCGGGCCTTGGCAGCCTGATACTCCTCCAGAGTGGGATGCCGATCGAGGTGGTCGGGGGTAATGTTGGTCAGTACGGCCACGTGGGGGCGAAAGCGATGGGTGGTCTCCAACTGGAAGCTCGAGATCTCGGCCACCACCAGGCGATCCTCGCCCAGCTCGCCCACCTCGGCCACCAGCGGGTTGCCGATGTTGCCGGCCAGGATGCTGCGCGGCTCGAGCATGTGGTGGATCAGGGTAACGGTGGTGGACTTGCCATTGGTGCCCGTCACGGCCACGAAGGGGGCGCGGCTGAAGCGGTAGGCCAGCTCCACCTCGCCGGCCACCTCCAGCCCCCTGGCGAGGGCTTGCTTGACGATGGGGGCATGCACCGAGATGCCGGGGCTGATGACCAGCATGTCTTGCTCGAGCACCCTGTCCGTATGAGCGCCGGTCTCGTGGGGAACGTCGTGGAGCTGCTCCAGGGCCTGCTGCAACTGCTCGCTCGATCGCTGGTCGCTGATGAAGGGCAGTGCCCCCCGCGCCTTCAGCTCGCGCACCAGGGCGATGCCGCTCTTGCCCATGCCCAGCACGGCTACCCGCTTGCCTTTCATCGCACCCCCAGGAAGGCCAGCACGCCCACCGCTCCCAGCAGCACCGAGGCGATGCAGAAGCGCACGGTGACCTTCATTTCCGGGCTGGTGGCCTCGAAGTGGTGGTGCAGCGGGCTCATGCGGAAGATGCGCTTGCCTTTGGTGAGCTTGAAGTAGCTGACCTGGAGCATCACTGACAGGGTTTCGGCCACGTAGACCCCCCCGATGACGGGCAGCCAGAACTCGGTGCGGGTCAGCAGGGCCAGGCCGGCCAGGGCGGCCCCCAGGGCCATCGAGCCGGTATCGCCCATGAAGATGCGGGCCGGATAGCAGTTGAACCAGAGGAAGCCGAGGCAGGCCCCGATCAGGGCGGCGCAGCTGACAGCCAGCTCGGGCCGGCCCAGCGCCAGGGCGATGCACAGATAGGCCAATAGCGAAGCGCTGACGGTGCCACCGGCCAGCCCATCCAGGCCGTCGGTCAGGTTGACGGCGTTGGTAGTGGCCGTCACCACCAGCACAGAGAGGAGCACAATCAGGAGAGCGCTGTCAATGGAGCCCCAACCGGGGATGACCAGCCGGGTCTCTTTGGCCACGAAGACCAGGTAAAGCCCGGCCAGGAGGCCCAGGCCCAGCTGCAGCACCAGCTTGTGGCGCGGCTTGAGGCCAGCGTTGTGGCGCTTGATCACTTTGGCCAGATCATCCTTGGCGCCCAGAGCCGCACCGCCCAGTATGAGCACCCAGAGCAAGGCCAGGGCGGGCGTGAAGCCACTCCAGAGCGTGCCCAGGAAACCACCCAGCACCAGCACGGCGCCCCCCATCGTGGGGGTGCCGGCCTTGTCAAAGTGGCTCTTTGGCCCTTCTTCGCGGATGGCCTGGCCGAACTTGAGCCGGCGCATCCAGGCGATAAAAAAAGGCATGCTCACCAGGGTGAATCCGAACCCGGTGAGCAGCGCCAGGGCCAGCGGCGTGAGGCGGAGCATCACTCCCCCCTCCTCTGAATTTTATTCAACCCAAATGGTAGCATTGATTTCCTTTGGTTATTGGAGGTGGTTTACCGGGGGTCGCGCAGGAGCGCGGGCATCTCTCCCGAGGTGGGGCGGCGATGCTCGGTCCAGATGGTGGGGGAAGCGTTGCGGCGCTCGCGCTTGCCGGAGCGATTGAGGCGCAGTCGCACGGCCTGACGGGCCACCTCCAGGTCATCGAAGGGCACCGCGCCGTCGCGCAAGATCTGGTGGGTCTCGTGACCGCGCCCGGTGATCAGCAGGGTGTCCCCGGGCTGGGCCATGGCCACCGCCCGGCTGATGGCAAGACCCCGGTCGAGCTCCACCTCCCAGGTGGCGGGAGTGCCCACCCCGCCCCGCCGGATGTCGGCCAGTATGGAGGCGGGCGACTCCGAGCGAGGGTTGTCCGAGGTGAGCACCACCACGTCGGCGTTCTGGCCGGCGATCTCGCCCATCAGGGGGCGCTGGCCCCGATCGCGCTCGCCCGGACAGCCGAAGACCAGGATGACCCGCCCCGGCGTGATGGGACGGGCCGACTCGAGCACGCTGCGCAACCCGTCGGGGGTGCTGGCGTAGTCGACCACCGTGGTGAAGTCCTGCCCCTCGCGCACCAGCTCGAAGCGGCCCCGCACGCCGGTGACCGACTCCACGGCCAAAAGCACGTCCTCCAACTCCACCCGCTGGGCCAGGCCGGTGGCGATGGCGGCCAGGGCGTTGGGCACGTTGAACAGACCCGAGAGCTTGAGGTGGACCCGCTTCTGGCCCAGGGGAGTGATCACCCGAAAGTTGACCCCCCCGGGATGGGCCACGATCTCCTCGGCCCGCACGTGGGCTTCGAGGTGCAGGCCGTAGGTGACATGAGGCACGCGCAGGGCTGGCACGATGCGCGAAGTGTAAGGATCGTCCAGGTTGAGCACGGCAAAGGGCGGACACAGCCGACGCTCGCGCGTGCCCAGATTCTGAAACAACCTCAGCTTGGAGCGAAAATAGCTCTCCAGGTTGCCGTGGAAGTCAAGATGGTGGCGACTGAGGTTGGTGAAGACGGCCAGGTCGAAGTGGATGCCATGCACGCGTTCGAGGGCCAGGGCGTGCGAAGTGACCTCCATGACGACCGAGTCCTGCCCGGCACTGCGCATGTCGGCGAGCAGGCCGTGCAGCTCGAGCGACTCGGGAGTGGTGTTGGCCAGCAGGCGCGTGGTATCGCCCACCTTCGCATGAATGGAGCCAACCAGACCCGGATTGAGGCCTTTGGCTTTGAGCACGGCCTCGCAGAAGTGGGTCGTCGTGGTCTTGCCGGTGGTGCCGGTGACGCCCATGACCATCATGTGGTCGGCCGGACGTCCCTTCATCTCAGCTGAAAGACAGGCCAGAGCCTTGCGCGCGTCCGGGACGCGCAGGGTGGGAACCTCGGCCGGAACCAGTGCGCCCGGCTCGACCACCAGGGCGGCCGCTCCGCGTGCGATGGCTTCACCCGCAAAACGGGCCCCATCCACCTGCTTACCAGGAATGCACACAAACACGTCTCCCGGACGCACCGCCCGGGAGTGGTAGGCCAGTCCCTCGACGGGAAGGGCAGGGAGGCCCGAAGGTTGACTTATATTCAACAGTCGGGCCATCTCTTCCAGTGTCATCCGCCGACCCCTTTCCCGGGAAACGTTGATATCATAGCAATACTACCGAACAGTCTGGAGGAAAAATCCTCGCCATTATAACATGGGTAGCTGGTTTGTAAAGCGCCGAAGGTCGGTCTTCTGCTGCAGGCGGGTTACCCACCGCTTCTTACCTTTCCGGGACACGTCCAGGCGCGGCCCCTGGAAGGAGGGTACCGTGCCCGACCACATGATTTCGGCGGCGGGCCGCTTGGGGCGTGGGACCGGATGTCCCAGGAAGTCTTCCAGAAACTGCTCGATGTCTTTGCTCACCGAATGGACCTCCTCCGTAGACTCACTCGAGGGCTGCCGTTTCCTCGACGATTTTCTGGTTAGGTCGAACCCCCAGCTTCCACAGCGCCTCTTTGGCGACGTTGTGGAAGACGGGAGCAGCGATCACGCCGCCCCAGTAGACCGGGGTGGGCTCTTCGATCTTGACCAGCACGACGATGCGGGGGTTGTCCACCGGGGCCAGGCCAAGGAAAGACGCCGTGTAGCGCCCTCCCGCGTAGACTCCATTGTCGACCACCTGGGCGGTGCCGGTCTTCCCGCCCACCAGGTAACCAGGGATGCGGGCCCGCTTGCCCGTGCCCTTCTCGCAAACGTTGAGCAGAATGTCGCGCATCTGACGGGCCGTCTCGGGAGAGATGGGTCGGCCCAGCTCCTTGGGCTCGATGCGTTTGAGAATGTTGCCTTCCCCGTCCACCACCGCCTTGACGACATGGGGGCGCAGTCGTACGCCGTTATTGGCGATGGCCTGCATCCCCGAGATGAGCTGGATGGGGGTGACCGCCACCGACTGGCCAAAGGAGGTGGTGGCCAGGTCGATGTCAGCCCAGCCTTTGTAAGGATTGACGATGCCTTCCGACTCGCCCACCAGGTCGACTCCGGTCGGGTGGCCGAAACCGAAGGCGGACAGACTCTCTCCCAGGGCCTTGCGTCCGATCTTGAGGGCGATTGATGCGGTGCCCACGTTGAAGGAGTAGGTCAGGATGTTGGTGACCGTCTCCACCCCGGCGGCATCGAGTCCGTCGTTGGCGTTGTGGATGGTCCAACCGCCGATGCTGAGCACTCCGCCCGAGGTGAACACGTCGTCGGGCTTGACCCCGTTCTGCAGGGCGGCCGCGACGGTGAAGACTTTGAAAGTCGAGCCCGGCTCATAGGGATCAGTGATCGCTCGATTGCGCCGCAGGGCGGGAGGAACCTCAGAGAACTTGTCGGCCGGGAAGTCGGGCGCGATGGCCCAGGCCAGCATCTCGCCGGTCTTCACGTCCATCACCAGGCAGATGCCGCCCCTGGCGTTGGACTCTTTGACGGTCCTGGCCAGCTCGCGCTCGGCCACGTACTGAATGGTTTCGTCCAGCGTCAGGACGACGTTGCGTCCTTCCTGCACCGGGCGAATCAGGGTGGCGGCGTCAGGCATCGCGTAACCATCTCGGTCCAGGAACACCCGGGCCAGGCCCGGCCGCCCGCCCAGCGACTGATCATAAGCCGCCTCGAGTCCGTCCAGCCCCTGATCGTCGATGCCGGTCGCGCCGAGAAGGTGCGAGGCCAGCCGGCCTTTGGGGTAAAAGCGGCGTCCGTTGGGCTCCTTGAGCAGGAACACGCCGGGCAACTTCAGCTCGCGCACCTTCTCGGCGACTTTGTCCTCGACCTTGCGCTCGGCCCAGACGAAGGTCGCGCCACTGGCAAGGATCCGCTCCAGCTCGGCTTCTTTCTTGTGCAGGTGCTCGCTCAGGGCCCTGGCGGTCGCGGCCCGATCGCGCACCTCGCGAGGATTCACCGCTACGGAGTAGAGGGCCAGGCTGGTGGCCAGAACGATGTTGTTGCGGTCACGGATATCGCCACGCAGGGCCGGGATCTCAAGATCCCCTTCCTGTTGCGCCCTGGCGATGGAACCGAAACGCTTCTGGTCAACAACCTGCACCCGGAAGAGTTGCAGCCCCACCAGCAGGTAGGCGCAAGCAAACAGCCAGAACATCGCAATGAGACGATTTCTGGTGCGACTTGACCAACCAGCCATGGCGACCTCCCTCCGCAGAGTTGAGCTTGAACGTGATTCAAGAGTCGAGCAGGATTCCCTGTCGAACGCTTATTTGGCCTCGATCAGGGACGGGCAGAGACGACCGCAAGGTCTCGCGGCTTAGCAGCGTAGGCACCCACGTCCAGCGTTTCGCGCAGCTCTGGCAGCACCATCCCCAGGCGCTTGGTGGCGACCGACTCCACTCTCTCCAGCGAAGTCAGACGCTGAACCGAGAGCTCGAGGTCCTGCTGCTGGCGAAGAAGCGTCTTACGCGTTTCCTTCAACGCCACCATCTTGTACTGCGAGCTGACGGTCTGGGCGAACTGACAGAGATAGAGAACAAGGAGCAGAGACACGACCACGAAGCCGAGCAGGGGATAGGACCACGGGATGAGCTCCGGCCGAACGGGGCGCTTCTCCAGGCGGGGTTTGGGCAGATGCGCCGGCCGTAAAGATTCCACGTGAACCCTCCAATAAACGAAGTTGGTGTCAATTGTTTCGACCAACTCGCTCGGCCACGCGCAAACGCGCCGAGCGAGACCGGGGGTTGCGCTCTACCTCCTCGGGGCCGGGACGAACCGGCTTTCTGGTGACGATATCCAGCACTCTGACGGGGTTACACCGGCACACCGGGAACTCTCGAGGGCAGACACATCGTCCTGAGTAAGAGAGCAGCTTCTCTTTTACGATCCGGTCCTCCAGCGAGTGATAGGCCACCACCGCCAGTCGCCCTCCCGGCGCAAGCCGGTCGACGATCTGCGGAATCACCCTTTCGAGCTGCTCGAGCTCTCGATTGACGGCGATTCGCAGCGCCTGAAAGGTGCGGGTGGCGGGGTGGATGGGTCCCCTCCGCGCGGCGGCAGGAACGGCCCCCTCGATGATCCGGACGAGCTGTCCGGTGGTTTCGATGGGGGCCTTCTCCCGCTCGCGGACCACTGCTTGGGCGATAGAAGGAGCATAACGCTCCTCACCATACTCTCGAAGGATGCGCACCAGCTCCTCCCACTCCGCTCCGGCCAGAAGGCCGGCTGCAGTGCCCGCGGCGTCGCGATCCATCCGCATGTCGAGCGGAGCGTCGCCTCGAAAGCTGAAGCCTCGTTCGAGTCGATCGAGCTGGTGCGAGGAAACTCCCAGATCCAGAACACACCGGTTCACTTCCCCTACCGCTCGCTCGTCGAGCAACTCGCTGAAGTCTCCAAAATTGCCCTTCACGGCCGTAAATCCCGGGTAGCCACCCAGCCGAGGACCGGCCTGCGCCAGAGCATCCTCGTCCTGGTCGATGCCGATCAACTTCCCCCCGGCTCCCAGCTTGTCTAAAATGGCCTGGGCGTAACCACCTCCTCCGAGTGTAAGGTCTACCGCGACATCGCCCGGTTGAGGCCCAAGCAGGTCCACGACCTCCTCGAGCAATACCGGGACGTGACAGGTCAAATCAGGTGGCCTGGCCGCCCTGAACCACGGTCAACTGCACGCCCACCTTGCGACCCGCTCCCGAGCCAGGCCCGGGGGCCGGCACACGGCGACGCCAGGGAGGCGTGGGGGGCAGGCCCAGCTTGAGCGGGAACTTGGAGTCAGACAGCTTAGATTTGGTAGTTTTGGTTGACATATTCATCCAGATCCTCCGCATCGGCCTCGGCCTCAAACTCGGTCCACCGCTCGGAGCTCCAGACCTTGAGGCGGTCGAGAGCTCCGGTCACCACCACCGAGCCTCCCTGGAGGCCGGCATGGGCTCGCATGTCGTTGCCAAGCAGAACGCGGCCCTGCTTGTCGAGCTCGGTCTGCAGCGCCCCGGCGAGCTGATGCGTGACCCATCTCTGGGCTTTTGCATCGGTTCGCGAGATACCGCGAAGCTTTTCTAGAAAAAGGTTCCATGCGGAGCGAGGAAGAATCTCCACGCACCCAGACTTGTCTTTGCGCAAAACGGCGCCATCCATAAAGTCCTTGCGAAAGGAGGAAGGTATCGTCAGGCGGCCTTTATCGTCCAACGAGTGCTCATAGGTTCCGGAAAAGAGGTAGTGGGTCTCCTCCACTACCTACCACCGTCCTCCACTTTCTCCCACATCGCACCCCCATTATAGGGGTATGGTAGAAAGACTGTCAATATTAATTTCTGGCGTAACCGAGCCGTTTCGAAGGCGCGCGACAGGGGCCAAAACCACAACCTGTAGTGGAGGCCTCACGCACTGCCCCCAAGATGTTGTGGATGAGCTCGAAAAGTCTTCACTAAAATTTCTTGAACAACTTGCTAGAAAGGTTGTGAAAGCATGGCCCCGACCCTCCCGGTCATCGAAGAAATCACGGAAAGTAAGGCAAAACCCCAGCGCAACTGGCGAGTGATCCTTTACAACGACAACGTGCACAAAGCTGACGACGTGGTGCTCTGGCTGCAGAAGGCCACCGGATGCTCGCTACAGTGCGCCGAGATGGTGATGCTCACCGCCCACAACACCGGTCGCGCGGTGTGCTTCGAGGGTGAGAAGGAAGACTGCCAGAAGGTGGCCCGCTACCTGCGCGGCCAGGGACTGCAGGTGGAAGTGGACGACTTCTGAAAGTCGCGCTTTCGAGTTGAGAAAGGCGCCTTCGGGCGCTTTTTGGTTTCAGGGGGAGAAAGTGGGGGGCGTGGGGGGAAGTGGGGGGGCGCAGGGGACCAGACCTTGCGAACGAAGGCCGCCTGCATGAAGCGCCTGACGACCTTGCTCCTCGCCCTGACTCTGGCCGCGGCCCTGGCCCAACCCAACGACCGCGGCGACTACGAGAAGAACAACTGGGATGGCTCCAACCTGGCACTTGGCGAAGTGCGCAGCCCGGAAATGGCCGGCTCGCTCTGGAAAGTTCTGGCCTACACCAAAGGGCACACCGAGCCCAACCCTGACTCTCGGGTGGTGCACGGCTTTGCACCCGGCACCATCCTGCAGGCAGACGTGGGGCGAGGTGGGGCTGACGAGGTGCTGCTCAACGCCAAAGATAGCCAGGGATCCTGCTGGATGCGGGTGCGCGACCGCAAGGGAAACCCGCTCAACTGCTATGTGCGGGCCAACAAAGAGTCGATCGAGCCGGTGGTGTCCGCGACCCCCGTCGCTCCCCCCGCCCCTCCATCGCCCGACCCCCCTGAAACCCCGGTAGCTCCATGACGAGAAGAAGCCAGGCTGTGCGCCTGGCCTCTCTCGAACTGGCTGACCGACGCGCTCAGTCGTCGATGCGGAAGCCCACGTTCAGCTTGACCTGGTACTCGCCGACTTTGCCGTCGACCACCGTGCCCCGCTGCTCGATCACCTCGAACCAGCTCATATTCCGAACCGTGCGGGCGGCCTTTTCGATCGCCTCGCGAATCGCTTGCTCGTAGCCCTCCTTGGAGGTGCCAACGATCTCAAGCATTTTGTAGACAGACATGAAGTCTCCCCTCTTCAACGGGCAACAACACCTTTCTCTGAAGAGCCGATTCGCATTCAGGAGGATAGCCTCCTCCAGTCAGGAGCCAATCCCATGAATTGGATTTTGGAACGACACGCAAGTGTCGACTCTACCAACCGCTTGGCATACGAACGGGCCCGCGAGGGCGTCTCGGCGGGGCTGGTGGTGGTGGCCTGCGAGCAAACCTCCGGCCGGGGCCGACGCGACAATCGCTGGCACTCCCCGCCTGGAGGATTGTGGCTAACCCTGCTGCTCCGCCCCCCTCGCATCGAGGGCCTGTCGCTGGTGGCGGCCCTGGCCGTAGGAGCCGCCCTGGGCGTGGAATGGCAGCTGCACTGGCCCAATGACCTCTACTGCGGGACGCGCAAACTGGGGGGCGTGCTGGTGGAAAGCCGGTTATCCGGCCAGGGCTGCGAGTTCGCCCTGGTGGGGGTGGGCGTGAACGCCAATAACAGCGAGTTCCCACCCGAGCTGGTGGCCACCAGCCTGGCCCTCGAGCTCGGTCACGAGGTCGAGCTCGAGCAGCAGCTGCAGGCCGTGCTCAACTCGCTGAGCAGCTACCTCGACCGCTATGAGCGCAAGGGCCTGGGAGCCTTCCTCGACGAGCTGCGCGGGCGCTGCCCGATGGTGGGCTCGCGGGTGCGCTATCTGAGCGAGGGCCTCGAGCATGAGGCCCTGGCCGTGGACCTGACCGAGGACGGCGCCCTGCGTCTGGAGGACGGGACGGTTCTGCGCAGCGTGGAGCGCATCGACCTGGTCAGCTGAGCTGGCTGACCATCTGGTAGAAGGCGAACCGGTTGCTCACTCCGGTCACCTTTTCGTAGCGCTCCAACACCTCTTCGATGAAGCCTTCGCGGGCTTCCTCGGGCAGCTCTCTGGTCCACTCCACGAACGTCACCCGGGCCCAGGACACGAACGACCGTGCCGGAGAGGCTGCGATTGTAGACGAGCGGCGTGGTCTGCACGCCGGTCGTGCCGAGGCCCAGAGCATTCCAGACATTCCTTGCTTGGGGACTTAGTAAAGCCCCGGCGGAATGCGGCGCTGCTTGCCCTGGGCCAGAAGCCGGGACGCGAACCGCACAGGATTCGAGTCAAAGCGGGGAGGAGAGGTTCTGCGCTGCACGATTCCCGCAGCTCGCCTCGACGAGGGCCAGGCTCAGCCCACCGGCATCTCCGACCAGTGAGCGCGGGCGGCGCGCAGGGCCAGTTCCAGTTCTTCGGCGCAAGCGTCGTAGACGCTCTGCTCGCACCCGAAGGGGTCGGTTACGTCTTCCCCGTCCGGGCTGCCCAGAGCCCGGGCGCCCAGACGGGCGTATTCCGTGAGCAGAGCCAGGCGTTTCATCGCTGAGGGGAAGAGCTTCTCGAACGCGCGGCGATGATCGCTCGTCATGACCAGGATCAAGTCAGCTTCCTCCACGAGCCGCGCATCCAGGCGACGCGAGCGGTGGGCGCTCAGGTCGAGCCCCCGCTCGCGCATGCTCTCCAGAGCGCCTTCCGAGGCGCACTGGTCGGGAACGGCCGAGATACCGGCGGAAGAAGCCTTCAGCCCGGGCTCCAGAGAGGCGGCCAGCGCCGCCGACATGGGCGAGCGGCAGGTATTGCCGCTGCACACGAAGAGCACACGAGGCAGGCTCATCGCTTGCGCTGGCGAGGCTGCATGCCGGCCTGACCAGCGAAGCCCGGATCCTCGGTGTTGATGACCTGGTGAGCCGAGCGGGTGAGCTGCTCCATCAGCTCCATCCCTGCTCCCTCGCGGGCCACCCCTTCCACCAGCACCACCGAAGCCGAGCCTCGGGCCTCGATGTCACGAAGGGCGGCCTGCAGCTCGCGCCCCAGGGCCCCGACATCGGAGCGGCTGCCCACCACGCGCACGTCGCCCACCCCATCGAACCAGCGCTCGGCCGACTCGCGGGTCACCAGCAGGCAGCACTTCTCGGTCATCACGTAGGTATCGCGCAGGAACTTGATGCGACGGGCGGCCCGCTCGGGATCCCCCTCCACCACGATCAACCGGGCAGCGGGGGCATAGCGGGCAAAGCGCTGGGGCGTGGCCAGGTCGCTGGAGAGGAGCGGGCGCCGGCCCTCCAAGGCCAGAGTCAGCTCCTCCACGCTTACGAATCCCAGCGAGGTGACGCGGGGCGGGGAGGAGGTTAGATCGACCACGGTGGGCTCCAGGCCCAGGGGCAGGTCGCGCCACTCCAATCGTCCCTGGGCCCGCTCCTCGTCGCCCGGACGAGCCGGCACGGTGGCCAGGGGGAAAGGGCACTGCTCGGCCATGGCCTGGGCCAGAGGGTGGGAGGAAGCCAGAAAGGACAGCTTGGTCTGTCCGCAGGAGAGCTGAGCCATCGCCTTCTCGCCCCGGGCCAGGGTGAGCACCAGGGGCCCGGGCCAGAAGATCTGGCTGAGGGGGGCGGCCTCGGCCGGCAGCGAGCCCACCAGCGGGCCCACCTGGCTCAGATCACTCACCAGCATCGTGGCCGGATAGGACCAGCCCTCGCCCAGCAGACGGTCCACCGTCTCGGAGCGGTCTCCTCGAGCGGCCAGCACGTAGCCGATCTCAGTGGGAACGAGCAGCAGGCCGCCCTTCTGGAGGATGCCCACCGCCTGCCGCAGCCGATCGCTCTGGCGCTTGGGATGATCCAGCGCGAGCGTGACCAGCCCGCTCACTTCACCAGCTGCGTGCCCGACCAGATGCGACCTACGTCGTTGACGGAGATGAGCGCCACCAGCCCCAGCAGCACCAGCAGGCCGTAGTAATGGATACGCGCTTCCTTCTCGGGATCGATCTCCTTCTTGCGGATGGCGGCCACCACCAGGAAGAAGAGCCGCGAGCCGTCCAGAGCCGGGAAGGGGAGCAGATTGAAAGCACCCACGGCGGCGTTGAGCAGGGCCAGGAAGAAGAGCAGGGTGGGCAGCCCGCTGGCCGAGACGTCGAAAATCATGCCCATGATCATCAGCGGACCACCCGTCTGCTCCTTGATGGTCCTGGCTTCGATCTTGCGGGCCATGAGGCCGTAGATGATCTCGTAGGGCTGGATGATCAGCCGGCCGAGCTTGGTCACGCCGTACTTGAGCACGAACGCAGCGTCCACCCGCTGCAGCTTGATCCCCAGCCCGGCCAGGCCGTCAGGGGGGACGGTCAGCCTGACCGTCTCATCCTGGCCCTGGCGCAGCACCTCCAGATCGACCTCGCGGCCGACCAGGCGGCCGAGCAGCTCGGCCAGATCGTCCTGGCCGAAGATGTGGCGGCCGTCCACGGCCAGGATGTGATCCTGCGGCTTGAGTCCGGCGCTGGCAGCGGGGCTGCCGGGCGCGACCTCGGTGACCAGCCCGATAGCCGTGGAGACGATGACGATGTGCATGGGCGAGCCCGGAATGACGCCGATCTTGCCTTCGGGCTTGAGCTTGCCCTTGAGCTCGAGCGGGCCGCGGCCCTCCACGGTGAAGGTGAGCTTGCTCTCCTGCTCGGCTGGGGCCAGCTCGCGCACCAGCGCCACGAACCCCGGCAGGCCCTTGAAGCTGCTGCCGTTGACCTGGGTGATGCGGTCGCCTTCCTTAAAGGCGCTGTCGCCCGCCGACATCACCTTGACCACCTGGCCGTCGGGCTTGAGCATCACCCGACCGACGGCCACGTTGGGCACCAGCTTGAAGTCGAGGGTGCCGCTGCCGCGCTTGACCTTCAGCGCGATCTCCTCACCCGGATAGCGTCCGATTTCCTCGATCATCTCCTGCCCGGTCACGATGGGCCGGCCCTGGACCTGGATGATGGTATCTTTGGCCTTGATCCCGGCGGCCTCGGCGGGCCCGCCCTTCATCACCTCGTTGACCCGAGGCTCGGCTACCGGCGCGGCGTTGGCCACGCCCCACACCAGCCCCACGAACCAGAACAAGAGCAGAGCCGAGATGAAGTTCATGGTGACCCCACCGAGTACCACCGCGATGCGAGCCGGGATGGACTTGTGGTTGAAGTTTCCCTCCAGGTCGCTCAGGTCGGCATAGAAGCGGTCGGCCGAGAACTGGAGGTGCTCGCGCACCTCGTCGAAGCGGGCCTGATTCTCGGGCGAGAGGGCCAGATCGGTGCTGCGGCTCTTCAGCTCATCGAGATAGGCCAGCAACTGGACCGGATTGGCCGGAAAGGTGGCCTCACCCAGGAAGTGGGCCATCTGGCCGTGCCAGGAATCGTCTCCCGTCTGGCCGGGCTCCTCGCCTTCCATCTGCACGAAGCCGCCGAAGGGAAAGATGCGCACCGAGAACTCGGTCGCCTTCCAGCGGAAGCTGAACAACTTGGGGCCGAAACCGATGGCGAAATAGGGACAGCGGATGCCGGCCCGTCGGGCCACCAGGAAGTGGCCCAGCTCGTGGATGAAGATGATGAAGCCAAAACAGGCCACCACGGCCAGGATTCCTCCGCCGTAGCGAGCCAGAAGATCGAGTGTCATAAAAGTTAGACCACCAAACCGGCAAAAAAGTTTACCGCGGTAAATTAACTGCCGAGGCTCGAACCCCTGCCGCGAAGGTGCGCGCCCAGGCGTCAGCGGCCAGCAGATCGCTCACCGAGGGCCCGTCCTTGAGGGTATGAGCCTGCATGGCCGCCTCGATGGCGCGGGGGATGTCCAGAAAGCCGATCTCGTTCTTGAGAAAGCGCTCCACGGCCACCTCGTTGACGGCATTCAGAACCGCCGGCATGGTTCCGCCCTGGCGGCCGGCCTCGTAGGCCAGGTCAAGGCACGGGAAGTCCTCCCGGCGAGGTGGCTCAAAGCTGAGCTGGCGGCAGTGCTCCAGGGTCAGCCGCGACCAGGCCGGACCGCGTCGCTCGGGATAGAACAGGGCGTACTGGATGGGAGTGCGCATGTCGGGGGGACCCATCTGGGCCAGCACTGAGCCGTCCACGAACTCGACCATCGAGTGGATGACGCTCTGAGGATGCACCCATACGTCCACCTCAGCAAGGCTCATGGCGAAGAGATAATGAGCCTCCAGCACCTCGAAACCCTTGTTCATCAGGGTGGAGGAGTCGATGGTGATCTTGGCTCCCATGCTCCAGGTGGGATGCTTGAGGGCCTGCGCGGCCGTGACCTGCTCGAGGGCGCTTCGCTCGAGATGGCGGAAAGGGCCGCCCGAGGCGGTCAGAATGATGCGCTCGGCCCTGACCTGGCCCTGCAGGCACTGGAAGATGGCCGAATGCTCGGAGTCCACCGGCAAGAGCGTGGTCTCGGCTTTGCGAGCGGCCGCCGTGACCAGCTCTCCCCCCACCACCAGCGCCTCCTTGTTGGCCAGGGCCACCCACTTGCCGGCCTCAAGGGCCTTCAAGGTGGGCACCATCCCGGCCATTCCCACGAAGGACGACAACACCATGGAGGCCTCGGGATGCGCGGCCACCTCGTAGACCGCCTCCTCGCCCGCGGCCACGCGCACCTCGGTGCCCGCCAGGGCCTCCTTCAGGGCGGCGTAGTGGGTCGGGTCGGAGAGGGCCACCAGATCGGGGCGGTGCTCGAGGGCCTGTCTGGCCAGAAGCTCCCAGGAGGAGCGGGCCGCCAGGGCCACCACCCGGTAGCGGTCGGGGCATTCCCGCACCACCTCGAGAGTTTGGGTGCCGATGGAGCCGGTGGAGCCGATCAGGCTGATGCCGCGCGTCATGGGGCCAGGAAGGTCACGTAGTAGAGATAGAACGCCGGGGCCGCAAAGGCCAGCGAGTCGAAGCGGTCCAGCACTCCCCCGTGGCCCTGGATCACACTGCCCGAGTCTTTCAAGCCAACCTCCCGTTTCAAAGCTGATTCCCAGAGGTCGCCCAGCTGGCCGGTAATGGCCACCAGCAGGCCCAGCACCAGCCCGTGAAAGAGGGGCACTCCCATCAGCCCGCCCAGCCAGGCGCTGCCAGAGGTGGCGCACATCAGCGCCCCCAGGGCCCCCTCCTGGGTCTTGCCAGGGCTGATCTTCTCATACAGCTTGCGCCGGCCGAAAAGCTTCCCCACCGCGTAGGCGCCCACATCACAGCACACGGTGGCGAAGACCAGCAGCAGCACCAGGGCCGCCCCCAGCTCGACCAGGTGACCGCCCAGCACGACCGTGCCCTCGATGCGACGCAAGAGGACCAGATAAGAGAACATCCAGCCCAGATAGAGGAAGCCCAGCACCGTGGTGGCTCCGTCCAGCAGGGCCGAGATGCGCTCGGGCAGGCGCAGCACGAAGGTGATCAGGGTGCCGGTCAACAAAAACAGGAGCAGACGCGCCAAAAAGGGCTCTCGCAAGAAGTAGGCTCCGACCAGGATGGCGGCCGTAACCGCCAGCCCGGTGCGGCGGGCCGGGCGCACACCTTTACGCTCGACCATGGCGTAGAACTCGCTCAGGCCCACCAGGGCCAGCACGAGCACCTCGAGCATGAACGGGAGAGCGCCCCAGAAGATGATCACGACCGAGCCCCCACCCAGGGCCAGGCCAGTCAAGATGCGGCGTAGCAGTTTGTGCTTCATCGCGTGCTGCCTCCGAAGCGTCGGTCACGCTGCTGGAAGTCGACCAGCGCCTGAAGCAAGACCTGGCGGGTGAGGTCGGGCCAGTAGAGGGGCGTGAACCAGAACTCGGTGTAGGCCATCTGCCAGAGCAAAAAGTTGGAGACGCGCAGCTCGCCGCTGGTGCGGATCAGCAGGTCCGGGTCTTGCTGGCCGGCGGTCCAGAGGTAGTCCGAGAAGCTCTCTTCGGTCAGGCTCTCGGGGTCGAGCTTTCCGGCCGCCACCTCGCGGCCCACCTGGCGAGCCGCCTCCAGGATCTCATCGCGCGAGCCGTAGTTGAGAGCCAGGTTGAGCACCATGGCCTGGTTGTGAGCGGTTGCCTCGGCGGTGGCTCGCAGCTCACGCTGCACCGCCTCGGGCAAGAGGTCGGTGCGGCCGATGGTCTGGAAGCGTATGCCAGTGCGGACCAGCTTCTCGCGCTCACTACGGGTGTACTGCTCGAAGAGCTGCATCAAGACCCGCACCTCGGTGGGCGAGCGGCGCCAGTTCTCGACCGAGAAGGCGTAGGCGGTGAGGCGCTTGATACCCACCTCGCGGCAGGTCTCCATGACGCGCCGGAAGGTCTTCACCCCGGCCCGGTGGCCGAGCAGCACCGGCAAACGACGCTCCTTGGCCCAGCGCCGATTTCCATCCATGATCACGGCCACGTGCTCGGGCAGACGGGTGAGGTCGAGCTGCGAGAGCAGCACCTCCTCGGCCGGCAGGCTCTGCAGACGCAGAGTCACTCGGAATAGTCTTCGTAGGCCAGGATCCACTCGCCGGGGCGCACCGCCACCAGCCGCAATTCTCCCCTCCCGAATCGAGCCCGCGGCGGCAGAGTGATGCGGATGCGACCGGGCCAGGCCGAACCGGCCTGCCTCAGCGCCTCGACGTAGACCCGCCCGACAAGAGGGCTCACACCTCCATGATCTCTTTCTCTTTGTGGTCCAGCGAGTGGCTGACCTCTTCGATGTACTTATCGGTGAGCTTCTGGATCTGCTCCTGGGCTCGCTTCTCCTGGTCTTCGGGAAGCTCCAGCTCTTTGAGGTGCTCGAGGGCATCGCGGCGGATGTTGCGCAGCGCCACCCGGGCCTCTTCAGCCTTCTTCTTGACCTGTTTGACCAGATCCTTGCGCCGATCCTCGGTGAGGGAGGGGAAGGCCAGCCGGATCACGGTGCCATCGTTGGTGGGCGTGATGCCCAGATCGCTCTTCTGGATGGCCTTCTCGATGGCGCTCATCTGGGATTTGTCCCAGGGCTGGATCACCAGCATGCGGGCATCCGGCACGGTAACGCTGGCCAGCTGGTTGATGGGCATGTCCTGCCCATAGGCGGCCACCGTGATGCGCTCGATGAGAGCCGGAGTGGCCCGCCCCGTGCGCACCGTGCGGAACTCGCGGCCCAGGGCCTCGATGCCCTTTTTCATGCGCTCCTCGGTCTCTTTGAACAGCTCTTTGTCTGTTGTCACGCTCATCGGGTTTCCTCCTTCACAAGGGTGCCGATCTCTTCTCCGAACACGATCCTCTTGATGTTGCCTTTCTCGGAGATGTTGAAGACCAGGATGGGCAACTTGTTGTCCATGCAAAGCGAGATGGCCGTCGCGTCCATCACCTTCAGGCCTCGCTGCAGCACTTCCAGATAGTCGATGCGATGGAACTTGGTGGCCTGGGGATACTTCTTGGGGTCCATGTCGTAGACCCCATCCACCTTGGTGGCTTTCAGCACGGCGTCGGCGTCGATCTCGAGGGCTCGCAGCGCGGCCGTGGTGTCGGTAGTAAAGTAGGGGCTGCCGATGCCGCCTGCAAAAAGCACCACCCGGCCCTTCTCGAGGTGGCGCTGGGCCCGGCGGCGGATGAAGGGCTCGGCCACCTGCTGCATCTCGATGGCGGTGAGAACGCGGGTGTGCACCCGGGTCTTCTCGAGCGCATCCTGAAGGGCCAGCGCGTTGATGACGGTAGCCAGCATGCCCATGTAATCGGCGCTGGCCCGCTCCATGCCGGGGGCCATGCGCCCGCGCCAGATGTTGCCGCCTCCGATGACCACCGCGACCTGCACCCCGCACTGCACCAGCTCGTTGATCTCACCGGCGTAACGCTTGACGGTCTCGGGATCGATACCGTAGGGCTCGCTGCCACTGAACATCTCGCCCGAGAGCTTGAGGAGAATGCGCCGGTAGACCGGCCCGGAGCCGGAGTCAGTTGCCGACGAGGAGACGGCCGTATCGCTGGCCGAGGTGCTCACGAATGTCCTCCAGGAGGGGATTGCAAATCCCGCCGGATATTCTGGTTCACTGAAGGCATTCCTTCACTCATGGGTCGTGCTGTGCGCCTGCCTGCAAGTCTGTCTTCACTTGAGCTCGCGCAGCAGCTCAGCCGCATCCACGAACCCCAGTTGATGGACCCGGGCGACCAGCTCCGGGCTCCAGAGGGGTCCCTCGTCCGTGGACGTGGTGGAATAGACCAGCCCGAGCCGTCCATCCACCAGGCGAAAGTCGGACCAGCTCGCCAGGACCTGACCCGAGCGTGCCTGCCGGCGGGCCTGCTCGTGAAGCTGCAAGGCCCAGCAATATCGCTCCCAGTGAAGCTCCAGCTCCTCACAGCCGAGTTGCTCCTGGGCCTCGAGCAGCCTCTCGGTGAGCTCGGCCGGGCTGGCCTCGCGGGGAGGCACCTGAGGCAGGTCGAGCCCCAGCGTGGGGTCAAACCGCGAGAGCACGACCTGTCGGCAACGCTCCCCGTCAAAGCTGAGCACCAGCAAGTACATGGGGCCTGACCAGCAGGCGCAGCCCTCGCACTTCGAGCCGGGATAGCCCAGGTGAGGCGCCAACTCGGCCAGCGTCTTGCCAGTGGGATCGCCCAGCTTGCGGAACCATGAGGCAAAAAAGCGCGGGCCCATGGAGCCCAGCAAGAGCACCGAGAGCACCACCAGGCCGGTTACTTCGAGCAGCACTGCCTGCAGCATAGCAGACAATTTTGTCGAACGCTCCTGTCCTCGCTCTCACCACACCTCGAAAAGCACGTGACCTGGCCCGGTCAGGCGACACAGTTTAACGCACCTTCAGCGTGACCGAGCGAATCGAGCCGGTGAAGCGACTGTCCGAGCCGGCCTGATAGGATTCGCTGACCGGCGTATCCTCGTCCATCCCAACGTCGGCTCCCTCGTCGAGCGAGAAGACATAAGCGTTGGTCTTGGGAATCCGGCCTTCGGCCACCTTCTGACCGTTCACGCTGAGCGTGGCCGTGCCGCCCTTGCCCCGACCCCCGCCATCGTAAGCAAAATCGACCACGATGGTGGCCTGGCCGGCAGGCAGAGCGTCAGGGGCAGAGACCTCGAAGCGCTCCAAACCCACCCAGTTATAGGTGTAGGTTGGCTTGCCGTCCTTCAGGTGGAGGCTCCATCCGCCAAAGCGCCCTCCCTGGGCCAGAATGACGCCCCGGGCGCCGCCCGGAGGGATGTCCACCTCGGCCGTCACCGTGCTGGAGCGCCCCTTGACGTTCAAGAAGGTGTTCTCCATCATCCCCGTCATGCCCGGGTACAGGGTCAGGCTGGTGCGAGCCCCCATCAGGTCGGGGCGGCCTGCCAGGGCCGGATCCATGCGCTCGATGCTGCGATCATCGAGGGGCAGGACGTTGTACTTGAGCGCTTCCTCCAGGAAGAGCGCCTGCAACTCCTTGAGCTTCTCGGGATACTCGGAGGCCAGGTTCTTGGAGAGGCTGAAGTCCTTCGACGTATCGTAGAGCTCCCAGACATCGGCTTGCAGAGTGGCTCGGGGCTGCGGTTCCCAGGGAACGCGATGGATGCTGCGCGCCACCCAGCCGTTGTGGTAAATGGCTCGGCTGCCGGCGATCTCGAAGTACTGCGTCTGGTGGCGCCCGGGCGCCCGCGGGTCGCCGAAGGTGTAGGCCAGGCTGACACCTTCGAAGGGCTTCTGGGTCGTTCCGTTGACCGATCGGGGGAAGGGCAGGCCGGCCACCTCCATGACAGTGGGAGCGAGGTCGATCACGTGGTGGAACTGATTGCGCAGCTCCCCCCGGGCCTTCACTCCCCTCGGCCAGTGCACGACCATGCCGTTGGTGCTGCCTCCGAAATCGCCGCCTACCTGCTTGGTGTAGGCAAAGGGGGCGTTGCCCGCCACCGCCCAACCCAGGGCAAAATGAGGATAGGTGCCCGCTTCTCCCCACTCCTCCAGGCTCTTCATCTGGTCGGCAACCGTCTGCTGCACGCCGTTGAAGTAGGTCATCTCGTTGGAGGTCCCGTTCGGCCCGCCTTCTCCACTGGCCCCGTTGTCGCCAGCGATGTAGATGAACAACGTGTTGTCCATGACCCCCAGCTCTTCCATGGCCCGGACCAGCCTGCCGACCTCGTAGTCAGTGTACTCGGCATAGCCGGCAAAGCTCTCCATCTGGCGGGCAAAAAGCTTCCTCTCCTCGGGCGAGAGCGAGTCCCAGTCCTTCATCACGGCCGGCTTGGGAGCCAGAGTGGTGCCGGGGGGCACAATGCCCAGCTTGATCTGGCGCGCCAGTGCTTCCTCGCGATAGCGGTCCCAGCCGCCGTCGAACTTGCCGCGATAACGGTCGGCCCACTTCTTGGGCACGTGGTGCGGTGCGTGGGTCGCCCCCGGAGCGAAGTACACGAAGAAGGGCCGATCGGGGGTCATGGCATGCTGAAAGCGGATCCACTGGATTGCCCGGTTTGTCATGTCGTTCATGAAGTGGTAGCTCGGGTCGTGAGGGAGCTCGACCCTGGTGACCCCATCATAGAGCAGCGGGGCCCACTGGTTGGTTTCACCGCCCAAGAAGCCGTAGAACTTTTCGAAACCCGAGCCGGTGGGCCAGGTCGTATAAGGGCCCGAGACGCTGGTCTCCCAAAGCGGCGTGAGATGCCACTTGCCGAAGGCGGCCGTGTTGTAGCCGTTGAGCCGCAGCATCTCGGCCAGGGGAGCCACGCTGTTGGGCCGGACACCGGTGTTGCCAGGAAAGGCGGTGGCCACGTCCTGAACCGCTCCGGTGTTGCTGGAATGGTGATTGCGGCCGGTCAGGAGGGCGGCTCGCGTGGGCGAGCACAGCGCGGTCACGTGCATGTTGGTGTAGCGCAGGCCCGAGTTGGCCAGGCGGTCGAGGGTGGGCATGGGGATCGCGCCCCCGAAGGTGCTCGGATGGGCATAGCCCATGTCGTCGACGAGCACGATCACCACGTTGGGGGCCTGCCTGGGCGCCCTGACCTCGAAGCGAGGCGGGGCCTTCGCCTGGCGCACGTCCAACTCGGTGATGGCTGGCCGTTTGGGCTCGGGAACCGGCAGGACAGTGCGGTCGAGCTCGTCCTGGGCGCGGGCCGGGGCAAGGGCGAGCAAGCAAAGAAGAAAGAAGAGGCGCATCGCCGGGCCTTCGAGCTAACTTCCACCAGGGTCCTTCTCAGACGTTAAGCATTGCGTGAGGGTTTGCCGGGCTCGGTTGAGGTAGAGCAAGTGCGCCTCATGAGGCGCGATCCCGGTGCCTCAGGGCAGGGGGCTCGGTGAGGTAGAAGATGCGTTCGAATTCTGAACAGCTCAACGCGCGGGAGTGGAGCATTCGGCAAGACCTTGAGCACTGCACCTCAAACAAAAAGAGCCCTTTCGGGCTCTTTTCGTTGAGGTAGGAAGGCTTTATTCGCCCAGGACGAAGCGGGAGAAGCGCTTGACCTGGATGTTCTCGCCGGTCTTGGCGATGGTTTCCTTGACGAGGTCCATGACCTTCTTGGACTGATCGCGCATGTAGGGTTGCTCGAGCAGACACTGCTGCTCGAAGTACTTCTCCACCTTGCCAGTAGCGATCTTGTCTGCCATGTGCTCGGGCTTGCCTTCTTCCAGGACGGCCTGACGATAGCCGGCCTGCTCCTTGGCGATGAGGTCCTGAGGCACGTCCTCGCGCTTGACGTAGAGAGGCGACATGGCGGCCACCTGCATGGCCAGCTCAAGGCAAAGCTTCTGGAAGTCTTCGGTCTTAGCCACGAAGTCGGTCTCGCAGTTGACCTCGATCAGTACGCCCAGCTTGCCGCCGGGATGGATGTAGCTGGCCACCTGGCCCTCGGAAGTGGCGCGAGTGGCCTTCTTCTCGGCCTTTGCGATGCCTTTCTGGCGCAGCCAGTCGGCCGCCTGGTCGAGATTGCCCTCGTTCTTATCGAGCGCCTCGCGGCAGTCCATGATGCCGGCGCCGGTGCGGGCGCGCAGCTCCTTAACGTTCTCTGCAGTACTAGCCATGGTCTCTCTCCTTCAGCTCCCAGTATCAGTCTTCGGCGCGCCAGACGCCCAGGCGAACCTCTTCGGTCTCGCCTTCCTCGGTGGTGTAGGTGACCAGCTCGGTCTCCACGGTCTCGCTGACCGGGGGCACTGCCGAGCCGTCGGCAACGATCTCGCCCTCGACCGGAGTCTGCAGCGTGGCAGCGCCCAACTCGGCCTCGATCTCGGCCTTGGCCTCGATGATGGCGTCGGCGATCTTGCCGGTGATCAGGCGCACGGCGCGGATGGCGTCGTCGTTGCCGGGAATGGGATAGTCGATCTCGTCCGGATCGCAGTTGGTATCCACGATGGCCACCACCGGGATGCCCAGCTTGCGGGCTTCGGTCACGGCGATGTGCTCCTTGCGAGGGTCCACCACGTAGATGGCGCCGGGCAGAGCGGGCATGTCCTTGATCCCACCCAGGAACTTCTCCAGCTTGCGACGCTCGTCCTCGAGCATCTTGACCTCTTTCTTGGGAAGGCGGTCGAACACGCCGACGGTCTTCATCTCCTCGAGGTTCTTCAGGCGCTGCACGCGCTTCTGGATGGTCTTGTAGTTGGTGAGCATGCCGCCCAGCCAGCGCTGGGTCACGAAATACTCGCCGCAGCGCTGGGCATCTTCCTTGACGGTGTCCATGGCCTGCTTCTTGGTGCCCACGAACAGGATGGGGCGGGGCTCGCCTACGGGCGTCTCGGTCATGCGGAACTCTTCGTAGTCGAAGCAGCCACGCGCCACGGCCTTGACGAAGTTGTAGGCCTCCTTCATCTTGATGACGGTCTTTTGCAGGTCGATGATGTAGATGCCGTTTCGCTCGGTGAAGATGTAGCGCGACATCTTGGGGTTCCAGCGGCGGGTCTGGTGGCCGAAGTGCACGCCGGCCTCCAGGAGCTGCTTCATGCTGATCAAAGCCATGAGATTCTCCTTACGTTTCCAGGTTGTCTGATACCCTCGCGACCTCTCCCCGCTGGGGAGTCCCGCTTGGCCCGAAGGCACCTGGACGGGAGGTGGCCGCTGTGAGATATACAGTCCGCCCTTTGCAAGGCGGACCAGTGTCAGATTCTACGGGTTTGTTACCCTTTCGTCAAGAGGTCTGGTCTGGATGCTCCCGCACGCAGACGGAACGGCTCGGAAGCCACGGCCTCGTCATCGGCATCCAGATGTCCGGGGCGGCCCCGGTCACGAGGCCAGCGCCGTCAGCTCGAGCTCCACCAGGCCGCCGCTGCACGACCACGAAATTAATGAGCGCATATCACTTCCGAGCGCGGGGTACACCTCGTATGCTCGCTCGAGTACGGATGCGCGGGATCCTACACCGACCCTGTCCAGCTCCTGGACCACCTGCGCAACCCCTGCCACGTCCTGAAGCGCAGCCAGCAGCCCATCCGATGAGGAGCCCGACCCGGGACGAACTCGAGCATCTCTCGAGAGCACCTACCGAAAAGGCGCCTGGCTGACCAGGTCTTGATCAACCCGGCTTCAGAGTTGTAAAATGGCCAAAGAGGTGATATTGGGCATGAACGTAAGCGTTGGACGGCTCAAGCGAGACTTGTCGGCTCTCCTGAATCAGGTGACCTATGGCAATGAAAGAGTGGTGGTTGAATCCCGCGGTAAGCCCAAGGCTGTTCTGATCAGTCTGGAAGAGTTGGAGAGACTCGAGCGGGGCACCGGGCTTGTACCAGACAGGCGGCGCTACGAATGGGTGCTCGGTCAACTCGACGCGTTGCGGTCTCGTCAGCAGAGCTCGGACGTGGCTGCAGAGCTGCGAGCGCTCCGTGAAGGGAGGTTGGTCGACCTTGAAGGTGGTGGTTGATACTTCGTTCGTTTTGCCCCTGGCGCTGGCGGAGGCGAGGTCCCTTAAGGCTCGCATGAAATGGTCCCAATGGGTGTCGGCAGGGACGGAGATTCTGGCGCCTACGCTGCTCGCCTACGAGGTCCCAGCCTCATTGCGCAACAAAGTACATCGCGACCTTTTGAAGCAGGACGAGGCCCGAATGGCCCTCGACCTACTCTTCGCACTCCCGATCAACCTGGTTCGCCCCACCGACCTTCACCGCCAAGCTTACGATGCTGCCGAGGAGCTCTTGTTGCCAACTGCTTACGACTGCCACTTCCTGGTGCTGGCCGAGCTGTTACAGGCCGAACTCTGGACCCTGGACGAGAAGTTCCAAGGCAAGGCTGTCGGACGTTACGCAAACACCCATACAATAGCCGCCGAGGCACCCAAGTCAACTTGAGACATCGGGAGGGTCTGGCGGGGAACACGCGCTGGCGCGGAGAGCCTCCAATGCGCCGCTCAGACGCGCCAGCTGTGCGAGAGCGCAGCGGGCGGCGCCACTCCGTCTGGTGTGGCAGCCTGCCTCGCTCCTCTCAGCCCCGCATTGGTGGCGTCGTAGGCAAAAAGGGCCGAAGTCCGTGGGGGGGTCTGCGAAGCCGGCCGCCTGGCTCTCCTGGATGCGGTCAAGCGCGCACTGGACGGGACCAATACGTTCGACGCCTCCACGCGCGACGTCGTGATGGCGAACGAGCAGACCACCAACCTGGCCGGGGTGACGGGGCCCGTCGCGTTCACCGCGAACGGGGACCCGCAGAACCAGCTGCTCACGTTATCAGGTGCAGGAGAACAGCTGGGTGCCGCTCCCCTGAGAGCAGACGCTGCCCGAATTAAGTCGGGTGCTCGAATGAATCCTGAGGGTACTGCGGCGCCCGGACACGGCCAGTCCGTTCTCGCGTCTCTTCAGGATTATGAAAGCCACAGCGCGGGCGTCCCCCGCCGACCAGGCTCCTGAGCGCCCGGGAGAAGTGGGCCCGGGGCCACGAGGTCAGGACTGGACGCGCGAGACCGCACCATCCCAATCGGTCACCTGGGCCAGCTTGAGCTGGCCGTAGGGCTCGCCATCGGTGTCGCGGTTGCTGAGCTCGATGCTCATGCCCCGGGCGTTGGGATAGCGGCTGGAGTGCTGCTCGGCGACCACCGCTTCGTCCACGGCGGCCAACAGGCCGCCGGCCGTGGCGGCCAGGGCCGGATCCTGCTCGCGGACGCCCTCCTGCACGCGGCGCGCGAAGTCGCCGATGTCCTTGTAGTCATAGAAGCCCTGGGTCTGGCGCGCGGCCAGCTTGAGCGTCTCCGGGATGGTGTCGATAGAGCTGACCACGGCAGCGCTGAAGTCTTCCAGCGCGCTCGCCACGGCGGGCATCGCCGAGGTGGCGATGGCGGACATCGTGGGAAGGTCTTGCTGGTTGCCGGCGGCGCACTCCACCACGTGGGCGGCCACCTCGCGCGGGTTCATGTTGAAGCGCATCGAGAGCTGGCGGTCGAGGCTGCGCAGGTTGCTCTCGGAGAGCACGCGGTTGTACTGCCAGCCGGCGCCCCCTTCCAGCTCCTGGGAGGCCACCAGGTAATCGATCTCGTCTTTGAGCTGGTAGGCCACCTCTGCCGAGGCCATCAGGCAGGCGTCGAAGCCCAGCACGTCAACCTTCTTGCCGGTCTCCTCGCGGGCCAGCTTCAGGCCCTGCTCGATCTCGGGGGTGCTCATCCAACCGTGGTGGCTCACGTCCTCGGCGGCGCCCTTCCAGCCGTCGCCGTGATCGGAGATCACCAGCATGTAGTGATCAGCGGGATAATTGGCCATGCCCCACTTGATGAAGTCGGCCATCTGCCGGGGGTCGGCCATGTCGGCGCTGCCCAGATCCTGCTTGACCGGGGCATTGAGGCCTGGCGACTCGTCCTTCTGCAGCTCGATGCGCTGCACGGTGCCGCCGCGCGGGCCGTGGTCGGTCTGGGCGATCACGTGCATCGTGTCGGTGCACCCCACCCGCTCGGCCTCGTCGAGGTCGGTCTGCATGAAGCGGTAGAGGTTGTTGTCCGAAGCCGAGTACACCATCACGCACCAGCGCTTCTTCTCGGGCGCTGGCGGAGGCGGCGGGGGAGCCGGCGGCTCCTCAGCCGGCGAGCTCACGAAGCGATCGGCGGCCGGCTCCTCGAAGTTCGGCGCGACCGCCGCCGAAGGACGCGTGAGAAGGTTGGGTCGGTTGGCGGTAATGGTCTGGATCATGTTCGGGCATCCCCTCCTGCAGTCTCCGCCTGACTCTATTCATGTGCGCCGGGGACGGGGTTGCCGCGATGTGAACGCATGGATCGGGAGGAGGAGCAGCTGGTTCAGCTTGCCTCTATCAGCGGGGAGATCTTCAAGAATCCGCGCATCAAGAAAGACGCGACCAGGCTGCCCAACGACCAGCTGGCCATCGTAAACCGGCTCAAGAACCAGTGCGAGCTGCTCAAGGGCACCGACCTGATGTGGAAGTCACCTGGCCAATCACGACAAGCAAGCAAGGCTATCTCCAGGCCGAGGCAGCCATCCATGCGGGGGACCCAGGCCATCCAGATGGACGCCACCCGTAAGTCGGAGGAGCTCGGGGCACGCCGGCCCGCAGGTATCGGCGGAGAAGGCGAGCCGATCTGAACAAGAGGGCGACCACCACCAGTTTGCGAAACCGCCGAGCCTTGTGGCTGAACTGGGCTTCACCGATCGCTGCGTCACTCCCTCGAAACGGTGCGGTAGTGCTCGTCGAAGCAATGTCCCAGGCCCCTATCGGTGCTCAATCCACCCCTACGACGTTGATGCCCTCCTCTTTGAGCCGGGCAACTTCCGCGCGAAATTTTTCGGGTCCGCTATGTCGCCATCTGTCATGAAGGTCCGGTCGAGTCCTCCAGCGGGGTTCATCTGAGCGGACCACGTCAACCCGGACGGTACCTGGACTCAGACGACGTTCTTGTAAGCCGCCGCCACGGGAATCTCCAGCTCCAGGCAGGACAGCCTCAGCATCTCCCCCGATTGAGCAGTCACCCACGGCCCATTCTGCTGGCGAAGAAAACTCTCCACCTTATGCTCATCCTGGGAGACCAGAACGAACTCCACCAGCGATGGCAGGGCGCCATACATCTTGAACTTGTCCCCCCGATCATAACTCTCGGTCGAGGGGGACAGCACTTCGATGATCACGCGGGCATCGGTCAGCGTGTCTCTCCGACCCTTCAGCAACCGTGGTGGTCCGCAGACGATCATCAGGTCCGGGTAGGTGAAAAGCGTCCAGCGCTCGACCAGCAGACGGACGTCAGACTGGAAGACTTCGCAGCCGCTTCCGCTCAAGGCCGTGCTCAGGTGAGTCGCCAGGTTGGTCACGATCCGATTGTGATTGAGCGTCCCTCCCGTCATCTGGTAGATCTCGCCGTCGTAGTATTCGCTCTTGAGCTCCGAGCGCTCTTCGAGCATCAGATACTCTTCCGGGGTAAACCGCCGACGTTCCAGATGGTCCAGCATTCTGGTTCTTTCGCCGTCCGGAGGGCGCGCCCCTTGACGAAGCCTCGCAACTCGGACTACTTGAGCGCGTCTTTCAGCGTCTGGCGCAGCGACGGAGGCACCGACTATCCGCACGTGCGCAAGCTGCCCGAGTTGTTCCGGGGCAGCAAGGCCTTGCGGCGCGGCAGCTCCAGCCCTGAGGCCACGCTTAGTTCACCGATCTTTTGGATTTACAGGTAGGCCTCGTCGCCTTCGTGCAGGGGATAGTTTCCGCGCGGGGCCTCGCCGGCGGCCACATACTCCTTGAACGACTTCACCGGCTGCCCGTTGCGGGTCTGCATGTTGATGCAGTGGGGCACCGGGCAGACCAGGCTGCACAGGTTGCAGCCCACGCAGGTGGCCTCGTCGATGCGGGGCACGCGCGAGCCCTCCACCAGGCGGATGCTCTGGTGGGCGGCGTCCTCGCAGGCGATGTAGCAGAGTTGACAGCCGATACAGCGGTCGGGCTCGATGTGGGCCACGATGCGGTAGTTGAGATCGAGCTCGCCCCAGTCGCGCATGCGGTTGGAGGCCAGACCGCGGAAATCGGCGATGGTCTTGAAGCCTTTGGAGTCCATCCAGCGGCCGAGGCCGTCGATCAGATCCCCTACCATGCGAAAGCCGTACTTCATGGCCGCCGTGCAGACCTGCACGCTGGTCGCGCCCATGGCGATGAACTCGGCCGCGTCCGACCAGCTCTCGATGCCCCCGATGCCGGAGATGGGGATCTTGAACTCGGGGTGGTGCGCCAGGCTGCCCACCATATTCAGAGCGATCGGCTTGACGGCTGGACCGCAGTAGCCTCCGTGAGCCGAGTGGCCGTGCACATTGGGGTTGGGTACCAGGCTGTCGAGGTTGACCCCGGTCACCGAGTTGATGGTGTTGATCAGCGCCACCCCGTCGGCTCCGCCCCGCTGGGCGGCAAGTCCCGGGTAGACTACGTCGGCCACGTTGGGGGTCAACTTGACCAGCACGGGGATCCGGGCCGCTTCCTTGACCCACTCGGTGATCTGGCAGGTGTACTCGGGCACCTGGCCCACCGCCGAGCCCATGCCGCGCTCGGACATGCCGTGGGGACAGCCGAAGTTGAGCTCGATGCCATCGGCTCCGGTATCGTTCACCCGCTTGACGATGTCGTGCCACTTCTCGCGGCTCGACTCGACCATCAGCGAGGCCACCACGGCCCGGTCCGGCCAGCGCTTCTTGACCTCGCGGATCTCCTTGAGGTTGACCTCGATCGGGCGGTCGGTGATCAGCTCGATATTGTTGAGCCCCATGACCCGCTGGCCTTTGTATCCAAGGGCGCCGTAACGCGAGTTCACGTTCACGATGGGATCGCCAATGGTCTTCCACACGACCCCGCCCCAGCCGGCTTCAAAGGCGCGGTCGGCCTGGTAGCCAGTGTTGGTGGGCGGACCCGAGGCCAGCCAGAACGGATTGGGCGAGCGAATGCCGGCCATGTTGATGGACAGATCTGCCATGATCTCAGGCCCCCTTCCCATTCAGATAAGCGTGGATCGAGCGGGCGGCATCGCGCCCGTGGGCCACGGCATTGACCACTTCCTTGCCTCCGTTGAGGCAGTCGCCCCCGGCGAAGTAGCGGGGGTTACCGGTCTGGTAGCTCTCGCTGACCACCACCTTGCCAGACTTGAGCACCAATCCCTTGACCTGGGAGAGCAGGCTTTCCTGGCTCTCCTGCCCGGTCGCCTTGATGATCAGGTCAGCCGGCATCTCGAGCTCCGAGCCGGGGACCGGCACCGGGCGGGGCCGCCCGCTGGCATCCGGCTCGCCGGGCTGCATCCTCTGGCAGCGAAGAGCGGTGACTTTGTCGCCGCCGAGCACGGCCACCGGATGGGTGAACCAGGCGAAGTCCACCCGGTCCTTGAGGGCCAGCTCATACTCGAACTCGTAAGCGGGCATCTCCTCGCGCCCGCGCCGATAGACGATGGTCACCTGCTCGGCTCCCAGCCGGGAGGCCTCGGTGGCGGCGTCGATGGCGGTATTGCCCGCCCCCACCACCACCACTCGGCGACCCACCTTCATCTCGTGGTAGGGCTTGCTGCGCAGCTCCTCGATCCACTCGGTCGCGCCCACCACCCCGGGAAGATCCTCGCCGGGGATCTGGAGCCTTCTGGAGCTCCCCAGACCCACACCCAGGAAGATGGCTGCGAACTCTTTCTCCAGCTCTTCCAGGGTCACGTCCCGACCCACTCGCACGCCCGCTTTGAGCGTGAAGCCGGCCGTCTTGCGCAGGTACTCCACCTCGTCTCTGGCTTCCTGGTTGGTCATCTTGTAGGGAGCGATGCCGTAACGGTTCAGGCCCCCCGGCTCGGGCTTGTCGTCGAAGACCACCACCTGATAACCCAGCAGGCCAAGCTCAGTGGCCGCCGCCAATCCCGCGGGACCGGCTCCTACCACCGCCACCGAGCGCCCGTTGGGTGGGGCGGGCGGGCCTAACACCTGGATGTCGTGCTTCATGACGTGGTCGGTGGCGTAGCGCTGCAGGCGACCGATGTCGATGGCAGGCATGTCCATGTGGTGCATCACGCACATCCCCTCGCACAGCATCTCTGTGGGACAAACCCGGGCGCAGCTTGCGCCCAGCGCGTTCGCCTCCAGGATGGTACGCGCCGCCCCGGCCACGTTGCGGGTGCCGATGCGACGGATGAACTCGGGCACGTCGATGTGGGTGGGACAGGCCTGCATACAGGGGGCCTCATAGCAGTAGAGGCAGCGGTTGGCCTCCACCACCGCATACTCGTCGGAAAGAGGGGGCTTGATGTCGGCGAAATTCGCCTCCGGGTCCTGGGTGCGGCGATCCAGATCTTGCTCGAGCATGCTTGACCTCCTTGCATGGTGGACAGAGTCTCTTCGGCTGAGAGGGCACAACCCCCTGGAGCCGGTGGCGGGTATCAGCAACCGGCCCGCTTCAAGAACGGATGAAGCGGGGCCCGGGTCCATCGATCGGGTCGCGAAGGTCGGGCCGAGGGCATGGCGAAACCCGCCTGGCGTGCCCACCATTGTGTTTCTTGCGGGCCCGAACGGCGCCGGCAAGACGACCTCGGCGCCTCGGCTGCTGCGCCACGAGTTCGAAGTCGTGGAATACGTCAATGCAGACGTGATCGCTTCGGGCATCTCGGCATTCAACCCTGAGAGCGCTGCGCTCGAGGCAGGTCGGGTTCTGCTTGCGCGAACCCGCGCCCTGGCCGCAAGGCGAGTGAGCTTCTCGGTCGAAACGACGCTGAGCGGGCGTGCCTACGCGCCATGGCTGAAGCGGCTCATCAGCAGCGGATACGAGTTTTCGCTGCTGTTTCTCTCACTCCCATCCGAGGAGATGGCTGTGGCCAGGGTCGCCCAGAGAGTGAAGTTGGGCGGCCACGACATCCCCGAGGGGGTCGTTCGGCGACGATTCAAGGCCGGGCTGCGGCACTTCTTCGAGCTCTATCAGCCGATCGCCGGTCGCTGGTGTTTTTATGACAACGCGGGCGACGCGCCCAGGCCCCTGGCGCACGGCTCGCGGTTGACCGTGCAGTGTGTTCTTGACGAGCGCTCGTGGGGAGGTATTCTGAGAGCATGGAGCCGGTAGAGCCCAAGGATATCCAGGCGATCTTCGATCACCATCTCGACCGCATCACGCGAGCCATTGCGCTCGGCTCTCGCGACGCGCTGATCAAGCACAAGGCTCTGGGTGTTCCCATCGCGACCTGGCGCGACGGTCAGGTCGTGATCGTCCCGCCCGAGGAGATCGTGATTCCCGAGATCCCCGACGAATGAGCTCGGGCACGTCGATGGGGGTGGTGGGACAGGCCTGCATGCCGTGGGGCCTCATAGCAGTAGGCAGCGGTTGGCTTCCACGACCGCATATTCGGCGGGAAGAGGGGGCTTGATGTCGGCGACTTGCGCCTCCGGGTCGTGGTCGCGCAAATCAGCTCGATCTGGCAAACCAGACTTTAGAGGATGAACCGGGACAGGTCCTGATCCTTGAGCACTTCGGCCAGTTGCGAGCACACATAGCTCGCGTCCACCAGTAGCGTTTTGTCGCTGCGGTCCGGGGCGTCGAAGCTGACGTCCTCCAGCACGCGCTCGAGGATGGTGTGCAGGCGCCGGGCGCCGATGTTCTCGGCCTGCTCGTTGACCTGCTGGGCGATCTTGGCCAGCTCGTCCAGGCCGTCCTCGCTGAAGGTCAGCTCCACCCCTTCGGTGGCCAGCAGGGCGCGGTACTGGCGGGTGAGGGAGTTCTCGGGCTCGGTCAGGATGCGCCGGAAGTCGGCGCCGCTCAGGCTCTCGAGCTCGACCCGGATGGGGAATCGGCCCTGCAGCTCGGGGATGAGGTCGGAGGGCTTGCTCATGTGAAAGGCCCCGGCGGCGATGAACAGAATGTGGTCGGTCTTGACCGGGCCGTGCTTGGTGACCACCGTGGAGCCCTCGATGATGGGCAGGATGTCGCGCTGCACGCCCTCGCGCGAGACGTCGGGGCCGCTGCCGGACTTCTCGCGGCCGGCGATCTTGTCCACCTCGTCGATGAAAACGATCCCGCGACGCTCTACCCGCGCCACCGCCTCGCGCTTGACCTCGTCGAGATCGATCAGGCGGCGGGCCTCTTCCATGGCCAGTAGCTTGCGAGCATCCTTGACTTTGACGTTGCGGGCCTTCTTGCGCTTGGGCAGAAGGCCGCCCAGCACGTCCTGGAAGTTGATCCCCATCTCCTCGAGCCCGAGATTGGAGAAGACCTGGACCTCCGAGCCCACGCTCTCCTCCACCTCAATCTCGACATACTGCTCGTCGAGCTCGCCCCGCAGCAGGCGAGCGCGCATCTCCTCGCGCTCCTGGTCGAGATCGTCGGAGGGCGGCTCGGGCTCGGGGGCGGGCTGGGGACGCATCCCGGCCCCGAACAAAGCCTGGAACGGGTTGACCATGGCCGGGGCGCTGGACTTGCTCGGCTTGATCAGCGCCACCAAGCGCTCGACGGCAAGCTCGTCGGCGCGCTCTTTGACCGACTCCACCCGCTCCTTCTCCACCATGCGGACGGCCACTTCGGCCAGGTCCCGGATCATAGAGTCCACGTCGCGACCCACGTAGCCCACCTCGGTGAACTTGGTGGCCTCTACCTTGACGAAGGGCGCATTGGCCAGTCGCGCCAGGCGGCGAGCGATCTCGGTCTTGCCCACGCCGGTGGGCCCGATCATCAGGATGTTCTTGGGGATCACCTCGTCGCGCAGATTATCCGGCAAGCGCTCGCGACGATAGCGGTTGCGCAGGGCCACGGCCACGGCCCGCTTGGCCGAGCGCTGGCCGATGATGTAACGGTCGAGCTCCTCCACCACCTGGCGGGGGGTCAGATCGGTGAAAGCGGCCGGCTCCGCGACTGTCTCGCCGGGCATCGGGATGGGTGTCATGGCGTGGCGAATTCGATGCTGTTGATCTCGGCCTTCTCGAGCGTGCGCGTGCCATCCTTATTCTGGATGTCGATCTTGCGGGTCATGAGCAGTCCTTTGTAAGTATCGCCTTTGGCCGTGGTCAGAAGGTCGAGGTCGAGCGTGCCCCCGATATCGAGGCGCCTGATCTCTTCCTTCTTGAGCATCAGGCTGTTTCCCCCGGTCTCAAAACGAAACTCGGGCGTCAGCACCACGCCCTCCACAGTTTCGCTGCCGACAGCGATGCGATCGACCCCGGCCGTGGCCACCGTGGCGACGACGGCCGGTGCGGTCGTGGACACCGGCAGGGGCGTGGCCTTAATCCGCCCCCCGGCCCCGACCACGGGCGTGGCCGGATTACCGGTCACGAAGTCGTGCTTGGGTCCGGGAGGGTTGCCCACCTTGTCATAGCCGCCCACGCCGGGTACCTCGTAGCCGGCCGAGAACTCCAGGATGTTCGACTGCAGCCGCTCGCCTGAGTAGGCCAGGGTCCACATCAGAGGCTTGAAAACGACCATGCCCTGCCCCTCGTGGCGCACGGCGCACAGGGCCGGGGAATCGTGGGCAAAGCGCAGGAGGGGGACGGTGTCGGCCTCGACCACCACGCAAGGGTAGCGCTCGCCGTCCGGGTCCTTGAGCAACGGCAGGAAGACGGTCGCCTCCCCCACGCCGGTCACCATCGGGTGCGAGCCGAAGGCCAGGCCGACCGTGGCCAGACCGTCATAACCCCGGCCGCCCAGCTTGCCCGACTCGGGCTTGCCCCGGAACTGCTCCTTGCTCAACTTGTAGTCCTTGAAGCCGAAGTATTTCTCAGCCAGGCGCGAGTCATAGAGCCAGAGGGTCTTGCCCTGGCGCACCCAGTCGACCAGGGCCACGGCGGTGGCCTCGGGCACCTCCTCCACCATCGACTGGAGGGCGATCACCCGGACATCGGGGTCGTGCACGTAACGCTGCACGTCCCCCACATTGCCCCCCTCGACGACCCGAATGCCCAACTCGTCTTCCTTGTGGTATTGCGAGCGAAGCGACTCGGCGATCTGGGCGGCACCGGGCAGGGCCAGAGTGGCCAGAATCAAACCTGCAACTACAATTCTATTCAACATCGGGCGGTCTTTTCAGCGACCGGAGGCCAGTTCCTCTCGAATGCGGGGCAAACGCACCCAAAAACGGCAGCCCCGCCCCTCTTCGCTCTCCAAACCGACCTGACCGCCCATCTGATCCACCAGGGTCCTGGTGATGTAAAGGCCCAGGCCGCTGCCCTGAACCCGCCAGCTCTTCCGATCCTCCAGCCGGCGGAAGCGCTCGAATACCGAGCCCTGCTTGTCTCTGGGAATGCCGGGGCCGTCGTCTTGCACCCAGATCAGGACGTAAGAGCTCTCCACCTCGCTGGTGATGCGCACCTGCCCCCCCTGGGGAGAGTACTTGATGGCGTTGGAGACCAGGTTGTTGAGCACCTGGTCGAGCTGATCCCGGTCGGCCCGCACTTGCAGGCCAGGCTCGATCTCGTAGCTCAGGTTGTGCCTGCGCGAGCCCACCTGATGCAGGCTCACCACCCGACGCACAGCTGGCTCGAGGGGCACCGCCTCGAGGTGGGCGGTGTGCTGGCCGGCCTCATAGCGAGCCTGGAGGAGCAGGTTGTCGAACATACGGGTGACCCGGTCGATCTCGGAATTGATCACCTCCAGGGCCTCGTGGCGGGTAGCCTCGTCGAGTTTCTCGCCGTGACGTAAGAGGGTGATGGCGTAGCCCTTCATGGCCGTTAGAGGGGTCTTGAGATCGTGCGAGAGAGCGGCCGCATAATCCGACTTCATCTGCTCAATAGCTTTCTTCTCGGTGATGTCGCGGAAGATCACAACCGCTCCAAGCAGGTCGCCCCGGTCGACCACCACGGAGTAGGTCGAGCTGACGTAGCGATTCTCGCCCGACCGGCTGCGGATGGTGCCCTCCACGGTGAGTCCGCTTTCCATCAGGCGCTGGTTGGCCAGAAGACGCATCAGGGGACAGTTCTCCTGGCAGGCGGCTGCCTCCATGCCCGGGGCCTCGCAGTAGCGGGCCTGGAACACCTCGGCACAGGTGCGACCCACGGCCTGCTCGGCCGTCCAGCCCGAGATTGCCTCGGCAGCCGGATTGAAACTGGTGATGCGCTTCTCCCAGTCGAGGGTGTAGACACCGTCGGCCATGCTGTCGAGCACGGCTCGAGCGACCACGCGCTCGAGGTCGGCGGTGGAGACCAGCATGGCGTTCTCGAGGATCAGGGAAACCTGGTGAGCCATCAGGCGGGCCAGGTCGAGCTCCTCCGGGGCATAGCTGCGGGTGGCCGGATCGCCCAGGAGCAGCATTCCCAAAACTTTGCCGTCCAGCTCCAGCGGGATGGCCAGCAGACTCTTGAGTCCCAGGCGGGTGAAAAGTCGGCTTCGGTCAAGCCGGCCGAGATCCTTGGAGGAGATGAAGAACTCGCCGTCGCGCAGCACGCGTTTGCCGATGGAGCCGAGCTGACGCGAGGGAACGACCGGGCCGATGCGGCGGGTCAACTCTTCACCCCCGTAAATACGCAGGCGCCGCATCTCCTGAATCAGGATGGCCGAGAAACGGTGGTCGAGCACGCTGGCAGCCCGCTCGGCCAGGCTGGGGAGGGCGCTGGCCAGGTGAGGGGTAGCCAGCATGCTGGCGGCATACTGGTGCCAGGAGGCCAGCGCTTCGGTGCGGCGCTTGGTGGTCTCCAGGGTGGGTCGCAGGCGCGAGTTGCCCCGACGCTGGGTAGCCTGGAGCTCCTCGCTCAGCTTCTGCACCCGCAGACGCAGGGCCTCGGCCTCGCGCTCGACCTCGATGCGCTGCAGGCAGAGCGAGACCTGCTCGACCAGCCGGGCGGGCGGGGCTCCGGGGGCTTCCAGCAGCATCGCTCCCCGCCCCAGCGGGAAGCAGTAGGCCGCTTGCGGATTGGGAAAGGGGCACAGCCCGTTGAGCTGGCTGGCGGTCAGGTCGCCGGCTGCCTCGGGCAGGTCGCCGCTGAGCCGTCGCCGTGTGGGGGCGGCCGTTCCCAGGCAGGCGATCAGATCGTGACTGTCATCGGGGCCCGTGGTCGGCAGAAGGACCCAGCCTCGAGCGGCGCCGGCTCGCAGACAGCAAGCCTCGAGGGCTTCTCCCAGGAGACGGCTGGCCAGCTCGGGTAGACCGGGCCGAACCCACCTCATGCAGCTGCTCGGGACCAGTCTCCTGGACGCGTCTCGTGCTCTTGCAGCTCTCCCACGAACCCCCAGGTGAAGTGTTGCTCGAGACGCACCCGGGCCATCAGACCGGTCAGGTCGCCCTCAGCCTCAAAGTGCACCAGCCGCCCACATCGGGTGCGACCGGTGTAGCGGCTGGCGTCCTTCTTGCTCGGGCCTTCCACCAGCACCTCTGCCACGCGACCCAGCCGGATGGCGTTCAGCTCCATGCTGATAGAGTTTTGCAGCTCGATCAGGCGGTACAGACGATCCAGGCGCTCGTCCTCGGGAATTTGGTCTTTGAAGAGCGCGCCAGGCGTGCCCGGACGGGGCGAATAAGCGAACATGAAAGCGCTGTCGAAACGAGCCTGGCGCACCAGGTCGAGGGTGCGCTGGAACTGCTCTTCGGTCTCGCCGGGAAACCCCACAATGATGTCAGTGCTGAGGGCCAGCCCCGGGATGGCGCCACGCATCCGCGCTGCAAGGTCCAGGAACTCGGCTCCGGTGTAGCCGCGCTTCATGCGCTTGAGCACCTGGTCGTCGCCCGCCTGGAGCGGCAGATGGACGTGCTCGCACATGGCCGGATTGGCCGCCATGGCTTCGATAACCCGCTGGGTAAAGTAGGCCGGGTGGGGCGAGGTGAAGCGGAGGCGGTCCAGGCCGGGTGCGCCCCGCAGAGCGTCGATCAGGTCGGCGAAATCGCTCCTGGGCTCGAGGTCGCGCCCGTAATCGTTCACGTTCTGGCCCAGCAGCAGCACCTCGCGGTGGCCCTCACGGGCCAGGCGGCGCACCTCGCTGACCACCTGCAGGACGGGCTTACTCTTGAGCCGACCGCGCACGTAGGGCACGATACAGAAGGTGCACCATTGATCGCAGCCCATCGAGATGGTGACCATGGCCGAGAAGCGTCGGGTGGGCCGGGCCAACAGGTCGAAGGTATCGCCCTGCTTCTCCGCCCGCACGAAACGACCCTCACCCGACTGCACTTTGAGCACCATTTCGGGCAGCTCGCGCACGTTATGGGTGCCCAGCACCAGGTCGACCTGGGGGAAACGGTTGAGAAAATCCTCCCCGTCCTTCTGGGCCAGACAACCCACCACGGCCAGCACCTGGCGGGGGTGCTGGGCTTTGTAGCGCTTGAAGTCGCCCATACGCCCGTAGACCTTCTGATCAGCGTTGTCACGAATGCAGCAGGTGTTGAACACGGCCACATCGGCCCGCTCAGCATCGTCGGAAGCAGCCAGGCCCATGCCCTCGAGCATCCAGGCCAAAAGCTCGGAGTCATACTGATTCATCTGGCAGCCGTAGGTCTGCAGGTAGTAGCTTCCCAGGCGCGGGACGGTCGTTTCAGGCGTGGCCAACATCTCAGGCAGAACTATAGCGCCTGCCCCCTGCGGAGCGCAAGCCTCAGGGCGCACCGGCCCGAGCAGCCTGCTTGTTGATAAGCTCGATCGCCTTCTGAAGCTGGGTATCGTTCTTGACCTTACCCACGAACCGGGGCTCCATCTTCAAGCTGACGTCTGGCTCGATGCCCTTCTTGTCGATCACCTTGCCCGAAGGGGAGTAGAAGCGAGCGATGGTCAGCTTGAGGGCGGAGTCGTCGGGGAAAGGATAGAGCTGTTGGACCGAGCCCTTGCCGAAGGAGTGAGTACCCACCAGGGTGGCCACTTTGTGGTCCCGCAAAGCGCCCGCGGTGATCTCGCTGGCCGAGGCGGAGTACTCGTTGATCAGCACCACCACCGGCACATGGGGACCGTCGCCCGAGACGCTGGAGTTGTAGTCGCGGCGTTTTCCTGTGCGGTTGACGGTGTAGACCACCAGGCTGCCCCGGCGCAGGAACTGGCCCACCACTCCCACAGCCGCGTCGATGTAACCGCCGCCGTTGTTGCGAAGGTCGACCACGATCCCCTTGGCGCCCTGGGAGAGGACGTTCTGCACGCCCTGCTCGAGCTCTTCGGCGGTATCCTGACCGAACTGGCGCAAGCGGACGTAGCCGATCTGGTTGTCGAGCAGCTTGGAAGTGACCGAGACCACCTGGATCTCCTGCCGGGTCACGGTGAAGTCCCTGGGGGTCGCACCCCGGCGCTTGATGGTCAGCACGACACTCGTGCCCGGCTTGCCGCGAATGGCGGCCTGCGCCATGTCAAGGGTGATGTTCTTGGTCAGCTTGCCATCGATCTTCAGGATCTGGTCACCCGACTCCAGGCCTACCTTGGCCGCGGGGGTGCCTTCGATGGGCTCGAAAACCGTGAGCTGGTTCTTGTTCTCGCGGTCGAGCTCGATGTAGATCCCGATACCGCCGAACCCGACGGCCTGCATCTGCTCTTGCAGTTTGCGATACTCTTCCGGGGTCATCAGGACCGAGTAGGGATCCTTGAGCCCGTCGAGCATGCCGTAGATGGCCGCCAGGGTGAGCAGGCGATCATCCACCTTGTTGCCGTAGAGATCCACCAGTTGGACCAGGACGTTCTTGGACTTATCCAGCCGTTTGAGAGCTTCGGGAGAGACCTTCGCCTGCTTGAGCAGGTTGGCCACCTCCGCCTTCAAACCATTGAAGAGAGCGTCCTCGTTGACCTTCTCGACGTAATTCTCGCGGATCTGCCAGTAGACGTTCCGGAAATACTCGGCATCTGGATCAAACCCCATCGAATCAGGGCTCTTGAGCCACTTGGAGTAGTCGCGAGGCTCCAGCTCGAGGTCTTTGTTCTTCTTCGGGTCCTTGGGGTTCTTCGGATCCTTGGGCTTCTGAGCCAGTTCGGGCGGCCGCTCGGGCTCGGCCGGCTTTTCGGCCGGCTCGGACACGAACGTGCCGGTCTTCTCGTCGTTCATGCGGTCGGGGTCGAGGTGGACCACCATCGAATCGGTGGCCGGACTCACGCGGACGTCGAGCTGGGGACCATCGAGTTGGGCCAGCGTCTGCTCGACAGCCGGACTGGCCTGGCCCGACCGGCTCAACAAGCCCCAGCCCAGCGCCAGCGTCGTCAAAATCAACGCCAGAGCCGCGATTCCTATCAGTCCACCACGTCGCATCAAACCACCTCGATCAGGCAAATGTGGGCATGTCGACCAGGCCGGAGCCGCAACATGCCGCGCAGGAACGACGACCACTCCCCTGGCAGTCGGCACAGGGAATTTTTTTCTTCCCTCGACAATCAGGGCATTCGGGGCTCTGCTCGCGGGCACACCGGGGACAGACAATCTCAGTCGCACCCTGGCAGCGCTCACAGGCCCGCTGGCCGGTTCCCGAGCAGAACTTGCAGAGAATCGTCGTCAATCGCTTTCTTCCTCGGTGCGCGGATCGATCAGGCCATAGCCCCGGTCACGCTTGTAGATCACGTTGATCCGGGCGTTCGAGCTATTGAGGAAGGTGAAGAAATTGTGTCCGTGGGCTTCGAGCTCTTTGATGGCCTCATCGATCGTCATCGGGGCGGCCTGGAAACGGTAGGTATGCTCGATACGAGGGGCATAGGCAGGGCCATTCTTAGCGCCGGGCCGTTCGCTGGGACGCGTCTCTGTTTCACCGCTTCCTTCGTGGCTATCCGTGGTGCGGCGCGCGATGGCTTTGCCCTTCTGTTTCTTGAGCTGGCGCTCGAGCTTTTCAAGGACCCGGTCCACCGAGTTGTACATGTCCTTCGTGCGCTCTTCCCCACGCATGTCGAACCCTTTGCCGTGCATCGTGACTTCGACAATGTGCCAGTTGCGCTCGGTGGTCATGGTGACATCGGCTGAGAGAACCGAGGCGTCGTGGCGGGCAACTTTGCCCACCCGCTCGGATGCGTAGTTCTTGAGCGCTTCGGTGACGTCGAAGTTCTTGCCCTTGACAGTGATCTGCACTCGCAAGCCTCCTTTTGGCAGGGGTGTGATGGGGAGACAGATCTCCCGACGGAGGTGTATCCGCGATCCATTTTCGGGGCCGCTTTCCTCGACCCTGCCTGTCCGGTTAAAGTGAAGCGCCGCAGTTTTTTCAGTTTGCCGACAGACTCAACATCTGGGCAAACCGGTCCTCTAACGGTTTGCATCACGAGAGCAAAAAAGTGTGGAACTCTCAAGTTCTTTTTGATAGCATGGGAGTACCGAAAAGTTCCCACCAATGCTTGAGTCGACTTGCCCAGAACTCTTCAGCCCGATTCCCGTCCTGCGCCTGGAGCTGAGTCCCCAGCTGGCTGCGTTTGGCGCTGACCTCGCGCGCCGGTTCGAGGCTCTGGCGGAGAGGGTGGCCCACGAGTGCCAGGCCCCGGTTCCCGCTCCCGAAGCCGTCGAGGCCACCTGGCTGAAGCCCAACACCTACCGGATTCTGGTCGGAGGGGCTCAGCGAGCGGTCGGTACGGCCTACCCCGGTCGCCTGCTGGCCGTGGGTGACCTGCGAGGCCTCAAAGGCATTGCCGACCTGGACCCCATTCGAGCCCTGCCGGCGGCCTGGATCGACCGCCGCCAGCGACCCTCAGCCGAGCGTCGAGGCGCCCTGCTCTCCGAGCCGGCCGAGCTGGTGCTGCGCCACGTCGAGCTTACCTTGCGCCAGGTCCTCAACGAGCGCGCCCATATGAGCCGGGTTTTCCACCAGATTGCTCGCCTGGCCAGCCGCAACCCCAACCTGGTGCAGCGCGCCACCCGGCGGGTGGGCCGCGAAGTGCTGCTGGTCTCTCTGGCAAGTCTCGAGAGCGAGGCTATCGTTTGCCGCGACCTGGCTCCGCTGCTCGATCGGGTCGCCAGCGCCGCCCCCCTGCGCTGCACGGCCCTGGAATGCATCGAGTGGCTGCGCAGCCGCTTGCGCAGCCAGATCTCCAGCGAGTATGCTCAGCTGGGTGTGCTCGAGTGCGTGACCCTGGAGCCTGCTCTGCAACAGTGGCTCTGGTGTCGCGCCTGGCAGGGTCGCCTGAGCCTGCTGGACACTCCCGTGCGCAAGATTCTGGCCTGCCTGCGCGAGCAGGGACGACCCGTGACCTTGCTGGTGCTGCCCTACCTCAGACCCATTCTGAGCGCTCTCTTGCGGCCTTATCTCGACGGCCTTCGGGTGCTTAAGACGGACGAGCTCGAGCCGGGCACCCGGCTCGCGGTGCTGGCCAGCGTACCGCTCGGGCTGCGGCGCTGGCAGCTTCCCTGGCAGCTGTGGCGACAGGGGAGGCTGCGCCGCAAGGTTCTGCGCGAGCAGCTCGAGGGCTACGCTCGCCTGTCGCGGGCGGGCACGAAGCCGGTTCCCCGTCCCGAGGCTCCCGAGCCTGAAGTGGCCGTGCCCTTGCGCCTGTCGGGCGCTCAAACGGCGGCGGTCTTCCTGCTCGAATGCCCAACATGGCTGCTGCGCGAGGTGCTCACGCGGCTGCCGGCCAGGGAAGTGCACCGGCTGGCTCAGGAAATGAGCCGGATGGGACGCCAGAGCCTGCTCTACCGCGACCAGGTTCTGGAGAGCTTTCCCGGGCTCAACGCCGATCACTCCGACCCGGTCGCCATCACGGCCCACCTGCGTCGCCTCCTGACGGGCAGCGTGACCGGGCCGGTGCGCGAGCTGGCCATCTCCCTCCTGGCGCTGGGCACCGGCTATGGACCGGTGGCCCGCAGAGTTTTTGCCCGTTTGCCGGCCGAAACGGCCGAGCTGATTCGAGCTGAGGTGGCCGAGCTGCGAGGCCTGCAGAATCTGTCCTTTCTGCCCAGCCTCAACCGTTTCGCCTCCTTCTATCGCGGTGAGCGGGCCCACCTGGGAGTGCTCTCCGGCCCTGTCGTCAAAGACTGGCTGCACGCCGCGGTATTGCGCGACCCGGCTGGCATGGCTCGAGCCTTGCTGACCACCTGGTTGACACCCACGCTGGATGCTTACCGCCACTGGGCAGCTGCTGACCCGGTGCGCACCGCCCGCTGGCTGTTACGCTGGTGGCAACAAGGCCCCACCGGCGCACAGGAGCCGATCGGCCAGGCTCGCGCGGCCCTGCAATGCCTGGACGCCGAGGTGGCCCACACGCTGAGCGCTTACCTCAGCCAGGAAACCTGGAAAGAATTGACGAGCGGACCGACCGACGAAGACTGGGTGCCCAGTGCGTCTCTCTGGCTCGCCTCGGGCACACGGGCCTTCAGCCAGGCCAGGAACTGAAGTGAGCAAAGTCTCCGGCCTATCGGCATCCGCACGGAGAAATCGCGCTATCCCAATTGCGCCACTTCACCCTGACGATTTGGCGACGAAACTCAGCGTCCCCAGGCCTTCTTCACCTTGACCACGTAGCGCTGCGTTTCGGCAAAGGGAGGCACTCCACCGGCCCGCTCCACGTTGCCGGGACCGGCGTTGTAGGCGGCAATGGCCAGGGTCCAGTCGCCAAAGCGATCCTTCATCTGGCGCAGATATTTGGCGCCAGCTTCGATGTTCTGCTCGGGGTCGAAACGGTCGCGGCAACCCAGATGATAGGCTGTGCCAGGCATCAGCTGCATCAACCCCCCGGCTCCGGCGTTGGAAACGGCGTAAGGCTTGAAGGCCGACTCCACCTCGATGACGGCGCGAATGAGCAGAGGGTCGAGGTCATACTTGCGCGCCTTGGCCAGGATGATGGGAGTGATATCCACGGTCTCCACCGCTTTCCGGGAGACTTGCTTGTAGCCCACCACCCGGTTCTGAGTCGGCGCGGCCGCGCCGCGGCTGGCCAGCGAACGGCGCTGGTGACTGTAAACGGGGACTTTCACCTGGCGGCTCACCTGGACCTTGACCAGGATGGGGGCCAGGTCACCCTGGACCACTTCCTCTTTTGCTGGAGAGGCCTTGGTGCGGATCAGCCCGAGATTCTCGAGCTCCTCGGTAGAGAGCCGGAACAGACCCGCCGGCTCTTCAGCTGGCACCAGGCTGCCCGAGATCCCTTCGCCAGGCACTTCGGGGGTCTGGGCTGCCGCGCCGGTCCACAACAAGCAGCTCAAGGTCAGAGCTGCGAAAGTTCGCATGATCTTCATCGCAAGGACCTTTCTCCCGTCCCAGGGGACGGAACAAGCATTCTATCCCCGGCTCCAAAGGTTGTCAAACCGAACGAAGCCAGGCCAGTCAGGACGGGCTTTCCGGGGCAGACCTGAAGGATGGTAGCCGACGCAGGGCCCTCCAGCGTCGCAAGACGGGCCAGCGGGCCAGCATCAAGACGGCCAGCGCCAGCAAGTACGAGGCGGGCATGAGCAGGTCGGCTTTGCTGATCCAGGCCACGTGCACGACTGCCAGCAGGGCCGCCAGGTAGGTCAACCGGTGCAGTCGCTTCCAGTTTTTCCCCAGCTTGCGCATCCAGGCCCGGGTGGAGGTGACCGCCAGCGGCACCAGGATCAGGAAGACCGCCAACCCGACCAGGGCGTAGGGTCGGTCGGGCAGCACCTGGTCGAGCCAGCCGAGCTTGAAGTTGTAGTCCACCAGGAAGATGAACAGGTGAAGGAAGGCGTAGAAAAAAGCGTAAAGCCCGAAGCGGCGACGCTGAGCCGCGAAGCGACGCCAGCGCAGCCAGGTCTGGGCGGGCGTGCAAGCCAGCCCCAGGAACAGGAAGAAGAGCGCGGCATGGCCGGTGCGGGCGGTAATGTCGTAGACCGGATCGGTCAGATTGCCCAGGGCCCAGTTTCCCACCAGTAAGGCCAGCGGAACGAGGCAGAGCAGATCGATGGGCCTTAGAACCAACGCTTGAGGTCCATCCCCGCATAAAGGCCGGCCACCTGCTCGGCGTAGCCGTTGAAGGGCAGGGTAGGCCGGCGCTTGTACTCGCCCACGCGCCGCTCACTCTTCTGAGCCCACCGGGGGGTTGAGACGTCCGGATTCACATTGGCGTAGAAGCCGTAGTTCTTGGGGCTGGCCTTGACCCAGAAAGTGGTGGGCAGCTGCTCGACCAGGTCGATGCGCACGATGGCTTTGAGGCTCTTGTATCCGTACTTCCAGGGCACAACCAGGCGCAGCGGGGCGCCGTTCTGGGCGGCCAGCGGGCGGCCATAGAGACCCGTGGCGAGCAGGGTCAGGTCATGCATGGCCTCGTCCAGCCGCAGGCCCTCGGTATAGGGCCAGGGCAGCTTGCCCAGCAGGCCTCGCTGGCCAGGCATCTGCTTGGGTCGCTGCAAAGCCCGGAAACGGACGAAGCGGGCGCTGCCCATGGGCTCGACCTGCTCGAGCAGACGACGAAGAGGGAAACCCTCCCAGGGGATGACCATGGACCAGCCCTCCACGCACCGGTGGCGGTAAACGCGCTCTTCGGTGGGTTGAGCGAGCAACTCCTCCAGGGCGAAGGTCCGGGGTTTGTGGCACAGCCCGCCCACCCTCACGATCCAGGGCCGCAGTTGCAGCTTGCCGACCTTCTTGAAGACCTTCTCCTTGTCCTGACCGAACTCATAGTAGTTGTTGTAGCGCAGGATGCGACGCAGCGAAGTGGCATGGCTGCCGAGCTCGTCGACATAAGGGTCGATCAGCTTCTGGCTGCGCTGGTGGGCGTGGCTGGACGCCGCACCCAACCCCAGCAGCATGGCAGCGGATCCGAGCAAAAGCTCGCGTCGGGTGAGATAGAGCCCCTCGGGAGTGATGGACCTGGAGAGGGGTTTCATCTCTGGGTTATACTTCGGGCGTCACGACCGTCCTGCCTTGCTGCTCCCTGGATCGCTCCGGTCGTCGCTGGAGACTGGCCGCCTGGCCCCCGCGGCGCACCTTGATCAACTCGGCCAGGATCGCCACCGCGATCTCCTCCGGGGTCTCGGCCCCGATGTCCAACCCGATGGGCGCGTGGATGCGCGCGAGCAGCTTGTCGCAGACTCCCTCTCGGGCCAGATCGGCGAGCACGGCGCCGGTGCGCCGGCGGCTGCCGATCATGCCCAGATAGGCCCAGGGGCGGTGCAGCACGGCTCGCAAACACTCCTCATCGTGCTTGTGGCCCCTGGTGACCAGCACGATGTGGGTGCGAGCGGTCACCTCGAGGCCCTCGAAGACCTCGGCGAAGGGGCGGCAGATCACCCGGGCGGCCTCGGGGAACCAGCGCGGGGCGGCAAAGGCCTCGCGGTCGTCCACCACGGTCACCTCGTAACCGCACAAAGTGGCCATGCGGGTGAGCGGGCGGGCGATGTGGCCCGCTCCGGCGATGATCAGCTCGGCCGGGGCCTCCAGCAACTCGACGAAGACATCTACCCCGCCCACCGACTCGACCCGATGGCCCCGGCCGGGCAGCCGCGAGAGTAGCTCGGCGTCCAATTCGGGGGCTCCCAGTGTGCCGTGCAGCTCACCGCTGGAAAGATACAACAGGCGTTCGCCGGCCCGGGGGTCCGTCGGGCGCGGGGACTTCCAGGCCGGAGGACCGCTCGGTCCAAGCCGGGTGAGCACGGCCACGGTCCCTCCCTGCTCCAGGCCCCCGGTCAGCCTCCGGATCAGCTCGGAGAGGTGCTTGTGCTCAGGGCTCCACAGATCGACCAGCACGTCCAGCCTTCCCCCACACACCTTGCCATCATCGGTGTCCAGAGCTTCGGTCAGATCGACGTGCACCTCCCGAGTGCGGCCATCCGTAAGGACCTCCTGGGCTTCCTGCCAGACCTCGGCCTCGCCGCAACCTCCCCCGATGGTGCCTGCAATGGAGCCATCGGCGTCAACCAGCATCTTGGCCCCCACCTCGCGGGGAGTGGAGCCCCAGGCCCGCACCACGGTGGCCACGGCCACGGCACGCCTGGCCCCGAGTCGGCGCTCGAGCTCGAAATAGAGCCGCTGCTCCTGGGGAGCCCCGTCAGCGTAGCGCAAATCAGGTCAGGGCGGGAGCCGGGATGGCCGGCGCAGGGCACTGCTCACGCAACCAGGAAAGGAACTCCTCCGGCTCGGCATCGGCCCACCGGGTCAGTCGGCTCAGGTTCTCATCCAGGTTCGAGCCCGCCTGCTTCTTGATCTCGCCAGGCAGACGCGAGACGGCGAAGCGCACCACCGGCTTGACCAGGTTGCGTCCGCTGCCCCTGATGGTCGAGCCGGCCTCGATGTAGCCAGAGCGGGCCTCCGTCGGCATGGCCAGCAGCAGGCGCGAGGTGGTGCCGGGGGGAAGCAGAGTGAGCAGGACCCAGCCCCGCTGGCCCGCGCTGAGCTGGCCGAAGCCGGTGGATACTGCGGCCAACTCACGGATACGGATGAATTGCATGACGGCTACCAGCGGAGCCAGTAGCCCGATGACTTGCCACCATTCCAGACGGTCGAACATCAGAAACTCGGTTTATCCTTGAGCACCAGGGGTTGCTCCATCAACTTCGGCTTGTCGGGATTGACTCCCTTGGCGATGGAGAGGTAGTAGCACATCAATTGCAGATAGACAAGGCCCACCAGCATGCGCGAGAGCTCGCTCAGGCCCGACTTGAGCTCGACCACGAACTCGGAGCGGCGCATGGTCTGGGAGGCCTCCTCGCAAATCACGAAGCGAGGGGCGCGCGACTGGGAGATGAAGGTCAAACACTCCTCCTCGAAGTTGCGCAAGGTATCGCTCACCAGAGCCACCACGAAGCTCAGGTTAGTCAGGCCGCAGTGACTGCCGTGACGATACTCGAGCGGTTGCTGGTATTCCCCGGGAATGCCAACCATCTCGCGCATCTTGAGAGCCCCCTCGGCAGCCAGGCCGAGATAAGCGCCCGAGCCCAGGAAAACGGCGTGCTGGGGCTGAGGCTTGAGCTGGCCGATGCCGCGAACCCGATCGGCCACGGCCTTCGGATCGAGCATTTCAGGCACCCGATTGACCTCGTGCAGCAGGGCGTCGGCCTTGCCCTGGGCCAGGAAGCAGCCGAGCACGATGCTGGTCAGCAGCATGCAACTGGCGCTCTTGGTGGCGACGGGCCCGAACTCCTCGCAACCGTCGAGGCGGAAGGTCTGATCGCACAGGCTGCTGAGCGTGCCGTTGACGACTGAAAGAGCCATGGCTTTGCAGGGGGGGTTCATCTTGCGCAGCTTCTCCACCGCCCACAGGGTCTCCGAAGTCTCGCCCAGACGCGACATCGGCACCAGCAAAGTCTTGATGCGAGGATCGTAGGGAGGACGGTTCAGGTAGAGCATCTCGCCGGAGGAGAGGGGCACTGCATTGAGTCCCGAGACCCGATGGGTGATCCGGGCAGCTGTGAGGGCCACATTGTAGGCCGAGCCCGAGCCCAGAAAGACGACCTGTCCGAAGTTCTCGCCGCGCAGCCAGCCCTGGATAGCCTCCCGGCCGCTGGCCAGCCGGTTCAGAGTCTCCCGCCACAGGCGCGGCTGGTCATTGATCTCGTTGTAAACGGCCTGTCCCTTTTGATAGAGCACTCTATCCTCCCCGCGCCACCCTCAGCTCCTGGTAGTGAGCTGTGGCGGTGCCGGCAAAGTAAAAATTCAGGATCTCCCGATAATCCTTCCCAGACCGGGACTGGCCCAGTGCGCCCCACTGGCACATCCCCACTCCGTGCCCCCAGCCCTGCCCGACAAAGGCAAAGCCACTCGGCCCTTGCTCCACCTCGAACCGCGTGCTGTAGAGCGTCTTGCGCTGGCCCTCGGCGTTGGTTCCGAACAGGAGGCGGCGCATGTCGTCGCCGCGAAGCTCGAGACCGGCCTCGTTCAAGCGCAGGCGGCGGACGCGTCCACTCGAGTCGCGCTCGGCCACGACCAGCCCGGTCAAGGGTTGCACCGGTTTCCCCAGGGAGCGCTCCAGCTCCTGCCCGAGCGCGTCAGCGGCGGCCTCCAGCCGCCAGCGATAAAGCGGGGAGGCCTGGCAGTAAGTGCAGGGGACCGATTTGAGGTAGTCCACCGGCAGCCCTGCGAAAACCTGCTCTTTGTCGGCAGTGGCTCCCCCGCAGGTGGAATGATAGAGCACGTGCTCGGCCAGCTTCCCCTGATGGGTGACCACCATGCCCTCGGTCTCGCGCACGGCCCGGGTGGCCAGCTCCTGCTCGGCCGACTGTCCCCCGTAGACCTGGCTTCTGTCCGTGGCCGAGAAGTCCCACCGTTTGCCCGGACGCAGATGCGACAGAGCGTAGGTTCGGGCCACGATGGCCTGGGCTTTGGTAGCCTCGAGCTCATTGCAAGAGAGCTCGCGAGGCACCACGCCGCAGAGGTAGTCCTCCAGGGGAAGGATATTGACCACCTGCACCTTGCCGTTCTCGCGGAAGACCTCCAGCCGTCCGCGCCACTTCGGGTCGGCGGGCAGCTCTTCGTGGGCCGGGCCCTCGCGGGGCACCGGGTGGGAGACCAGCACGCGCACCTCGAGCGGCTCGGCGCTGACCGGCAAAAGCAGGAGCAACCAGAAGAGGATCAGCCGCACTGAGCCCTCCAGCGCAGCAGGTGGTCGGCCAGCACCAGGGCCATCATGGCCTCCACGATAGGCACGGCCCGGGGCAGAACACAGGGATCGTGGCGTCCCTTCGCAGCCAGCTCGGTGGACCGGCCCTGGCGGTCCACCGTCTCCTGGGCGCGGGCGATCGTAGCGGTGGGCTTGAAGGCCACCTTGAGGTGCAGGTCCTCGCCGTTGGAGATGCCTCCCTGCACGCCGCCCGAGTGGTTCGAGCGGGTGCGCACGTTGCCATCCTGGAGAAAGAATGGATCGTTGTGCTGCGAGCCGGTGAGGTAGGTTCCGGCGAACCCCGACCCCACCTCGAACCCTTTGACGGCGGGCAAGCTGAGCATGGCCCTGGCCAATTCCGCCTCCAGCCGGTCGAAGACCGGCTCGCCCAGGCCCACTGGCAGCCTGCGGGCCACGGCCTCGATCACGCCTCCCACCGAGTCGCCCTGCTCCTTGAGTTGATGGATCCGCTCCACCATGCGGGCGGCCACCTCCGGGTCGGGGCAGCGCACGATCTGGGCCTCCACCGCTTCGCGCTGGACTGCGGCGGGGTCGAGGATGGCCTCCAGATCGTGGATGCGGCGCACCCAGGCCACGATTTCGACCTGGTGCAGCTCGGCGAGCAACTTGCGGGCCACCGCCCCGGCCGCCACGCGGCCCACCGTCTCACGGGCGCTGGAGCGTCCTCCGCCCCGGTGATCCCTGATTCCGTATTTTTTCTCATAGGTGAAATCGGCGTGGGACGGACGATACACGTCCTTGAGGTGGTCATAGGCCTCGGGACGCTGGTCCTGGTTGCGCACCAGCAGCGCGATGGGCGTTCCCAGCGTCTTGCCTTCGAAGATGCCCGACAGGATCTGCACCTGGTCGGTCTCGTCGCGAGGGGTGGTGACCGAGCTCTGGCCGGGTCGGCGCCGATCCAGCTCGAGCTGGATCTCCTCGCGGGCGATCGCAAGGCGCGGTGGGCAGCCGTCGATCACCGCTCCCACCGCTCCCCCGTGGGATTCACCGAAGGTGGTGACCCGGAACAGCTTCCCGAAGGTGTTGCCCATATCCGGGCGGGTTACCCTGCCAGGGGGGAGAGTCCTTCCGAGGTCGCCTGGAACTGGGCGGATGGCGGGTGAGTTCTCAGTTCTCAGTACTCCGTGACGCCGGTCCGGGGCCCGGACCACCTTTGCCCGGCTGAGGGCCCCGTCGGCGTCATCGCCACACCCGAGACTCTCACCACCGGCCCGCGCGACGATAAGCCATCGGCGCGCGGGCCGGCGGGCAAACCCTGGCGCTGGATGAGACCAAAAAAGAGAGCCTGGCCCGCGGCCCATGTCTCTCGCGCTGCGCGCGCACTTGTGCGCCATCAAGTGCGCGCGCGGCGCCTCGACTGAGCTTGCACCGCAAGTTGCCAAAGAGGATGGCAAGGGTGCAGGTTGAAAATCCAGCCCCGTGACCAAGAAGGACTTTGAGGCACTCGAGCGCCAGCTCGAAGTCACCTTGCCGGAAAGCTATCGGTCGCTCGTTCGCAGGAAGCCGTTCAAGAAGTTTCCCGAGTTGCAGGTCCTTTTCACCGATGGGGCGCGCATCCTGGAGGCGAATCGGACGGCGGGCCTGACTCGAAACTTCCTGGTCATCGGAACCGACGGGGCAGGAAATGACTACTGCCTTGACCTGCAAGCGCCCGATTTGAGCGTATACCTCCGGGTGCACGATTCCCCGGCCACGCACCTGGATAACCGGGTCTCGTCGCTGAGCGACTTCGTATCCTACATCGAGGACAGTCTCGGGTTGGATGAGGACGAGGACAGCAACCGTAGAAAACAGGTCGGCGCGCTTCTCGCGAAGGCCGAGCGGCTGTGGTTTCTGCCGGCTGCCGAGGCGGAGGAGCGGCTCTCAGACCTCGAGGACAAGGCGCGCCCGATTCCAGGCTCACTTCCTGGGCCGAACCTGGGAACTCCTCTGGCGTATCTGTGCTCGGGACTGGAAAGTGCGGCCCGAAGGGAAGGGGCCACGCCCCGCGCGGAACGCCCTCCCTTCCACGGCCTGTACGAGCTGCGCGAAATCGGGACCTGGCTCGCGCGCGATCGGCCCGATATCGCCATCCAGAGGCTCGCAGTCAGTGGCAAGAAGGCCGAGGAGGGCGGGTACTACGGAGCGGCAGCCGCTTTCTATGCGGAAGCCAACCGGCTGGGCGCCAATGCGCAACCCGCCATCGACCGCCTCCTGGCTGCAGGCCACCCTGTGGATAGTCGCTACGCGCACTTCCTCGAGAAACTCCGCGAAATCGCCGAGTGGCCGGCCCTCGGGCGATGAATCAGAAGGTCGCGGTTCGCACGACGCGAAGCTGTCGCCCATGAATCGCCAGCTTTCGCGCCGTTTTGGCCCCTACCTCGAGAGCGTGCGGGCCATGTGGGACAACAAGGACCAGCTTCCCTATGCCTGGCGCATCCTCAAAGACGGCGTGTGCGACGGCTGCGCGCTCGGCACGAGCGGCATGAAGGATTGGACCATGACCGGGCCCCACCTGTGCTGGATCCCGAGTCTGCGAGCCCGAGGAAATCCAACCAGACCACCCGGCATCCTTAAGATCCCCCATGGATTGGTCGAGCGAATCTTATTCGGGGGGGGCAGAATGAATGGAAAATCCGAAAAACTTCGTTGTTAGCGGGAACGCGCCGCCCGATTTGTGGCCCTCGAGCCGTGTTCTCTGAAAAAACTCCCAAGCAAACACCAGTTCGCCCCGTCCCGGTCTGCTGCTCCGTGATGGCCCCGCTCGAGGCGTAGAAGGCCCCTTCCGGCTCTTCCAAAGCCCTCTCAGGCGATTTTCCCCCTCCGTAGGCTCCTGACAGCCCGGAAGACCACTGCAAACGAGGCAAATTTTCCCCATAGCCACGCCATTCTAAACCATCGACGCTTTTGACAGCCGGACTCCGATTCGTGTAATCTAACAGTGCGAATATTCACGATACTCAGCAAAGCCGAACGACTGGAGGCGCTGGTGCGCTACGACACCGAGTGCCGTCGCCTGGTGGGCCTGGAGAACGCGGCCCGCCTGCGCTTCGGGCGG